>Ga0187805_10000223_pt1 | contig 17453 bp, 12 predicted proteins | sample NC_wetland_sal_i_6_FD_132965 | JGI IMG/M metagenome (GOLD analysis project Ga0187805, IMG submission 132965) | Wetland sediment microbial communities from Neuse River Estuary, North Carolina, USA - Control_5 | ecosystem: Environmental > Aquatic > Freshwater > Wetlands > Sediment | place: USA...
GGATCGACTACGCGCACCCGCTCAAGCTCGACCCGGTGGCCGCGGCGCACCCGGACCTCACCGTGGTCGCGGCGCACTTCGGCTGGCCGTGGCACATGGACCTGATCGCCATCGCGCTGCACAAGACCAACGTGTACATCGACATCTCCGGCTGGTCGCCGCGCCGGATCCCGGCGGAGGTCATCCGTGAGCTGCGCGGCCGGCTGTCCGGGCAGTTCCTGTGGGGCAGCGACTTCCCGTTCTTCACCCCCGAGCGCTGCCTGTCCGAGCTCGCGGACCTCGACCTGCCAACTGAGGTAACTGACGCGCTGCTGCACGACAACGCCGCGCGGATCCTCAGCTGAGGTCGACCACGACCGGGGCGTGGTCGGAGGGCGCGTGCCCCTTGCGGGCCTCGCGGTCCACGTACGCCCCGCGCACCCGGCCCGCGACGGGCGGACTGGCGTACACCAGGTCGATGCGCATCCCCATGTCCTTGGGGAACGCTCCGGCGCGGTAATCCCAGTACGTGAACGGGTGCGGTCCCTTCATCGGCACCGGCACCACGTCTTCCAGGCCGAGGGCCCGCAGGTCCGCCAGCGCCTGCCGTTCGGGCGGGGTGACGTGCGTGGAACCGACGAACACCGCCGGGTCCCAGACGTCGGCGTCGGTGGGCGCCACGTTGAAGTCACCGCACGCCACCAGCGCCGGTGAAGCGCTGAGCTCGGCCGCGAGCGCGGCGCGCAGCGCCGCGTACCACTCGAGCTTGTAGGCGTAGTGGGCTGAGTCGGGCGTGCGGCCGTTCGGCGCGTACAGCGACCAGACCCTGATGCCACCGCAGTCGGCGGCGACCGCCCTGGCCTCCGGCCGGCGCAGGCCGGGCTCGTCCAGCAGGAGTGATTCACCGGGCTCGCCCTCGTACCCGGGCTCGCCTGCAAAGCCCAGGCTGACCCGCTCCAGGCCGACCCTGGACAGCAGGGCGACCCCGTTCCACCGGCCCTCGCCGTGCGCGGCCACCTCGTAGCCGAGCCCAAGGTCCTCGATCTCGGCCGCAGGGAAGGCGCCCGCCGCGACCTTGGTCTCCTGCAGGCCGACGACGTCGGGCTCGGTCTCGGCCAGCCACTCGAGCAACCGCGGCAGCCGCGCCTTGACCGAATTGACGTTCCAGGTCGCCAACCGCACCTGACCGGGCTCCCTCCGCCAGAACGTGAGCCGCTCTGGTTACCGCTCTCACAAATAATCGATGAAATCGCAACGGGTTTGAACGCTGGGGTCAACGGGATCGGTGGGACAGCGTTACTGCGCGCCCTCGCGGAAGCCTTCGAGGAACCGGCGGAAGACGCCGCCCTCCCGGCTCAGGGCCGGCCCGGGCGGGGGCACCTCGGGGCGTTCCCGCCCGACGGGCTGGGAGTAGTCGGCGCGGGCGATGGCGTCCACGATCTGAGCCTCGTCGAAGGACTGTGAGCCGGGGATCTCCGGGACGAAGCCGACCAGGTCCCCGTCGAGCAGGACCTCGGCCTCCAGGCCCGTCGTCCCCTCGGCCCCCCAGACGGCCTCGCGCCCGCCGCCGGCGGGCACCCGTACCGCGTACGCGTCGACCCCCGACTTCTTCAGGTGGGCGTCGATGCCGCGGTCCCTCAGCGCGTCGGCCACCCGGCGGGCCCGGTTCTCATCCATCTGCACAGGCTACCCAGCCCTCACCCGCGGTTGGCCCGGGCGGCGTCGTGACCCACGCTCCCGCGGGCGCTAAATTCTTCGCATAGAGGAACTATTGCGGCGCGACGAGCGGGCGGGAGCATGACCGTGCTGACCAGGGAGCAGCTGCCGGTCCGGCTCACTCCCCTGGTGGGCCGCGAGAGCGAGCTCGACGAGATCGTGGCCGCCCTGGCCCGCAGCCGGCTGCTCACCCTCACCGGGCCCGGCGGTACCGGGAAGACCCGCCTGGCGCTGGCCACCGCCCGCGCCGCCGGCCCCTCGTTCGCGTCGGGCACCTGCTGGGTGGAGCTGGCCCCGGTCGAAGACGCCGGCATTGTCGCGCAGACGGTCGCCTCCCGGCTCGGCGTGCCCGATACCCCCGGGCAGGAGGCCATCGAGGCGGTGGCCGAGCACGTGGCCGACCATCCGGTGCTCGTCGTGCTCGACAACTGCGAGCACCTCACCGAGGCCGCGGCCAGCCTGGCCGAGTACCTGCTCGCCGCCTGTCCCGCCCTGGTCGTCCTGGCCACCAGCCGCGAGGCCCTCGGCGTGGAGGGCGAGCTGAACTGGCACGTGCCGCCGCTGTCGCTGCCGGAACCCGGGGTGGCGCCGACCGCGGCCATGCTCGCCGACTCCGACGCGGTCAAGCTGTTCGAGCAGCGGGCGCAGCTGGTGCGGCCGTCCTTCCGGGTCACCGAACAGAACGCCGCCGCGGTCCTGTCGATCTGCCGGCGGCTCGACGGGTTGCCGCTGGCGATCGAGCTGGCGGCGGCCAGGATGCGGGTGCTCTCTTCCGCGCAGCTCGCCGAGCGGCTCGACGACATCTTCGCCGTGCTGGTCGGCGGGTCGCGCTCCGCGCCCCGCCGGCACCAGGCGCTGCGCGCGACGCTGGACTGGAGCCACGACATGCTCGACGGCGCGGAGCGGGCCGTCTTCCGCCGGCTGGCCACCTTCTCCGGCGGCTTCACGCTGGACGCGGCCGAGCGGGTAGCCACCGGGGCGGACATCGGCGCGGACGCCGTGCTCGAGCTGCTGACCAGGCTGGCGGACAAGTCGCTGATCCGGGTGGAGCACCACCACAGCAACTCGCGCTACCACCTGCTGGTCACGATCCGCGACTACGCGCGGGACCGGCTCGCCGAGGCGGGCGAAACGGACCAGGCCCGGCGGGCTCACCTGGGCTACTTCACCGACCTGGCCGAGGGCGCGGCGGGGCGGATCGAACGCGGCGACGCCGGACCCGGCGGCCTGGAGCTCGAGCTCCACCGCCTCGACGCCGAGCTGCCGAACCTCCGCGGGGCGCTCGAGTTCGCGCAGGAATCAGGCGACGGCGTCGCGGCGCTGCGGATCGCCGGGCATCTGGACCGCTACGCGTACCTGCGCGGCCGCTACCACGAGGTCCGGCAGTGGATCGACGCGGCGGTCACCTCCGCCCCCGACGCACCCGCGGCGCTGCGGGCCAAGGCGCTGCTGGGCGGCGGCCGGCTGGCCCTGCTGCAGTGCGACTACGCCCCGGCGGTGCGCAGGTGCGAGGCCGCGCTCCGGCTGTACCGCGAGCTTGACGACGCCATGGGCATCGCCGGCGCGCTGCAGGTCCTCGGCAGCGTGGCCCGTGAGCAGGGCCGGTACGCCCGGGCGATGGAGCTTCACGCGGAAAGCCTGGCCGTCGCCGAGGCCATGGGCGACCGGTGGGGGGTCGCCAGCGCGCACTCCTACCTCGCCTTCGCCTCCTGGCTGCAGCGCGATTTCGCCCGGGCCGCCGAGGAGGCCAGCGTCGCGCTGGGCGCCTCCCGCGAACTCGGCGACGTCGAAGGGGCCGCGTGGGCGCTGATCAGCCTGGGCACGGTCGCCCGCTACCAGGGCGAGGTCGAGCGGGCGGCCCTGCTGCTGACGGAAAGCCAGGCCCTGTCGGAGGGGATCGGGTTCCGCGAGGGCCTCGCCTGGTCCGCCGAGCAGCTCGGGCTGCTCGGCGCCGTCGACGGCGATCCGGCCGCCATCACGCTGCTGCGCCGGAGCCTCGAGCTGCACACCGAGCTGCGCGACCGCTGGCGCATGTCCAGCGTGCTAGAGGATCTCGCGGCCATCGCGCTCGCGCTGGGGAAGGCCAGGCAGGCGGGCCGGCTGCTCGGCGCCGCCGAGGCGATCAGGGAAACGATCGGCACCGTGATCGCCCCGTGCGAGCGGCCCCAGCACGTGCAGACCCTGGCGGCGGTGCGGTCCGCCCTCGGCGAGGAACAGTTCGCGGCGGCCCGGCAGCAGGGGCTGGTCGCCACCCTGGACGAGCTGGCCCCCGACCTGCCCTCGCCGGAGGACGCCGCTCCGGTCGCTCCGCCCCGGGCTGCGCCGCCTCAGACCGCGCCGCCTCAAACCGCGCCGGCTCAGACCGCGCCGCCTCAGGCAGATCCGACTGCGGTCCCGGCGGCTCCATCTTGGCTGGCCGGAGCCCCCCCGGGGTCGGCCGGGCCGACCGCAGCCCCGGCGGCCCTGGTCGGGGCGGCCGCCGACGGGCCGAACCCTTCATCCCGGCGGGCCCCGTCCCGGGCCGGGGCCCAGGCCGCGCAGCAAACCGCCGCCAGAAACACCACCGCGGCCGCCGGCCCGCTCCGCGTCAGGACGCTGGGCGCCGCGGTCGTGGCCTTCGGCGAGGCGGCGCTGACCGCCGCGGACTGGAGCTACGCCAAGCCCCGCGAGCTGATGTTCCTGCTCGTATCCTCGCCGCCGCTGACCAAGGACCAGATCGCGGCGGCGCTGTGGCCGGACCTGTCGCGCCAGCAGCTCGGCAACGCGCTGCACACCGCGCTGCGCGAGTTGCGCCGCGCGCTCGGCGATCCGGGCTGGGTCGTGTACGCGGACGGCCGCTACCGGTTCGACCGCTCCCGGCCGCACGAGTGCGACGTGACCGCGTTCGAGGACGCGCTGGCCGCCGCCCGCCGGGCCCGCCCGGCGCAGGCGGCCCTGCCCGACCTGCAGCGCGCGGTCGCGGCCTACGGCGGCGACTTCCTCGAGGGCATGTCGGCGGGCGAATGGGCGCTGGTCCGCCGGGACGAGCTGCGCCGCGCCTTCGAGTCGGCCCTGCTCGCGACGGGCCGGCTCCAGGCGGCCGCCGGCCGGCACCAGGCCGCGGCGGCGGCGTTCCGCCGCGCCGTCGCGCACGAGCCGCTGAACGAGTCCGCGCACCGGGAGCTGATGAACAGCTGGGCGCGCCTGGGCGAGACCGCCCGCGCGGTCCGGCACTACGAAACGCTGGTCACCCTGCTGCGCGACCAGGTCGGCGTGCCCCCCGCGGCCGAGACCACCGCGCTCTACCAGCGGCTGACGGCGACCGAGTAGGCGCCCGCCGGCCTGTCTCCCGTCCCCCCGGTGTTTCCCCTAGTGGTGCTCCGTTCCCCCCGTGCTGGTCTGCCAGACTCGCGGACACGCCAACCACGCCGGGCCAGGAGGTGCCACAGATGCCCGATCCGATCAAGCCGCCCGCCGCGCGCCGGCCCGAGGAGGCTCTCGAGCTGGTCTGCGCCGCGCTCAGCGACGGAGACCTCGAGGCCGCGCTCGCCCAGTACGAACCCGCGGCTACGCTGGCCCGCTGGCCGCGCCGCGCGGCCAACGCCGACCGCGATATCCGCGGCGCCCTGACCTGCTTCATGGCGCTGCGCCTGCCCCTGTCGATCCGGATCGGAACCGTGCTGGAAACCGGCGGGCTAGCGTTGGTCGCCTGCGACCGGCGCGTCACCGGGACCGGCCCCGATGGCGAGCAGGTCGCCCTGGCCGGGCGCGGTTGCGCCGTGGTCCGGCCGCAGTACGACGGCGCCTGGCGGATCGCGGCGGACGCGTGGCAGCTGGGAACCGAGCTTCCCCCCGAGCCTCCAGAGATTCCCCCGGTAACCTGCGGCGATCCTGATCGCGGCGAGGGACAAGGCGGACGCCTCACCAACTAAAGCCCTGAACGTCTGCCGGAAACGGGACATCACCATGAAGACTGCCAGCCGCTTCTCGCAGAGGATCTCACCGCGCCGCGTGGTCGTTGCCGCCGCTGCGACGGGTGCGCTCGCGCTGACGGCCGCGCTGACCTTTGCGCACTCCGCGAGCGCCAGCGCGGACACCGCGGACGGGTACCAGTTCAGCACCCATGACAACCACGGCGACGTGACGTTCAACCAGCTGCTCGGGATCAACAACGAGGGCGTCATCGCCGGCTACCTCGGGTCGGGGGCCAAGGGCCACCCGAACCGGGGCTACCAGCTGTTCGCGCCGTACGGCCAGGGCAACTACGAAGGCGAGAACTTCCCCGGGGCCAAGCAGACCCAGGTCACCGGGCTGAACGACAACGGCATCACGGTCGGGTTCTGGTCGAACCAGAACAAGGCCAGCATGGTCAACGACAACTTCGGGTTCTACGAGGTCGGCGGCCAGTTCTACACCGTCAACTTCCCGACCACCAACAACGCCAGCCCGCAGGTCGACCAGCTGCTCGGCGTGAACGACCACGACGTCGCGGTCGGCTTCTACGGCAACGCCCAGGGCAACAACCGCGGCTACACCTACAACATCAACACCCACACCTTCACCCGGGTGCTCGTACCCGGCGCCCCGAGCGGCAAGGCCGGCCCGAGCCTGACCGCCGCCGCGATCAACGACCACGGCGACGTGGCCGGCTTCTACGCCAAGACCTCCTCGCAGACCGACGCCTTCATCCTTTACGGCAACGGCAAGTTCGTCACGCTGGCCGTGCCCGGCGCCACGATGACCCAGGCGTTCGGCCTCAACGACCACGATGAGGTCGTCGGCACCTACACCGTCGGCTCCGGCAGCAGCGCCGTCACGCACGGCTTCACCTGGCGGCCCGGCCACGGCTTCACCACCGTGGACGACCCGCACGGCATGGGCGCCACCACCATCAACGGCGTGAACAACGCGGGCGACCTGGTCGGGTTCTACACCGACTCGGCCGGTAACACCGACGGGTTCGTCGCCACGCCGCGCGGCTGACCTGACCCCATCACCAGAGCCGGGGGCCCGACCGGGCCCCCGGCTCTGCTCCGTGCTGCGGACCGCCGCACGAGCGGGGCAGCCACCACCGCTCGTTCGGGATGACCGGTTTTCTTTATAATCCGGCTGTGGCGGCCAACGAAGTCGGAGCCTTCGAACTCGGTACCGACGGGCCCCGGGTCATCCTGGTCGGGGTCGACGATTCCGTTACTTCCCTGCGGGCCGGGGCGTACGCGGCCGGGCTCGCGCGGCGGCAGGGCGCCCGCCTGGTCATCGTGTACGTGGAGCAGCGCGCGGCGCTGTACGCCGCCACGGGCGCCGCCGGGGCGAGCGCGGTCGCGGCGCAGGACCAGGCGGTCCGGGAAACCGGGGAGGACCTGCGGCGCCGCGCCGAGGCGGAGGCCGAGCGGCTGGGCCTACCGCTCACGTTCATCATCGCGCACGGCGACCCGTACCACGAGTTGCGGCGGGTCGCCGACCAGGTGCGCGCCGAGGCCGTGATCGTCGGCGCGTCCAGCAAGGCCGGGCACCGCTGGATCGGGTCGCTCGCGGTCCGGCTGGTCAAGGCCGGCCGATGGCCGGTCACCGTCGTTCCCTAACGCCCCCGAGCAGGAAGGATTCAACGCATGGGCGTGGCCGTGGTCACAGGGGCGGGTTCCGGGCTGGGCCGGGGCATCGCCGGGGCGCTGCTCGGCGCGGGCTGGCAGGTCGCGCTGGCGGGGCGGCGGGCCGATGCGCTGCGCGAGACGGCGCTTTCCTGGGGCGGATCGCCGGAGGCCGCGCTGGCCGTGCCGACCGACGTGACCTCGGCGGCGTCGGTCGCGGCGCTGTTCGGGGCCGTCCGTGATCGCTGGGGGCGCCTGGACCTGCTGGTCAACAACGCCGGGGTGTTCGGTCCCGGCGGCGCGGTCGACGAGATCGACCCAGCCGACTGGCAGCACGTCGTCGACACCAACCTCACCGGCGCGTTCCTGTGCGCCGCGGAGGCGGTGCGCCTGATGAAGGCGCAGACCCCGCGCGGCGGGCGGATCATCAACAACGGCTCGATCTCGGCGCACTCGCCGCGGCCGGCCAGCGCCGCCTACACCGCCACCAAGCACGCGATTACCGGGCTGACCAAGTCCATCTCGCTGGACGCGCGGGCGTTCGGCATCGCCTGCGGGCAGATCGACATCGGCAACGCCGCGACCGAGCTGACCGAGCGCTTCAGCCGGGGCGTCCCGCAGGCCAACGGGACCGTGGCCCCCGAACCCGTCTTCGACGCGCGGCACGTCGCCGACGCGGTGCTGTACATGGCGTCCCTGCCGCTCGACGCGAACGTCCAGTTCCTCACGATTACCGCCACCACGATGCCGTTCATCGGCCGGGGCTGAGCCGACCCGGGCCTGGCTCGCGGGTTGACCAGCTCCGATTGCGGGCAGTAATGCTGTTCGGGAATTTGCGTTACGGGACGGCATGGGGGCGCTGGGATGGTGGCATCGCCGGTTCAGCAGGTCCGTTATCCCGACGGCCGGGTCAGCCTGGCCAGCACCGACGAGATCGCCGGGAGTAGGTACGCGAACGGCGACCTGGCGCCGCTGCCGATCACCCGGCGCACCTGGACCACGTACAACTACGCGGCGCTGTGGGTCGGGATGTCGCACAACATCCCGACCTACCTGCTGGCCTCCGGCCTGATCGCGCTGGGGATGAACTGGATGCAGGCCCTGGTCACGATCGCGCTCGGCAACCTGATCGTGCTCGTTCCCATGCTGGCGAACAGCCACGCGGGGACCAAGTACGGCATCCCGTTCCCGGTGTTCGCGCGCGCCCCGTTCGGCCTGCGCGGCGCCAACCTGCCGGCCCTCCTGCGCGCGGTGATCGCCTGCTGCTGGTTCGGCATCCAGACCTGGATCGGCGGCGAGGGGTTCTACACGCTGGTCGGCGCGGTCGCCGGGCGCGGCTGGACCGCCGCGACGCCGTCGTTCGGCGGGTATCCCTGGACCCAGTGGCTGTCGTTCGCGCTGTTCTGGGTGCTGGAGATGGCGATCATCGTGCGCGGCATGGACACGCTGCGCCGCTTCGAGAACTGGGCCGCCCCGGTCGTGATCGTGGCGGCGGTCGCCCTGCTCGCCTACATGGTGACCAGGGCGCACGGCTTCGGGCCGGTGCTGTCCGAGCCGGCCGCGCTGGGCTGGGGCCGCCGCTTCTGGCCGGTGTTCTTCCCCTCGCTGATGGGGATGATCGCGTTCTGGTCGACGCTGTCGCTCAACATGCCGGACTTCACCAGGTTCGGGCGCGGCCAGCGCCAGCAGGCGGTGGGCCAGGTCCTCGGCCTGCCCACCACGATGACGTTCTTCTCCCTGCTCGCGGTGCTCATCACCGCCGCGGCGCAGAAGGTCTACGGCACGCCGATCTGGGATCCGATCGAGCTGACCGCGAGGTTCCGCAGCCCGGTGGTGATCGCGTTCGCGCTGTTCGCCATCCTGGTGGCCACCTTGTCGGTCAACGTGGCGGCCAACACCGTCAGCCCGTCGTACGACTTCTCCAACGTGGTGCCCGCCCGGATCAGCTTCCGCACCGGGGGGCTGATCACCGGCGTCATCGGCATCGCCATCCAGCCGTGGCGGCTGCTCGCCAACCCGCACGTGTACATCTTCGTCTGGCTGGGCTTCTACGGCGGGCTGCTGGGCGCCGTCGCGGGCGTGCTGATCGCGGACTACTGGCTCGCCCGTCACACCGAGCTGAGCCTGGCCGACCTGTACCGCCCGGGCGGGGCCTACTGGTACGCCGGCGGGGTGAACTGGCGGGCGGTGGCCGCGTTCGGGGCGGGCGCGCTGCTGGCGGTCGGTGGGGCCTGGTCGGCGCCGGGTACCGGGCCGTTCCCGGCGCGCGGCCTGATCCCCGCGCTGAAGCCGCTGTACGACTACAACTGGGTGGTCGGGTTCGCGGCGGCCCTGATCCTCTACTACGGGCTGACCATGCTCCGGCCGGCGGCCGGCCCCGGGTCGGCCGGCCCCGGGTCGGTCGGCCCCGCGTCGGTGCCCGGACCCCGTGCAGAAACGGCAGATTTACCGCCGGGCTGAACTTGGCACCGGCGTGCGGGCCGGAGCATGCTTGCGATGAGGCCGTCACGGCCCCGGAACTGCCCGCTCGACTGGAGGGTGCCATGACGGATCTCAGTTCCCTGCTCGAACAGGCCGCCGCCAGTCACCCGGACCGCATCGCGCTGCGGCTGGACGACCTGACGCTGACCTACGCCGAGCTGCACGAGGCCGCGGGGCGGATGAGCGCGCTGCTCGCCTCGTTCGGCGTCGAGCCCGGGGACCGGGTCGGGCTCATGCTGCCGAACGTCCCGGCGTTCCCGATCGCCTTCTACGGCGCGCTGGCCGCCGGCGCCATCGTGGTGCCGATGAACCCGCTGCTCAAGGAGCGCGAGGTCGCGTACTACCTCGGTGACTCCGGCGCCAAGGCGGTCATCGCGTGGCACGCGGCGGCCGGGGAGGCCGCCAAGGGCGCCGCCGACGCCGGGGCCCAGATGATCGCGGCGGAAACCCCGGACCTGGCCGGCCTGCTCGACGGCGTGACCGCGCCGGACGGGGCGTCCGGCCGGGGCGGCGATGACGACGCGGTCATCCTGTACACGTCGGGGACCACGGGCCGGCCCAAGGGCGCCGAGCTCACGCACAACGGGCTGGTCCGCAACGCCACGCTCACCTCGCGGACCCTGATCAAGAACCACCCGGACGACGTGATGATGGGGTGCCTGCCGCTGTTCCACGTGTTCGGCCTGACCTGCGGGCTTAACGGCACGGTGGCGGCGGCGGGCACGCTGACCCTGCTGCCCAGGTTCGACCCGGCCAAGGCGCTGGACATCATGGCGCGGGACGGGGTGACGATCTTCGAGGGCGTGCCGACCATGTACGCCGCCATCCTGCACCACCCGGACGCGGACCCGGCGAAGGCCGCGACGCTGCGCGTCTGCGTCTCGGGCGGGGCCGCGCTGCCGGTGGAGATCCTGCGCGGCTTCGAGGAGAAGTTCGGCTGCATCATCCTGGAGGGCTACGGGCTGTCGGAGACCTCGCCGGTCGCCTCGTTCAACCACCCAGACCGCGTCCGGAAGCCGGGCTCGATCGGCACCCCGGTCGAGGGCGTCGAGATGCGGCTCATCGACGACGACTTCCGGACCGTGCCGGACGGCGAGATCGGCGAGATCGCCATCCGCGGTCACAACGTGATGAAGGGCTACTGGAACAAGCCCGAGGCGACGGCGGAGGCGATCAGGGACGGCTGGTTCCGCACCGGGGACATGGCCAGGACCGACTCCGACGGCTACTACTACATCGTCGACCGCAAGAAGGACCTGATCATCCGCGGCGGCTACAACGTGTACCCGCGGGAGATCGAGGAGGTCCTGCACGAGCACCCGGCGGTCGCCGAGGTGGCCGTGATCGGGATCCCCCACCCCGAGCTGGGCGAGGAGGTCGGCGCCGCCGTGGCGCTCAAGCCGGGGGCCAGCGCGACACCGGAGGAGCTGCGGGCGTTCGCCAAGGACCGGATGGCCGCGTACAAGTACCCGCGGCACGTCTGGCTGGTGGACGCGCTGCCCAAGGGCCCGACCGGGAAGATCCTGCGCCGCGAGGTGCAGCCCCCCGAGGAAGTCGGGTGACCGCCGGTTCGGAGCCCGGCGCGGGCGAGGCCTGGGCGGAGGAGGCGGTCGAGGCCGCGGGCGGGCTCGACCTGCTGCTGTCCGACGCCGCGCTCGGCGTCGTGCGCCGGTTCCGGCCGGACAGCTCCATGCTGCGGCTGGCCGGGCGGCTGATCCGCCACCCGGAGCTCGTCGCCGGCCAGGCGGTCCAGCTGGGCACCGAGCTCGGCCGGATCGCGGCCGGGCGGTCCGAGGTCGAGGCCGATCCCCGCGACCGCCGCTTCTCCGAGGCGGCCTGGAAGGACAACCCCTTCCTGCGGCGCAGCGTCCAGGCTTACCTGGCCGCCGGCAAGTCCGCCGAGGACCTGGTGGCCGGCGCCGGCCTCGGCTGGCGCGACGACACGCGGATGAAGTTCCTGCTGGCCAACCTGATCGCCGCCGCCGCGCCGAGCAACAATCCGCTGTTCAGCCCCGCCGGCTGGAAGGCGTTCATCGATACCGGCGGCGTCAACGTGGTCCGCGGCCTGCGGGCCCTCGCCTCCGACCTGGCCATCTCGCCCCGCGTGCCGTCCATGGTGCCCCCCGACGCGTTCGAGGTGGGCCAGGACCTGGCCGTCACGCCGGGCGCCGTGGTTCACGCGGCCGAGCAGTTCGAGCTCATCCAGTACCAGGCGTCCACCGAGACGGTCCACCGTCACCCGCTGCTGATCGTGCCGCCGATGATCAACAAGTACTACATCGTCGACCTGGCTCCCGGGCGGAGCATGGTCGAGTACCTGACCGGGCAGGGCCACCAGGTGTTCGTCATATCGTGGCGCAACCCCGACGCGCGGCACCGGGACTGGAACCTGGACACCTACGGCGGCGCGCTGGTGCAGGCGATGGCGGTGGTGCGGGAGATCACCCGGTCGGCCAAGGTGCACGTCTGCGCGCTGTGCTCGGGCGGGATCATGGCGTCCATGGTGGCCGCGCACCTGGCGGTCACCGGGCAGCTCGACCAGCTGGCCAGCTTGTGCCTGGGCGTGGCCGTGCTCGACCAGGCGCAGGCGGGCACCGCCGGGGCGATGATCGACGAGAGCACCGCCGCCGCGGCGATGGCGGTGTCCAGCGCGCGCGGGTACCTGGACGGGCGGGCCCTGGCCGAGGTGTTCGCCTGGCTGCGGCCCGACGACCTGATCTGGAACTACTGGGTCAACAACTACCTGCAGGGCAAGCCGCCGCCCGCCTTCGACATCCTGTACTGGAACGCCGACGTCACCCGGCTGCCCGCCGGGCTGCACCACGACTTCATCAAGCTGGCCCTGGCCAACGCGCTGACCAAGGCGGACGAGGCGACGATGCTCGGCTCGCCGGTCGATGAGTCCAAGATCGACGTGGACGCCTACGTGATCGCCGGGATCACCGATCACCTGTGCCCGTGGCAGTCGTGCTACCGGACCACGCAGATGCTGGGCGGCCAGGTCAAGTTCGTCCTGTCGACCAGCGGGCACATCGCCGCCATGGTCAACCCGCCGACCAATAAGAAGGCGTCCTTCCAGACCGCGCCCGCCAATCCGGCCGACCCGCGCGAGTTCCTCGCCTCGGCGCAGACGGTGCCGGGCAGCTGGTGGCCGGACTACTCGGCCTGGCTGGCCGAGCGCGACGGCGGGGAGAAGAAGAGCCCGCGCACGCTCGGCAGCAAGGCCCACCCCGTCCTGACCGCGGCGCCAGGAACCTATGTCCACGACCGCTGAGGTCCGCAGCGTCGCCGTCGGCGGCCAGGAACTGCGGGTCGCGGTCCGCCCGGCCCGCCGCGGCCTGAAGCTGCCCGCGCGGGCTCAGCGGGTTCCGCTGCTGCTGATCAACGGGATCGGCGCCAGCCTGGAGGTTCTCGAGCCGTTCGTGCGCGAGCTCGACCCGGCGGTGGAGGTCATCCGGTTCGACCCGCCTGGGGTGGGCGGCTCCGGGCCGCCGGCGGGGCCGTACCGGTTCACCGGGCTGTGCAGGCTGATCGCGTGCATGCTGACCGAGCTCGGCTACGAGCAGGTCGACGTGCTAGGCATTTCCTGGGGCGGTGGCGTCGCGCAGCAGTTCGCGGCGTCCCAGCGCTCCCGCTGCCGCCGGCTGGTCCTGGTCGCGACGGCGCTCGGCATGCCGATGTTCCCGGCCAAGCCGTCGGTGCTCATCCACCTGGCGACCCCGCGCCGCTATCTGGATCGCGGATACCTGGAGCGGGTGGCCGCCGATCTCTACGGCGGGTCGACGCGGACCGATCCCGCACGGGTCGCGGCGATCATGAACAACGGCAACCGGGTCGGGCCGTCCGTCGGGTACCTGTATCAGCTCCTCGCCGGTGTGGGCTGGACCAGCCTGACGTTCCTGCCGCGGCTGCGCCAGCCGACGCTGATCGTGGCTGGCGACGACGACCCGATCATCCCGCTGGCCAACGCCAGGCTGCTGCACCGGCTCATCCCGAAATCGCGGCTGCACGTCTACCACGGCGGGCACCTCGGCCTGGTGACCGAGGCGGAACAGCTCGCGCCGGTGGTGGACGGCTTCCTGACCGCACCGTTACAAAGGAGTACTGGCATGGCAAGTGATGCCCGGACCGCCGTCACGGACGCCGACTTCTACCTGATCGAGCAGATGCTCGAACCGGAGGGCCGCCAGCTCCTGCTCCGGGTCAGGGAGTTCATGGAGAAGTCGGTCCAGCCGGTCATCAACCACTACTGGACCAGGGAGGAGTTCCCGTTCGAGGTGGTGTCGGGGCTGCGCCACCTCGGCATAGCGGGCCTGGCCTACTCCGGGTTCGGCTGCCCGGGCGTCAACTGCCTGCTGGACGGGATGATCGCGATGGAGCTGGCGCGGGTGGACGCGTCGATCGCGACGTTCTTCGGCGTGCACAGCGGCCTGGCCATGGGGTCCATCTACCTGTGCGGGTCAGACGAGCAGAAAGAACGCTGGCTGCCTCCGATGGCACGGATGGAGAAGATCGGCGCGTTCGGGCTGACCGAGCCCGAGGTCGGCTCGGGAGCCGCGGGCGGGCTGACCACCACGGCCCGGCGGGACGGCGACGAGTGGGTGCTCGACGGGCAGAAGAAGTGGATCGGCAACGCCACGTTCGCCGACTACGTGGTGATCTGGGCGCGTTCGCTGGAGGACGGGCAGGTCAAGGGGTTCGTGGTGGAGAAGGGCACACCAGGCTTCGAGACGTCGAAGATGCGTGACAAGATCGCGCTGCGGGTGGTCCAGAATGCGTACATCACGCTGGACGGGGTCCGGGTTCCGGAGGAGAACCGGCTCCAGAACGCGAACACCTTCCGGGACACCGCGGCGGTGCTGCGGATGACCAGGGCCGGGGTGGCCTGGATGGCCACCGGGTGCGGCCGCGGCGCGTACGAGCACGCGCTGGCCTACGCCCGCCAGCGGGAGCAGTTCGGCAAGCCGATCGCGGGCTTCCAGCTCGTGCAGGACCTGCTGGTCCGGATGCTGGCCAACGTCACGTCGTCCGCCTGCCTGTGCGCGCGGCTGGCGGCGCTCCAGCAGGCCGGCCTGGCCGAGGACCATCATTCCGCGCTGGCCAAGGCGTTCTGCACGGTCCGGATGCGGGAGGCGACCGGCTGGGCGCGCGAACTCCTCGGCGGGAACGGGATCCTCCTGGAGAACCACGTGGGCCGGTTCGTGGCCGACTCCGAGGCGATCTACTCCTACGAGGGCACCCGGGAGATCAACACCCTGATCGTCGGCCGCGCGATCACCGGGACCAGCGCGTTCGTGTGAGCTAGCTCGCCGCCTGGCCGCAGCCCGGGCGGTGCCCCTCGCTTTCGATGGCTCCGCATTCCGGGCAGACCAGGTTCGCCCAGCACGCCGCGTCGCCCGCGTCGGATCCGGGCTCCCCGGCGTCCTGCCGCAGGACCTGGGCCAGCACCGCGGCCTGGCTGTGATCGAGGTCCCTGGTGGCGGTGAGCAGGGTCAGGGGCTTCGGGGCTCCGGCCGACGCGAGGGCCCGGAGCCTGCCGAGCGCCGCCCGCTGGCCGGACTGACTGAGCTCGTCCAGGTAGCGGCGGCGGAACTCATCGAACTTGGCCGGGTCGTGCCCGTACCATTCGCGCAGCCCGGTGGACGGGGCGACGTCCTTCGCCCACTCGTCCAGCGCCGCCGCGTCCTTGCGCAGGCCGCGCGGCCAGATCCGGTCGACGAGCACGCGGGTGCCGTCGGCAGGCTCCGGCTTCTCGTAGACGCGCCGGGTCCTGATCTCGGGTGGCATACCAGCATCATCCGCCCGGCACGCCGACGCACGCACCCCGGGGCCTCATGCCCGTTGGAATCGCGGTGACTGAAAGCGCGCGCCGCGGCCTCAGGCGTAGCGGCCCTTGACCCGGTCTCCGGCCGGGTCGAACGGGGGGCGCAGGTCGACGGCGGCCGCATACAGCGTGCCGCCCACGTTCACCTGGTACTCCCCGGCCCGCACGACATCCGGAGTGAGCACGCCGCCGTCGGGATGACGGAGGTACGCCAGGCCCACGCAGGCGCCGAGGGCCTCGCCCCAGGCGCCCGAGGTGACCTGGCCCACGGCGACGCCGTCGCGCAGCACCAGTTCACCGCCCCAGATCATCGGGGGCGGGTCGGCCGGCCCGGGCAGGACCAGGGACACCAGCCGGCGCCGCGATCCCTCGGCGCGGGCCTTCTCGACGGCCTCGCGCCCGAGGAACGGGATGTCCGTCTTCAGCTTGCAGGCGAACAGCAGTCCGGCCTCGACCGGGTTGTAGTCCGGGGTCAGCTCGCGGCCGAACGCCCGGTACGCCTTCTCCAGGCGCATGGACTCGATCGCGTAATAGCCGGCGTTGGCCAGGCCGAACTCGGCCCCCGCCGTCACCAGGTCTTCGTACGCCCCGACGGCGAACTCGGCCGGCACGTACAGCTCCCAGCCGAGCTCGCCCACGTAGGTGATCCTGGTCGCGCGGACCGTGGCGTAACCGAGGTCGATCTCGCGGCTGGAACCGAAACCGAACGCCTCGTCACTGAAATCCGCGCGCGACAGGCGCGACAGGAGCGCCCGCGAGGCCGGCCCCATGACGCCGTAGACAGCGTAGGCCGAGGTGACGTCGACCAGCGCCGCGCGGGCCTCGGCGGGAATCTGCCGACGGATGTGGTCCTGGTCGCGTTCCGTGGTCGCCGCGCTGCTGACCAGCAGGAACTTATCCGCCGAGAGCCTGGTCACGGTGATGTCGGCCTCGTAGGTGCCGCGGGCGTTGAGCATCCCCGTGTAGACCACCCGGCCCGGGGGGACGCCGATGTCGGCCGTGCACAGCCACTGCAGGACCTGCTCGGCGTCGCGGCCGACCATCAGGTACTTGGAGAAGCTGGTCTGGTCGAACAGGGCCACGCGGGTCCGGGCCGCGCGCTGCTCGGCCGAGGACCAGGGCTGCCAGTTCTGCTGCCCCCAGGCGTACTCGATGACCGGGCGCTCGCCCGCGGGGGCGAAGACGTTCGCGCGCTCCCAGCCCATCCTGCTGCCGAAGCAGGCGTTGGCCTGCTTGAGCAGGTGATACGCCGGGGAACGGCGGAACGGCCGGGCGGTGGCCAGCTCACGGTTCGGCCACGGGATCGCGTAGTGCAGGCCGAGGACCTCGCTCACCCGGTCGTGCAGCCACTGGTTGTTCCCGTTGAACGCGGCGAAGCGGCGGATGTCGACCGCGGACAGGTCCAGGCTCGGCTCCCCCTCGACGATCCACTCGGCCAGCGCCCGCCCGGCGCCGCCCGCGGACGCGATGCCGACCGAGTTGAAGCCGGCGCCGACGAAGAAGTTCCGCAGCTCCGGCGCCTCGCCGAGGATGAACTGGTTGTCCGGGGTGAAGCTCTCCGGGCCGTTGTAGAACATCTTGATCCCGGTCTCGCCCAGCACCGGGATCCGGTGGATCGCGCTGCTCATCAGGATCTCGAAGTGATCCCAGTCCTCCTCTAGCAGCTGGAACTCGAACGGGTAGGGCAGCGCGTCGGGCGCGACCCACGGCTTGGCCTCGGGCTCGAAGCCGCCGACGAGCAGGCCGCCCACCTCCTCCTTGATGTAGGTGTAGCCGTCGGGGTCGCGCAGGATCGGCAGGTCCCGGTGCACCCCGTCGATCTGCTCGGTCACCACGTAGAAGTGCTCGGCCGAGTGCAGCGGCACGGTCACCCCGCACATCGCGCC
>Ga0187805_10000224_pt1 | contig 17441 bp, 14 predicted proteins | sample NC_wetland_sal_i_6_FD_132965 | JGI IMG/M metagenome (GOLD analysis project Ga0187805, IMG submission 132965) | Wetland sediment microbial communities from Neuse River Estuary, North Carolina, USA - Control_5 | ecosystem: Environmental > Aquatic > Freshwater > Wetlands > Sediment | place: USA...
AGCCATTGCGATCCACTTGTGCCTTTGATCGCGCACCAAAACGGACCATTCACAACGGCGCCAGTGCCGCTCATTCTGTGTCTGAATAATGACGCCTAAGCTACTAATTGGAATGGATTTTATGATTTTCTTCGCTCGCTGTTACGCGACCGGGTTTTTCGCCTGTGGATAAGCCGTTGCTCTTACTACATTTTGGGGCATAAGCGCGCGAGACACAAAATCTAGTTGAAGGTGTCAGGCGGTTCTGCCAACATTTTGATTCTGCGTTTGCAGTTACACAACATGTTGTGTGGCTCGACGCAGGGGAATTGTAATGTTGGCGTCGGGGGGATTTAGCATATGCGTATCGACCGTCGATTCACCGCGGCCGGCCAAGACCCCTATCAGGGGATCACGTTCAAGTCAGCCACCAGCGAAATCCGCAACCCCGATGGGTCGCGGGTTTTTTATTTGCCCGACATCGAAGTGCCGGCGGATTGGAGTCAGGTCGCTTGCGACATTCTGGCGCAAAAATACTTTCGCAAGGCCGGCGTGCCAAGCCGGCTGAAGGCGGTCGAAGAATCTGATGTGCCAGCGTGGCTGTGGCGCATGACGGACGACACCAAGGCGCTGGAAAAGCTGCCGGCGGCCGAGCGCAGCGAGGGCGAGCGTAGCGCCAAGCAGGTGTTCCACCGCCTAGCGGGCACGTGGACTTATTGGGGCTGGAAGGGCGGCTATTTCGACAGCGAAGCCGATGCCCGCGCCTATTACGACGAGATGTGCTTCATGCTGTGCCGCCAGATGGCGGCGCCCAATTCGCCGCAATGGTTCAACACCGGCTTGCATTGGGCGTATGGCATCGACGGACCGGCGCAAGGCCACTACTACGTCGACTACAAGTCCGGCGAGCTAACCGCGTCGAAAAGCGCCTACGAGCATCCACAGCCGCACGCCTGCTTCATCCAGTCTGTCGCCGACGATCTCGTCAACGAAGGTGGCATCATGGATCTATGGGTGCGCGAGGCGCGGCTATTCAAGTACGGCTCAGGCACCGGCTCGAATTTTTCCAGGCTTCGTGGCGATGGAGAGAAACTCTCGGGCGGCGGCCGTTCGTCGGGCCTGATGAGCTTCCTCAAAATTGGCGACCGTGCTGCCGGCGCGATCAAGTCCGGCGGCACCACGCGCCGCGCCGCCAAGATGGTAACGGTCGACATCGACCATCCCGACATCGAGGCGTACATCAACTGGAAGGTGATCGAGGAGCAGAAAGTTGCGGCCTTGGTCGCCGGCTCCAAGCTGGCGCAAAAACATCTCAACCTGATCATGGCAGCGTGCCACGGACCGGCCGCCCAGGCGCTCGGCGACGCACGCTTCGATCCGAGCCGCAACCTGACGCTGCGGCGCGAGATCAAGGCCGCGCGCAAGGCGATGATTCCGGAGAATTATGTCCAGCGCGTCATCCAATTCGCGCAGCAGGGTTTCGAAACGGTTGATTTCCGTACTTACGACACCGATTGGGACAGCGAGGCCTATCTCACCGTCGCCGGCCAGAATTCGAACAATTCGGTGCGCGTCACCAACGACTTCCTCGATCGCGTCCTCAAGGGCGGCAAGTGGGAATTGATCCGCCGAACCGACGGCAAGCTGCACAAGTCGGTCGACGCGCGCGAGTTGTGGGACAAGATCGCCTACGCCGCCTGGGCGAGCGCCGATCCCGGCCTGCAATACGATACGACGATCAACGAGTGGCACACCTGCCCCGAGTCCGGCCGCATCAATGCGTCCAATCCGTGCTCGGAATACATGTTCCTCGACGACACGGCGTGCAACCTGGCGTCGCTCAACCTGATGACGTTCCGTCGTGAAGGCGGCGCATTCGATACGCCGGCCTTCGAGCATGCGGTTCGTTTGTGGACGATCGCGCTTGAGATCTCGGTATTGATGGCCCAGTTCCCGTCGCGCGAGATTGCCAAGCACAGCTACGAGTTCCGCACGCTCGGCCTCGGCTACGCCAATATCGGCGGCCTGCTGATGGCGTCGGGCCTGTCGTACGATTGCGACGAAGGCCGCGCGCTGTGCGCCGCCCTCAGCGCGGTGATGACCGGCGTCGCCTATGCGACCTCGGCCGAGATGGCCGGCGAGCTCGGTCCATTCCCCGGCTACGCCAAGAACCGCCAAGCGATGCTACGGGTTGTCCGCAATCACCGCCGCGCCGCCTACGGCGAGCGCGACGGTTATGAAGACCTGTCAGTACCGCCGGTGCCTCTCGACGCCGTCAATTGCCAGGACCGCAATCTCGTTCAAGCGGCGCGCCAAGCTTGGGACCACGCACTGCAGCTCGGGGAACTGCACGGCTATCGTAATGCGCAGGCGACCGTCATCGCGCCAACCGGCACGATCGGGCTGGTGATGGATTGCGACACCACCGGCATCGAGCCGGATTTTGCGCTGGTGAAGTTCAAGAAGCTGGCTGGCGGCGGTTACTTCCGCATCATCAACCGCGTCGTGCCCGAGGCGCTCGCCAAGCTCGGGTATAACGCGCCGGAGATCGAGGCGATCACCCGTTACGCCGTCGGTTACGGCACGCTCAAGGATGCGCCCGCACTCAGCCACGCCGCGCTCAAGGCCAAGGGCTTCACCGAAAGCGCCCTCGAAGCGCTGGAAAGCCAGTTGGCGACGGCATTCGACATCAAGTTCGCGTTCAACAAGTGGACGCTGGGCGAAGAATTCTGCCGTGCGGCGTTCGGCTTCACCGACGCGCAGCTCAACGACGTGTCATTCGACATGCTGGTGGCGTTGGGCTTCAGCAAGGCTGAGATCGATCAGGCCAACACCTACTGCTGCGGCGCCATGACGCTCGAAGGCGCACCGCATCTGAAGACCGAGCACCTGCCGGTGTTCGATTGCGCCAATCCGTGCGGTCGCATCGGCAAGCGCTCGCTGTCGGTCGAGAGCCACATCCGCATGATGGCGGCGGCACAGCCGTTCATCTCCGGCGCGATCTCGAAGACTATAAACATGCCGAACCTGGCGACAGTCGAGCAGTGCAAGGACGCGTACATGCTGTCCTGGAAGCTCGGCCTCAAGGCCAATGCGCTCTATCGCGACGGTTCGAAGCTGTCGCAGCCGCTGCAATCGGCGCTGATCGACGACGACGCGGATGACGACGCCGTCGCCGAGCTGATGGAAAAGACGCCGGCCGAGCGCGTGCCGGTCGTCGCGGAGCGTATCGTTGAACGCGTCATCGAGCGCGTCGCGCAAAAGAGTGAACGTCGGCGTCTGCCGCAACGGCGCAAGGGCTATACCCAGAAGGCCATCGTCGGTGGCCACAAGGTCTACCTGCGCACCGGCGAATACGAGGACGGTAAGCTGGCAGAAGTTTTCATCGACATGCACAAGGAAGGTTCCGCCTTCCGTTCACTGATGAACAATTTCGCGATCGCGCTTTCGATCGGCCTGCAATATGGCGTGCCGCTCGAAGAGTTCGTCGAGGCATTCACCTTCACCCGCTTCGAGCCCGCCGGTATCGTCGAAGGCAACGACACCATCAAGATGGCGACGTCGCTGATCGACTACATCTTCCGCGAGCTGGCGATCTCGTACCTCGGCCGCAGCGACTTGGCGCATGTCCAGCCGGCCGACGTCCTGCCGGACACGGTGGGCAAAGGCGCGGCGGAATCGAACCTGCCCGGCGACGGCGGCAAGTCGGACGTCGCGGCGGTGGTGCAGAAAGTCGCGTCGACCGGCTTCATCCGCAAGAAGCTGACCGTCGTGCACGGCGGCCAGGCGGTGCAGGCCGCGGCGGCGCAGCCCACGGTGGTGGCGCGCAGCGGCGCCGGCAATGTCGCGGTCGGACACGACGTTGCCGTTGAGATCGAGACCGTCAAGACTGTGGATGTTCGCCTTGAGCAGATTAAGGCGGCGCGGATGAAGGGTTACGAGGGCGACAGTTGCGGCGAGTGCGGCAACTTCACCCTGGTCCGCAACGGGACCTGCCTCAAATGCGAGACCTGCGGCAGCACCAGCGGCTGTAGTTGATCGCAACGCGGTTCTCCGGCTACAGCCTCCCGGCCGGCACCGTGACTGAGGCAGAAATTGGGGGGCGCGGTTCGCGCCGCGCCCCCTTCTTTTTCGAGACACTCCGATGCTCGTCAACCGCCGAAACCTGCGCATCGAATGGGCGCAATGCGACCCGGCCGGAATCGTCTTCTATCCGCAGTATCTGATCATCTTCGACACCAGCACCGGTCAGCTGTTCGAGCGCACCGGCCTGTCGGCATCGGCGATCCGTGCCAAATACGGCATCGTTGGCTTTCCGCTGGTCGAGTGCGGTGCCAAGTTCCTGCTGCCGTGCCATTTCGACGATGCGGTAACAATCGAAAGCCAAATCGGCGAGTGGGGCCGGACCAGCTTTACTGTCCGGCATCTGGCCCTGAAGGCTGGCAAGGCGGCAGTCGAAGGTTTCGAGAAGCGCATCTGGGCCAGCCGCCGCGCCGACGGCGGCATCAAGCCGGAATCGGTGCCCGCCGAGGTCAAGGTCAGCTTGTCGGACGCCAGTGGCCGCACCCGCCTCGGCTAGCCAAGAAGTCGGCGCTAGCCAAGGGGATGTTCGGCCACGGGCCGCCTATCACCATGTACCCTCGCCTTCCCATTTTATGGCGAGGGGCCACGCGCAGTTGACTGCCGGTCATCACTCCCCGATGGCCGGCATTTTTTCTGGCGCCCCTGCTGGGCAAACGGCGACGTCCAGCCGATAATGTCCGCATCCGACAACGGGAGCGATAATGACTGGACGGACGGAAGCACGACTGAAACAGCTAAAACTTGAATTACCTGACGCGGCTGCACCGCTTGCCAACTATGTGCCGTACGTGCGCGCTGGCGACCTGCTCTTCGTCTCCGGCCAGGTCTGCCAGTGGAACGGCGAACGCCGATTCATCGGCAAGCTCGGCGCCAGCATCTCGCTCGAGGACGGGCAAAGCGCCGCGCGGCTATGTGGCCTCAACCTATTGGCGCAAGCACGTGCCGCGGTCGGCGAACTTGATCGCGTCCGCCGCTGCGTCCGCATCAACGGCTTCGTCAACTGTGCGCCCGATTTCGTACAACAGCCGCAGGTGATCAACGGCTGCTCCGACTTGTTCGTCGAGTTGCTGGGCGACGCCGGCCGCCATTCGCGCGTCGCCGTCGGCGTGGCGTCGTTGCCGGGTGGCGTCGCGGTCGAGATCGACGCGGTGTTCGAGGTGGGCTGATGGACGGCTCCGATCGGCTGACGCTGCGCGTGGTCGATCGCCTGGACAAGGTGCCGGCGGCGCAATGGGATGCGTGCGCTGGCGACCATCCGTTTGTCGCACACGCTTTCCTGCAGGCACTCGAGGAATCCGGATCGGCCACCAGCGAAACCGGCTGGCTGCCGCAGCATCTGCTGCTCGAGAATAGCGACGGAAGGCTGATCGGAGCCGCACCGCTCTACGTCAAAACTCACTCCTATGGCGAATACGTGTTCGACCATGGCTGGGCGGAAGCCTACGAACGCGCGGGCGGCCGCTACTATCCGAAGCTGCAGGTGGCGGTGCCGTTCACGCCCGTGCCGGGACCACGCTTGCTGCTGCGGCCCGAGGCCGGCGCCGATGCGAGCCGCCTGCTGATCGCCGGCCTGCTCGAAATGGCGAAACGGACGGAAGTGTCATCGCTGCATGTCACGTTTCCGACCGGCGCAGAATGCGACGCGCTTGTCGAAGCCGGATTCCTGCGCCGCATCGGCCGCCAGTTTCATTGGGAAAATCAGGGCTATCGCAGCTTCGACGATTTTCTCGGCGCACTCAACGCACGCAAGCGCAAACAGATCAAGCGCGAGCGGCGCGACGCCATCGCGGCGGTCGAGATCGAGATGCTCTCCGGCGACGATTTGAAACCGCATCATTGGGACGCGTTTTTCCGATTCTATACCTCGACTTCGGACCGGAAATGGGGCTCGCCCTATCTGACGCACGAATTCTTCCAGCTGCTCGGCGAACGCATGGCCGACCGCGTTTTGCTGGTGATGGCGAAGCACGAGGGCCGCTACGTCGCCGGCGCGCTCAACCTGATTGGGGCCTATACGCTCTACGGCCGCAACTGGGGCTGCCTCGGCGACTTTCCGTTCTTGCATTTCGAGGCGTGCTATTACCGCGCCATCGATTTCGCGATTGCGCGCGGCTTGAAGCGCGTCGAAGCGGGTGCGCAAGGCACGCACAAGATCCAGCGCGGTTACCTGCCGCAAACGACCTACAGCGCGCATTGGATCCGCGACACTGGCTTCCGGCGTGCCGTCGCGGACTTTCTCCGGCGCGAGACGGTTGCGGTCGAAAACGAGATGGACGAGCTGGAACAGGGCCTGTCGCCGTTCCGCCGTGAAGGCAATGGATCCTGAGCTGCATCGCCGGCTGATCGCTATTGCCGCGAATGTGTCGCCGGAATTGCAGATGCATATCGCCGCGGCACCGATTTGGTTTCCCGAGCGCGAAGACAAAGGTGTCATCGCCTTCCTGGCGCGTGCAGTGACCGGCCAGCAGGTTTCGGCGGCGGCAGCGCGCAGCATCTGGGCGCGGGTCGAAGCGGCGGCCGGCGAACGGCTGGCCGAGTTCCTATGCAACGCGAACGAAACCACGCTCAAGCAATGCGGCCTGTCGCGCAACAAGATCAAGGCATTGTGCCATATCGGCGCCGCGCACGCGGCGGGATTGCTCGACAGCGCCGAGATCCGAGCGTTTGATCGCGCGGCGCGCTCGGCCCGCCTGACCGAGATCTGGGGTATCGGCCAATGGACTTGCGACATGCTGGCGATCTTCTATTGCCGCGAGCTCGACATCTGGCCAGAAGGCGACCTGGCCGTAGTGCGCGGCATTAAGCGCTTCGCGCGTCGCCGCAAACCGGCGCGCGTCGCAGCGCAGTTCGCGCCGTACCGATCGCTGCTCGCATTGTACATGTGGCGGCTCGCCGGCGCGGCGATGTAGGCCGAAACGAAGAAGGCGGCCCGAAGGCGGCCTATTGCTCACTGGTCGACGAGTTCCTGTTCCGGCTGCTCGCCGGAATCCTTGCTCGGCAGCTTGAGCGGTGCCTCGATGTAGGCAAAGACGAGCTTGTCGCCGTCGCGCCGCACCTGCACCACACCGCCCTTGGCGAGCCTGCCGAACAACAGCTCCTCGGCCAGCGGCTTCTTGACGTGCTCCTGGATGATGCGGGCGAGCGGCCGTGCACCATAGAGCCGATCGTAGCCTTTCTCGGCGAGCCACTTCCGCGCATCTTCATCGAGCTCGATGGTGACGTTGCGGTCGGCAAGCTGCTCCTCGAGCTGGAGGATGAACTTGTCGACGACGCGGCCAACCGTCTCGGGCGTCAACGCCGCAAACGAGATCACCGCGTCAAGCCGATTGCGGAACTCCGGCGTGAACATCCGGTTGATCGCTTCCTCGTCGTCGCCGGTGCGCACGTCGCTGCCGAAACCGATCGCCGGTTTCGCCAGGTCGGACGCGCCGGCGTTGGTCGTCATGATCAGGATGACGTTGCGGAAGTCGACGTTCTTGCCGTTGTGGTCCGTCAGCTTCCCGTAATCCATCACCTGCAACAGGATGTTGAACAGGTCGGGATGCGCCTTCTCGATCTCGTCGAGCAACAAGACGCAATGCGGATGCTGGTCGACCGCGTCGGTCAGCAGGCCGCCCTGATCGAAGCCGACATAGCCCGGTGGAGCGCCGATCAGGCGCGAGACGGTGTGCCGCTCCATGTATTCCGACATGTCGAAGCGCTTCAATTCGATGCCGAGGGTGCGCGCGAGCTGCCGCGCCACCTCGGTCTTGCCGACGCCGGTCGGGCCGGAGAACAGATAGCTGCCGATCGGCTTCTCGGCCTCGCGCAGGCCGGCGCGGGCGAGCTTGATCGCGGCAGTCAGCGCCTCGATCGCCTTGTCCTGGCCGAAGACCATGGTCTTGAGGTCGCGGTCGAGGTTCTTCAGCACCTCGCGGTCGTCGCGTGACACGCTCTTGGGCGGAATTCGCGCCATGGTTGCGACGACGGCTTCGACTTCCTTGGCGGTGATCGTCTTCCGTCGCTTGCTTTCCGGCAACAGCATTTGCGACGCACCGACTTCGTCGATGACGTCGATGGCTTTGTCCGGCAGCTTGCGGTCGCCGATGTAGCGGTTCGACAATTCGACCGCGCTGCGGATCGCGTCGGCGGTGTAGCGCACGCGATGGTGCCGCTCATAATACGGCTTCAGGCCGCGCAGGATCTTGACCGAATCCTCGACTGTCGGTTCGTTGATGTCGATCTTCTGGAAACGCCGGACCAGCGCGCGGTCCTTCTCGAAGTAATTGCGGTATTCTTTATAGGTGGTCGAGCCGATGCAGCGGATCGCGCCCGACGCGAGCGCCGGCTTCAACAGGTTCGACGCATCCATGGCTCCGCCAGAGGTGGCGCCGGCGCCGATGACGGTGTGGATCTCGTCAATGAACAGGATCGCGCCGGGCAGCGCCTCGAGCTCGGCGAGCACCGCCTTCAAGCGCTCCTCGAAATCGCCGCGATAGCGCGTGCCAGCCAAGAGCGCGCCCATGTCGAGGCCATAGATGGTCGCGTTCTGCAGAACCTCGGGCACTTCGCGCTGCACGATGCGGCGCGCCAGGCCTTCGGCGATGGCGGTCTTGCCGACGCCGGGATCGCCGACATAGAGCGGATTATTCTTCGACCGCCGGCACAGGATCTGGATGGTGCGATCAACTTCGGACTCGCGGCCGATTAGCGGATCGATCTTGCCATTGCGCGCCTTCTTGTTGAGGTTGACGCAATAGGCGTCGAGCGCGTCATGTGCGCGCTTCGATTGTTTTTCGGTGCGTTCCTCTTCCTCGGCACCTTGGACGCGGCGCGTCTCGGAGCGGCCCGGCGCCTTGGCGATGCCGTGCGAAATGTAATTGACCGCGTCGAACCGCGTCATGTCCTGCTCCTGCAGGAAATAGACGGCGTGGCTCTCGCGTTCGGCGAACAGCGCAACCAGCACGTTGGCGCCGGTCACCTCTTCGCGACCCGACGATTGGACGTGGATCGCGGCGCGTTGCAACACGCGCTGGAAGCTCGCCGTCGGCTTGGCGTCCTCGACATGCGTCGCCACCAGATTGACCAGTTCGTTGTCGACGTAGTTGACGAGCTCGCGGCGTAATTTCTCGATATCGACAGTGCAGGCGCGCAGCACAGCCATCGCGTCCTGATCCTCGGTCAGCGCCAGCAGCAGATGCTCGAGCGTCGCGTATTCGTGCCGGCGCTCGTTGGCATAGCCGAGAGCGCGGTGCAGGGTCTTTTCGAGATTACGCGACAACATCGAGTCCAATCCTTCTACTGGCGAATAGGCTCCTGGGTTCGGGTCAGTCCTTCTCCAGGGTACATTGCAAGGGATGCTGGTGCTGGCGCGCGAAGTCCATCACCTGCGTCACTTTCGATTCGGCGACTTCGTAAGTATACACCCCGCAAACGCCGACGCCGCGGCGATGGACGTGCAGCATGATGCGGGTCGCTTCATCGCGGCTCTTGGCGAAAAACCGCTCGAGGATATGCACGACGAACTCCATCGGAGTGTAATCATCGTTCAACATCAAGACCTTGTACATCGAAGGTTTTTTCGTCTTGGGCTTGGCTTTGACGATGACGCCCGTCGACGGCCCCTCGTTGCCGCCGCGCTTTTCGATATCGCTCATCGCGCGCACTGCCTGGTCGAACGCGACTCCACAACCGATGTGACCATCGTGTGCATGATATTGGATGCCTACGACGGCGTAAAAGGGGCATTTGTGCACCGCCGCAGAGCAGTTGATGGCGACCGCTAGCCTACGCCAGTCGCGTTAACGGCCGTGACAAATTCCCCGCGCGCGGCCTGGACCCGGCTCTGTGCGCCATCCCGCTGTGGATGTCGACCGCCAAATCAGGCGGCGATCGGCCGCGCCAGTTTGGTGATCGTCTCGAAGCGACCGGCAATCGGCGCCCAAGTATCGTTGGCAAGCGCAAGCCCGAGTTCCGACAAACGCGTGCTGCGTTCGACCAGAGTCTCAAGCGCGCTCTTGGCAAGTCCGGCGTGGATTTCGATGACGCGATCGAGGGTCTTGGCAGCAAGCAATTCCTTCGTCGCAGTGCCCGCCGTCGCGAGCGTCTGCCGGGCGCAGCCGACCGCTTCGTTGGCAATCGCCTCGAAACCCTCAGCCAAAGCGGCATTCGCCTTGAGCATAGCGTCGAAATTCTCCTGCGACAGCGAGGCGAGTTGGTCGTAGTAGCCGCGAGCCGCTATGGGCGCGCGCGCAACGCGGTGCGCGCGATCAGCGTCGGGTTGCGGCGGCGTTGGCACTATCGCGGTTTTTTTCGATTTGGGGCCCATCGGAACCTCCTGATGGCAAACCATTTGCGCCACGCCGCATTGAACGATCATTATGCTGCGCTGCAACAAACCCATATTACGACGCGCATGTGTCAATACAAGGTGCACTTCGCACTGCAGAGACATCTGTCCGCCATCACGTTGCAATCCTAGTGGGATCGCAGATAGGGCCCAGGGCGCGGCGGCGGACAATGTGGCGCTCACACGCACATCGCCATTTATCCGAAAACTTTACGTGAGAAAGCCGGAATAGCTGGACAGGGATTCACCGAATTCCTAATCTGTTCAAGACTTTCGATCTTTGGTTTCTACCTGTTTGGGACGTTTGCGGACGGTTGATGCGGCGTTAATCTTTCGGGGGAATAGTTGTTTGTGGGGTGAAGACAGAATGATTGCCGCGGCGTCACTGCGTTGTGCGCGATGCCGGCTCGGGTGGGTTGTTACCTGTGCCGCATTTCTTCTCTTTCTTGTCATGTTGCAGCCGGCTATTGCGCGAACCCATGCGCTGCGGCTGCCGTACCCGCCGGGCTCCACCTCGTCCATCATCATCGATGCGCAAACCGGCAAGGTGCTGAGCGAGCACGACGCCGACCGGTTGGACTATCCGGCGTCGCTCACCAAGATGATGACCCTGTACCTGGCGTTCGGCGCGCTCGAGCAAGGCAAGATCGCGCTCACAGATCAGTTCACTGTGTCATTGCACGCGGCGCGACAGGCGCCGTCGAAGCTTGGCTTGCGGCCGGGCCAGCACATCTCGGTGCGCGATCTGATCCTCGCCATCGTCACCCATTCGGCGAACGATGCCGCGGTAACGATTGCCGAAAATCTCGCCGGCAGCGAGTCCGCATTCGCGCAGCGCATGACCGCGACGGCGCGCGCGCTGGGCATGAACGCCACCACCTTCCGCAACGCCTCGGGCCTGCCCAGTCCGCCGAACATGAGCACGGCGCGCGATCTGGCGACGCTCGCGCGAGTGCTGTGGCGCGACTATCCCAGCGAATACCATTTCTTCGCCACGGAGGAATTCACCTACCGGGGCTCGGTCTACGAGACGCATAACCATCTGATGGCGAATTTCGCCGGCATGGACGGCATCAAGACCGGCTACATTCATGCTTCGGGCTTCAATTTAGCGGCTTCTGCCGTGCGCAACGGCCGGCGGCTGATCGGCGTCATCATGGGCGGAAGTTCGGCCCATGCCCGCGATCTGCAGATGGCCGACCTGCTGGACGTCGCCTTCGCCGGCGTCACGCCGGCCGGCGACACCAACGTCCAGACCGCGAACGGCGGCAATCCGACCGATGCCGCAGTCGCCGCGAACACCTCGACACCCATGGCCATGCTCAATCCAGTGCAGCGCGCCGAGGCCGCGGTGCCCACGCCTGCTCCTAAGCCGCCGGCGCCGACCCTACGGGCGCTCAGGCGCAGCCACGATTGGCAAATCCAGGTTGGCGCTTTTGGGAATTTGGAAGTCGCTGAACGCGCTGGCGCGCTTGCGCTCGCCAAGCTCCGCCTCAAGGACAAGACCGCGCACGTCCTACCGCCCGCACCGGGTGACAAGGAACCGTTGTTCCGTGCCCGCATCGCCGCATTCTCGGAGCTCGAAGCCGAGCATGCCTGCCGCCTGCTGCGCGCCAAGCTGCACGGACACAAACTGTGCGCCGTGATTCCGCCCATGCAGGCGGTAGCGTCTGTGTTGCCAGCGCCGCGTGCGCTCGATCTGCACCTGCCAACGCCGGCGCCGGCGCCCGCGGTCGACCCAAAACCGGCAGCTGCGTCGCCAACCACAGTCGCGCCCGCGCTGCAGACCGAAGCCGACAAGAACTAGGCTGATTCCCGGCTGTAAAACTCGGCAGGCAGCGCGATGCCGCTGGCCTTTAATTGTTCGGCAAGCGACCCTTTGAGCCGTTCCAGCGCCGCCGTGTTGTGCCCTTCTGCGCGCGCCACCAGCACGTCCTGGGTGTTCGACGCGCGCAGGAGCCACCAGCCATCGGCGGTCTTGACGCGCACGCCGTCGACGGCGGCGACGTCGGCGTTCCCGGCCTTGAGCCGCGTGCGGACTTCCTCGACTACCTTGAACTTGCGATCCTCGGCGCAAGGAAACCGCAGTTCGGGCGTGTTCACCACGGCCGGCATGTGGTCACGCAACGTCGCCAGGCTGTCGCGGCCGCGCGCGATGATGCCAAGCAGCCGCACCGCGGCGTAAAGCGCGTCGTCGTAGCCGTAATAGCCATCGGCGTAGAAGATGTGGCCGCTCATCTCGCCGGCGAGCGGCGCGCCGATCTCTGCCATCTTGGCCTTGATCAGCGAGTGTCCGGTCTTCCACATCACTGGCGTGCCGCCGATGCGGGCGATCTCGTCGAACAAGGATTGGCTCGCCTTGACGTCGGCGATGATCGTGGCGCCTGGCTGTTTGGCAATGATTTCGCCGGCGAGCAGGATCATGAACTGATCGCCCCACAGGATGCGGCCCTGTCCGTCGACGACGCCGATGCGGTCGCCATCGCCGTCGAAAGCAATGCCGAGGTCGGCTTTTTCGCGCAGCACCGTCTCCTGGAGCTGCTTTAAGTTCTTGGGCTCGGTTGGATCCGGGTGGTGCACTGGGAAGCGGCCGTCGATCGTCGCGTTGAGCAGGACGTGACGGCCGGGCAGCGCCTGGACCAGCAGCTGCAACGCCTCGCCGGTGGCGCCGTTGCCAGCATCCCAAACCACCGACAGCGTCCGTTGCCCGCCACGATAGTCAGCAGCGAGCCGCCGGACATAGTCAGTCAACACCGGCTTATCGACTATGCTGCCCTTGCCGGCGGGAAACTGGCCCGCCGCTGCAATTTTGCCGAGCCGCTGGATATCCGGACCGAAAAACGATTTCTGGCCGAGCACTAGCTTGAAGCCATTATGGGTCGGCGGATTGTGCGAACCGGTTACCATGATGCCGCCGGCAACGTCAAGCGTGTGGCTGGCGAAATAGAGCATCGGTGTCGGACCGAGACCGACGCGCACGATGTCGACGCCGGACATGGCAAGGCCTTCGACGAGGGCGCTTTCGAGCGCCGATGAACTCAGCCGGCCATCGCGTCCGACGGCCACCCGCTTGCCGCCTTTCTCGCGGACGACGGCTGCGAAGCTGCGGCCGATAGCACGCGCGTCGGATTCGTGCAGCGTTTGGCCGACGACGCCACGAATATCGTACTCGCGCAGGATGGTCGGATCGAAGACGTGGCCTTCGGTGGTGCGCGTCACGTGTTCGGCCTCACGCGTAATGCTTGATGATATCCTTGACCGCCGCGCCGAGCTCCGGCCGCGCCAAGGCGAACGCGAGGTTGGCCTCGAGGAAGCCGACCTTATCGCCACAGTCGAAGCGTCGGCCGGTGAACCGCAGGCCATGGAACGGCTGCTTGGCGGCGATCAGCTGCGCCAGCGCGTCGGTGAGTTGGATCTCGCCGCCGGCCCCCTTGCCGATGCGGCCGAGCGCGTCGAACACCTCGGGTTGGAGAATGTAGCGGCCGATGATGCACAGACGCGACGGCGCCTTGGCGGGGTCGGGTTTTTCGACGACGCCGCGTGCCACGACCAGCCGGCCGTCATCCTTCTCGACGTCGAGGATGCCGTAGCGGCTGGTTTGCTCGCGCGGCACTTCCATCACGGCCACCATGTTGCCGCCGACCTTGGCCTGGGCCTCAACCATCTGCTTGAGGCACGCCTCTTCCGCCAGGATGAGGTCGTCGGCCAAAAGCACGGCGAACGGCTCGTCGCCGACCAGCGCGCGCGCGCACCACACGGCATGGCCGAGACCGAGCGGATGCTGCTGCCGGGTATAGGCGATCTGTCCCGGCTCCGGCATCCACGACTTTACCTCGGCGATCTGAGCCTTCTTGCCGCGCGCCTGCAGCGTGCTTTCAAGCTCGTAGGAATGGTCGAAATGATCTTCGATCGCGCTCTTGGAGCGGCCGGTGACGAAGATGAATTCCTCGATGCCCGCCGCGCGCGCTTCCTCGACCGCATACTGGATCAAGGGCTTGTCGACGACCGGCAGCATTTCCTTGGGCATAGCCTTGGTGGCTGGAAGGAATCGGGTGCCGAGCCCACCGACCGGAAACACTGCCTTACGAACGCGCTGCACCATGCTCCAGCCTCGCTCCCGTCGCGTTGCGCCGCTTTTATACTGCTTCCCGGCGCTAATCCAGTCGGAGATCGTGGCCAATTTGGGCCTGGCTGCGACGATTCGGCGCGCGACTCAGGCGCCGAGCAAGATGTCCTTCGCGCGATTGAGCTTGGCCGCGAGATAATTCGAGCCGCCCTGGTCCGGATGCACTTTTTTCATCAGGCGGTGGTGGGCTTCGCGGATCTGCGCCTCGCTGGCACCAGGAGCGAGATCGAGGACGGCGTAGGCCTCGTCCCGCGTCATCTGATCGCTGGACGCGCCCTGTCGCGCACTCGCCGCGGCTTTCTGCCGCCAATCGGGAACAGCGCGATCGAGATAGGCTTCAAGCAGCCGCGTGCCGTCCGCATCGGCGATGCGGCATTGCTGCCAAAGATCGAGTAGCTCGCTTTCGCTCAGACGTTCGAGACGGCGTCCGGCATAAGGGCCACGCTTCACCGTACCACTCATCTCGCCACTGGCGTGATCGAGAGTCATCGCGATCATGTCGGACTCGACTTGCGAAGCGCGTGAAGATTTGCTGCCGGTCGGCGATGCCTGGCTGCGCCACCGGCGCCAGAGCTGAACGGCGAGCGGCGAAAACGTTCCGGCCGCGATCAGCAGCGGCACCAGCCGCTCGCTCAACAGGAGCAAGACCAGAGCCGCGACAGCGCCGAGAACAGCAATCGCCCCGAAGAACCAAGTGAGAAAGCGGCTGAGCCGCGCGGGATCGGCGGCCACGAACAGACGCGCCAACAGGAACAGCACGGCAAGAATGCCAAAACCGGCGATCAAATAAATCATGAACCGCCAATCTGGCGCGCCAACAGCAAGGCACTGCCGCCAGCTTTGCGGCCGTAATCGACTAACGCCTTGCGACCGCCGGCGGCATAAGCCGCAACGGCGCCGAGCAACGCCTTGAGCTCAGTGGCGCTCGTCGAATCGAATGGGCAATAAGCGCCGCGCGAGAGGCGTGCAATTTCACGGAACACACGCGCGGCGGCGGGATCGTTGCCCTCGTGGAAGACGAACGCTGGCACATTCAACAGCGCCAGTTTACCCGCCAGCTGGGCCAGCCTATCGCCGTTCTCTTCCATCGCATCGCCGACAAACACCAACGCATCGAGACGTTCGTCGCGCGCTGCCGCGATCGCATGACGCAACACACGCTCGATCTGGGTCTCACCTGCAACACAAGTGACGGCGCGCATGGCATCGAGCAATTCGCGCGCCGAACGCAGCCAGCGGCTGGCCTTGCATTCGCCATAACCGCGATAATAGAGGAGCTGGATTTCGATGCCGCCGAGGCCGGAAGCCGCCTCGAACATCTCGCCCTGGATATGGCAGGCGCGATCCCAGGTTGGTTCGCGGCTCGCCGTCGCGTCCATCGCAAACATCAGCCGACCTCTGGCCGACGCCGGATGTATCCGTACCGGCAGGCTGGCGACCTTTTCGAGAAACGCGTTGACTTCGGCCGATTGGCGGTTCGCCGGCACCGGCCGCTGATTTTTGCGATCGTTGCCCATGGCGGTTATATGGAACCGCCAAGCCGCCGAAGTCTAGGGCGCAACCAGGTGGGCATCCGATGCGGCGATCAGCGCCGCCACCGCTGCGCCCGGCGCCAGCCCGAGACCCGGCACGTCACGGCTCATCAAGCTAGCGACAAGCCGGAACCCGCAATCGAGCGTGACCTTGGTCAACGCCCCTTGCGGCTCGAGCGCCACCACCATGCCGGCGAGACGATTTTCTGCCGCGCCGGCCGGCGCGTTGTTCGACTGCGCAAGTCGAACATTTTCGGCCCGCAGCGCGACGTAGACCTCGCCGGTCGCCGGTGCTGAGCCGGTAGCCTCGATCCGCAGAATGGTGCCGGCGATGCGGACACGCAACAGCCGCCCCTCGTCGCCTTCAATCCGTCCAGCCAGCTGATTTTCGAACCCGATAATGTCTGCGGCGACGCGGCTGACGGGGCGCTGGAAGACATCGTCGACGGCGCCGCTTTGAATGATCCGTCCGGCGTGCATCAAGGCGAGATGATCTCCCAATGCCGCGACGTCGACATAGTCGTGCGTCACGAACAGCGCCGGTAGCCGCAACTCGCGCAAAAAACGCGCGAGTTCGAAACGCAGTTGGCCCCGCGCTGGCGCATCGAGCGCGGCAAACGGCTCATCCAACAGGAAAAAGTCGGGATGGCTGGCCTCGGCACGCGCCAGCGCCGCCCGTTGCTTTTCGCCCGGACTGAGCACCACCGGACTGGCGTCTGCCAAATGCGCGATGCCGAAGCGTGCCAACAGCGCCGCGACGTCAACTTGATCCGATCCCGTCGTGGAACGGCGATGGCTGCGCGCGCCGAGGGCAACATTCTTCGCCACGCTTAGATGCGGAAAGAGGCCGAAATTTTGCACCACGAACCCGACGCGACGCTGCTCGGGCGGCAGCGCCGTGACGTCGCGGTCGCCAATGGCGATACGGCCGCGCGCCGGCCGATGGAATCCAGCGATGGTCTCGAGCAGCACGGACTTTCCGGCACCGTTGGGCCCGAGCACAACCATGACGTCGTTTGCCGGTAGCGTGAACGAGACGTCGTCGAGGATGAAGTCGCCGAGCCTGAGCGAGAGGCCGGCAACCGCCAGCGCGGTCATCGTCCGACGCCGGCAACCGGCTTGCGGCCGTAAGCGACGTGGCGGAATAGGATGAATAGCACCAACGAAATGACCAACAGCAAAGCGGCGGCGGCCGATGCCTCCTCGATGCCGTAGCGCAGGAACATCTCGTAAATCTGCACCGGCGCAGTCATCGGGTAGTAGACCAGGATCACCACGGCGCCAAATTCGCTGATCGCGCGTGCAAAGGTCAGCGTCAGGCCGGTGGCGATGCCGCGCCAAGCCAGCGGCACGGTAATGCGCGCGAGCACGCGCCACGGTCCCATGCCCAAGG
>Ga0187805_10000225_pt1 | contig 17398 bp, 17 predicted proteins | sample NC_wetland_sal_i_6_FD_132965 | JGI IMG/M metagenome (GOLD analysis project Ga0187805, IMG submission 132965) | Wetland sediment microbial communities from Neuse River Estuary, North Carolina, USA - Control_5 | ecosystem: Environmental > Aquatic > Freshwater > Wetlands > Sediment | place: USA...
GCTTGAGGCCGATCAAGGCGCCGACCTTGACCCAGGCCCCGGCCGCTCTGGGCACCAGGCCCCCCAGGCCGTTCAGGCTCACGTCCACGATGGTCCAGGTTTCCGGCGCGGACACCGACCCATCGCCCAACGCCACGGTAAATTTTGAGCGCTCGGTCAACGTCTTGGCTTCTTCCTCGGAAAGACCGCTCGCACGGTTCAGATCAACACCAGGGACCAGGGTGCCTATGGTGCGAAAGCCGTGCGCCACGTCGACATTTGCGCTGATGCCCTTGCGAGCGAGGGCGCGGCGCGGGTGAAACTTGTTCCAGTACACCAGCAAGTGCTTGAGTACGGTCAGCTTGCCCTGGGGAGTAAATTCGCTGCCAAAACGCCGCTCCTCGCCGTATCCCCCGAGTTCGTGCTGCTTGATGATTTCGGCAATCCTGGGAAGCGCGCGAAGCGGACTGAAGAAACGCATGGTCGGGGTTGCAGCGACCGATGCCTCCAGCGCGGTGGGAGCCTTGGGTTGGGCGAGGTCTATGCAATATTCGCTGCTGACATCCTGTGTCGTGGTGAGGTCGAAGAAGCTGACCATGCGTCCCGCAATACGAAAGGCCACTTCAATCTGGTCCGGAGCCAGGTTGCCCGGGGACGATTCATGCACCACCAGCGCACGCAGCAGCTCGTGCTTCGGACTGGTGTGCGTCGCGTACCCCGGATAGGCATAGAGCATGATGTTGGCAAGCTGGGAGGCCTCCGCGTTGGCGTAGCAACGGTACAGCCGCTCCCAGATGGCGCTGCTCACATCCATGTAACGCATCAGCTCAAGCTTCATCTGTTCGGCTGCGGCGCGCAACAGGCGCACGCTCAGCAGCGGCACACACTCCCGCAGTTCGTACGGCTTCATTTCCTCGCGGCGGCAGGAGGCAATGCACTCTTCATAAGCGCGCGCCAGTTCCCCATTATAGAGGTGCATGCCCTGCCACAGATGCGTCCCCTGAAAATCCTGCAAACGGGGCGCGGCAAGGTATTTTTTCAGCATCTGGGAATGGATAGGCAGCCCGGTTTCATCCAGCAGCTCGACGAGTTCGGCGCGCAATGCAGCCCGGAAGCCCGGTGTCGCCGTGATCGATTCCAGCCAGGAGGTGATTTCCTGCAGTGCCTTGAGCGGGTCGTCCTTGGGCAATTCGTCCAGGAGGCCTTTGGCCTCCGCCACGCTGGACATGGGATGGTTAAGCTTGTCAGTTCGCTTGGCTAGCCAGGAGAACATCTTTCTTCAAACTTTCCGGTGTCATGGAACACCCGTTATATTTCGGCCCGTTACCTTGCTGGCAGTGTAGCGCATTACGCCCGCTTATTCGAGCATACCTGCAACAGCCGGCCTTGGGAGAATAATTCAAGCCGGCGTGCTGTGGCAAGATCAGGTGTGATCCCTGAACCGGGTGGTGGTACTGAGAAGGGAAGATATCAATGTCTTGCCATTTGAACGCAACGAATTAAGTTTTCCGGATTTATCGATGTTGACAACCTTGCTGGGCAGGGGAATGTCGGGAACGACTGGTTGGGCGGTCTGGACAGGATGGCCGTCCAGCCACCTGAAAATAGGGAGAAAGTCCTGCCGTTCCGCCAGCGTGGATTGCTCATCCATTTCAAATACCCCCAGCCCCTTTTCCACAGCCTGGATGTAATTGTGCGAATCCCTGATCCTGGAAAGCAGCGGCAACTTTAACGCGCCGAGAAAGCGCTCAAGCGGTTCATAGGTGGGCGACGAATTGCGCACACGGTTGGCCACCACCCCGATATTCGCCCGCGAATTACGCGCGCCGCCGGTAAGGAACAGGTCTTTCACGAAATCTGCTGTCGCATGGATATCGATTGGAGAAGGCGCGACGGGGATAAGGATGTAATCTGAACGGCGGACCAGATCCTTCAACAGCAGGCCACGGACACCCGCCGGTGCGTCTATGATCAGAGTCTCGATATCGCCTGGTACCCAGGCTCTGATACTGCTCAAAGGCGTTGCGCCTTTGGGAGGAGCGGCGTTGGAGCCATGTATGTTGTCCACATGCGATGGCCGCACACGCAACCACTGCAGGCTGGATCCCTGAGGATCGCAGTCCAGGATGGCAGTACGTATTTTTTGGCTGGCATAATAGCCGGCCAGATTGGTGGTCACGGTGGTTTTTCCCGCGCCCCCTTTTGAGTTGATGACCAATATCGTTCGCATGGTGCGTTCCCAATTCCGAATAACGACCCGCAAATCGCCAAGCCACTCAATCCTAATGAACAGCCGTCAGCTTAGCGCACTTTGTTAAACCATATCATAAACTGGCGCATTATTAAAGCCTTATTTCAATATGTTAAGCACGACTTTATTCACGGGAGCTATTACGGACGATTGCCGGAATTTTCACGTTCCGGGCTTGAACAGGTTGGCCCCCGTACTGCGCCAATATTGCGGTGGGGCCGACACCTGAGCGCCCAGCACGGATGCCGCGTGCCACGGCCAGCGCGGGTTGTAGAGCATGCCGCGCGCCAGCGCAACCAGATCGGCGCTGCCGTCAGCCACGATGATGTCTGCCTGTCTTGGCTCGGTGATCAGGCCCACGGCAATGGTGGTAAGGCCAGTCTCGCGCTTGATGGTTCGTGCAAACGGCACCTGGTAACCCTGCGCCAGCGCGATTTGCTGCCTGGGCGACAACCCGCCGCTGGAGGCATGGATGTAGTCGCAACCCAGTGCCTTCAGCGCTTGTGCCAGTTGCACTGTTTGCTCCAGATCCCACCCGCCATCCACCCAGTCGCTGGCGGAAATGCGTATGCCCAGCGGCTTATGCTGCGGCCATGCGGCGCGCACCGCGGAATACACCTCCAGCGTCAGGCGCATCCGGTTTTCGAGATTGCCGCCGTATTCGTCGCCGCGCTGGTTGGTGAGCGGAGAAAGAAATTGATGCAGCAAATACCCATGGGCGGCATGGATTTCGATAGCATCTATCCCGAGACGATCCGCACGGCGCGCGGCCTGCACAAAAGCATCCCGTATGCGTGCGATTCCCGCGGCATCCAGTGCCAGTGGCGCGGGATCAGAGTCATTGAAAGGAATCGCGGAAGGCGCGACCGTCGTCCAGCCGCCGGCATGCTCGTGCAAAGGCTTGCCGCCCTTCCACGGCACCGCGCAGGAAGCCTTGCGCCCCGCATGCGCCAACTGGATGGCGATCGGCATGGAGGAATATCTGCGCACGGCGCCCAGCACGCGGGCAAACGCTGCCTCGTTGGCATCGCTCCATAGGCCGGGGCAATTCGGCGTGATGCGGCCTTCGGGGGCGACTCCGGTCGCCTCGATGATCAACAGGCCGGCGCCACTGTGGGACAGCTGCCCCAGGTGCATCACATGCCAGTCGCCCACATTGCCCTCTACGGCGGAATACTGGCACATTGGCGCGATAACGATGCGGTTCGGTAAAACGAGCTGACGCAGATTCAGCGGAGCAAATAACGGACTGGACATGATCGAAATGCAATTTATTGAAAAAAGGAGGGGCCAAGTATAAATCGGCCGAATTCGGTTAGTCCATTGCCGGGCGGTGCGGCTTTTGACCGCACGTCCGCTCAAGCGGAAAGCACTTAAGCGCGCGCGGAAAAAAATATCGGCCGCGCTTGCGCGTGGCCGATGGTGAAATATCTGCTGAGTTGTCTGATTTTGACTGGCCGGGTTAGTGCCCCGGGAAAAATATCACGCCCAGTAATACTGTGAACATTACCAGTGCGATAAAGAACAGGATGCTATTCCATACGCTGCTCATGGCTTCCTCCTTCAGTGTGCCGGACCACCTTCCGGATCACTTTCCGGAAGTGCCCCGCCGGCTTAGTGCAGATGGTGCATCTTGTCGTCGTCAAAGTACATCACGAAAGCCGGAATCAATAAGGCGACAACGAGGAAGATCGAAAGCAACGATGTGCTGCTCCATTCAAAGACGTGTTCCATGATAGGTCTCCTTTCAGCTTCAAAAGCCGCCACTGGAAACGCATGACTGATAAAGTGGCATGTTTAGTATACATACCCGATAGAAATAGTCAAGATTTATCGGCGATACTTAAGTTACCGAGCCGCCAGGCCTTTTTACCGTGCCACCAGGAAATCGGGCCTGCCAGCGTCACCGTTTTGCCTTCGCCAGGAACACGGTCACCTCTTCGCGATCATGATAGAGCTGTTTTACCGCAATACGGAATTTCAGCCCGTTTGTTCCAAGCGCATCCCGCACGATTTTGAGCGCTTCATGCAGCGCCGCGACGCGCTTTTTCATCGGGAGCTTCAGGTTGAAGATGGCACGTGGGCACCAGCCCGCCCTTATCCACTCGCCCATGAGCGCGGCCACGCGCTGCGGCTTTTCCACCATGTCGCAAACAACCCAGTCCACCGGGCGCTGTGGGCGATAGCGGAATCCGTCCTGGCGCAGATGCCTGACCGCGGGATGCTCCGACGCAGCCCCTTTCAAAGGGCCGTTATCCACGGCAATGACCTTCAACCCGCGCTGCACCAGTTGCCAGGTCCAACCGCCCGGCGCGGCGCCCAGATCCACGGCTGTCATACCGGCCCTCAGCCATTGTTCCTGCTCTTCCCGCGTGAGAAAGACTTCAAATGCCTCGGCAAGCTTGAGATAGGAACGGCTCGGCGCGTCGTGCGGCATTTTCAAGCGCAGGATGCCCATGTGCTCGGCCGCGCTGTTGCGCGGGTCGCTGCTGCCAATGAGGGCGCGACGCTGGCTGGGAAAGAAGATGTGCAACCGCGCCAGGCTGGGGTCATTCTCCAAACGGCCCGCCTCGATCAATTCGGCTTCGAGCAAGGGCTGGAAGCGCCGGGTGAAGCCGGAAAGCATCTTGCCCTCATTGGTGTCCGGTGTTTCCAGGTAGAGCGCGCCAAACCGTTGCGGCGTATCTGGCATCTCTGACAGCAATGGCATCGCGGACAGCAATGGCGTCAGGCGGTCACGCTCAGGCAGGTCGGATATTTCGCCATGCAGCCGGATCAGTTGGCGCGCGAAGGCGAGTTGGGCGTAAACCAGGCGCGGCTTGCCCTGCAGGAGGACGTAGCCGCTGTCCTCGTTCGCCTCAATGGGCTTGGCCTGGGTCTCCTCCACGCAATCGCGTTCGAAGCCCGGACGGCAGTAAATCAGCCAGTCGGCAGGTGTCGTGTTCATGGCGCGCCATGCTAGTGCTTGTGGGCGTCGGGGGCAAGCAAAGATGTTAAAATGAATATTTTAACGGAACCTTAGGTTTCGGGCGGGGCCTTAAGGCATCATGGGGTTTCGCGGGTGAAAGTTTAATTATGGCCAAGCATTATGATTTGATCGTTTTCGACTGGGACGGCACGGTGGTGGATTCCACGGCGGTTATAACCAAGTCGATCCAGGCGGCGTGTCGCGACCTGAATCTGGGCGTTCCCAGCGACGAGGCGGCACGGCATGTGATCGGCATGGGCTTGAAGGAGGCCCTGCGCCATGCGGTGCCGGACGCGCCGGATGAGATGCTTCAGCCGCTGGTGGAACGCTACCGCCATCATTATTTCGCGCAGGATGAGGACATCTCCCTGTTCGATGGAGTGCGCGATACCATTGCGGAACTGCGCGAGACCGGATACATGCTGGCGGTGGCGACCGGCAAGAGCCGTAATGGGCTGGATCGCTCCATGCATTCATCCGGCATGGACGGATATTTTCATGCCACGCGCACCGCGGACCAGACTTTTTCCAAGCCGCACCCGGCGATGCTGCTGGAAATCATGGAAGAATTGGGAACGGAACCTGAGCGCGTGTTGATGGTGGGCGACACCACTCACGACCTGCAGATGGCGATCAACGCCGGGGTGGATGCGGTCGGCATGACCCACGGCGCGCATCCCGCGCACCAGTTGCGTGAACTGGCACCTGTGGCGCTGCTGGATGATTTTGCAGGATTTCGCTCATGGTTCCGGGGGCTTGCCTGATATACTGCATAACGGTCAATTGAGGAGTGGGGCCATGCCGGAACAACAAAACAGCAATTGGGAACGCGAAGTACTGGGAAAACTCGCCATGGCGGCGCTCCAGGAGCAGCGCAGCGCGCGCCGCTGGGGAATTTTCTTCAAGATCCTGACATTTTCCTATCTGTTTATTGTTTTGCTCCTGTTCCTCGGGTTGCGCGACATGAAAAACGAAGCTGCCCTCGCCGGCAAGCACACTTCGCTGGTGGATCTGAGCGGCGAAATTGCGGCGGACAAATCGGCAAATGCCGACAACATCATCGAATCCTTGCAGTCGGCATTCAAGGACAAGAATACCCAGGGCGTCATTTTGCGCATCAATAGCCCCGGCGGCAGCCCGGTGCAGGCGGGCGCGATAAATGATGAAATCCGCCGCCTGCGCGCCAAATATCCGGATATTCCGCTGTATGTGGTGGTGGAGGACATTTGCGCCTCGGGCGGCTACTATGTGGCGGCCGCTGCGGATAAGATATATGTCAACAAGGCCAGCCTGATCGGCTCCATCGGCGTGCTGATGGACGGCTTCGGCTTCACCGGCACCATGCAAAAGCTGGGCGTGGAACGGCGCCTGCTGACTGCGGGCGAAAACAAGGGCTTTCTCGATCCTTTCTCGCCCTCCGATCCCAAGCAGATTGAAATCGCCAGGAAGATGCTCAACGAGATTCACCAGCAATTCATTGCAGTGGTTCGAGAAGGACGCGGCAACCGCCTGAAGGAAACACCGGAAATTTTCAGCGGCCTGATCTGGACCGGGCAGAAAGGCATAGAACTCGGCCTGGCCGACGGCCTGGGCAGCGTCGAATCGGTTGCTCGCGATGTGATCAAGGCCGAAAACATCGTGGATTACACCACCCGCGAAGGCTTCGCTGACAGGCTGGCGAAAAAATTCGGCGCCGGCGCCGCCAGCGTCATCCCGGGGTTTTCCTCTCAGTCACACGTGGAACTGCATTGAGGCAGGCGGGGACAGGAAATTCAATAATCGGATTATCCAAAATTGAGGAGATTGCGATGATCACCAGGTTGGCTATATTTGTGCTCTGCGCGAGCTTGACGGCGCCTGCCATGGCGGCAGATGCAGACACGCAGGCCCCGTCGCAGCCGACGACTGCGGCCCCGGCTGCCCCCACCCCTGGCAACGCGCCCGCTCCCAGCAGGGTAATCACCGACATCCTTAGGGTTTCGGGCATGAGAAAAGGCCTCGAAAAAATGCCCGCAAGTTTTGTCGACGGTTTTCATAGAGGCCTTGAGAAGGCGCAAAGCGAAAATGGCAGGCGCCTTCCTCCCGATCTGCAAGAGGCGATGGAGAACAGCGCAAGAGAGTCGTTCACTGCCGACGGATTTACCGGGCGCGTTCTGCGCGCGATGAGGAAGGATTACAACGAAAAGAGCTATCAAGCGCTGTTGGCCGACCTCTCCACCCCGCTGGCTCGGCGCATGGCTGAACTTGGGTCGAAGGATGCGCCATCCGAGCAGGAATTTTCCGATTTCAACGCGCAACTGGCAAACAGCCCGCTTTCCGCGCAGCGCATTGATCTGCTCCATCGCCTGGATGCGGCGAGCCGCAGTACCGACCTTAACGCCGCGATCATGGTCAGCATCGGCAAAGGAACGGTGCGCGGAATGGCGGGCGCGAGCGGAAATTGCATGACGGAAGCACAATTGAAAAAGTCAGAAGCCGCCATGGAGGAGAAAATCAACGCCGGCAAAGCGAACCTGGGCAATATGACAACCGCCATGCTGGCCTTCACGTTCCGGGATGTGAGCGATGAGGACTTGGCGGAGTACATCGGCATACTGGAAAAAGAAAACTCCAGGCATATCGGCGACGTTATTTACTCCGCGATTGTGGAGGAGTTCGGCGTGGCAAGCACGAACATGGGGCACGGCATGATGCAGGCCATGAAGGCCAAGAAAGTCGCGATGGGCAACCATGCATGCGAGGGAAACAGGGCTGCCAAGGAGACCATTGCGCAGGCGCAAACGACTGCCCAGGCGCAAACGACGACTGCGCCAAATCAGGCCAGCTCGGCAGTCCCCCCCGCCGCTCCGGCGCCCGAGCAGCAATCCGGCTCCACCCTGTCCAAATCCTCCATCCCGCTGGCGAAGCGCAAGGGAGGGGACATCACCCAATGTCTGGAAGCCGGCTCCAAATCCGACAGGGACATTGCCGCCTGCGCCGAGAAGTACCGGCGTTAAGGCGCGCTCATGTAGTGCCAAGCGCGGAGAGCAGTTCTTCAATCCGCGTGATCGGCGGCAGGCATTGCGTGCCGCGGCATAGCCAGGCGGTTGCATGCTCCCCGGTTGGTTTAACAAGCGGTTCCGGCAGTCCGTCGGTGTTCTCGGGCGGCGTGATGATCAGCACGTCGGGGAAATATCGCCGCCGCAGCTTTCCCTGCCAAACATCCAATTCATTCGGCTTCCCACGCAAGACCAGCAGGGACGCTGGCCGCAAGTTTTCCGAAAGCGCCGTGCACAGGCTGCCGTGAGCGCTGGGGACCTGTTGCAACAGCGGGAAAAACAGTTTCAGGCAACGTTCGGCCGCATCTGCATATTCCAGTTTGCCCGTGACCAGCGCAATGCGCTGCAATGCAAGGGCGGCAACGCCGTTGCCTGAAGGCATGGCGCTGTCCTGGCCGACCTTGGGACGCTGGATCAGCGCCTCATGATCGTGGCTGGTGAAGAAAAAGCCGCCGTTCTGCCTGTCCTCGAATCGCTCCAGCAGCGCATCGGCAAGCTGTATCGCAAAATCCAGGTCCTCGCGGCGGAACGCGGCTTGCACCAGCTCCAGCGCGGCCTGCAGCAGAAAGGCATGGTCATCCAGATAGGCATTGAGATGCGCCCTGCCGTCCTTGCAGGTGGCGAGCAGCCGGCCGTCACGCCACAGGACACTGCGCACGAAATCCATGGCGCGCTGCGCGGACTCCAGCCAGTCATGTCGCTGCATGGCGCGCGCCGCACGCGCCATGCCGGTGATCATCAATCCGTTCCACGACGCGAGGATCTTCTCGTCGCGCGCCGGATGCACCCGCCGCGCACGTGCCGTGTAGAGCTTCTGTCTTGCGCTGGACAGGTGTTTCTCCGCCTCCTCCGCGCTGAGTTGCAGGCTGGCCGCAACTTCGCCCATGGACATGCTGACGTGCAGATGCCAGGCGATCTGGTCGAAATTGGGCGGGCGGTCCAATCCGTAATGCAGCTCGGCCACGGCGTATTCCTGCGCATTGAGCAAGCCGCGTATTTCATCACGCTGCCAGACATAGAATTTCCCCTCCTCGTGTTCCGAGTCGGCGTCGAGCGACGAGTAGTAGCCGCCCTCGGACGCCTGCATCTTGCGCATCACCCACGAAGCCGTTTCCTTGGTGACTTGTGCGAACTGCGGCTTTCCGCTGCACAGCCATGCGTCGCTATACAGGGCAAGCAGCTGCCCGTTGTCGTAGAGCATTTTTTCGAAGTGGGGAATATTCCAGTATTCGTCCACACTATAACGATAGAAACCGCCGCTGAGATGGTCGAAAATGCCCCCGTTCGCCATTTGCTCCAAGCTGTACAACGCCATATTGTGCGCCCGCGCGTCGATCGCGCTGCGCCGCAGCAGAAAATCGAGTTCGGGCTGCTGCGGAAACTTGGGCGCGGCACCGAAACCGCCATGCACCGGATCGAAATTTTCGCCAAGCTGTGCCATGGCAAGATGCAGGGGTGCGTCCTGCAAGTCGGCAGCGCTATCGGGCTGGGGCTGCGCCCTGGCCAGCGCCGCGACCAGATCCTTGTTCTGCAACGCCACCTCATGGCGCTTTTCCCGGTAGACCTCGGCTGCGCGCTGGAGCACGTCGGGGAAGGCCGGCAGGTTGTGGCTATTAAACTTGGGAAAGTAGGTTCCTCCAAAAAACGGCGTACCATCCGGGGTCAGGAACATGGTCAGCGGCCAGCCGCCGCTGCCCTGCACCAGCAAGTAATGCGCCGCCTGGTAGATTTGGTCGAGATCTGGCCGCTCCTCGCGATCCACCTTGATATTGACGAACAGCGCATTCATGAGCGCCGCGACCCCGGCATCCTCGAACGACTCATGCGCCATGACGTGGCACCAGTGGCAGGACGAGTAACCGATCGAGAGCAGGATGGGCTTGTCCTGCTCGCGTGCGAGGCGAAGCGCTTCCGGGCCCCAGGGACGCCAGTCCACCGGGTTGCCTGCGTGCTGCCGCAAATAGGGGCTGGTTTCGTTGACAAGATGATTGGCCATGGATGAGCTCCCGGGCGCTGAGTGACTGATATTGTCCGCCTGGAATTGTTTTGCGGCAATACGGTAAAAACACGGTTGCCGAAAGGGGGAATACGGTGCGGTTGGCGCATAGTGAAACCTGAGAAAATCGGTTAAGCTGTGCGTCGCACCACTTGCCGTTCGCCGTGCTTTTCGCATGGCTTATTCCTTATTGAATTCCTGTGGAGGACACGATGAGAAAAATCCTGATGGTGATAGGTTTGATGATGTTTGCCGCCACGGCGCACGCGGCGATCCGGGAAAAAGAAGTTGCCTATGAGGCCAACGGCGTCAAGCTCAAGGGCTACGTCGCCTGGGACGATGCGGCAAAAGGCAAGCATCCCGGCATCTTGGTGGTGCATGAGTGGTGGGGACTGAACGCCTATGCCCGCAAGCGCGCCCATATGCTGGCGGAACAGGGCTATACGGCGCTGGCGCTGGATATGTACGGCGACGGAAAGCAGGCGCACCACCCGGACGACGCCCAGAAATTCTCCAGCGAAGTGGCGAAAAACGAGTCCCTGGCCAAGGCACGCTTCGAGGCCGCCCTGGATTTGCTGAAAAAGCAGGATAGCGTGGATGGCAATAATATAGGCGCCATTGGCTATTGTTTCGGCGGCACCGTGGTGCTGAACATGGCGCGCCTCGGCGAACCGCTCAAGGTGGTGGAAAGCTTCCATGGCGGGTTGGGAACCCAGCACCCGGCGGAACCGGGTAACGTGAAGGCACGTATCGCATCCTTCACCGGCGAGGCCGATCCCTTTATTCCCGCCGACCAGGTTGCCGCTTTCCGCAAGGAAATGCAAGACGCCCATGTAAACGCGCTTGTAGTCACCTACCCCGGCGCAAAGCACAGCTTCACCAGCCCGGATGCGGACAAGTACGGGAAGGAATTCAATCTGCCCATGGCCTACAACGAAGCGGCGGACAAGGATTCATGGTCCAAGGGGCTGGCGTTCATGGCCGGGGCGTTCAAGAAATAGTGCGCCTGTTCAGCCTGCTTGGCATGTCCCGCATTTGCACACCGCTCGGCCTGTTCTTGCTGGCTTTGCCGCTGTTTGCCCGTGCGGCGCTGCCGGTTTCATCCTGTGTGCCGGGCGGCATTGCGGTCGTTCCGCTGGGCGATGCTTCGGCCGTCATCTCCAGGCCGCTGGCATGGCTGGGCGCGCAGCCCGTCCTCGTCACCGCCGATCACGGCCGATGGTATGCGGTGGTGGGGTTGCCGCTCGACATGGCGCCCGGCTTGCACGAACTGGGCTTCAGGATCGGTGACAAATTGCAATCGCAACAGTTCGCCGTCAATCCAAAAGATTATCCTGAGCAGCACATCAAGCTGAAAGACAATGGCAAAGTTGAGCTTGCACCTGCCGACGAGGCCCGTGCCGAACGCGAAATAGCTGAAATAAAGGAACTGAAGCTGCATTGGCGCGATGCGCCGGATACCGCGCTGGACCTTGGCCTGCCGGTCAAGGGAAAACTGGGTAGCCGCTTCGGCCTGCGCAGGTTCTTCAACGGCGAACCGCGCGCACCTCATGCCGGACTGGATGTGGCAGTCGCGAGCGGCACGCCGGTGAAGGCAAGCACGCAAGGCCGGGTGCTGGCGGTGGGCGACTATTTTTTCAACGGCAAGACCATCTTCCTCGACCATGGCAACGGGCTGATCACCATGTACTGCCATCTCTCCCGCATCGATATAACAACTGGAGAGACCGTGAGCAAAGGCCAGCGCATCGGGCTTTCCGGCAAATCCGGGCGCGCCACCGGCCCGCATCTGCACTGGAGCGTGGTGCTCAACGGCGCGATGGTGGATCCGGAATTGTTCCTGCCGGCCAACCCGCGCTAACCAGACCTACATATGGGTGCGATGCTTTATACTGGGCGCCATCCCGATTGCTGAACAGTTATGCTGGAAATCATCCTAATTATCGCCGTGCTGGCGCTGGTCGTCACGTTGCTGGTGTTGCAGCAGCGCCAGCCCGCGCGCGCCGCGCGGGTGCTGGAGCAGCAACACCGCGCCATGCTCACCGACCTGCACGATGGCCTGAACAAGCAGGGCGACCGGCTGATCGCAGCGCAGACCGCCGAGGCGGAGCGCCTGCGCGCAGCAGTGAGCGAGGAATTGCGCGTCACGCGCGAAGCGCTGCATACCCTGCGCACGGAGATGCTGGCGCAGACCCTGGCGAAGCTGGCCGAGCAGGCGCGCGAGGACCAGAAGCTGATACAGGAGTCCTTCCGGAATGCGACTCAGCACTTGGCGGGCAGCATAGAAGCATTGGAAAAAAAGGTGGATGCGCGGCTGGAGCAGATTTCCGGGCGCGTCAGCGAACGGCTGGATGAAGGCTTCAAGAAGACCAACGAGACCTTCGTCAGCGTGATGACGCGTCTTGCGACCATAGACGAGGCGCAAAAGAAAATCGACGGCCTGACCACCAACGTGGTGAGCTTGCAGGAACTGCTGGGCGACAAGCGCTCGCGCGGCGCGTTCGGCGAAAGACAACTGGAAGATTTAGTGCGCAACATCCTGCCGCCGCATGCTTTTGAAATGCAATACACGTTGCCCAACGGCACGCGCGCGGATTGCGTGCTCAAGCTGCCGGAGCCGACCGGCATGGTGGCGGTGGACGCGAAATTCCCGCTGGAGAATTATCACCGCATGTTCGACGGCGCCGAAGCGGAGCGCGCTCAGGCGGCGCGCCAGTTCAAGGCGGACATCAGGAAGCACGTGGACGACATCGCCTCGAAATACATCATCCCGGATGTGACCTCTGACGGCGCGGTGATGTTCGTGCCTGCCGAGGCGGTATTCGCCGAAATCCATGCACGCCACCCGGACGTGGTGGACTACGCGATGCAGCGGCGCGTATGGGTGGTCTCGCCCACCACGCTGATGGCCGTGCTCAATACCGCGCGCGCCGTGATGAAGGACGTGGAAACGCGCAAGCAGGTGCACATCATCAAGGACGAATTGGGCAAGCTGGGCAAGGAGTTCGGGCGCTTCGACGAGCGCATGAGAAAGCTGGCGGACCATATCCGCCAGGCGCACGAGGACGCGAAGGATGTGCAGATTACCAGCGAAAAAATCTCCAGGCGCTTCGGCAATATCGAGCGCGTGGAACTGGACCATCCAGCGATATTGCCCGACAGCGAACAGCAATAACGTCCCCGTGGCGTAAACACCACAGGGCATTTTGGCCGTAGCCCCGATGTGGGTTAGAATTTCGCCAAATCACATTTAGAGCCGCCCGTGAAATTCAGGTCCATCCGGGACCTTCCGGGCGGTTTCGGCGGAGCGATTCAGGATCATGAAACTCATACCGGCTATTGCCTTCATGGCAGCGTTGGCCGCAGCGGGCAATGCGGCGGCGGACGGCTTTGCGGGCGGGTATGTGGGCGGCGATGTCGGCCTCAATCATTCCAGCACCAGCGGCACGCTGGTGACCTCCCCCGCCAATTCTCCCTCCTACGAGTTGGAAGGCGGCTATGGCTGGAACGTCGGCAGCTCTGTGTTGCTGGGCGTGGAGGGGCGTGTTGACTCCAACAAGGACGCAACACATGCACCTGCCCAATACGGCAGCAATGCCTACGGCTTGGGCCTGAAAATCGGCGTGCCCATAGACAGCCTGATGCCGTACGCCCGGCTGGGTTATGACCACACGCAGGGAACCGGCGCTCTTTCCAGTTTCAGCGCGGGCAGCCCCAACGGCGGGCTGGGGCTGATGTACAAGTTTGCGCCGAGCTGGAGCCTGGAGGGAGAATGGTCTTCCACGGCCTCATCTTCCGGCGGCCTCAAGCTCAAGTCGAACAGCTTCAACTTCGGTTTGAACTACCATTTCGATTCGCCCGCCAGCAATTCTGCCACTAGCGGCAGGTAATAGCCGGAACGGAAATCAGCGCGGCGAAGCCGGCGCGTTCTGTGCCCGGCTGTTTCCCCAACGGGCCATCTGCGGATAAAATACGCCTTCACTCCAGATAAGGATTCAGGATGACAGCACGCATCATAGACGGCAAAGCCATCGCGCAGGAAGTGCGCGCCGAGTGGAAAGCGCGCGCCGATGCGCTGAAGGCGCGCGGTACGACACCCGGTCTGGCAGTGATCATCGTCGGTGAAGACCCGGCTTCCAAGGTGTACGTCGCGAACAAGGTGAAGGCCTGTGCCGAGCTGGGGCTGCATTCCGAACATATCGTGCTGTCCGCCGACACGCCGGAAGCCACGCTGCTGGCGCGCATCGCCGCATTGAACGCCGACCCCAAAATTCACGGCATCCTGGTGCAATTGCCGGTGCCCAAGCACATAGACAGCAACAAGGTGCTGGAAGCAATCAGCCCGGACAAGGACGTGGACGGTTTTCACCAAATGAACGTGGGCGCGCTGGTCACAGGCAACACGCGCTTCCCGCCCTGCACTCCCTACGGGGCAATGAAATTGCTGGAAAAATCCGGCATTTCCATCGAAGGTAAGCATGCCGTGGTGGTGGGCCGCAGCAACATTGTGGGAAAACCGATGGCGCTGATGCTGCTGCAGCAGAACGCCACGGTGACCATTTGCACCTCAAAGACGGTTGACCTCGCCAAATTCACCCGTGATGCCGATATTCTGGTGGTCGCCACTGGCCGGGCAAAAATGATCACCGGCGACATGATCAAGCCGGGCGCGGCGGTAATTGACGTAGGCATCAACCGCCTGCCGGACGGCAAGCTGTGCGGCGACGTGGATTTTGAGTCGGCCAAAGAGGTCGCGGGCTGGATCACGCCGGTGCCGGGCGGCGTGGGGCCGATGACCATCACCATGCTGGTGGCGAACACTGTGCAGGCGGCTGAGCGGGCCGCACGCAAAACTCAACCATGACTTCAGGAATAAAGCCATGAAACACCTGACGCCGAAACAAGCCTACGATTTCCTGAAATCCAACGCCGAAGCGGTGTTCGTGGACGTGCGCAGCGAGATCGAGCACATGTTTGTCGGGCACCCGGAGGGCTCCATGCTGATTCCCTGGGTTGACGGCCCGGATTGGGAGATCAATCCCGATTTTGTCGCCCACGTAAAGAAGGCTTCCAGCCTGAACCGCCCGGTCGTATTGATATGCCGCTCCGGCAAGCGCTCGATAGACGCCGGCAAGGCCCTGGAAAACGCCGGGCTCACAGAAATATATAATGTGCTGCATGGGTTCGAAGGCGACCTGGACGAACGGCATCATCGAAATTCGACCAACGGCTGGCGCCATGACGGCCTGCCTTGGACCCAGACCTGAAGGCCTGGGGCCTGGACACGGCTTCACCTCGCCCCCGGCCGGATGGATTTTTTCGCGAAACTAAGTAGAATGAGGTTTTTCAGGAGGATAGAACATGAATGCAGATAACGAGCTTGATGCGCGCGGCCTGAGCTGTCCCCTCCCCATACTGAGAACAAAAAAATCCCTGAGCGCCATGTCGCCCGGCCAGGTACTCAAGGTGACCGCGACCGACCCCGGCTCCATCAAGGACATGGAGGCATTCTCCCGGCAAACCGGGAACGAATTGCTCTCCGCCTCCGAGGAAAACGGGGAATATGTTTTCTACATGAAAAGAAAGTAACCCGGCCGCGGGATGCCTCTGATTTTCTGTTGGCGTGCCGAAAATCCTTTGGTCTATAATGGGATTACAGCACACACACCCCGGCTGGCGTGATCCAATCAACAGGGGCAAATAAAGGGAGGCAACATGGGTTGGTATCTCGCTGCACTAAAAAAATACGCTGACTTTTCCGGACGCGCGCGCAGAAGGGAATACTGGTTCTTTATCTTGTCCTATCTACTCATCCTGATTGGTATGAGCGCCCTCGCGGTTGCCGGCGGACATCGGATAAGCGGTCTTATTGATATTGTCGCGGTCTTGTTCATCCTGGCAATGTTCATTCCATCGTGGTCCGTGACTGTCAGGAGGCTGCACGACACCGACCGTAGCGGCTGGTGGGCGCTCATTTCGTTTGTTCCGCTGTTGGGCCTGATACTGCTGGTGTTCATGGTGCTCGATAGCCAGGCTGGTGAAAACCGTTTCGGCCCCAACCCGAAAGAAGCGACGGACTAACCGCAACTGACGCGGCACAGGGCGCTTTTCGCGCCTTGTGCTTGAGCGGCACCGCTCTTTCTGTTTACAGCAATATAGAGTTATTAAAAAACCGCTACGCGCGCCAGCACAGGTCCCGCAGCAGATGTAGCCACTTGATTTTAACTGGGTACCGCCATGGGATTGTGGGATTTATATTTTATCACCAAGCTGTTCCTGTATTTCGGCCAGCACATGGATTTCCACGCGTGGCCCAACTTGGCATTCGCCGTTTTCCTCGCTGTTCCCATCCCGGAAAAATTTGCCAACCGTAGGCGCCTGCTGCTGTATAGACAGGCTATCGCCATCCCGGCCGGAATCGCGCTGTTCTACTATGACACCTGGCTGCCGCCTATCGGGCGCGTGTTTTCGCAAGCCTCTGCGGTGGAAGGCTTCAGCCCCGCCTATCTGCTGGAGCTGGCGGGACGCCTGATCAACCCCATGGTGGTTGGCGAGTTGGCACTGCTGTTTGTGGTGTATTTCCTGGTGGCGAAAAAATTCCGTGTCTCATCCATCATTTTCATCGCCATGCTGGCGCCGCTGTTTTCCATTGGACAAGGCACGCCCCGTCCCGAGCAAAGCATGGCCGACATGAACACGCCTGCAGCAAGCATGCCGTCCGGCAAGCCGGACGATGCAACCTTGAACTCGCAATTAGCCGAGTTTTTCAGCGAAGAAAGCGGGCGCAATGTTTCTTTTTCCGCGCCGGCGCCACAGGACGCTCCTTTCGATATCATCATCCTGCAAATCTGCTCGCTTTCCTGGGACGACCTGGATTTCACCAAGCAGCGCGACAATCCCCTATTCAAGCGCTTCGACATCGTATTCACCGACTTCAACTCCGCCGCTTCCTACAGCGGCCCTGCCGCCATCCGTCTGCTGCGCGGAAGTTGCGGACAGCCTAAGCATAGTGCGCTATACGACCCCGCGCCGCCCCAATGCTTCACTTTTGATAACCTGCGCGATATTGGCTTTGAGCCGCAACTGGCGATGAACCACGACGGGCACTTTGGCAATTTCATCGGGGATGTGCACGACCGCGGCGGCATGAAAGCACAACCGTTCGA
>Ga0187805_10000226_pt1 | contig 17362 bp, 12 predicted proteins | sample NC_wetland_sal_i_6_FD_132965 | JGI IMG/M metagenome (GOLD analysis project Ga0187805, IMG submission 132965) | Wetland sediment microbial communities from Neuse River Estuary, North Carolina, USA - Control_5 | ecosystem: Environmental > Aquatic > Freshwater > Wetlands > Sediment | place: USA...
AACTGGATGCTGAACTGCTATCCCGACAATGTGTCGCTGAATGTCGTGGTGCCGCTCGAGCCGGAGCGGTCGCAGGCCATCTTCGAGTGGTATTTGCCAGACAAGGATCACGGCACGCCGGCGGCGAGAGCGTCCGTGGATTTCAGCGATCAGATCCAGATCGAGGACGTAGGGATCTGCGAAGCCGTACAGAAAAACCTGCGCTCGCGCAGTTATGCTCGCGGGCGCTTCAGCGTGAAGCAGGAAAAAGGCGTGCACGCTTTCCACCGGATGTACGCCAAGATGATCAGTGTGGGCTGATTTCCGGGATGGCCGAAAACCACCAGCTTTGGTTGAAGTCGGCCAGTTTGCTCGTTTTTGTCTTCTTGCCTCGAAAATCCGAGTTTTTCCACATTGAAAACACAAGAGTTATACCGGCCCTATTCCTGTTCATTGGCATGGCAGTTGCTTTTTCATTCGCAGAAGCTTTCATGCGGAAACACGTAACAATCTCTGGCAAAGAGGTGGGTTATGAAGAGCCGGTTTGCAGGAAAATGGGCGGTCCTGACATTGGCGATTTCGGGCGCCCTCTCGCTTGGCGCTTGGGCGCAGACTACAGATGAAGGTCCCGGTCCCTCAGAGCAGCCCAGCGCTCCCATGGAAGTTGGCCAGGATCAGCCGCAGGAGCCGGCGGGGGCGCCGCCTTCCGAACAAGACTCAAATGCGCAGCCCACCGAGGCGCAGCCCGGCGGGCCGTCCGGCGAAGCTCCGGCACGGACCGATCAGGGCGTGGCGCGCGTCAGCCTGATTCATGGCGACGTCTCCACGCAGCGTGGCGACTCCGGCGACTGGTCGGCAGCGGCTCTCAACCAGCCGGTGATGGGCGGTGACAAAGTTTCTACCGGCGATAACGCCCGCACCGAACTGCAGCTCGACTTCGCCAACACTCTTCGCCTGGGCCCGAACTCCAAGGCCAACGTTGCCACTCTCACCCAAAAGAACATTCAGATTCAGTTAGGGCAAGGCATTCTGAACTACACGGTTTCGAAAGACAGCGAGGCCGAACCGGAGATCGATACTCCCAACGTTGCGGTGCATCCCTCGCATCACGATGGAGTCTTCCGCATTGAAGTGCGGCCGGATGGCGACACGATCGTGATTGTCCGCCAGGGCGAAGCACAGATCGCGACGCCGCAGGGCAGCACGGAAATTCACGCTGGCGATATGGCCACGGTGCGCGGCGATATCAACTCTGCGCAATACAAGATTGGGACGGCTCCGGATCGGGACGACTGGGATCGCTGGAACAGCGACCGCGACCACATGATCCACGACGCCAACTCCTGGAGACACACCAATCGCCGCTACACCGGAACGCAGGATCTGGACGCGTACGGCCAGTGGCAGAATGTTCCCGATTATGGCGATGTGTGGGTTCCGAACGAGCCTCAGGACTGGGCTCCGTATCGCAACGGCAACTGGGTGTATGAGCCGTATTACGGTTGGACCTGGGTCGGCTACGAGCCTTGGGGCTGGGCGCCGTATCACTACGGCCGCTGGCTCTCGTACGGAAATTCGTGGGCGTGGTGGCCTGGCCCGGTGTATGCGGGCTATAACCCGTTCTGGGCGCCGGCCTACGTTTCGTTCTGGGGATGGGGCGGCGGTTTCGGATTCGGCTTGGGATTTGGGTTCGGAGGTTGGGGCGGATTCGGCTGGCTCCCGCTGGGTCCGTGTGACTGGTTCCATCCGTGGTGGGGCGGATACGGCGGACGCTTCGGCTGGGTGGGTCGCGGCGGTTGGGGCGGCTACAGAGGCTGGGGTGGACGCTACGGTGGCTTCGCGCCGCTGCATAATGGACTGCGGTATTCGAATATCGCGAATCTCCACGACTCTCATATCGGGCGGGGCCTCTCGACGGTCGGAGCGAGCCGCTTCGGAGCGGGCCGGGTTGGCGCCATGGCGGCGACCCATGAACAGATTGGCAGCGCACGCATGATGGCGGGCAATCTGCCAGTGGTTCCATCGCATGCCAGCTTGTCGGCTAGCGGACGGGCGGCGGCTCCATCCACGGTGCGCAACGGTGGTTCGCAGAGCTTCTACGGATCGCATAACAACATGGCGCGGCCGGCATCGTTCCAGCAGCAGACCGCAAGCCTGCGGCAATCGATGCAGCAGAGCCATGTGGGAGCGGTTCCGGCGGGTGGCCACTCCAATAGCGAATTCTCGGCCCGCGGTGGCAGCAACATGGAGCGTCCGAGCGCGGGCACTCCGGCGAATCGCGAGAGTGGAACCGCGAATCACGGCACGGGCAATGCGTCTGCCTCTGGTCAGAGCCGGAGCGGGTTCGGGGCATCGAACGCAGCCAATGGAAGTCGTGCTGAAAACGCTGCACCCGGCGGAAATCGCAGCTTCTCCCCGCCCGCGAACGGAACTATGCGTTCCAATAGCAATGGGAGCGCAGGTTCGCGTATGGGGACGCAATCGGCAGGAACGGAGAACCGCGGCGGGTTCCGTCCCTTCACGCCGCCCTCGAGCAGCCAGGCCTCGCGTGGCGAATCCAATTCCTACGCGGCGCGCGGCGGCAGCACCGGCGGCAGCGGCAGCTACTGGAACCGTACGGCGCCGAGTTCCTCAATGCAGCGCGGTTATAACGGTGCGGCACCGAGTTCTTCGGTCCAGCGCGGCAACAGCGGTTATGGCGGTTACTCGAATGGCATGGGACGTGGATCCGCCTATTCTTCGCGTCCGCAATTAGATATGCGGCAGCCGATCGCGCGGAGCCCGTATGGCGGATATTCGCGCGGCGGCAATTACGGCGGATATCGCGGATCGCCCAGCTACGGTGGGTCGCGTTCCGCTCCGAGTTACGGCGGTGGGCGCGCCCCGAGCTACGGTAGTGGCGGGCATGCGCCGAGTGGTGGTGGCGGTCACTCATTTGGCGGTGGCGGCCACTCCAGCGGAGGTGGTGGACATTCCGGTGGCGGCGGTGGCGGCCACTCCGGCGGTGGTGGGCACCGTTAGAGTTTGAGACGCTACACGGCGTCTCAAAGCAAGCAAGTTGATGTAAACGAAGTGAAGTCAGAGGCGAGAAGGGCGTGCTGAACGGCACGCTCTTTCTCTTTTATGGCTGATTTCGTTTTACGCTACTCAAGGCCGGGCGTAGGCCGGACTGTCAGGCTCGGGACGATCGTAGTCGCGCCCGTACTTGTTCTTGTGGGCGACGATTACATCCGATTCCACCAGTGTGAGGTTTCCCAGGGAGGTCTCGCCCGGCGCCACGGTAATCTCCCGCGTAAGGGCCCGCAACGCGTCGGACGGTACGGCGGAATGAAAGACCTGCATCTCGTAGCGGCCAGCAGGAACGTCGGGAAGGCGGAGATCGCCGCGCGCATTCGAGATGGCGTAATAGGGCGTGGCCAGCGCGATCACGACCGCACTCATCTGCGCATGGATGTTGCAAAAGATGAACGAGATCCCCGGCTTATCGAACTGCACGAAACGGGTCGTCCCGCTTTCGTAGAGTCCCAGATCGAAGCGCTTCCCTTCAAACAGCGAGAACACGTTGTGGAAGAACGGATCGTGGTTGGGAAATTCAACTTTGCCGCCCACTGGAATCACCAGCAGGGAAGGATGGAAGCTTTTGTCCTTCTGCACCAATTGAGGAATCTCGGAGGGCTTCTGCCTGGGCGGCTCAACGTTAATGCCCATTGGAGTCAGCCAGACCACCGCCTGGGAAGCATCTTTCAGGCGATGGCCGTCACGCGTCAGATCAACATGGGCTTTCAGCGGCGATTGCGCGTAAGCGCATACCGTTGCCAGCAACAACATCCCGAGCGACAGGCCGGCTTGGATCGATGCGATTTTCAAAATAAGATCCCCACCGAAAGATTGAGCTGGTTGGTCGCACTGCTGCTGCTATAGACGGGGAAGGTCTGTAATCGTCTGAGTTCGGCGGAAAGAATCAGGTCAGAGCGCGGCCGGAATACGAGGTTGGCCAGCGCGCCGCGGTTGCGTCCGAGGATGGGACCGAAATTATTCTGATCCGTCGCGAAACCGCGCGCGTCTCCGGCGAAAGCATTGTCTTCGGAGACGACCCCGTTGATTTCCAGCTTGGGAGTGAGTTGGAATTTGAGTTGCGCCCAGCCGCCAGCATCGTCGAGTCCGTGGATCGGAGTGTAGGGAGCGGTGGGATCGCCGCCATATAGGATGGAAGTGCCGACTGCGGCTCCCAGTCCCCCGATGCCGCGTCCGCGATAGAACTCGCCCGACAGAGCGAGCCGCGGAAGAATTGGAATCTGCCAGTCCGCCATTCCCGCCCACGCATCCACATTGCGGCCCCAGGTCCAATTCTGGCGCCCGTAGTAGCCGGCAACCCCAAAACTCAGGGGATGATCGTGCCCGGGCCGCGACCACGCGGTGCGAACGGCATACGCGGGCTGTCCGGAAAGTTCGCCGGCCTGGGCCGTGCGGTAGAACGAATTGTAGTTAGGCTCCCAATCGAGATTATCGAGAACTCCGGCTTGCACGGTGATGGTTTGCTGACCGGAAACTGCGAAACGATGTTCCACGCGCAACTGCGGCGTCCATCCCCAAAGGTTTCCGGCAAAGGCGAAAGCGGGAGTGGCAAGGGAAGCGAAGGAAGTCGGCGAAAGCGGCGAGATGAACAGAGCATCCTGCCCGGCAACGACCGAGGTGTACTCCCAGTCGAAGCGCAAGCTGGCCGTCTGCAGCCGGACGATGCCGAAGTTCACGCCGTTTCCCGTGGCCGGGAAGCCTCCGGCAAAATCGAGTTGCACATCGGCCGACGTGCGCGCGCCGGCGATGTTGGGGCCGAAAATTTCGAATCCGATTTCGGACTGGCGCAAGGTCGCGCCGACGGTAGCTTGCGGCGTGCCGGGCGGCGCCGGTTCGGCGTAGGAGGGAAAATCCAGATTGTCAGAGCCGCCCACATTGCGGAAGGCGTTCATCAGAACGATGCCGTGCAGCCGGGCGCGGTACTTGGACGCGGTTTCAACCTTCGTTTGATATTGCTCATCGATTTTGGAGCCGATCAGCGAAGTCGATTCCTCGAGCTTCTGGACGCGCTCTTCCAGTGTGCCGGGAAGTTCAGAAGTCGCGGCCACGCTGGACGAGGAACTGGCGGGCTGGGTTGGAGCGGGAGTGGAACTGGCCGCAGTTTCTGGTAGCGCGCCGGCAGCGGGTGGCTGCAGCAAGGCGCGTGTGGCTTGCAGATCCTGGCGCAGCTGATGCATCTCGGCACGCGACTCGGCATTTTCGGCGCGCATCTGTTCGATCAGCAAGCGCAACTGCTGAACCTGTTCCTGCAGATCGCGAACCGAACTGGCCGAATCGCCCGCTCCTGGAGCGCCAGCGGTTTGCGCGCGCGCAGAAAAGTTGAGCAAGCCCAGAGCGGCAAGGGTCATGGCGGCCCGTCGAAGGGCAAAACGTCTATGGCTCTTCACAACGTCCTCCTGCACGATCCGGAGCGGGGGCGCGCGTGCAAGCGAGGGAGCGCGGGCCTACGCGTCCGGATGCGAAATCGAACTGTGGCTGACCTTTTCGGACTGCACGGGAACGAAAGAATTGTTCGGGGAATTGTGGTTACCGGCCAACGGCGTGGTTTGAACGCGGCCGGGCAATACAATGCGAAATACGGTTGTACCCTGCGCCGTGCGCTCTACAGAAATCTCCCCGCCGTGATCCTGAACAATTTTCTGCACGACCGCCAAGCCCAGCCCTGTGCCGTTTTCCTTGCCATAGCTGACGAACGGGTGAAACAGACGATCGCGAATGGAATCCGCGATGCCGGGACCGTTGTCCGCCACCGAGAGAGTGATCGCCCCGGAGACCTCGCCCGCCGTGACTTCGATTTTGCCTCCGACCGGCGGTGCGGCTTCGCTGGCATTGAGCAGCAAGTTGTACAAAGCGCGTTCCATTTTGCGCTGATCGAACCAGCCTGAAACCTCCTGCCCGCACAACACATCGATGGAGCGCGCGTGATGTCGGGGATGCAGGCGAACGGCCTGCACGGCGCGTTGAATCGTCTCGGAGACATTGCCGTAAGTGCAGTTCAACGATTCCCGCGTGCGCGCGAACTCCAGCAGAGAATCGATGAGATCCGTCATGAGATTCACGCCGGTCCGCACTTCCTGATAGAGTTCCTCGCGTTGTACCGGGGTCAAATGACTGTCGCAAAGGAATTCGGAGTTGGCGACGATGGCGGCGAGAGAATGGCGTAGATCGTGCGAGATCGAGCTGGCCATGCGTCCGATGGTGGCGAGCTGCTCGGACTCAAGCAAATCCCGCTGGCTTTTGAGGAGGCTGGCGCGCATCCGTTCGAAGGCCCGCGTCAGTTCGGCTACTTCATCTCCTCCGCGCGGATCCAGGGGGTGATGGAAATCGCCACGCTCCAGGGCGCGCACGCCGGCCACAAGATTGCCGAGCGGCCGGGTGAAGGTATGAGAGAAGAAGAAGACCAATCCGCTGCCCACCAGCACGGCGGCGAAACCCAAGAGAAGCAGGTAGCGATCCAATTCGTTAACGAACTTTGTCGCCTGATCGTAGGAGCCGAGCACGCTGAGGCGCACCGGAATTTCTCGCGAGCCCGACAATTCGAGCGAGGTGGCGAGGAAGCGTTCCTTCCCGATCTCGACGTCACGGGGTTCTTCCTGGGCTGCTCCCGTGATCAACGGCTGGAGCGCTGCTCCCTGTGCAGGCGGCAGGGTGGTAGCGATTACTTCATCGCCGCAGGAAAACGCGATCTGACTGCCCGCCACCTTGCTTACTTCGGCGGCGAGCCGGTCGTTAATTTCATAACCAATCACCAGAAATCCGGTCAGAGTTCCGTCGGTGCGGGAGCCGCGATAGATCGGCTCAATGAACGTCTGGTACAGGTGATGCTCGCCCAGCCACCAGTGGCTGGTGTCTCCGCGGTCCTCGTCCAGCGATTGCTGGAAATATTTCTCGGCTACATCCCGGGTGAAACCCGGAGTTTTTGTGTGCAGGGCCAACACCTTGCCGCTGCGGTTGACCAGCGCGAACAGATCAAAGGCCGCAATCTGCCAGACTTCCTGCGACGCGTCCTGAATGGTGACGGGATCGTCCGGACCCGTCATGATCGCGCGCGTGATAGGCAGATCCGCCAGCAAGGCCACATCGCTGGTCAGCATGGTTTCGCGCTCCTGGCGAAAATCCTGGAAGGCGGCCACCGAGTTGCGCAAGTTGACCGCAATACTCTGCCGGACATTAGCCTCCACACTTCGACGTACCATCAGCAAACTGGTGGTGGTCAGTCCGGCGGTGATCACCAGCATGGAAAGCAGGAAGCGTGTGCGCAGGCGCGTCCGCGGCACGAACCGGCCTGCGGATCGGGCCGGAGAAGATTCAGAAGCGCGCTCGGGAGAAAGGTTCACGGGATTCAGCGCACGAACTTGTATCCCATGCCGTGGACCGTGCGGAAGTGAACCGGGCTGGATGGGTCTCTCTCCAGTTTCTGGCGAAGTTTGAGGATGTGGTTGTCCACGGTGCGCGTAGAAGGATAGTTCTGATAACCCCACACCTCGTTCAGCAATTCGTCGCGGGTGATCACGCGGTCCGCATTCTGCACAAAAAATTGAAAGGTCTTGAATTCCTGCGCGGTGAGAACGACCGGTTCTCCGTCCCGCTTGACTTCCATTTTGCGGAAGTCGACCGAGATGTTATCGAAGCTGACAACCTGCGCCTCCGGAACCCGCGCCGTGTGGCGCAGCGCGGCACGAACCCGAGCCAGCAGTTCTCGAGGACTGAACGGCTTGGTCACGTAGTCGTCGGCGCCCAACTCGAGCAGGAGAACTTTGTCAGAGACATCGCTGGCCGCGCTGAGCACTACGATGGGAAGGGTTGGCACGTGAGCTTTGATTTCCTTGCAAACGTCCCGGCCCGACACCTTCGGCAAACGCAGATCCAGCACCACGGCGGCAGGGGCGGACGCCTGAAAACTTTCAATCGCGGATTGCCCGTCGGATTGAACCTCGACCGTATATCCCTCGGTTTCAAAAAGTCTTTTCAGCGCCTTTTGCACCGCCGGATCATCCTCGACCACCAGGATGCGGGCGGCTGGCTGGAGCGGCAGCGCCTGGGTTGCGCCCTTCGCGCTGGCGACGGGACTAGCGAAGTTCCCCATAAGATTATTATCCTGTGATGGACGAGTCAGACTACCGGCTCCCCGAGCATCGGGGCGCTCCGACTTTTGAAGCTTACAACGGCTTGACAACAATTATCCGGCACCTGATCGGTTTTGACATTCTTTTTACAAACCTGAAGTTTTCGCCACACGAGCCCCCGTTACTGTATTGTTCAGGATCTCCTACCAGATTGCCTGTATGGCCGGGCAAACCAGCGTGCCCTACGCTGAGGCTGCTTTCTGCCGTCCTCAGCCACGATTTGTCGAACCCACAAGGAGCATTGGGATGCTTTCCCGCAAGTCCGCTGGCGCAGTTCTATTAGTGTCTTTCCTTATGCTGTCCGGTCTGGCTGCCGCCGATGAGGGCGACTTATTGAAGGGGACGGAAGAGGGATTGACGGCTACGAAGTTCGATCTGACCTTGTCCGCGTCGTCGCCGATTGGGTTCGAAAGCAGACTGACCGACGGAATTTCTTTTTCAGGCGCATTCTCTCAGCCCGCAATCTGGACTCTGGCCATTCTCGCCCACGGTACGCACGGGTACGTTCTGACTGCTGTCGTAACCGGCACGGGCGCGTCGGGCTTCACCGGCGTGGACATCCAATCGACCACTGCCACCCGCACGGGATATTTCAGCGGTCCCTTCGTGCTGGCCAGCAACCCGGTTCCTACCTCATTTGTCGCGGAGCCCTCGGCGGCGAGTTTTTTGATCGCTGGAGTCCTCGCCATGCTCGGAAGGCTGCGGCGTAGAGCTTTCGCCTGCTAACCTTTGCGAACGGATTTTCGTATTGCGCGCTTTGCGCGCAGCCCCGGAAGGGACCATGTAGGGGCGGACGCAGCTTGCCCTGAGCGAAGCCGAAGGGTTCGCCCCGCGACGCGAAGCGGAGCGTGCCGGCACCGTCCACAATGCCGACTGTCGTAAAATGAACCGCTTGCCACCTGATTCCTCAGACTTGAGCCGTCTTGTCGTTGTCCTGGTGCGCCCGCGCAATCCCTTGAATATTGGAGCGGCCGCCCGCGCCATGACGAATTTTGGCGCGCAGCATCTGCGCGTGGTAAACCCGTTCCGATTGGCCTTTCGTGAAGCCCGCTCCGCGGTGGGCGCGGTCGAGGTCCTCAAAAGCGCCGAAGAATTTACAAGTGTTGCGGAAGCTGTGGCCGACTGTTCGCTGGTCATTGGAACGACTGCCGTAGGGGACAGAACCTTGCAGCAACCGCTTCGCCGTTTGGGCGATCAGGCCGCCAGCGCCGTCCGCACCACGCTCGAAAATGGCCGCGTCGCCCTGTTGTTCGGTTCCGAGAAAACTGGTCTCTCCAATGACAATTTCAGTTACTGCCACTGGCTGCTGAATATTCCTACTCGGGAAGAAAATATCTCGATGAACCTGGGACAGGCGGTTGCAGTTTGCCTTTACGAATTGGCGCGGAGCGCGGCATTCGAAGCGCCCACGCCGAAAACCGAACCGGCTACCGCAGCGCACACGCAACAGATCTCCGAATGCCTTTTCGAAGCTCTCCGCATCAGCGGCTATGTGAAGCCCGGGACCAGCGCCATGTTTGAGAAGAAGGCCCGCAACCTGATCTTGCGCTTCAACTTGGAGGCCTACGATGCGAAGCTTCTGCTGGGCATGGTCCGGCAGATTCTCTGGAAGCTGCGTCAGGGGGGAACGACTGGGGAAACGACCGGTGAGACAACTAACGACTGATACGCTGCGAAGAAGCTTCGACGCCGCTGCGGCGCAAGCGGAACTGCAGAAGCCAGGTGCTGGCCGTGGGTTCGCCGTTTGACTGAGGCGGGGAGAATTGCCACTGCTCGGCTGCCGCCAGCGTCTTGCCGGCAAAGTATCGACTCGGTCCGGCAGATTTGAATCTCGCCGCTTTGACTTTTCCTGAAGAATCCACATCGACCACTACGCCGATTTTGATAGTGCCCCTGATCGTGCTCTTCGCGCTTTGCGGCAAGTCGGGCATGACCTGATGCAGAACTGCGCCCTCAGAACTGGTTGGAGTTTTCGCGGGAGTCGCGGGTTCAGGTGCGGAACGTGCGGCTTCGGGCGCAGGCGCCGCTGCCGGTGCTACCGGCGCGGCTTGGCTGGCTGGTTGCTCCGGTGCCGCCGTAGTTTGTTCTGAGGAATTTTTTCCGCGCGAGCGAAAAATCGAGAAGGCGAGCAGTACGACGGCAATACACACGAGCACTAATGCATAGATAGGCTTGCGGCTTTTTGTCGAGCGCTGCGGAGCCTTTGCCGGTTCCAGCGCTGCGGGTACAGAGCGTCCCGCGGGCTGCAGCCTCGCCCGAATTTCCGCCAGCGAGCAACGCCGCTTGGGATCGAGATGCAGACACTCGCGGGCAATTCCGCGGTAGGGCTCTGGAACGCTATCTGGCAGGCCGGGCTTGCCCGGATCCGATTGCTCGGCCAGGGCCACGTTCTGCGTGATGGCGGCCACCAGGGTCACGCCGATCGACCAGACATCGCCCGCCGGCGAAACAATTCCCGCCGCGGTTTCAGGCGCGTCGTAGACATCGCGGCGCCGGCGAGCGGAACTGGGCTCCGCGATTGCCGTGATCGAATCCGCCGATAGCTTCAATTGGTCGCCAACGGCCAGAACATTCGACGGCTTGACTCGCCCGTGTACGTAGCCTTTGTCGTGAAGGTAGGAGAGCGCATCGAGCAGCGGCGGCAGAAGTTCAGAAACCTCCGAGGGAGCGAGCGGTCTCTGCGGAAGGATTTCCGACAAATCTTCTTCCGCGTATTCCGTGACCACGTAGACGAACGACGAACTATCCAGGCGGCAGCGCCCCGATTCAAATACCCTGAGCAGATGCGGATGCGACAGCTTCGCTGTCGACCGCAGGCGCGCCAGTTGCCGGTCGATCTCCGCACCATCGGCTGCGACCAGCTTGATGGCGGCCTTCTGCGCTGTCCCGGGGAGTTCGGTCAGAAAGACCGCGCTGTGGCCGGAAACGCCGAGCTGACGTCGAATTAGAAACTTGCCATCGACGACGCGCCCTTCCCACGCCTTCCACGTTTCAGTTTTGCTCATGAGCGGCATCCGCGATCCCACATTCTATTCCATCCGCTAAAACAAGGCATATCCGGAGGTTCGGGGATGCCGCCCGGCTTGCGCCCCTCATCTACCGGCTCTTGTAGCTGAAGGTCACCTTCGTTTCCTCGTCGAGGACCAGCGGACGGACGAAACTGAACGAGGTACCTTCCCGAGGAACGTCGATAGCTACGGGCAACACGCCGGCCACACGCCTCTGCAGGTCGACGACATTGGCCGAAGCGGTATTGAGTGGCTGCAAGTCCGTGGCCGCGCGGGATCCGTGGATCTTCCGGCCACCCACCGTCACAGTTGACGTATTGACCACCGGCGATTCCGCTGTGACCTCCACGGTTTCGGCAGTGCTACCCACGTTCAGCACCGTGTTGTAATTCGCCGGCTGATTTGCGTCGTAATTGAGGTTGAGCACATTGGTTTGAAAGCCGCGCATGTCAGTTTGTACTTTGAAGCTTCCGGAAGGTATGCCCGCGATCAGCCAACGACCGAGAGCATCGGTGGCTGCCGTTTGGGACCACTTGCCGTCTGGCGAACTGACGGTCACGCGCGCGTTCGGCACCACGGCACCGCTGGGATCCGTGACGACTCCGCCCATCTGTCCGGGAAAGGCCGCAACGCGAATCTCCGGATTCGGCCGCGCTGGTTGCGCCGTCGCAGCACTTTCGTAGAATGCCGGCGGCACGCGGTTGGCGGCAATCACGTCTCCTCCGAAATCCTTCACCTTATATTGCTCCGGCAGGAAGACCTCCCAGCTCAGCAGGCTGACCGGGATGTCCATGTTCGGCAGGCTGAGTTCCGCGCCGCCCTTTTTGGCGAACGGCGCTCCCGAATGCATGAACACGAATGACACGGTGTAGGAATCAGTCGGGCGGAATCCGGGACGCAGCAGCGGCACGCGGCTTCCGTCGGGGCCTTGCACGGGCTTGACGCGCTCTCCGGCAACCTCCGCCGAAAGAATGCTCGCGCCGGCAGGCAGAGCAACTTTCAAAAACGGTTGCGCCTGGTTCTTGAGAGTCAGCTTCACTTCCGTCAGCGATTTGCCCTCGGAAGTGACCAGAGTGGTTACAACCGCATTTTCGGCCACCGCTGCCAGCACGCTGCCATCAGGAAAGCGCACCCAATCGAGCGCCAGGGTGGGCGTTTCATTGGGCTGCTTGTGATAGCGAAAGGCGGCTTGCGGCGGAAAATGCGCCAGCGATCGCAGATACGGATTCGCTTCCTTCACATCCATCCGCTTGAGGCCGCCGCCTTCCGTGGCTCGAATTTCCATGGTGCCCGTGCCCTCGACCAATACCTCGCCGGTCTCGCGCTGCGCTTTCTTGAAGGTGACAAAAGGCGCCTCCGCCTTGGAATCATTGATCGACCGCTCCATCGAAATCAGAAATTCGTGCGAGCGCTGCGCAGGTGCGGTCACTTTCAGCGTGAGGACGTCCGAGTGAATCTCGCTGGAATCGAGCGTGGGGCCTGTTACTCCAGTGACTTCGAATCCAGCGGGAAGTTGCACGTGAAACTCGGAGGGATCGCCGGCCACGACGGTGACGTCGGCGAGCACCGCGACCCGCATCTCCGCTTCGCTCACCGAGAGCAGCGTCTTGCTGTCGGAGAGGAATCGCACTTCCTTCGGCACAACGGGGGCTGCGGTTTCCCGCGTTGCCCACCAGACATTGGCGGGCTGTCCGGGAACCAGCGTTGCTTCGATCGTCGTATGCCCGTTTTCTGATTTGCGGCTCGTGATCAGCCCGGAACTGATGCTGGCAATGGTGTGGTCTCCGGGGATGACGAGCGTGAGTTGTACGCTTCCGGCCGCCGGGGCCGGCAGAGTGAACGACGCACGGCCGACCTCAATTCGCAAGGGAAGTCCCGCGTCGAGTGCGACCGAGAATTCGCCCGGGCCGGGCAGCAGCGCAGCGTGGGTGCCGTTCTCCTGGATCAGCGGAATGCCCTTGCCATTCTGATGAGCGTCGAAAATCGTCATGCCGCTGGTGAGCGGAACTTTGCTCACTCCTTTGCGAAAAACTTCACCCTCGAGTTCGACCGTCCCGCTGACCGAATCTTTCTCGACGTGCAGTTTCAAATCCGCATGCTTGATCGAGTGGGGAAGCGGCGCCACATCCGGCCTCTTGGGCGGTTTGGCGGCCAGTTCGACCAGCTTGTTGTACTCGTCGAGAGTCAGCGTGACGTTGCCGGAATCCGGCAAGGGCAGCGTGGATTTTTCTTGTGCTGCGCAAAGCAGTGTTGCACACGCGCAGCAAACCATCATGATCGCCAATCTGTTCTTCATCGCACACCTCCCTTTTTGTCGCGCTGAAAGCTGAACTCTGCCGCCGGAAACTGGTTCTCGCTGGTCAATTCCGAAACCAGAAAAATGGACGGTCCGAACGCCGGGAAGGAAACGCTGACCGGCAGGATGCCAGTCACTTTTCCTCCCATGGACTTCGCCTTGAACGTGTCGAGCAAAGCCTGGGTCGCGTCTTTCTTTTCGTTACTTTGCATCCGGGCAAACTGTTCGAGTCGATCCCCCTCGGACGCACCGGGCCCGTCCCGGTTGACGGCCGCTTCACTTGCCAGGCCACCGCCGATACCCCCCACGGGGCCTCCGACGGGTGGAGGTGGCGCCAGTGCTGCCGACACCGGTCCCTCATACTCTTGCGTGCGGAAAGTTCCCGGCTCCGCTGCGATCTTGAACGCGGGCGGATAGTACAGCAGCATGCCGGTGCGCGAGATAGGAAGATCGAGCGCGGGCAGAGTCAGCCGTTCATGGCCTTTCTCCGACCACGCCGATGCCTTGGTGAGATAGAGGATTTCTATGGTGAAGGCTGGCGCATCTTCTCCGGCGCGCGATTTTTCGAGCGGCAAAAGCAAGCTGCCGTCGGGAGATTGCCCCGGCCGCACCGGCTTGCCGCCCAGCGCGGCACTCCACACCACAGCTCCTGCAGGCAGAGTGATCTTCACGAAATTGCGCTGGTTGTTGCGAACCGCATACCGTGCTTCGACAAGCTCCTTGCCGTCGGAACTCATCAGCACGTCGTAACGCGCTTCCTCAATGTTGGCCATCAGGACGGCCTGCTGGTCGTAGCGCGCGATGTTCAGGCTCAGCGATCGCGTTTCTCCAGCCTCACCGGCACGCGCGCGAAACGCCACCAACGCAGGAGACTGCCGGTTCGCAACCATCTCGCCCAGGTCGCTGGCGTCGGCCTCTTCGAATCCCTGTGTCTTCTGATCTTTAATTTCGCCCGCGCCCAGGATTTCGACCGCGACTCCGCCGGTATCGCGCTCCGCGTTGAGCAACCGCAGCAGCGGAATGTCGATGATGCCATCCCGCGGAAGACGCGCCTCACCATTGATCACGAAGCGCGCGCTGTGCTCGACGGGTTCGAGGAAGCTCACGGCCAGTTCTCCGTTCTTCATCTCCCAATCGGCCACCATCGCGCCCAAGACCTGGTTGATGGTGATTTTTTCCGGAAGCTGAATGCGAATCTCGCGGGCCGCACCTTGCACGACTTCGACGTTCACTTCCGCGTAAACCGAAGTCGAATCTTCCGCAAGGCTGGTCAATTGCGTCAGGGATCCACGCAGGCGCAGAGGCAATTCCGCGTGATGATCCTCGGCTTTCTTCCGCCAGGTAAATGTGAGCGGCTCGTTGCCGCGTCCGTAAGCCATCCACTTGGTGTCGCCAGAATTTTCGGATTTGTCCGACAACAATCCGCCCGCTATACGCAGATCGATTCCTTCACGCGCCAGTTGCACCGTCGCCCGCGTCACGCCCGATTCGGTGGAAGGCAGGGAAATGCTTTCATCCCCGGCCGAAACGTTGACGGGCAAGTCGACATCGAGCGCCAGGACCCAGCGGCCCGCGTGCGACAGCAACGCTGAAAGATGCGTTCCTAATTTCGCCTGTGGCCCGGGCACCAGGGACACTTGCTTGCCGTCGAGCCGCGCCTCACGAACCAGCAGGCCCGGAGGCACCGGCACTCGCACCCATCCATCTTTCAAAACGTCGACGGTGAGATTAGCGCGCCCCGAAGCTAAATCCCCCAGTACGCGCAGATCGTAGTCCACCCGACTCAGCGTCGCGTCGAGCGGAGGCGGTTCCTGTTCGTGCTGCGTGGGATAAGCCTTGGCCCGCAGCACGCGATATTCTTCTACCGGGATGACGACCCAGCCCGCGGCGTGCTCGGTTTCCACCGGCTTTTCTTGAGCGCGGGCCGCCGTGGCAGACAAAAGGGCAACGGCCGAGAGGCAGGGAAACAATGGTCTCAGAAGCCAGCATCTGAGCGCGGAAACTGCGGCGAGAATCGACTTTTTCATGGTTCAACCCTCACTCCAACTACTCTGGCGAAGCGCATCTTTCTTCGGGGGATGTTTGGGCGGCAGCGCTTCGTTCAAAGGTAAGAATGCGGGCCGGGAGGAAAATTGCGTTAAATCTCTGGCAGATCCACCCCGGTTACTTCGGGAACTCAAGCCCGGAACCGGCGTCTGACGCCGTTCTGCTGTACCATAGCCAGTCGAATTCGGTAGCGCCGCCGTCTCGGCGGCTGTCGCGGGGACGTCTCGTCCGCGCAGGCGAGGGCAAGGTGCCCTCGCGACCGTCGGCGAGACGCCAGCGCTACAAGATCGCGGAGGGCGTTTGGCTTTCAGCACAGAAAAATCGCGGCAACTTTACGAGCGCACCCTGGGAGTGCTGATTGAGGCCAGCAGCTCCTCTTCCCGAGGCCCGGCCAACTTCGGCAAGTATCCCATCTTCATGGAGCGCGGCCGGGGCTCTCGTATCTACGACGTTGACGGCAACGAGTACATCGATTGGATGATGGCCTTCGGCGCGCTGCCGCTCGGGCACGCGCATCCCGAGATCGTCGAAGCGATCACCGAAGCGGCCACCACCGGAGCGCACTTCGCGACGGCCACACCCGTCGAGCTCGAAGTGGCCGAGATGATCCAGAAGATGGTGCCGAACGCCGAGCGGGTGCGCTTCGCCAACACGGGAACCGAGGCCATGATGGCCGCGATCCGGCTGGCGCGCGGCGTTACCGGACGTCCAAAGCTGCTGAAATTTGAAGGCCACTATCACGGCTGGCACGACGATCTGCTGGTCAGTTCGAACGTGTTGCCGCCGGCCGCGCTGGGATTGCGCAGCGATCCCGTCAAGATTCCCGACAGCTCCGGCCTGAATCGCACTGCGCTCGACGACACAATTGTGGTTCCGTGGAACGATCTGCCCACCCTGCAACGTGCCATTGAAAATCATCCCGGCCAGATCGCGGCCATCATTACGGAAGGCGTGATGGCGAACATGGGCGTGATTTCTCCGGCGGAAGGATATCTGCGAGGCCTGCAGGAACTTGCTCGAGCCCGCGGAATTATTTTCATTCTCGACGAAACCGTGACCGGATTCCGCATCGCTCCGGGAGGCTGCCAGGAGCATTACAAGCTCTCGCCCGATCTTGTGACCTTCGGCAAGGCGCTGGGCTGCGGCTTGCCTGTGGCCGCGCTGGTCGGCCGCGCCGAGATCATGGACGCGCTGCAGTGGGGAGGCGTCCTGCATTACGGCACGCACAACGGATCGCGCATCGGAATGCACGCCGCGCGCGCCAACCTGCGCGTGCTCACCCGCGACCACAACGCTTCCTTCCGCCACACGTGGCGCATTGCCGAGCGGCTGTGCGCGGGCTATAAGGCTTTGTTTCAGAAGAAGGGTCGAGCAGTAACGGTGCAGAATGTAGGCCCGATGTTTCAGTTGATGTTCACTGATCAGCCCGCAATCCGCGACTATCGCGAGTTCTGCCAGCACGTGGACCAAGCCGCGTTCCAGAAGTTTGTACTGTCGCTGTTTCCGTTTGGAGTCTACGCTTCTCCGTCGGCGGCACTGCATTCAATTGTCACGCTGGCGCATACGGATGAGGACGTGGACCGTACGCTGGAAGCGGCAGGGAAGGCGCTGGAATAAGCGAACACAACCAAGAAACGGATTGAAGCTTTTTCGCATGAATGAGCAATCGCAAAAGATCGAAGAACGAGCTGCCGCACTACTGTCGCTCCGAGGCAAAGTCGCTCTGGTCACGGGCGCGGCTTCAGGTATCGGCTGCGGAATTGCGCTCCGCCTTGCCGAGATGGGAGCATTTGTCGCCATCCTTGACATTGACGATGACAAAGGACGCGCGA
>Ga0187805_10000227_pt1 | contig 17354 bp, 13 predicted proteins | sample NC_wetland_sal_i_6_FD_132965 | JGI IMG/M metagenome (GOLD analysis project Ga0187805, IMG submission 132965) | Wetland sediment microbial communities from Neuse River Estuary, North Carolina, USA - Control_5 | ecosystem: Environmental > Aquatic > Freshwater > Wetlands > Sediment | place: USA...
CACAGCGGCCGCAGTGCGACTATGCTGGGATTTTGTGTAGATTCGGTGTGAACCGATGTGGTTATATAGACGTCCTAAGTCTAGTGGCCCAGTTGGGCCAGTCGGGCGCATGGTTCCTTATGGTGGGGGTTTAGCGTGGTGGGCGGGCTTGCGATGCTGTCTCTGCGGCGCGGTCTGAGCCACCCGTCTTCATCAGCCCCCGGGCCTGAGCGCCTACCCGCCGCCTGGCATCCCAGTGCTCGCTGCACGGGAAGGCAGCTAGCTCACAAAACCTGGGCCACGGCCCCGAGACATCATCCTCAGCGCGCACCCAGCTGAAAAGAGAGACACAAATGGACCAGCAATCCTCGGCTAGAGAGCGAGCGTCAGGTTGGGACCGGGCGCTAACCCGGAGGAAGATGTTCAGGGGCGCGGTCGGGGCGGCGGCCGTCGGAGTCGCGGGAGGGTCCGTGCTGGGTGCCGCCTCCCCGGCCCGGGCGGCCGAAGAGGCCACCACGGTTGAGACAGGAGCCATTGCGCCAGCGGTCGTCGCCCTGACGGACGCGGCGACTATCGCGGTGAATGCCTCCCTCGGCAACGACCTCCGGGTGACCATCGGCGGGAACCGGACGATGGGCACCCCGACCAATCCGGCTGACGGGCAGAAGATCACCTTCCAGGTAACGCAGGGTACCGGGGGACCGTACACGCTCAGTTGGGCCAGCGGATACCAGTTCTCGGCCGGCCTGCCGCAGCCAACCCTCAGTACCACGGCCGGGGACACCGACCTGCTCTGCTTTGTCTACAACTCGTCCCTGGGGACCTGGCTGATGGCTGCGTTCCTCAACGGGTTCACGGGGTCGACGTCGAGCCCGTCACCCACGCCCACGCCCACGGTGACTACCACCTCGCCGACGCCGACGCCCACGCCGACGACGACAAGCCCGCCGCCACCGGGTTACCGGCTGTTCCCGACCATTGCCGGACCGGCTACCGCGGTTTCCTACAGCGGGCCGTTCGAGGCGGGCGTCGTATGGGCCGTCACCAGCGGCGGATGCTGGCTGGACGGCTACTGGTGGTGGGTGTGCGGGTCCGGCCAGTCGACGTCCCCGCAGAAGTTCGCGCTGTGGCAGACGTACAACGGCCAGCAGGGCAGCGTGGTGCCGGGGAGCGTGGTGACATCAGGAACGCTCACCGCCGGGCAGTGGAATTTCGTGCCGCTGGCGACGAAGCTGCCGATTGCGATCGGCGCCACGTACGTGGCCTCGACCGGGTTCAGTGGCGGTTTCCCTGACACTAACAACCAGTTCGGCAGCGGGCAGCCCTATGCGGCCGGGATCGTGAACGGTCCGCTGACGGCGTACTCCGACGGGTCCGGGTCGTTGCCGTCGCCGTTCAAGAACCAACAGGGTGCGTTCAGCGTGGCCAGCACCGACCCGACGGTCTCCATGCCCACCTATGGTTCCAGTACCTCAAACTTCTGGATCGACCTCCAGGTCGACACGACTCCGCCGTCGGGCACGTCCTACCGGTTGTGGCCGGGTTACCCGACGCTCCCTGGCGGCATCGATTCGGACACGACTGGCTATACGCTGGCGATCGAGTTCAAGCTGTCGCAGTCCTGCACGTTGGACAAGATCTGGTTCTACTCCGCCACCGGCGCGGGCGCCCAGCCGACTCGGTGCGCCATCTGGAATGTGACCACACAGAGCGAGGTCACCGGTACGGACAACGCATCGCCGACCTGGTCTGGAGCCGCCGGATCTGGCTGGATAGCGTGCTCCTACAGCGGCGTCACGCTCCCCGCGGGTGACTACAAGGCCGCAGTGTTCTACGGCGGCGGCAAGGAGTGGTACCAGGTCGCCCTCTCCTACTGGAGCAGCGGGGGCACCGGCGCGAACGGGATAACCTCCGGGCCGCTCACCGCGCCTCAGGCGTCTGCAGCCGCGGGCTCCCAGCAGTGCACCTACAACCAGGGCTCCTGGGCCTACCCGAGTACCGGTAGCAGTGGGGAGAACTACTGGGTAGACGTCGAGGTCACACCGAGTTAAGCCAGCCGGACCGGCCCGATGCCCAGCCCGCGCCGAATCAGTGAAAGGACTGCGACCGCGATGCGGTTCCCGAAAGCTCTGTTGATCGGCTTGGTGGCCGCCGGTCTCGCTGGCTGTAGTGGTGGTGCCTCGGGGCCTCCCGCCCCGCTGACGCAGACGATCACCGCCACGGCCTCGTCGGTCCCGTCTGCCAGTCCTCAGATGGTGGCCTCGGCTCGTGCGGCGGCCGAGCAGTTCTACCGGCTCTATGCGGCGAGGCGGTACACCTCCCTGTGGAACCTGCTGACCCCGGCCACGAAATACGAGGTCGTGAGAAAAGCCTGGGTGGGCGTGCACGAGGCCTGCCCGTCCGCCGTGGCCGGGAAGTCACGGGTCATCAAGGCCGTGACGGTCTTCGGCAACGCGGCCATCATCAGCGAGGTACTTGCCGGAGCCGCGCCCGATGCGGCCGAGGATGTATTCAACTACACCAACGGTCGCTGGAGCTATTCGCTCGGGGACCCGAGCATCTACCGCCACGGATCGGTTACCGCTGACATCGCCGCCGCAAAGGCGATCGGCTTGTGTGGGGGCTGGAAGGTCTTCTGATCAACCGGCGGCTTCCGGGCGGAGCGCGGACCCGGTTAGTCGCCTATGTGTCTGGCAGAGCCGCGTCGGGCTCCTGCAGAGGAAGGTGAGGCACCATGAGCGGGGAATCCCGGACTGGCCAGCGAGCGCCAGGCTCGGGCGATGTCCTGAGCCGCAGGAATATCGTCAAGAGTGCGGTCGGCGTGGCGGTGGGAGGAGCCTTGCTGGCGGAGGTCGCTGCCCCTTCGGCCTCGGCCGCCGAACAGGCTACGACCGTCGAATCGGGGGCGTTGGCGCCGGCCGTAGTCCACCTGACCGATGCAGCCGCGATCGCGGTGGATGCCTCGCTCGGCAATGATTTCCGCGTGACGATCGGCGGGAATCGGACCATGGGCAACCCGGCTAATCCCGCGAACGGGCAACAGATTATCTTCCAGGTGACCCAGGGCTCCAGCGGATCATTCACGCTCACCTGGGGGAATGCCTACGAGTTCTCGGGCAACCTTCCCCAACCCACCCTCAGCACGGCAGCGGGAGAGACTGACCTGCTCGGTTTCATCTACAACCAGAGCACGGGCACCTGGCTGTTTGCCGCGTTCGTGAACGGGTTCACGGGATCGACGTCGAGCCCGTCACCCACGCCCACGCCGACTACCACCTCGCCCACGCCCACGCCCACGCCTACACCGACGACTACCACGTCCGGCCCGCCGCCAACTGGTTACAGGCTGTTCCCATCTATCAACGGTCCGTCCAGCCCGGTTTCCTATAGCGGCGACTTCCTGGCCGGAGTCCTGTTCTGCGTCACAAGTAACTGCTGGTTCGAGGGTTACTGGTGGTGGGTGTGCCCGACCGGCCAGCCAACCGCGCCGCAGAAGTTCGCGCTATGGCAGATCTACGGCGGCGGACAAGGCAACGTGATTCCCGGCAGCGTGGTCACGTCTGGCACGCTCACCGCGGGACAGTGGAACTACGTCCCCCTGCCGACACCGCTTCCGCTGAGCGTCGGCAACGTAACCGGTATCGGCGCCGCAGTATATGAGGTCGCCACGGGCTTCGTTGGGAGCTTCCCCGACACGAACAGTCAGTTCGGCTCGGGTGAGCCGTACGCCTCGGGCATTACGAACGGGCCGCTTTTCGGTTACTCGGACCAGGGTGCCTCGGCGCCATCACCGACCGCCTCGACCTCCTTCCAGGGCGCCTTCGGCACCGCCGGAACCGACCCGTCGGTGAATCTGCCGTCGCAAGGCTCGAGTTCCTCTAACTTCTGGATCGACCTCCAGGTGAGCAGCGCCGCTCCGAGCGGTTATAGCGGTTCGTACCGGCTGTGGCCCAACTACCCGACGGTGTTCCCCAATCAGTCCACCATCGACACCCAAGCGCAAACCATGGGCACACAGTTCACTTTGTCCCAGGCCTGCACCCTCAACAACGTCTGGTTCTACAGCCCCTCATTTGCCGCGGATCTTCCGGCGAGCACCCAGATATGGAATGCCACTACTCAGACCTTGGTCAGCGGGACGAACTTGACCGCATCCTGGTCGGGAGCGCTGGGTAGCGGATGGGTGGCCAATTCCTACGCCAGCGCGGGCATCGTCCTGCCCGCCGGTAACTATATAGCGACCATCTATTACGGTGGCGGCAAGGTTTTCTACCTAGAGTCGCGCGGCTACTTTGGCGCGTACCAGGGTCACGCCGGACCCGGCACCAACGGCCTCATCAACGGACCGCTGTCGTCGCCGGCTCAGGCGAATGCCTTCAACCCTCCGGGCGGGAACAGTTGCTACTTCGTCGGCGGCACGGCCCCCACGTATCCCAACACGTGGGACTCGAATGACGGTGGCGAGAACCGCTGGATAGACGTCGAGGTCACACCGAGCTGAGCAAATCGGACCGGCCCCGATGCCCGCAGCCGTGCCCATCGGCGAGCGCGGAGCAAGCATCTTCAGTGAAAGGACTGCCACTGCGATGCTGTTCTCGAATGGTACGCATGACGGCGGCGAGGACCGCAGGATAGACGTCGAGGTCGCCCAGGCGTCAACGTCGTTCTCGCCAACGCCAACGATGTCGTCATCTTCATCCTCGCCGCCGCCTTCTCCTGCGATAACGAATTCACGCGGGCTCCTGGCGTTCTTTCCCTAGCGGCGGTCGACGCAGCGCTACACGCGCCTAGCGGAGAGTCCCGCGAGCTAGCTCACCGTCGGCCTCGGCACCTTCCGGCTTGCGCGCCTGGAACAGGAGGGCGGACAGCGCGGCCCACTGGTCGCCGATACTTCTCGCGTTGGCCGCGTTGCGCTCGACCATGGCCTGCTGCAGTTCTGCGTGACGGTTCTCTATCTCCGTGAACTGCTCCGTCAGTTGGTCAAGGTCCAACTCGTAAGCGAACTGGTTGAAGTCGGCGAGTCCCATACCCTCCATCAGAGACAGGAACTTGGCCGAATATCCCAGTGATATTGTCGGCTTGCAAAGCTTTAGCGCACAAATTACGTTGTGATAGCGAGTGGCCACAACTATGCCGCAGGGCGCCATCCCTTTCATCAGCTCAGCATAGGATGAGGCGGGCTCGACAGAAACCACCGACGGGTCCAGTTCGGTCCGATAGCGCCGAACGTCAGCCGCGATCTGATCGGCGATGCTGCCGTCGAACTTGCTATCGCCGCCGAAGATCCGCACCTGGTGACCCGTATCGACCAGCCAGCGGGTAAACCGGGTCAGACTACCCACATAGGAGGAATGTATCTGATACGCATTGCGACGATCATCGTTTCCCCCGTGATAGGCCATCACGCCAAGACCGACGATCTTCGGGTCACCGGGTTCATACGATGGCGTCGGGGCGCCGAAGGCGAGATCTGGATAGACGCGGTCCCTTGATGTGTCGATACCGCGCTGCTGCATTGCATCCCGCGAGTAACTGTCGCGGTAGGACCGGTAAAAGGCCAGTCGCGCGGTTGAATTTGACAGCCATCGAGTGACCGGCTTGTTAATGGTATCGGCACCCACGCTTACCAGGGCGACCTTCGTCCCGAAGAGCTTCCCGGACAGGGTGAGCAAGAAAAGTTCGTACGGAAACCCCCACGCCCGCTGGGGCAGCGTGGTCTCGAGCGCTCCTGCGCCAGCCACGATCACCGCGTCGTGCTGGCGCACCCAGGACACGGTGCGGATCGTATCGACCCCCTTACCGATGACCTTGAGCACGCCCGCCTTAACACCAGCTTTCTGCTGCCCGAATTTCTGGTACCAGAACATCGGCACGGCATCGAGGCCGTATTTAGCCTGTACCTGCTCAGGTCCTCCGCACATGGCGTCCACCGTGACGTCGGGGTGGACCTCGCGGAGATAGGTAAGGACCGTCTCCATCGATACGTCATTCCCCGAATTGCCCGAGCCGAGGAGGCCGAAGAGGCCCACTCTGGGCGGAGCGGCCTGCGGCTCTACATCCTCGCGGGCCAGGCCGCCAGTAGTCACGACGACCAGCCAGCTCGGTCGACCGCCCCGACGCCGCCACGGTCGCCCAGAGCCGGGACCCTCATGGTTACCCCCAAATTTCCGGTTGAGTTGGACTCGCGGGCAAGGCACACGTAACTCAGAGGACCCGCGGCAGCCCCGGCCTGATACATCCGTGGTCACCTTTCTGGGGCCAGCCGGCTCGCCGCCCAAATGGGAACAATGCATCGTCTCGCGATCATGGGTATCAAAGCAGGCGGAAGATTACTCTTCTAGACAGGCGCCGAGGATCCCGATGCGGAGGATGGATGAGCGGGCAGGTGCTGGACCTGAGGCAGTCCGCGCAGATCGTATGGCGGCGTAAGGGGCTCGTCGGCGCTTTCACCGCGCTAGGCGTGCTGGCCGGCGCCGCTTTCACCGCGCTCAGCCCGGCCGTCTATTCGAGCAGCGCGCTCGTGGCGCTTTCGCCGACGGTCAACATAGCCAGCCAGGCCGCTATCGCGACTGGTGCCCCCGTCCTTTCGCTCGCGCTACCCAGCATAGGTCGGGGTGTGTCGGTCAATACGCTGCACACCCAGGTGCAAGCCCGGGACGCGGCCAGTGGGCTCATGTCGATCAGCGCCATCGCCCGTACCCCCGCTGAGGCGGTCGCGACGGCTAACGCCGTCGCGCGGAGCTACGTCGCGTACGTCACTGGCGCCGATAACATCGTCGGCCCGGAGCCGGCGCAGATCTTCCAGCTCGCGACGAGCGCCACGGGAACCTCCCTGGTGGTTCGCCTGTTTTACGCTGCTGGACCGGGCGTCTTGTCCGGGTTGCTGATCGGAATCATCATCGCGCTCGCGATTGGCAGCAATGACCGCCGTCTGCGGGGGCGCGATGAGATAGCGGACTCCATAGGTGTTCCCGTCCTGGCCTCCGTCCGTGTCCGCCACCCGGCCAAGGCTGACGGCTGGGCGAAGCTCCTGGCGGACTACGAGCCCAAGGCCGCCGACGCGTGGGGACTGCGGACGATGCTGCGTCGGCTAGGGCCAGTCGACGTCAGGTCGGCGGATCCCGCGGCGGGCAGCGGTTCCTCAATCGCCGTGCTCTCCCTGTCGGGCGACCGGGGTGCCCTTGCCCTCGGCCCTCAGCTCGCCGTATTCGCTGCAGCGCAGGGAATACCCACCGCTCTCGTGATCGGCCCTCAGCAGGATGTGGACACCACGGCTGCGCTGCGCGCCGCATGCGCCGCGGCACCGGGGCGGTCCAGGGTGCCGGGGAATCTGAACGTCAGCGTGAGCGATCAAGGCGGGGCCGGCCACCTGCCGGAGGGCACGCTGACTGTGGTCGTCGCCGTCGTTGACAGCCGGACTCCCCGGGTTGGCAAGACGATGCGCGCGACCACGACGGTGCTGGGTGTCGCATCCGGCGCGGCAACCGCGCAGCAATTGACGCGGGTCGCGGCGAGCGCAGCGGCCGACGGCCGTGATATCGCAGGAGTGCTCGTAGCCGACCCCGACCCGGGCGACCAGACGACCGGCCGCTTGCCGCAACTGGCGCGACCGGGGCAACACAGAATGCCGACGCGCGTGTCCAGCGCAGTGACGGAGATCGTACAGTGACCGACCCCAATCAGACGGTCAGATTCTCCTTGAACGGAAACGGTGGCCCGCCCGAGCGGCTTGAGGCCTTCGACTATTTCGATGCTGCCCCCGACCAGCCCGCCACCTTGGCCAGCGGGCTGGTGAGCCTGGGATTCATCAAGGCCGGGCTGCGACGCTCGGCCCGGTTCTGGTGTGCCCTGGCCCTCGTCGGCCTGGTGATCGGTGCTGGTTACAACGTGAAGTACCCGCCGGCCATCAAGGCTTCGACGTCGGTCTTGATCACCTACGGTCCCGACGAGAACCCGACGAGTGCGGTGCTCGACAATCAGGCCATCGCACAGAGCCGTGCCGTGGCTCAACTCGCCATGCGCAAGCTGGGACTGCAGCAAAGCCTCGGCAGCTTCGTCGCGACGGTCACCGCATCCGTGGTCACCGACCGGGTGCTCCAGATCACCGTGAGCGCACCGACGGGTGCTGAGGCGGTGAGCCGGGCCAACGCCGTAGCCGCCGCCTTCCTCCAGTTCCGAGCCGATCAGATGGAGACCGCGCAGCAGCTGCTGCTTCAGTCCCTTCAGCAGGAGGTCGACCAGGCCAGGCAGAACGTGGACTCGATCAATTCGCAGATCAGCCAGGTGTCGGCCGGGCCGGTGACGTCCGAGCGACAGAGTCGGCTCAAGATCCTCCGGACCCAACTCACCCAGGCCGACGGCCAGCTGGCGGTCGATCAGCAGACGTACGAGGGTAACAAGGTGAGCACGGCCGTCCTGTCGGCGGTGACCGGCAGCGTGGTGCTCGACCCGGCCGTTGCCGCCGTGCATTCCCGGCTCAAGTACCTGGTGATCTACGGTCTCATCGGGCTCATCGCGGGCCTGGGCCTAGGCCTGACCCTGGTCGTCGTCCATACGGTGGTGTCCGACCGCCTGCGCAGGCGAGACGACGTCACGCACGCACTCGGCGCCCCGGTGAAGCTCAGCGTCGGCCCCGTCCGGCTCAGTCGTTGGCGGCCGGGTCGGCATGGGCTGGCGGCCGCCAACGGCACCGACGTGCGGCGAATCGTCGTGTTCCTGCGAGGTGCCGTGCCGTCCGTCGCGGCGGGCACTGCGGCGCTCGCGGTGGTTCCCGTCGACGATGCTGAGGTGGCGGCCCTGTCCCTGGTGTCCTTGGCCGTATCGCGGGCACAGGAGGGACGTACGGTGGTGGTGGCGGACCTGGCCAGCGGCGCGCCCGCCGCGGTGCTCCTGCAGTCACGTAAGCCCGGAGTCCGCTCGGTAAACGTGCGCGATGCGCACCTGATCCTCGCGGTTCCCGACCCCGACGACATAGCGCCCATCGGCCCGCTGGGGCGTGCCCCCGCGGGCGCTCAGGACAATGAATTCACCGTGAGCGTGCGCAACGCCTGTGCTTCCGCCGACCTGCTGCTCACCCTGGCGACTCTCGATCCTTCGCTCGGCGGGGACCACCTGGCGACCTGGGCGACCCGCACGGTCGCGGTGGTGACCTCCGGACGGTCATCGTGGGCCAGGATCCACGCTGTGGGCGAGATGATACGGCTCGCCGGAACGTCCCTGCCCGCGGCAGTACTGGTCGGAGCCGACCAGACCGATGACAGCGTGGGTGCGCCGGAATCCTCTGGTCCCCTCGTCGGCCCCGGCGACCTGGGGCTAGGAATTACCAGCCGATGACAACCTCGGTCGTTTCCTTCCAGGCCCGTCGCGTCGCACGGTCACTGCGACCTGCGGAGGCATCCGACCGGAGTGTCCGGCGCCGGGTTGCTCTCGCATGGGGCCTGGTGTTCCTCAACGTGCTGACCTTCTACAAGGGGACCTGGAACGAATTGCCGCTGATCGTGCCCATCCCGTCGGTGGTCGGCAAGCTCCTGACCCAGGGTGCTCTGCCGGCGGGCCTGCTGGCGGCGTGGAGCGCGAATCGCCGGATGCTCATCCGCCCCAGCGTGTTCCTCAGCCTGCTGACCCTGCTCCTGATAGAAGCGTTCCTTTCGGGAGTCAGTCCACTTGGTCACGTCCTTGGCACCTTGTACCGTTCTGTGCGGCTCGGTGAGTTCGTGGCCACGCTCTGGCTGCTCTCCCCATGGTCGGCCCGACGTGACCTGCTACTGGTCAAATGCCAGCTGTGGTCTCTTGGTGCGGTGCTCGGCTCGGTGCTCCTCGGCCTGATGGTGTCCCCGCACCGCGCCCTCTCCCAGGGGCGGCTCTCCGGTGAGTTCTGGCCCATCACCCCGGTTCAGGTGGCGGATTTCGCGGCCGTCGCCCTCGGCCTGGTCGTGGTGCTCTGGTTCTGCGGCGAGGCACCCGGACGCGGCACGTTGGTAGCCACGGTTGCGCTCGGAGCGATGTTGCTCCTGACGCACACCAGAACGGAAGTGGTCGCCTTGATGGCGGGTCTGTTCGTCTCCGGCCTCAGCGTGTTTGCGGTTAAGTCCCGGGTGCGCAGGTTGTTCGTGTCCGTTGGCATGACGGTGTCGGTCGCGGTCATCGCGTTCTCGAGTGTCCTGACGACATGGCTGGCCCGCGGCCAGAACACGGAGCAACTATCGGAACTGACCGGCCGGACGACGGTCTGGTCCTCGGTGGTCTCCACTCCGCGCGACTGGTTCCAGGTGATCTTCGGCTTCGGCTTGTCTAACAAGGCGTCCTACGGGCTTCCCATCGATAGCAACTGGCTCGCCGCCTATCAGGACCTGGGGCTGGTCGGGGTGACCATCGTGGCTGCGTTGCTGCTGTTCGTCTTGGTGAGCGCCTACTTCCAGCCACCGAGCGCGCGGCGCGCCCTGGCCTTGTTCCTCGTGACATACCTCATGGTCACGTCGTATACCGAGACCGGGCTCAGCGATGCCTCGATGTACCTCCTCGAACTTGCGCTGGCCGCATCGCTGCTCATGCCGCCCGCTCCGGACAGGAGCCCGACATGAGGGTACTGCTCGTCCACAACCAGTACCGATCGGCTACGCCAAGCGGTGAAAACCGCGTTGTCCACCAGGAAGGCGAGGCCCTGGCGGGCGCGGGGCACGAGGTCATGCGGTTCGGCCGAAGCAGCGACGAGATCGAGCACTGGTCAGCGGCGAAACGGGCGACAGTGCCGATCCGGGTGGTCTGGAGTCGCGAGAGCCGTCATGACCTGACGCTGACATTGCGCGACTACCGGCCTGATGTCGTCCACGTGCACAACACGTTTCCTCTGCTCAGTGCCTCTGTTCTGTACGCCTGCCGGGACGCGGCGGTCCCGGTGGTGGCCACCATCCACAACTACCGGCTGGTCTGTGCCGGTGGAGACTTCTTCCGCCAGGGCACGGTCTGCCACGACTGTCTGCACCGTCTTCCCGTTCCAGGGGTCCTGCATGGCTGCTACCGGGACTCGCGCGCGGCTTCCGCGCCGCTCGTAGTGGCCAACGTCGTGCACCGGAAGGCGTGGCGCTCGCTGGTCGCGGCCTTCGTGTTCATTTCCGCGGCCCAACGCGACCTGCACCGTGGACTGAACCTGCCTGCAGACCGGGTCTTCGTCAGGCACAATATGGTGCCGTACTCGAGCATGCCATCCGTGTCACGGGACCCGATCGTCGCTTTCATCGGACGGCTGGATGAGGTCAAGGGCCTGTATCTACTGATGGCCGCCTGGGACCGGTACCGCGGCGAGGCCCAGGAGCCGGGCCTGCGCTTGGTCATCGCCGGGGCGGGATCTCTTGAGCGCGAGGTGACCGCCTGGGCATCGACGCGACCCTCCGTCGAGTTGCTCGGACACATCCCGCACGGTCGGGCACTTGAGTTGAGGTCCCGGGCGCGGGCGGTCGTCGTGCCTTCCGTCTGGGAGGAGCCCTTCGGGCTGGTGGTGATCGAGGCCATGGCGGCCGGTACTCCTCCGATAGCGCCCAGCCACGGTTCGTTCACCGAACTGATTACCCCAGGGGTTGACGGTGTGCTATTCCGGCCGGGCGACCCTGCGGCGCTGGCGCTGGCTATTGCCGACGTCGAGGCCCGTCCCGAGAGTTACGAGACCTACGGGAATCGGGCCCGGGCGACCTACGAGGAGCGATTCAATCCCGAGCACAGCTTTAAGCACCTACTCGAGATCTACGATTTCGCGATCGCGCATCCCGTGTGATGGCCAACTCCCGCGGTCCCGAACGCCCGACCGAAAGGCTTTAGGAGAGCTAGCACAATGCAATCGAAACTGCGTCGCCGCCTCGCCGTCTCGCCAATCGGCCGGGGCGCGGCCCTGCCGTTGCGCACCCTGGGGGTGGCGCGTTACGACGCTCGTCTCATCGGGCGGTCGCTTGATTGGCTGGTCCATAGCCGTGAGACCACGAACTACACCTATGATCTGGACCCCCTCAACCGGGACCAGCTCTGCTGGTTCGTATCCGCCGTCACCGGAGCCGAGATCGGACAGGTGCGCGCCTGGACGCAGGAGCTGGAGAAGAACGAAGACCTCATCGGCCAGCTGACCGAGCGACTGGCGTCCAACCCGCTGCGGAGGATCTGCGCCGCGGAACCTCACTGGGCGCGACGATGCGGGTGGTACGCGCTGGTCCGTGCCACCGAACCGGATCTTGTCGTGGAGACAGGTACTCATCTCGGTCTCGGCTCTTGCATCATCGCCGCCGCCCTGCTGCAGAACGGGCACGGTCGCCTCACCACGATCGACATCGATCCTGAAGCCGGCTACCTCATCACGGAACCGTGGGCGAGCGTTATCGATCGTCGCATTGGGAGCTCCGTCGAGGAACTCGTGGCGATGAAAGATGTCGGCATGTTCATTCATGACAGTCTGCACACCTACGACTACGAGACCGAAGAACTCGCCGCCGTAACCTCGAACCTGCGGCCGGACGCCATCGTACTTTCTGACAATGCCCATGATTCCGCGGCGCTGTCTCACTGGGCGGAGCGAACTGGCCGTCACTACCTGTTCTTCAAGGAGAACCCCCTCAACCACTGGTGGCCTGGCGACGGTATCGGTGCTGCCTGGGCCAAATAGCGGCTCCCGGGCTACCTGGTCATGAAAGCTCTCACCCGTGATGTATCACGAACGGGTCGTCGCGGTTCTTGTTTAGGCGGGATGGCCGTCGCGCCGCCCGTCGAGTTCGTCCCGGAATCCGGAGGGGAGCAATGAGGATTCTCGTCGCGGGCGGTCGTTCCATTGCATCAGCTGTTGCGTGGCCCGCGCGCGGTGCCGGGTGTGAGGTGGGCGGGAAATGAGCGCAACGCCGAGGCTTACGGTGGGACTGCCCGTATACAACGGAGAGAAATATCTCGCTGAGTCGCTCGACGCCCTGCTCGGTCAGAGCTACGCGGAATTCGAACTGGTCATTTCCGACAATGCGTCGACCGACGGTACGGCCGACATCTGCCGCCAGTACGAGAAGCAGGACTCCCGAATCCGCTACTTCCGGCAGCCGCACAACCTTGGCCTCGCCCCGAACGTGAACTTCATCATCGGCCAGGCCCGGGGTGAGCTGTACAAGGAAGCGGCGCACGATGACCTTTATGCCCGAGACCTGCTAGAGCGCTGTGTCGAGGTGCTCGACGAATACCCGCAGGTCGTCCTCGCCCACTGCTGGACCGCCAGGGTCGACGGCTCCGGCGCGGTAACGAAGGCGTTCGAGTACCCGCTCACCACTGCTGTCCCGCGGGCCCCGGACCGCTTCCGGAGCGTGCTGTTCGATAGCGGGGGTGATGATGACTACGGTGTGATCAGAATCGAGGTCCTGCGCCGGACCGCAATGAAGGAGAGTTACCACCACGCGGATCACACCATCATCGCTGAGCTTGCCCTGCACGGAGAGTTTTATCAGGTTCCGGATTGGCTGTTCTTCCGTCGCGACCACCCAGGGCAGAGTGGCCGGGCTCCGATGCGGAACCGGTGCGCGAACATGGACCCGCGCCGGGCGAATCGGCTGCGGCACCCGGTTGTGCGCTTGTACGGCGAATACGTCTGGGCGTACATCAGGGCTATCAGGCGGGCGCCGTTGTCGCCCGCCGACCGGCGAGAGTGCTATCGCGTCTTGGCGCAATGGTTTGCCAGCCGCGCTCGCCCGAACGGTGCCGGTGAACTGGAACCGATCCCGGTAGACCACCCAGCCATCTCGATCGACTCGGTGGTAGCGGGCCGGGAGAGGAAGCCCGCGTGAACGGCTCGGCCGGTGCGGGCGGCGCGACCCCCGATAGCATAGCCGAATCGCATAAGAGAGATTTCTGGATCACCGAGAATCAAAAACATATCCCACCCCACTATCGGCTGCAGAAAGCTGCGCGAATCGTCAATGATATAGCGCGGGGACGAAGATCCGACCTGCTTGATATTGGTTGCGGACCGGCGACTTTCGGCGGCCTGGTACAGGAAAACATCCAATACTTCGGCATTGACATAGCCATACGTGCCCCAGCGCCGAACCTGGTCGAGGTCGATATCCTCAAGAACCCGATCAAGTTCGGCGAGCGCCGGTTCGATATTGTCGTGGCGCTGGGTGTCTTCGAATACATGGCAGCACTGCAGTCTCAGAAATTCGGAGAGATAGCTGAGCTGCTGAGCGGATCCGGTAAGTTTCTCCTGTCATATACAAACTTCAATCATCACGATAAGCACATATTCGAAGCCTTCAGCAACGTGCAGTCGTTCGGCGCCTTCCGGACAGATCTGGCACGGTACTTCACTATCGACAGATATTTTCCTGCTTCGCATAACTGGTATGGTGGCCAGCCCACCCGGAAGCTCGTCAAGGCCGTTAACATGCACGTGAACGCGAACGTACCCTTCGTCAGCCCGAGGCTGGCGGTGGAGTACTTCTTCATATGTTCTCGCCGCGGTTAGCCAGACGCAGGCCGAGGCGTTAGTTCTGCAGGGTTACGTCGAACCTGGACATCGAGAAGGTGACCGGCTGGCCGCCGGTGTCGCTGATCTCCCAGCCGAACGGGATCTGGGTCAGCGGGGATGCCGCTGGAATGTAGCCGAGCGAGACCATGGTTTCCAGCATCGCCTTGAGGTCTACCGTGCCCGATGTCTCGTTGTGATCCAGTAGGAAGACGTAGAAACCGGTGATCCCGCTGCCGCTGTGCCAGAGCGCGAAATTCTGGCCCCCGTAGGTGTACGTGCCGACGTCAGTCATGCCGTCGTCGGCGAGATTGCGGTCCTTGGCGGGCGAGGTGTCCACCCACACCATGACCTCGGTCTGCCAGTTGTTCAGCCACATGTCGTAGGCCGCCTCGGCGTTGAGGTCGCTGTTCTGCGGCATGGACTCGGTGAAATCACTGGTCAGTGACGTGATTTTATTCAGGTCGTACTGCGCGGGGGGAACCGTGTAGTTAGAAGCTGCCGTGTCGAGCTGGTAGTAATTGAAGCTCGCATCCGGGTACGTGAGCACCTCGCCTGGCGCGTTAGACGGGTCCGTGTCGGTCGCGGTAACCGACCAGTCCTGGAAGGACGCCGCGGTCAGTACCTGTGGCCCCTGCCCCCCGGTCCACGGGTCCTGGTTGACCCCGAGGAAATTCGCGGACGACTGCTGTCCCGCGGCGAAGCCCGGTGCCTGGCCCGAGGATGGCCCCGCGTCCCAGGACCCGCAACCAGACGCGCTGGTCGACCCGTGAGCCGGGCAGTTCGCCACCCACGCGGCACCGGTGGGCGCTTGCGACGGAGTCTGCGTGGGCGCGGTTGAGCTAGTGGCGGGTGCTGTCGTGGCTGGTGCGGGCGCTGTTGTGTCAGGCGCTGTTGTGGCTGGTGCGGGCGCGGTCGTATTGGTGTCAGGTGCTGTTGTGTCAGGTGCTGTTGTGGCTGGTGCGGGCGCGGTCGTGTTAGTGGCAGGTGCTGTTGTGGTCGTCGGAGCTAGCGCGCCGGAGGCGCCAGAGGCGAGAGCCGTGGATATCGGCCCGGCAGCCGCAGTTATGGCCGTATGCGGCGACTTGTCGCCTGTCACCACGGCGTCCTTACAGCCGGCGGCCATCCCGATAACGAGGGAAGCCCCAACGATGGCGTGGATCAGCCTTCGCCCGTCGCGCTCCATCCGCATGGCCACCCCCACTTGTGCCCATCCATGGTTAGTCCTCGGCAGGAGCCTAGCGACAATACGGAGGAGGATGCGGCAATTCGGACTTGTTAACCTGGATCTTTCGAGCCCGTGGGGTGGGCTTCATCTTCCGGAGTCCCCCGTCAGCGCTGAGTGCTGCGGTCGTGACCTCCTATTTGCGTTCCCGCCGTGACCGGCGCCGGGCTCTGCCCGGCGTCCCGGGCCGCCCGGTCGTCCGCATGGCCCGCGCTCACGTCCGGTGCAGAACCCGCGTCTCCCAGCCCAGCCGGGAGGCCTCGCCGACGGCCGCCGAGAGGCCAGCTTCGCGGCGGAATCTTGCCGGATTCCCGCACCGCGATCCGTAGTTGCCACCACCACACCACCGCCCCCGCCCACGTCGCGACCGCGGCGCCCTGGACTGTTCCCAGTGCGCCGCCGTAGTAGGCTCCAACCAGGCCGCAGCACAGGAATAGGGCCGACGCGATGACCATCGCGCGCAGGCTCCGGCGTGCAGCGCCGAGCGCGTGCAGGCCCGCGGTGGCGCCTGCTATGAAGCAGGCTCCCATCACAGAAACCGTATACGGCACGACCAGGCCATAGGTTCGTCTCCACAGCTGCGGCCCTAGCAGCAGATTGCCGAGCCCCCTGGGCAGCGCCAGTAGTAGCGCGCCTCCCCAGGCCAGCGCCAAGACAGCCAGCCCGCCGCCGACTAGGACGCAGTACAGCCTGAAGTGCTGTGGAGAACGGCGCACAATCCGCGTGGCCTCCGGCACGGTTACCAGTGATATCCCCAGGAATATAACGAGGAATGGACCCATCAGCAGGCCTGCGGCTTGTACATAACCGACTGCGGCCAGGCCCGCGATGCTGCCGACGCCATAAATGCGCAGCTGGCCGGCTCCACTGTTGGCGGTATTCTCCGCGAGATAGCGAAGCCCAAGGTCCCGATGCCGCCAGATCCAGTCGAAGCCCTGTGCGGGCTTGGGGGTAACCCGCGCCTGCAGCGGGCCGATACAGGCGGCGAGGGTCGCGGTCGAGCCCCACACGATGACGAACCAGAACACGGTGTTGTGGTGTGTGAATCGCAGGATAATAAGGGGGAACGCGAGCGACAGTGTCCAGATCGTGTCGTTGAGGAATGCCTGACCGCCCCGCCCGATTGCGAAAAACGAATATCGCCAGCTGTCCTGAAGCAAGAGACCCGGGATGGTTAGCCCGAGGGCCAGAAAGGCGCGCCTAGGTGACCCGCTAAGAGCCGCGGCCGCAACGAGAGCGCAGGCCCCGGTCAGCAGGCCTACTACCAGGGCGGTTCCGGTGCACCGCCCGACCGCGCGCCGCCACGTCACCGGATCCGCGCCGCTGAACCTGACCAGCAACGGATCGGTGGCGAGACCTCTCGATGCGGTGAGAGCGAACGAGTAGCTAACGTACGCCAGACTGAAGGCGCCGAACTGCGTGGCACCTAGCTCGCGCGCCACGTAGAAGCTCACGGCGGCATTGCTCAGGCTGCACATGGCCTGATCCGCTAGACCCCAGCCAAACCGGCTGGACACGCGGCTGAGAATCCCGCCGCCGCCCATTCCGCCCTTAACCACAGGGGGGTCTGCCTCCACCATGACCAGGCCGGCATCAGCGCGCCTGGTACCCGGTCTCGGTCCCGCGCGCCGGGAGCGGCTGGCTGATCTCCCGGCGCAGCATCTCGTTCACGAC
>Ga0187805_10000228_pt1 | contig 17302 bp, 16 predicted proteins | sample NC_wetland_sal_i_6_FD_132965 | JGI IMG/M metagenome (GOLD analysis project Ga0187805, IMG submission 132965) | Wetland sediment microbial communities from Neuse River Estuary, North Carolina, USA - Control_5 | ecosystem: Environmental > Aquatic > Freshwater > Wetlands > Sediment | place: USA...
AATTCACGTAGGCTCGCTGAGCGCCGCGTTCACGCGGACGCGCCACTCTCGCTGGGAAGGAGTGAACCCAGCGGTCGATGATACACTTTTGGGTGCCTTCGCCGGTTGAGTCTGGCGATCCGGCGATTCCGAGCAAAATTTCACACGAGGCAGGGCATGGCGATACAAAAAGTAGGAGTTGTGGGGTGTGGGTTGATGGGGTCGGGGATCGCGCAGGTGTGCGCGGCGGCGGGATTTGTGACGGTGGTGCGCGAAGTGTCGCCGGAGATTGTCGAGAAGGGATTGAAGGGGATCGAGAAAAATTTGGCGCGGCTTGTCGAGAAGGGAAATTTGACGGCGGCGGCGCAGAGTGAAATTCGCGGGCGTTTGCGCGGGACGACAGCGCTGGAGGATTTGAAAGACTGCGATTTGATTATAGAGGCGATCATTGAGCAGCTGCCTGCGAAGAGAGAACTTTTTGAAGCGCTGGATGCGATGTGCCCTCCTTCGACGATTTTCGCGAGCAATACTTCGTCGTTGACGATTACGGAGATTTCTGCGGCGACGAAACGACCGCAGCGATTTGTGGGCTTGCACTTCTTTAATCCCGTGCCGGTGATGAAGCTGGTGGAAGTGGTGCGGACGATCGCGACAGACGCGGATGTGTACGAAGAGATGGTGGCGTTTGGCGCGAAGTTGGGAAAAACGGCGGTGCGGGCGCACGATTCAACGGGATTCATCGTGAACCGGCTGCTAGTGCCGTACTTGCTGGATGCGATTCGCGCGCTAGAAGAAGGCGTGGGCTCGATCGAGGATATTGATAACTCGATGAAGCTTGGGTGCGGGCATCCAATGGGGCCGCTGACGTTGCTGGATTTCGTGGGATTGGATACGACGTATTACATTTCACAGATTATGTTTGAGGAGTTTCATGAAAAGAGATTTGCTTCGCCGCCGCTTTTGAAGCGCATGGTTTTGGCGGGATGGAATGGGAGGAAAGCGGGGCGGGGATTTTACGATTATGCAGATCCGGCGAAACCTAAGGCGATGAGGTTCTAGAGGTTAGAGATTCGAGGTTAGCACAAGAGAAGGGTTTTACACAGAGGGCGCTGAGGACACCGAGGGCACAGAGAACGGGGAGTCAGTCGAAGAAATGCAAACGGGGAAGATTGAGGGCGGGTTGAGCGCGGCGGGATTGCGGTTTGGGATTGTCGTGAGCCGCTTCAACAGTTTTATCACCGAGCGGCTGCTGGCGGCGGCGGTGGATGCGCTGGAGCGGGCGGGAGCGGCGGGCAAAGATGTGGACGTTGTGCGCGTGCCAGGCTCGTTTGAATTGCCGCTGACGGCGAAGAAGCTGGCGTTGACAGGGCGTTATAAGGCGCTCATTGCGATTGGGTGCGTGATTAGAGGGGAGACTTCGCATTACGACTATGTGTGCTCAGAGACGTCGCGCGGATTGCAGCTTGCGCAGATGGACACGGGCGTGCCGGTGATTTTTTGTGTGCTGACGTGCGACACGCTGGAGCAGGCGATCGATCGCGCGGGACTCAAAGGCGGCAACAAAGGGTTCGAGGCAGGACTGGCGGCGATTGAAATGGCGCATCTGTCGCGAAAATTGCGCGGAGCACAGCCGAAATCGTCCGGCACCGGAAAGCCGCGGCGCAAGTAACGTGTCGCTGCGCACAAAATCCCGCGAATTTGCGATGCAGATGCTGTTCCAGTGGGACATGAGCGAGCAGGAGCCCGCGAAACTGGAGGCGAAATTCTGGCGAGCGGCAAAGGCCACGGACTCGACGCGCGCATTTGCGAACCAGTTGTTCGAAGGAGCCGTAAAAGAGACGGCGGCGATCGACGAGTTGATCGTGAAGCAGGCGGAAAATTGGCGGCTTGAGCGGCTCGCGGTCATCGACCGGGCGATATTGCGGCTGGCGATTTACGAGCTGCGCACCGCGGATACACCACCGAAAGTGATCCTGAACGAAGCGGTCGAGCTGGCCAAGAAATTTTCGTCGGAAGAAGCTGGTTCGTTTGTGAACGGGATTCTCGATGCGGTCCTCAAATCGCTGCCGGAGAAATAGACGGAATTTTTCTCGCGCTAGTTTGCAGCCACCTGAAGTTGTCCGGACAAAGTGGTGTTCGAGCTGGAACCGACAAAAATGTCGAAGATGCCCGGCTCGACGACTTTCTGCATTCGATCGCCATAGATGGACAAATCGTCCGGCGAGAGCGTGAACGTGACGGAAGTCTTTTCGCCGGGCTGGAGATGAACGCGCTGGAATCCGCGCAGCGCGAGGACCGGGCGAGTGACGGAGCTCACGCGCTGGTGGATGTAGAGCTGCGGCACCTCGTCGCCTTCGCGGCTCCCGGTGTTGGTGACATCCACGGTAATTTTGACGGAGCCACCCGTAAGAATCGTTTCGGGCGAGACGCGCAAGTTATCAAGCTTGAATGTGGTGTAGCTCAGGCCAAGGCCGAAAGCAAAAAGCGGCGCGCGCGAAGTGAAAACGTAACTGCGATTTCGCGACGGCTTGTGATTGTAATAGTCGGGCAACTGGCCGACGGAACGTGGGAAAGAGATCGGCAGTTTCCCCCCGGGATTCACATCGCCAAAAATAACGCGAGCGGCGGCGGTACCTCCTTCCTGCCCGAGATACCAGCCTTCGAGGATGGCCGGAACGTGCTCGGCGATGTAATTGATGGAGAGCGGACGCCCGTTGATCAGTAGAACGACGGTGGGGACGCCTGTCTCGACGACGGCTTGCACGAGTTGATTTTGCGCGCCGAGCAGATCGAGGGAGTCGCGATCGCCGAGATGATTTTCAGACCAGGCCTCGCGATTGGTGGCTTCGGTCTCGCCCACAACAAGGATTGCGACTTGGGATTTTTTGGCGGCTTCCACGGCGGCGCGGAGGCTTGCTTGTTGCGTAGCAGGATCCGCTAATACCGAGTTATTTTCGTACCAGCCGTCCCAGCCTTGTTTTCCCGTGGTGATTTTGCAGCCCTCGGCGTAGAGGACATTCACATTCGAACCGAGACGTTTGCGGATGCCGTCGAGAACGCTGACGCCATGCCCGGGGTCGCGTGCGTAACCGCCGAGGTGCACGTCGGCTGCATCTGGACCGATCACGGCGATGGTCTTCAATTTCTTGGGATCGAGCGGAAGCAGCGCGCCCTCGTTTTTCAATAGAACGATTTCTTTTTCCGCCGCCTTCAGGGCGAGCGCCTGGTGTTCCGGACTATTTGTGACCTTTTCTGCGTAAGCCGGATCGACGTACGGATTTTCGAAAAGGCCGAGGCGGAATTTTGCAGTGAGAACGCGGCTCACAGCGCGGTCGAGTTGCCATTGCGGTATCCGGCCGTCCTTGACCTGTTCGAGCACGGTGCGGAAGACGGAGCCGTCCGAGAGATCGAAGTCCACTCCGGCGGCAAGGGCTTTGCGCGCGGCATCGTCTGGGCCGGCGGCGACGCCGTGAACCTTATAGAGCATCTGTAGGCCTCCGCCGTCGGACGTGACGTAGCCGCCGAATCCCCATTCCTGACGCAAGACGCGATCGAGCAGCCAGCGATTGACGTGAGAAGGAATGCCGTCGATTTCATTGTAAGAAGCCATGACGCTGCCGACGCGGGCTTCACGGACGGCGGCTTCAAAAGCATACATATAAAATTCGCGAAGCTCTCTCTCCGAAAAATTGGCGGGTGCGGTGTTTGTGCCGCTTTCGGGCTGGCCATGCGCGGTGAAATGTTTTGCGGTGGCCAGAACGTGGTGACGGTCGATTAGAAAAGTATCGCCTTGCAAGCCTTCGATGGCGGCCACGCCGATTCTGGCGCCGAGATAAGGGTCCTCTCCATAGGTTTCTTCGGTGCGACCCCAGCGCGGGTCGCGAGCCAAATCGAGGACCGGAGAGAACGCCTGATTTGTACCGGAGGAAGCCATTTCGTCCGCGGCGGCGGTGAAGACTTCCTTGACTAACGCAGGATCCCAAGTGCTGGCGAGGCCGAGAGCTTGCGGAAAACTTGTGCTGCCATAGGCCATGAAGCCATGCAGAGCTTCGCCTTGAAATATGGAGGGAATGCCGAGCCGGATCTTTTCCATTTGATAGCGCTGAAGAGCGTTGTGCGCCAGCGCGCGTAAGCGCGGAGTCATTTTATTTTCGATGTTGTAGGATTCCTTAAAGAATTCTTCGGGCGTTTTGTAGGGAAGCTCGCCGCTGGTGTCCAGAAGTCCCACGATATCTTTGTGGCCTCCCGTGATTTCGGCGACTTTCTCTTCGAGAGTCATGCGGGAGAGCAAGTCGGCGACGCGGTCTTCGATAGCCAGATTCTTGTTTTTGTATGGGGGCGGCTGTTGAGCGACCAACGGGACAGCAGAGATTGCAAGAATCAGCAGGCCCTTCGCGAATTTCATTGTGACTTCCACCGGATGAAGGAACGCATCCTTATATCACAAACTTGCGGGTCTGGTTTGGAGCGACGTGAGCAGGCCGGTGGAATGCGGCTTGCGAACAATGGGCGATAGAACTGCGCGACAAAGAGGCCGTCGCGATCTCAAACGCGGATAGTGCCTTCAAACACTTTGACGGCGGCGCCGCTGACGCGCGGCACTAATTTCTTGCCGCTCTGGGTAACTTCGACTTCGATGTGGCTCGGGCGGCCCATTTCTTCTCCTTGCAAGATGCTGAGCGTGTGGCCAGCAGCGAGCTTGCCGTGCTTAACGAGATAGGCGCCGAGCGAGCCGGCCGCCGAGCCGGTCGCGGGATCCTCATAGATTTCCCACGGAAGCATGCCGCGCGAGAACACTTTGCCGTTGCCGCCAAGCGCGAAGCAGTAGGCCATCGTGGCGTTTTTGCCGAGCAGCTTGCGCAGCTCGAACATGTTCATGGCGATTTTTCCGAGCGCGGCGCGGTTCCTGAGCGGCACCATGAGATTGAAAATGCCCGTCGAGACGCACTCGGGATCGAGATGAGGATCAAAATCTTTGGGGCTCAGTCCCAGCGATTTGGCGAGAGCGGCTTTCTTGAACTTGACGGGGCGGAACGCAGCTTCCGTTTGCGTCATGGTGACGCGCTGCGGCCGGCCGTCCTTGAAACGAATCTCGACGGGGAGCACGCCAGCGCCCGTTTCCTGCATGACATGTACGCCGCCTTCCTGGGCAGGGACGACGCCCAGTTCCGCGAGGAGAAACCATGTGCCCACGACCGGATGGCCCGCGAGCTTCAACTCTTCGCGAGTGGTAAAAATGCGCAAGCGAGCCAAAGCCCGCTCGTCGGTTGGCTTTTGAACGAAGACGCTTTCGGCGAGATTCATCTCGCGCGCGATGGCTTGCATCTCATCGCTCGAGAGGCTGTCGCCGTCGGTGAAAACGGCGAGTGGATTGCCTTCGAAGCGGGTGGTGGTGAAAACGTCGAGCGTGTAGAAGCGATGTTCCATTGGATTTTGAGCCATGGCCGGAGCAGGCATGCAGTTCAAATGCGCTCGAGCGTGGGTACGGTCCTTTCGTTGTGAATGTTTCCGGTGTTGAGCGTGGATTTCGGCTCCATCAGGATGAGATGGACTTCTTCGTCGGCGACGGGGCAATGTTCGACGCCGCGAGGAACGATGATAAATTCGCCCTCGCGGACGAGCGCTTCTCGGTCGCGGAACTTCATGCGCATCTCGCCCTTGGTAACGAGGAAAAGTTCGTCTTCGTTGTTGTGGTGATGCCAAACGAACTCGCCTTTGAGTTTGACCGCCTTGATATGGCAGTCGTTCAGCTCCCCGATCACGCGTGGATTCCAATAGTCCGAGAAGAGGCTGAATTTATTTTTTAGGTTGATCGTTTCCATGTTTGCGCCTACAAAGCCCTTACAAGTTTGGCCACCGAATCAAGAACGCGCTGCGTCGTCGCGGCCCTCGATGTTTCGCAATAAACGCGAAGCAGATTCTCCGTGCCGGAGGCGCGAACGAGAAGCCAGCCTGTTTCGCCGAGATAGATTTTTATGCCGTCCATGTTTTCGCGCCGCACGATGGGCCAGTCCAGGAAGCGAGTGAGCGTGCTGTCGGAGAAGTATTCGACGGCCTTTTGTTTCTGACCTGGCGTGACGTCGAGATCCACGCGGCCGTAGTGGTATTCGCCGAATTCGGCGTACAGCGCGCGAAGCATGTCGCCGAGAGATTTGCCGTGCCAGGCCATCAGTTCGGCAAGAAATAGCGCGCAAACCGTGGCGTCGCGCTCGGGTAAGTAGAGGCTGGTGCCGATGCCGCCGCTTTCTTCGCCGCCGATCAAGATGTTTTGCTCAAGCATCAACTCGCAAATGTATTTGAAGCCGATCGGTGCCTCGTGAAGGGTGCGGCCGAACTTCGCGGCGAGTTTGTCGATTAGCTTGGTGACCGAAAAAGTTTTCGCGATATCGCCGGGCAAGTTGCGCGTGCCCGCAAGATGCCAGACGAGAAGCGCGAAGATTTGGTGCGGGTTGACGAACGAGCCGTCGCGGTCGACTGCGCCGATGCGGTCGCCATCGCCGTCGGCGCACAGGCCAGCGTCATAATTGCCGGCGAGCACAGCCTCCTGAAGTGGCGCGATATGCGGCGGAATGGGCTCCGGGTGGACACCGCCGAAGCGCGGATCTCGTTTCCCGCGAATCTCGTCGCAGGCGATTCCGTTGCGTGCGAAAAGCGCGGGCAATAAGCCTGCCGCCGAGCCGTGCATCGGATCGGAAACAAAGCGCAGCTTTGCTTCGCGCAGTCTTTTCCAATCGATCAGCTTCTCGATGGTGTCTAGATAGGGGGCGCGCGGTTCGAGCGATTGAATCCGATCTTTTCGGGGAGGAAGCGGAGCTACGGCGTTCTCTTGTACTTCCGCGAGTTCGATTTCGATTTGCGCGACGATGGATGGCAGCGCGCTGCTGCCATAGCTCGCTTTGTACTTGATGCCGTTCCATTGATAGGGATTGTGGCTCGCGGTGATGAGGATGCCGCCCGCCGCGCCTCGCTGGCGTACGAGAAGGCTGATGGTAGGAGTGGGACAGGGTTTGTCGGCGAGCCAAACAGGTGTGCCAGTGGAACTGATAACTTCCGCGACTACTGCTGCGGCGCTGTCGGATGCAAAACGGTGATCGTAGCCGATCAACAGCCCTTTGCGCGCATCTTCGCCGCGGACGACGTAGCGCGCGATGGCCTGCGCCACGATGCGGGCGTTGGCAAACGTGAAGTCTTCCGCGATCACGCCGCGCCAGCCGTCGGTTCCAAATTTGATCGCAGTCATAAGGGACAAAAGGAAGTATACGCGAAGCGATATATCCGCCAAACAGCCGCATTGGACTGAGATGACCTGCAAACGTTGTTAAAGAAGTTTGGTGAGTTTTCGCTCCTCGAGGGATTTTACAATTTTCGCGACGTCCTGCGCGCGGTCGCGAGGGACGACGAGCAAGGCGTCGGGAGTTTCGACGACGATGAGGTCGCGGACACCGATGGCGGCGATGAATTTCTTCGGGCTATAGAGGAAATTGCCGGAGGCATCGAGCACGAGGCCTTTGCCGGGCAGCACGTTGTCGCCGGGTTGTCTGGCGAGCAGTTCGTAGACGGCGGCCCAGGAGCCGATGTCACTCCAGCCGATTTCGGCGGGGATGACGTAAGCCTGCGGCGAGCCTTCCTGGCGTGTGGCGTTTTCGAGAATGGCGTAGTCGACGGAAATGTTTTCGAGCTTCGGATAGATGGCACGAAGGCGGCTCTCGTAGGATTTTTTACCGATGGTCTCGGCCAGCGATTCGAGAGCTTCGAGCGTTTTCGGAAGAAACTTCTTCAAATTTTCGAGAAATGTCGAGACGCGCCAGAAAAACATGCCGGCGTTCCAATGGTAGTTACCCGATGCGGCGTATTCCTTGGCGAGATCGAACGCGGGCTTTTCGGTGAAGCGGCGGACGGCGTAAACGGAAAAACCGAGGGAGTGAAGCGCATCGCCCATGCATTCGACGTAGCCGAAGCCTGTTTCGGGCCGCGTCGGAGGGATGCCCAGGACGACCATGCGGCCGGGATCGCGCGCGACTTCGAGCGCGGCGCGAACGATACGATGATATTTTTCCGTATCGGCGATGTACTGATCGGAAGGAAGGACGGCCATGAGCGCATCGCCCAGCGCCGCGTGACGCACATGCACAGCGGCGAGCCCGATGGCGGCGGCGGTATTGCGGCCGACAGGTTCGGTTAGAACGCGTTTGCGCGAAGCAGCCGGAAGTTGTTTTTTGACTGCGGCGGCTTGCTCGGCGTTGGTGACCGTCCAGAGGTGCGGCGGCGCGACAAGATGCAGCATGCGCTCGACCGTTTGCTCGAGCATGGTGTTTTTGCCGACGATATTGAGAAGCTGCTTCGGCGTGCGCGTCCGGCTGCGCGGCCAGAAGCGCGTGCCGCGGCCTCCGGCGAGGATGACTGCGTGTGTTGTGAGCTTTTCATTCGGCATCAGGACTCTTTAGCTCATCCTTCGGATTGAATGGAACGGCCATAAGCAAGGTCGTTTTCTTTTTCGGATAGTAGCCTCTGCTCCCGAAAACGGCAGGAAGAAACCAGCACTCTCCTTGCTTATATGAAAATTGGCCGTAATTGGTCCTGGACATATTATGGGGATGGCAGGACCAGTCGATCTGTCCTTCACCCTCGAGAAATACCCATAAGCTGAATCGCTCGGGTGGCTTACGAATCATTTTCATGTGCATAGGGTGGTCAAACTCAAGAGTCGATGTGGAGAAGTAGGGGCAATCCACCAGGAATTCGCCAAACTTCTTTTTGGCGAATAACCACGGACGAGGCACCACTCTTCCACTGGTGCTGCTGTCGAAATTCAATACTTCCAAGGCTTTCTGAATATGGAGATCCCGCGGTTTTCCCTGGGCATCGCGGCGGTCATAGTCGTAAATCCGATAGGTAAGATCGGAATACTCCTGCACTTCGCAGATCACCATCTTGGGACCGATGGTGTGCGGCATTCCGGCAGGAATAAAAAACGTATCGCCCGCGTGGGCTTCGTGCGATTGAAAAAGATCCTCCACCGTGTGATCCGCAAGCGCTGCGAGAAGTTTTTGCTTGGTTGCACCCGGTCTTAGTCCTGCAAGCAAACGCGCGCCAGGCTCGGCTGAAACCACATACCACATCTCCGTCTTACCGCGGCCGCCAGCAGCGGCTTCGTGCGCGGCGGCATACGAATCGTCGGGATGAACCTGAATGGACAGCTTGTCCGCAGGGAAAATGAATTTCAAGAGAAGAGGGAAGTCGACTTCGCCCTCAAGTTTTGCGCCGCGCCACCCGATTGTCATTTCCTTCCAGGCTTGGCCTAGCAGCTCCCCCGAGAACGGGCCGTTGGCGATTCGACAATCCACGCCAGTGAGCCAGGCTTCACCGATCAGTGGTTTGAGGTCGTGCATCTCTGGGAAAAGTGGCGCGAGAGATCGCGAGCCCCACAAACGCTCGGAAAAAACCGGCTCGATGCGGAAGGGCTCAGGGCTTGTCGGGAATGGGGTCACAATTTAGGCCGCGGCTTCAACGCGGGTGAAGAAACGCTCAAGGCGGCTCAAGCCTTCGTCGATGCGTTCGATGGACGTGGCATAAGAGAGGCGCAGATAGCCGGGCGCGCCGAAGCCTTCGCCGGCGACCAACGCGACGCGCGCTTGATCAAGCAGCAGCTTGGCTAGTTCCGAGGTGTCTTTCGCGATGGCATGGCCGCTTTCGCCATTCGATAGGTGAGCCGCGACATTCGGGAACGCGTAAAACGCGCCGCCGGGCATTTCACACTTCACAGCGGGAATCGCGTTCAGTCCCTCGACGATGCGCTTGCGGCGACGGTCGTATTCCGCGAGCATCACGGGCACGGAGTCCATCGGGCCGGTCATCGCAGCGAGCGCTCCATATTGCGCGATGGAAGTTGGATTCGACGTCGACTGGCTCTGCAATTTAGTCAGCGCTTGTACGAGTTCGGCGGGGGCGAGCGTGTAGCCGATGCGCCAGCCGGTCATCGCAAACGTTTTCGAGACCGAGCCGATGATAATCACGTTGTTCTTCGAGTCCGGGGCGCTGGCAATGGAAAACGGTTTGTGCGGATCGTAGGTGAAGTGCGAGTAGCATTCGTCGCCCATCAGCCAGACCTTGTGCTTCTTGCAGACTGCAAGGATGCGGAAGTATTCGTCCGGGGGAACCACGCCGCCGGTCGGATTGCTCGGCGAGTTGAGAATTAAGAGCTTCGTTCTCGGAGTGATCGCTTTTTCAATCGCAGCCGCTTTCACGCTGAAACCGTCTTCAGGCCGAGTCTGAACATAAACCGGCGTGCCGCCCGCGTACTTGACGATGTCTGGAAAACTTACCCAATACGGCGCGGGAATGATGACTTCGTCGCCGGCCTGGACCAGCACGCTCATCACGTTGAAGATGCCGTGCTTGCCGCCGACGGTGACGATGCACTCCTTCGGCGCGTAATCCGAGCCGAGTTCACGCTTGTGCCACGCGCAAATCGCTTCGCGCAGCGGCATGATTCCCGGCGTCGGCGTGTACTTGGTCTTGTTTCCCTCGATGGCCGTAATCGCCGCCTTTTTGATGTGGTCGGGAGTCGGAAAGTCCGGCTCGCCCGGTCCGAAATCGGCGATGTCCACGCCCTGCGATTTCAGCCGGTCGGCTTCGGCGATGACCGCCGCTGTCGGCGAGATTTGTATGCGGTTGATGCGCTCGGTGAGTTGCACGATTTCTCCTCGTAGGACAGGCTTCAGTCTGTCCCTGTCTTTGCTTGTCTCTGTGCGCCATGACCGGCGCAAAAAACTCTCTACGAAACCTTGGCCTTCAGCCGTTCTTCGACGATTGGCGGCACCAATCCATTCAACGACGCTCCCAATTGCGCGATTTCCCTGACCAACTTCGAGCTGAGATAACTATAAGAAAGCCCCGGCAGCATGAAAACGGTTTCAAGCCGCGGTTCAAGTTTCCGGTTCATGAGCGCCATCTGCAACTCGTACTCGTAGTCCGAGACGGCCCGAATCCCGCGCAGTATTACGCCGGCGCCGCGCTTTCGCGCATAATCCACGAGCAAACCATCGAAGACGTCGACTTCCACGGCCGGCCATTGCTTGGTGACTTCGCGCAGCATTTCGACACGCTCTTGAACAGAAAAGAGCGGCTGCTTCTCCGCATTGCGCAACACGGCCACGATCAGCAGATCGAACATCTTCTCGCCGCGCTCGATCAAATCGAGATGGCCGTTCGTGACTGGGTCAAACGAGCCGGGATAGATGGCGATAGACGTTTTCATGGGCGCCGCATGGAATATCTTATCCTAACCCAGGCCGGGAAATTGGCGCGGAGCAAACTTTTGCGTCCTGCGCGCTTCCACTCTTCAAGGCGCAGATTTCCTTTTTGTATCGGGCACCGACTATGACAGTATCCTCGTTGCTGGATGGCCCGCGAAAAGAACACGAGATATTTTTGTGCGGCCTTTCAGAAGGAGTAACGAAAACATGGTTGCTGGCCCCTGGATGCGAGGTCTTGGTTTGCTTGTGTTGAGTGTGCTGATGATTCCTTTATCGGTTCGACCGCAGAACCAGCGCCCGCTGTATCTCATGCCTGTTCCGTCGAGCGTCCAAATTGGCTCGGGCCAACTCCTTGTGGATGCTTCGTTCTCGGTGGGATTCACAGGCTATACGGAACCGCGGCTGGATCGAGCCGCGCAGCGTTTCCTTCGACAGTTATCGCGCCAGACGGGGATCCCCCTGTTGTTGAAACCGGGTGCAGCGGCCAAAGCCAGCCTCGTGATTCACACGGATCACGCGAGCAAGGAAATTCAGGAACTCGGCGAGGATGAGTCTTACACTCTTGAGGTCAGCGCAACCGGTGCGAAGCTCAGCGCCCCCAATCCTCTCGGCGTCTTGCACGGGTTACAGACCTTTCTCCAACTGGTGGACGTTTCGCCCGGTGGTTTTGCCGCTCCCGCCGTCACGATCAACGACAAACCGCGATTCCCCTGGCGCGGACTGATGATCGATTCAGCTCGCCATTTCACGCCGTTGGATGTGATTAAGAGGAATATCGACGGCCTCGAAGCCGTGAAGATGAACGTGTTCCATTGGCATCTCTCCGACAATCAGGGTTTCCGAGTCGAGAGCAAGAAATTTCCGAAGCTCCAGGAAATGGGTTCCGACGGTCTTTACTACACCCAGGATGAAGTCCGCGACCTGATCGCCTATGCGCGCGACCGCGGCATTCGCGTGGTTCCCGAGTTCGATGTGCCGGGCCATAGCACGGCATGGTTCGTCGGCTATCCGGAACTTGCAAGCGCGCCCGGTCCTTACGAAATTGAAAGAAAATGGGGCGTTTTCGATCCCGCATTCGATCCCGCCAATGAAAAAGCCTACAAATTTCTCGACCAGCTCATCGAAGAAATGGCCAAGCTTTTCCCCGACCATTTTTTTCACGTCGGCGGCGATGAAGTGAACGGCAAGCAGTGGGACGCCAATCCCAAGATTCAGGAATTCATCAAAGCGCATGATCTGAAAAATAACCAAGGGCTGCAAGCCTATTTCAATAAACGGCTCGAGCCGCTTGTCGCCAAGCACGGCAAGAGCATGGTCGGCTGGGATGAAGTTCTCGACCCGACGCTGCCGAAAGATATTGTTATTCAATCCTGGCGCGGTCCAGACGCCTTGGCTGCGGCCGCGAAGCAGGGTTTTCGTGGGATTCTTTCCAACGGCTACTACCTCGATCTTGGATGGCCCGCTGCGCGTCACTATGCGGTGGACCCTCTGAGCGGCGCCGCGGCAAATCTCTCGCCGGATGAAAAAGTGCGAATCCTCGGCGGAGAATCGTGCATGTGGTCGGAGTACGCGAACGCGGAAAATATCGATTCGCGCATCTGGCCGCGGAACGCTGCGATCGCGGAGCGCTTGTGGTCGCCCCACGAAGTCATTGATCCGGCTTCAATGTACACACGCATGGAGGTCATCAGCGACCGCCTGGAATGGCTCGGCCTGACGCACAAAACTTATTACCACCAGATGCTGCAACGGATCGCAGGCCCAAGCACGCCCGAAGAATTTGCTGCCCTCGAGACACTCGCAAACGTGGTGGAACCGGTTAAGGACTATACCCGCGAAGAAACCGCGACAGTCGAACCGACAAGCGCAACGCCGCTGAATCGTGTGGTTGACGCGGTGCCCCTCGAAAGCGCGGCTGCCCGACATTTCGGCGAATTGGTCGACAAGTTCATCGCGGCTTCCTGCCATGACCCGGCCAACGAAGCACGGCTCCGTGCACAATTCATCGCTTGGCGCGACAATGACGCGATTCTTGGGCTGCTGGCGCAGCGATCTTCTCTCGTAAAGGAAGTCTCGGCTACCTCGCAGGATCTTTCGACCTTGGGCGCAGTGGGTCTCGCAGCTTTGGATTACATGACGAAAGGGCAGCGAGCACCCGACGACTGGAAGGCGCAGCAGCTTTCCGTGCTTCTGCAAATACAAAAGCCAAAAGGTCAGCTCCTGCTGATGCCAGCGCCGGCCGTCCAGAAACTGGTCGAAGCTGCCTCGACCGGTGGCACTTGCGCGTCAACGAATTGAGAGGAATAAATCTAGAGATTGTAGCGTCGAGGCTTGCCTCGCCAGGCTAGCCTAACTCGTTGGGCCAGTGTGATGAGGGCATTCGCCCGTGCCTGAGTCGGTGAACGTCTTGCCCTCTTCAGGAATAAATTGCCAGGCGTAATGGCCGGGTGTGAGCGTCAGCTTGATAACGCCAAACGTGTCCGTGTTGCGGACTTCGCTGTTGGGAGTCGCAAAGCCTAGTGGATCGTGGCTGCGTCCCCCAGTCCCCACCACAATCTCTCGTATTCCATTGACCGGATCGGCGTGGCCGTCTGGATCTTGTGGCGCAAAGCGCTCGTAGGAATGTTCATGCCCGGCCAGGACCAGCGCGGCGTGCGCACCGAAGAGATCCTCCCACAACGGCTTCAATTCGGGGTGAATAGCGTGACTTTTGAACACGCCACTGCTGAAGAGCGCGTGATGGCCGTAAGCCAGAACGCATGCGTCGGGATGCTCGGCAAGGTCCTTGCGCAGCCAAGTTTCTTCAGGAGAGCCAGCCGCGCATCCACCCAGAATCTCTGAATAGCAATTCGTATTGAGAGCGACGATATGCCAGGAGCCGAGGTCGTAGCTGTAATATCCTTGGCCAATAGGCCCAGCACGCTTGCCCCAATATTCAAAATACCCGTGCGCGGTCGGGTTGATATATTCGTGGTTTCCCAAGGCAGGTTTCGTCCTAGCCTTAAATTCTCCCCACGTCGAATCATAGCAATTCTGGAATTCAGCCGGGCTGCCGCTTTCATAAGCAAGATCCCCGGCGGCAAAGACCGTTCCCGGGATGCCTTCGAGTAGCTTTGCGGTGGCGCGGGCTCCAGCCAAGTCCTTGCATCCCGCAATATCGCCCGCGCCCACAAGGGTGAAGGTCTTGCCGTCGGGCGATGTCGGCGTAGGGTACGGATCGATGCGATGCTGAATCATGGAGGTATGGGCCGGCTGGGAGCAGCTCGCACTCCCGAACTGCGCGAGGATTGTGAATAGAGAGAGAAGCCGGGCTATTCGTTTTGGGAGTGTGAGCCGAGTGGCCGCCGTATTTCCGCTAGTTTTTTTCATTGTCCCACTGCTTAGCCTATCACGCCATCCTAATCTGTCGCCCAAATTGCCGTTCACATCTCGCAGACGACCATTCATAGCTGGATTACGACACTTCGCCGAAAATCGTTTGGAAGTCAGACTAAATCAGTCTTATTATAAAGTGTACGAAATAAAGGGTTTGAACCAGAGTTGAGCTTTCGTCCGGTTGACTTGGAGTGCGGAACAGAGTATCCTCTACAGTGCGACTGAATCGGTCGCATATCCTGCGGGGGCAGGAACTAGAGTGAGAAATGTTTAAGCTGTCCAAAAAAGCCGATTACGGCCTGATCGCCGTAAAGCATTTGGCCATGCACCGCCAAGAACACGCATGCAGTGCGAACGAAATCGCAGAGGAGTACGGCATTTCGATTACGCTCATGGCCAAGGTGCTGCAGCGTTTGGCTCGTGAAGGCGTCGTCGTGGCGAAACACGGGTCAACGGGGGGATACCAGCTTGCAAAGGATCCGGCGCAGGTCAGCGCGCTGGACGTGATCTCAGCAATCGATGGCCCCGTGCTCATCACCTCTTGCGTGACGAGCCATGGGAATTGCGAAACTACGGAGAGATGCTCGGTCCGCGAGCCGCTGCGAAAGGTGAATGAAAGCATTTTGGGGGTATTGGGCACCGTAACGATAGCGCAGTTGAGCGAGGACCCCAATGAACCCGCACTTGTGGGATTGTCGAGCCCGATGCGTTCGGGTTCGCTGATAAGTTAGGAGACGAAGGAAATGTCCGTCAAGCTGCCGATTTACATGGATAATCACGCGACCACCCCGGTGGATCCGCGGGTTGTGGAAGCGATGCTGCCGTATTTCACGGAGAAGTTCGGGAATGCCGCGAGCCGCAATCATAGCTTCGGCTGGGCCGGCGAGGAAGCCGTCGAAACCGCGCGCCAACAGATCGCTTCGCTGATAGGCGCCACGCCGAAAGAGATCATTTTCACCAGCGGCGCGACTGAATCCGACAACCTGATGATCAAAGGCATCGCGGAGATGTTCCGCGAGAAGGGCAACCACATCATCACGCAGTCGATCGAGCACAAGGCTGTACTCGATACCTGCAAGCGCCTCGAAAAAGAGGGCTTTGAAGTCACCTATTTGCCGGTGCAGAAGGATGGGCGGGTCAGCCTGGATGATTTGAAGGCTGCGATCCGCCCGACCACCATTCTGATCACCATTATGTACGCCAACAACGAAATTGGCGTGATCAATCCGATCGCCGAAATCGGCAAAATCGCCAAGGAACACGGCATTTTCTTTGCCGTTGACGGCGTGCAGGCGGTGGGCAAGATTCCAGTCGACGTGCAGAAGGACAACATCGACCTGCTAGCCATTAGCGGTCACAAGATTTACGGCCCGAAGGGTGTTGGCGCACTTTACGTTCGCCGGCGCAATCCGCGCGTCCAGCTTTCCGCCATTATTGATGGCGGCGGCCATGAACGCGGCATGCGTTCCGGCACTCTGAACGTGCCGGGCATCGTCGGCCTCGGCAAGGCCTGCGAGCTTTGCCAACAGGAGATGTCGCAGGAGGCCGCCCGGCTGGGGGCTCTCCGCGATCGCCTTAAGAAGGGTTTGGAAGCCAAGCTGGATGAGGTCTATATCAACGGCTCGCTCGAACATCGCCTGCCGAATAACCTCAACATGAGCTTCGCTTACGTCGAGGGCGAATCGCTCTTGATGGGCATCAACGACATTGCGGTATCGAGCGGTTCTGCGTGTACTTCGGCCACGCTGGAACCCAGCTACGTGCTCAAGGCGCTGGGGGTTGGAGAAGACTTGGCGCACACCTCGATCCGCTTCGGACTCGGCCGTTTTAACACGCAGGAGGAAGTCGACTACGTCATCGACAAGATGGTCCAGGTCGTCACCAAACTGCGTGAGCTGTCGCCACTTTACGAGATGGCCAAGGAAGGCATCGACATCTCCAAGATGAAGTGGCAAACCGCCTAGAACCCGCATCTAATGGGGTTAGGCAGGAGATAAGACCTAAGGTCTTTAAAAAAGAGGAATACCATGGCCAGCGAAGGAACAATCCGAATTCACCGCTCGATCGGCGGAACAGGAGCCGCTTTTCGGGTGACGTTTGTACCCTATGAAGAAGGCGAAGAGGCCCCCGCTGCGGGCGAGCGCTCTTTTCACGAACTGCAGCAAGTCCGCGCCTTTCTGAAAATGATCGGCGTCGGCGCGGAGTTCATCAAGGACGCGCTTCGGCAGCTCACCGCGGGCCGCTCGGCATCCGTGCCGAACGTTTCGCTCTCGGAAAAAGCTGTGAAGAGCGCAGGCTTTGGAAATCTCGTCAATTTGGCAAGGAGCAACAGCTAATGGCATACAGCGATAAAGTCGTTGACCACTACAACAATCCGCGCAACGTCGGAAGCATGCCGAAGGAAGACCCCAATGTGGGAACGGGGCTCGTCGGCGCTCCCGAGTGCGGCGACGTGATGAAGCTGCAGATGAAGATCAATCCCGATACGCAGGTCATCGAAGAGGCGAAGTTCAAGACCTTCGGCTGCGGCTCGGCGATTGCCAGCTCCTCGCTCGCCACCGAATGGGTCAAGGGCAAGACGGTCGAGGAAGCGCTCTCGATCAAGAACACGGACATCGTGCGCGAGCTGTCGCTCCCGCCGGTGAAGATTCACTGCTCCGTGCTTGCCGAAGACGCCATCAAAGCGGCTATCG
>Ga0187805_10000229_pt1 | contig 17265 bp, 11 predicted proteins | sample NC_wetland_sal_i_6_FD_132965 | JGI IMG/M metagenome (GOLD analysis project Ga0187805, IMG submission 132965) | Wetland sediment microbial communities from Neuse River Estuary, North Carolina, USA - Control_5 | ecosystem: Environmental > Aquatic > Freshwater > Wetlands > Sediment | place: USA...
CGACCAAGCATCTTCCATTTTCGCTGCGCATTCTGCTGGAGAATTTACTGCGCACCGAAGACGGCCGCAGTGTGACCAAGGAGGATATTCGGGCGCTCGCGGCATGGAACAGCAAGTCGAAACCGGACAAGGAAATCGCCTTTACGCCGAGCCGGGTCTTGATGCAGGACTTCACGGGCGTGCCCGCGGTCGTCGACCTGGCCGCGATGCGCGATGCCATGAAGCGGCTCTCGGGCGATCCGGCGTTGATCAATCCCTTGCAGCCGGCTGAGTTGGTCATCGACCACTCGGTGCAAGTGGATGAATTTGGTACCCCACAGGCATTCCAATTGAATGCCGAGCTTGAGTTCCTGCGTAACAAGGAACGTTATGGATTCCTGCGCTGGGGGCAGACCGCTTTCCGCAATCTGGCGATCGTTCCGCCGGACACCGGTATCGTGCATCAAGTCAACCTTGAGTTTCTGGCGCGGGTGGTTTATGTGCAGGATTTGAATGGAAAGCGCGTGGCTTATCCGGATACGCTCGTGGGCACTGACTCGCACACTACCATGATCAACGGTCTGGGCGTGCTGGGCTGGGGCGTGGGCGGAATTGAAGCTGAGGCGGCGATGCTGGGGCAGGCCGTGTCCATGCTGATTCCGCAAGTGGTGGGCGTAAAGTTGACTGGCAAATTGCGGGAGGGCGCCACCGCTACTGATCTGGTGCTGACTGTTACCGAGATGCTGCGCAAGCATGGCGTGGTTGGGAAGTTTGTCGAGTATTTTGGACCCGGCTTGCTGGAACTTCCGTTGGCCGACCGCGCCACTATTGCGAATATGTCTCCTGAATATGGCGCGACTTGCGGCATTTTCCCGGTGGACAAAGAAACTCTTGCCTACTTGCGGCTGACCGGGCGAGCCGAGGAACAGATCGCGTTGGTTGAGGCTTACTGCCGCGAGCAGGGGTTGTTCCACGACGAGAAAACGCCGGAGGCGCAATATTCCGAGTTGCTGGCTCTTGATTTGGGCACCGTAGAATCCAGCTTAGCCGGCCCGAAGCGTCCGCAGGATCGTGTGCCATTGCAAAAGGCGCGCGAATCGTTTGAGCAGGCATTGCCTTCATTGATTCGGCCAGGCAAGAGCGGCACGCAACCAACTGGGACAAGTACGGGCAATGGACATCTTCACCACGGCAGCGTGGTGATTGCCGCCATCACGAGTTGCACAAACACTTCCAATCCTTCGGTGATGGTGGCGGCTGGCTTGCTCGCGAAGAAGGCGGTCGAGCGCGGATTGCAGGTTCCACCGTGGGTGAAGACTTCGCTGGCTCCGGGATCCAAAGTGGTGCGCGATTACCTGGAGCGGGCTGGGCTGACTCCGTATTTGGAGAAATTGAAGTTTCACATTGTGGGCTACGGTTGCACTACCTGCATCGGAAACTCGGGGCCGCTAGCGGAAGAGATTTCGAAGGCGATCGATGAACAGAATCTGGTGGTTGCGTCGGTGCTCTCCGGCAATCGCAACTTCGAGGGGCGGATCAATCCCGACGTGCGCGCTAACTATTTGATGTCACCGCCGCTGGTGGTGGCGTTCGCATTGGCCGGGCGTATCGATCTCGACTTGCGCAAGGATGCTATCGCGAACGACAAGCAGGGGCAGCCGGTTTATTTGGCGGATATTTGGCCGTCGCGCAGTGAAGTGGATGAGGCGATCAAGAAATCGATTTCGGCGGACATGTTCAGGCGCAGCTACGGCGAGGTTTATCACGGCGACGAGCGCTGGCGCGGCTTGCCCGTGCCTAAGGGTGAGACCTATGCGTGGGATAAAGATTCGACTTACATCCGCCGCGCGCCCTACTTCGATGGCATGACGCTGAAGCCAGGGGCGGTGGACGATATCAGAAATGCGCGCGTGTTGGCGGTGCTCGGCGACAGTGTCACCACCGATCACATTTCGCCGGCCGGTTCTATCAAAAAAGATAGCCCAGCGGGAAAGTATTTGATCGAGCACGGCATCAAGCCTGCCGATTTCAACTCCTATGGGTCACGGCGGGGCAATCACGAGGTAATGGTGCGTGGAACATTCGCCAACGTCCGCTTGCGCAACAAGATGGTCCCCAATCTTGAGGGCGGGTTCACGCGTCACCTGCCCAGTGGCGCGGAGATGAGCATCTTCGAAGCGTCGGAGAAGTACATTGCGGAGAAGGTTCCGCTGGTGATCTTTGCGGGTAAAGAGTACGGTTCGGGTTCATCTCGCGATTGGGCCGCAAAGGGGCCGCTCTTGCTGGGAGTACGGGCCGTCATCGCGGAAAGTTATGAGCGTATCCATCGCTCTAATCTGGTGGGGATGGGCATTCTTCCGCTGCAATTCCATGACGGAGAGACGGCGCACTCACTGGGCTTGACGGGCGAAGAAGTCTTCGAGATCGCGGGCATTCGCGATCTGATCGGAAGCTTCGCGGCGGGGCGGCAGGTGAAAGTGCGCGCCAGCGCGAACGGCAAGACGACGGAGTTCAGGGCGCTGGTGCGGATCGACACTCCGCAGGAAGCGCAGTACTACGCCAACGGCGGCATCCTGCAATTCGTGCTGCGGCAATTGCTGTCCGCCAAGCCGGCTGTGCACGCGTAGCATTGTCGCCCGTGACTTTCGGTTGTGCACAATGCGCTGCCGAGTTTCACTCGGCCCGACGGCCGGGGGCGGCCGTCTCACGTGATTCTCGCTGGTAAGCAGGGAGGCTGGAGATGAGCGAACGTCTCTCGAAACGGGCCCCGCTCCTCCGCGAAATTCTGCGATACATCAACGACGGAGACTATAAACAAGCGGGGGAGGGCTGGTCATTCGGGATCGGCCGGGGGGCCTCGCGTGCCGATGCCAACGGGGACGAAGCCGTTTTCGAAAAGATGCGCCACCTGGTTTACGACCATGTTGCGCGTACTGTCGCCATTCAGCGGACTTCGCTGTCAACCCCTCCTACGGTCGATTTGCTGGCGAGCGAGTTCAAGAAATTAATGGATGAACTGACGCCGCAAACCCGGGAAGCGTTGGGCCAAGCATTTGGTCCGATCGCAGCCGGACAGGATTCGCCGATATCGGAGGCTGCTGCTGAGCGCGCGGGGCAGTTGGATGCGCTTGATCGGTACTACTCAGCGGAGATTCTCGAAAAGCTGTATGGCATAGTTTCCCGGGCGTCGGCGCTGGACAGCCTGGGCCTGGAAATCGTGCCCAACCGCAGGGTCCAGTTTCTTTTTGAAGAGGCGCATCGCTGTTATCTCTATGGTTTTCACTTAGCTTGTTCGGTGTTCTGCCGCGCCATCCTGGAGGGGGCGCTCAAGGAAGTCGCCGATCCGCAGAGCGAGAGCAGTCAGTCGATTCATGACATGATTGCAATGGCCGTGGAGAAAGGCTTTCTAACCGACGACCTTCCGCGCTGCGCTCGCGAAGTGGCGAAGGCGGGCAATCGGGCAATTCATGATCCGGAAATGTTTGACCGGGATTATTCTCCGGAGAAGGTCGAAAAGATTTTGATAAACACGCGGAAGGTGCTGGAGAAATTGTACCGGCTGCCGTCCTGACTCGGATTCTCTTTCACACAGAGTCACAGAGAAAACCACGGCGACTCTGTCGCAAACAATTCTTGGGGCTTGCCAATTTGAGGCTCTGGACCTGGGCGCTATTCTTGATTTTTCGGTGTCTCTCTGAAAACACAAAGGGATGTCATGGTCTAAAAGGTTTTTGTGGAATCCAGCAGAATTGTTACCGGACCGTCGTTCACCAGTTCTACTTGCATCATTTCCTGGAAGCGGCCAGTGTGGCACGGTAGATTGGCGGCTCGAAGGCGTTCCACGAAGTATTCGTAGAGCTGGCGGGCGCGCTCCGGTGGGGCTGCGGCGTCGAACGATGGTCGTTTGCCGCGGCGAACGTCGCCGTAGAGGGTGAACTGCGAGACTACTAGAATTCCCCCGCCAACCACCGCTGTGTCCAAGTTCATCTTTGCGTCCTGGTCTTCGAAAATACGTAGACCGGCGATTTTGGCGGCCAGATAGTCGGCGTCCGCCTCAGTGTCTGCATGGGTTACACCGAGGAGCACCAGCAGACCGCGACCGATCTCGCTCACGACCTCATGGGCTACCGTGACTTGAGCTCGGCTGACACGTTGTACGACAGCGCGCATGGGATTTTAGCGAAGCCTTACTACGGTGTGTTGCCTTTTTCTCGTCCTTGACCGGAGATGATCATACCGCTTGACGGGTGATGGCTTTCTCTGCCTGTTCAAAAGCTTCTCTTGAGCACGTTCTGGCTACACTGAAATACTAACTGCTGCCATCGCGGGCGAGAGCGCCCGCCTCACAGGCCACGCGGCCACGTTGACCGCGGCAACGGCGAGCGGTTAGGATTCTTGTGGGCCTTCTTTGGAGTCGACCGCAGTCGAGTTCGGTTGCGGCAGGACTCGCCTTTACAGCGATTCGTGCTGGCCAGTACACTACTCGTTCCCTTTTTTCATTCTTCGGGAGGTGGATTGCTATGGCCGCGGGAGACAAATTGAAAGAGACGACTGAGAAAGTAAAGCAGATTGTCAGCGAGCAACTGGGAGTCGATGAAGCCGAGGTGACGCCCAGCGCTTCGTTCGTGGATGACTTAGGTGCCGATTCGCTGGATCAGGTGGAACTGGTGATGGCGCTCGAAGAAGCATTCGATCTGGAGATTCCGGATGAGGATGCGGAGAAGATCCGCTCCGTGCAAGATGCGATCGATTACATCGACAAGCACGCCAAAGTGGCCAAGTAAGTTGCAGCTCTTCCATGGAGTCCTGGCGTCGCCGGCCGGACGGGCGAGACGCCTGTCCTCCATCGTGGATCGTGGCAGCTTCGTCCTTATACGAAACCGCAAGGAGAACTCATGGCAGCCGTTGACGAAAAGGTGAAACAGATTATTGTGGAACAACTGGGAGTTGATGAGGGCGAAGTAACCCAGAATGCCTCGTTTGTGGATGATCTAGGAGCCGACTCATTGGACACAGTGGAACTGGTGATGGCTTTTGAAGAAGCCTTTGAGATCGAGATTCCCGACGAGGATGCCGAGAAGATCCGCACCGTGCAGGATGCGGTGGATTACATCGGCAAGCATGCGAAAGGCGGGAAGTAGTTGGCGAGACGGGTCGTAGTCACTGGCATTGGCCTGATCTGCGGGGTGGGCAACACCACGGAGGAGATTTGGCGAAACCTGCTCGCGGGCAAGAGCGGGGTGGCCCGCATCACTCACTTCGATGCGGGGCAGTTTGCCTGCCAGATCGCGGCTGAAGTTAAGAACTTCGATCCGCTGCAATTCGTCGAAAGAAAAGAACTGAAGAAGATGGGCCGCTTCATCCACCTGGCGCTGGCGGCAGCGGATGAGGCTATGAAGGCAGCGGGCCTGCAGGTTACGGAGGAGATTTCTACCCGGACGGGGGTGCACATCGGCTCCGGAATCGGCGGGTTCGACGTAATTGAGCGCGAGCATATCAATTTGCTCAATGGTGGTCCCCGCAGGATCTCCCCGTTTTTCATTCCCGCCTCCATCGTGAATCTGGCCGCGGGGCACGTCAGTATCCGCTATAAGGCCAAGGGTCCGAACGAGGCGACGTGTACGGCTTGCACATCGAGCGCGCACTCTATCGGAGATGCCTACAAGATCATTGCGCGTTGCGACGCCGAGGTGATGATCGCGGGCGGGACCGAAGCTGCGATTACTCCCATGGGCGTGGGTGGTTTCGCGGCCATGCGCGCGCTCTCGACGCGCAACGATGCGCCTGAAAAAGCCAGCCGTCCCTGGGACTCGGGGCGCGACGGATTCGTGATCGGCGAAGGCGCGGGAATCCTCATTCTGGAAGAGCTGGAATTTGCCCGCCGGCGCGGAGCTAAGATTCTGGCTGAAATTGTGGGTTACGGCATGAGCGGGGATGCCCACCACATTACCCAACCTGCCGAGAACGGTGATGGCGCGTATCGGGTAATGCTAAACACGCTCAACGATGCCAAAGTGGACCCGCAGAAGGTGGACTATATCAACGCCCACGGCACTTCGACGGATCTGGGCGACAAACTGGAAACTATCGCCATCAAGCGCGCCTTCGGCGATCACGCGTGCAAGCTGGCGGTGAGTTCGACCAAGTCGATGACCGGGCACCTGCTCGGTGGCGCCGGCGGGCTGGAAGCGGGCATTACCGTACTCGCACTGCGCGACCAGATTTTGCCTCCGACTACTAACCTGGATAATCCCGATCCTGAGTGCGACCTCGACTACGTTCCCAACCATCCCAGGAAAGCGGACTTGGAGTACGCCATGTCCAACTCATTTGGCTTTGGTGGAACCAATGGGGCACTTCTTTTCCGGCGCTGGGCGGAGTAGTTCGTATCGAGTCCGCGAGTTCACCTTCCAGTGTCCGCCAGCTTCTCTCTAAGCAATAGCAGACTCTTAGCTCCGATCTTATAAAAACGCCCTGCTTCATTCATTTGAACTGGATGAAACCGCCAGCCGTGTCGACGGCTAAACAAAACCTTCCCCTTTGCCGATAGCATTTGAATGGAAGGTTTGCGGCCAAACCGTGCCCGAGGATGGAGCCTCATCTACGTTTTTCTCACGCTGTTTCTACTGCTCGGTAGCGTTCCCGCCCATCGGTCCGCCTGGCAGGGCAACGCCGAATTGCACACCATCTTTGAGACCATCGCGACAGTGCTCGCATTTGTCACGGGCGCCATGGCCTTGGTGCGCTATTACACAAAGAAAAGCGGTATGCTCCTGCTTCTGGGCAGCGGCTTTCTGGGCGGGGCTTTCCTCGACGCCTACCATGCGATGGTCACGTCATCGTTCTTCGCCGGGCATACTCCCGCTGCGCTATCCAACCTCACCCCCTGGAGCGGGCTGATGTCACGCGTATTCCTATCCCTGCTCATGTGCGCGAGTGTTGTGGCATGGAAGAGGGAAACGTTAAGGCCGGGGGGGTCAGGGAGAGCCTGGTTTACTTGCTGGTCGGAACCTCAACTATCATCAGCTTTATTTTTTTTGCGCTAATTTGGCTGCCTCCTGTTTTCGATTCCAACCGTATGATTCATCGCCCGGCGGATTTCGTGCCGGCTTTTTTTTTCTCTTTGGCCGCCATCGGATATCTGTGGAAGGGACGGTGGAAAACTGGTGCTTTTGAACACTGGCTGGTAATTTTCCTGATCCTATCTGCGCTGGGCCATATGGCGTACATGTCCTTTTACAGCAGGATATTTGACGCTCAATACTTCGCTGGCCACGGGCTGAAAATTCTGGGACTCATCGCGGTGTTGACGAGCCTTTTCATCAACACATTTTCCATCTTCAAAGCAGAGGCGAGAAGCGCGGCGGATTTGTTTGAGGCCAACCAGTCGCTAGCGACGCAGATTGCGCAGCGCGAACAGATTGAGAAGGAACTGTGGCGCGCGCAAGAGGAGATGGAAGAACGTATCCGCGCACGCACCGCGGACTTCGGGAGAGCAAATCAAGCTTTGGAAGCGGAAGTTGGCGTGCGTGCCCAGGCGGAGGAAGCCCTTCGCGAGAGCAGCGATCTGGTAAGACTGCTGTTGGACTCCATTCCGGAGGGTATCTATGGTATCGACATACACGGCAGCTGCACGTTCTGCAATCCGTCTTGCCTGCGATTACTAGGCTATGAGGAGGCGCAAGAGTTGCTTGGTAAGAACATGCACGCCCTGATGCACCATACACGGCAGGACGGAACAGCTTACCCGGGGGAGCAGTGCAAAATCTATGAAGCCTTTCGCGGGGGACTTGGCACCCACAGCGATGACGAAGTGCTCTGGCGTCGCGACCATACCAGCTTTCCCGCCGAATATTGGTCTGACCCCATGCTTCGAGCCGGAAAAGTGATGGGCACAGTTGTGACTTTCGTGAATATTACGCAGCGGAAACAAGCCGAGCAGGTTTTGCGCGAGGCCCGGGAAACGGCAGAAGCGGGCAGTCGCGCCAAGAGCGAATTCCTGGCCAACATGAGCCATGAAATCCGCACGCCCCTGAACGGTGTTATCGGCATGACGGAATTGGCGCTGGACACCGAGCTGACCCCGGAGCAGCGCGGCTATTTGAATCTGGTCAAGAGCTCGGCGGAGTCTTTGCTCGCGCTGCTCAATGACATTCTGGACTTTTCCAAGATTGAAGCCCGCAGGTTGGATATGGAAACCATCGATTTCAACCTGCGCGATTGCCTGGACGACACCCTGCAGACCGTAAGCTTGCGGGCGCACGAAAAGGGGCTCGAACTGGCTTGCCACTTCCTGCCGGATGTTCCGGAGGGGGTGCGAGGCGACCCTACCCGTCTGCGACAGATCGTTATAAACCTGATTGGCAATGCCATCAAGTTCACCTCCCAGGGTGAGATTGTGATGCGGGTGGAAACGGAGCAAGAAACCGGAAATGAGGCGACCCTCCATTTTGCTGTAAGCGACACGGGACTTGGAATCCCGTTGGAAAAACAGGCGTCGATTTTCGAGGCCTTCACCCAAGCGGACAATTCCACGACCCGGAAATATGGTGGAACCGGCCTGGGCCTCTCGATTTCCTTACGGCTGGTCGAAATGATGGGTGGCCGCATGTGGCTGGAAAGCGAACCTGGCCGGGGCAGCACATTTCACTTCAGCGCACGTTTTCAATTGCAGAGCGCTTTCGCGAGCAGACAGGCGGCCATCGGTTTAGAGAAGCTTCGTGACGTGTCCGTGTTGATTGTGGACGACAACGCGACCAACCGTCGCGTTCTGAAAGAAATGCTGGTTGGTTGGCGGATGAGAACCATCGAGGCCGATAGCGGCAGTTCCGCGGTAACTAAGTTAAAACGAGCGGCTGCGCAGGGAAGTGCTTTTTCCTTGGTGCTGCTTGATGCCCAGATGCCGGACGTAGACGGTTTCCAAGTGGCAGAGCAAATAAAGCAGGACCCACAAATGGCAAGTTCCAGTTTAATCATGCTCACTTCGGCGGGTTTTCGCGGCGACGCGGCGCGTTGTCGAGGGTTGGGTATTCAGGGGTATTTGCCAAAACCAATCAAACATTCCGATCTTCTGCAAGCCATTCAAACTGTGCTGAGCTCTCCCGCTAGAACCGAACAGGCACCGGCGCTGGTTACGACTCATTCCTTGCGCGAGGGTCGAGGACGCTTCAAGGTTCTGTTGGCCGAAGACAACCGAGTGAATCAGATATTAGCGGTTCGGCTGTTGGAGAAAAGAGGACACACGGTCATCGTGGTGGAAACCGGCAAGGCAGGTCTGGAGGCTTTGCGGAATGAGTCCTTCGACCTGATTCTCATGGACGTTCAGATGCCGGAGTTGGACGGGTTGCAAGCCACGGCGAGGATTCGCGAACAGGAAAAGACCACTGGGAGGCACATCCCGATCGTTGCCATGACTGCCCACGCGATGGTGGGTGACAAGCAACGCTGTCTGCAGGGCGGGATGGATGCGTATATTTCAAAACCTCTTTCCGTCAACGAACTTTTCGCGACGATCGAAGGCCTTTTTCAGGCGTCCAAGGAACCGTCGAGGGTTTGAAACGCCCAGCATCCTGCTGGCGCCCTCTTAGCTAACAGGCTGGTGGAAAAGTGATAAATCAGCGTTCAGGTTCTGAAAGGGTGCAGCTTCCACAGCCTGCTGAACAAATCATTTGACCCTACATCCGCGCCCTCGGGGGCTGAAGCCCGAGTTTTTTCAGCACTTTGCGGCCCGAGTAAACTCGTGCCCTCCCGAATTTGACACTTTTGGAGGAGTTTTTCAGGAGCCTATAAAGGCGCTACTGATTTTGCAGCAGTTGCCAGCGTCGCTGAAACGATGCCCTGATATGAATCCAGGTTTTTTTCACGAGCCTGCTAAATGTGTGAAACCTATGAGGGTTATATGTTGAAGGGTTTTGTGGTCGCGGGTGTTCACTGCCATTACCGATTCGGCAAGGAACGTCAGGGCTCCGCCCTTCGCCCTTGGTAATGCGACCTTAGTACTGGGGGATTGGCCTTCTTCGCCTTTGCCAATGCCGATAGTGCAATACAGAATAGAGTTCTAGGGGAAGAACGCCCTTCTATGGACAAAGCCTTTGGAACGGTCGTGATGCCCACGCTCAGCAGCAAGAAGGCTTCGGCTCGGGTGGCTTTAATCGGCATGAAGGAACCGGCCAGCAACACTCTTTCGGAGTGCTTCCGGCAGTTTGGGATCGAGAGTGTGCTATTGAATGGAGAAGCCGCCGAACGCCTCAAGAAAGAGAAATTCGAGGCCTGCGTGGTCAAGCTGGCTCCCGGATCGGAGGCCGTGATGGAGTCGGCGCGCAGCTCGCCCTCAAATAGCCGGATTGTATTGTATGCCGTTGGAGGCAGTGCCCAGGAGGCAATGAGCTATTCGAAGTATGGGATTAATGCGATCTTTCAGGAACCGCTCGAGCGCCCATCGGTGCTGAAATTAGTGCGGGCTACGCAAATGCTCGTCTTGCACGAGTTGCGACGTTATGTGCGCATTCCTGTGATTACGGAAATCTCCTTTGTGATGAGCGATGGCCGCAAGGTTACGGCCACCAGCATTGAAGTCAGCTCGGGGGGCATGTCCCTGCGCAGCGCCGAGGATATTATGGTTGGGCAATCGGGAGAAATGTCCTTCGCGTTGCTAACCCTGCCACGGATATGGGTCCGCTGCGCGGTGAGCTGGCGTAATGGGATTGGCAAAACCTTCGGCATCCGCTTCGACAATCAGGACGAACGCCGGTTCAGAATCAAAGAGTGGATTGACGCTTATCTGGAAGGTTAGTCGGCGTGGAATGGACCGCGCGAAAGGCTGGTCTTATCTCGCTGACTCAATCCCGTTGACTCGTTATCCCGATACCCAGCGGTGTGCCGCGAATCCTGCCGAGCTTTGCTTGGCCCGCCCGGACGGGGCGCCCGGGCCTACGTGGGCATCGCACGCCGCTTCGCGAATTGCTGATCAGACATGTAGAATTGAATGAACAGATGGCGGGTGCTTCCCAGTTCGTACAGATTGAGCTTGCGCCGCAGGTCCGGCAGCCCAAGCCGGAGTGGCTTAGGGCGAGAGCTCCGGTGGGCGAAAACTTCCATAACCTCAAGAAACTAGCCCGCGGTTTGGGGTTGCACACAGTGTGCGAATCGGCACAATGCCCCAACATTGGGGAGTGCTGGAATCACCGCACGGCTACGTTCATGCTTTTAGGGGACATCTGCACCCGGCGCTGCGGTTTTTGCGCGGTACCCAAGGGCAAACCTGGCCCGATCGATTGGGACGAGCCCCGGCGCGTGGCTGAGGCAGTGGCGACGCTTGGCTTGAAACTCGCGGTTGTGACCAGCGTCAACCGGGATGACGACAATCTGGGCGGAGCTCGACTTTTCGCACAGACGATTGGTCAGATACGGGAGTTGTCTCCCGAATGCCGTATCGAGGTTCTGATCCCTGATTTCCAGGGTAGTGACGAGGCGTTGCGAATTGTTCTGGATGCCCAGCCCGACGTCTTGAATCACAATACAGAGACCGTGCCGCGGCTTTACCGGGTAGTCCGGTCCGGAGCCCGCTATGAACGCACGCTGCGATTGCTGGAGAATGCCAAGAAGTTTTCGCCGGGGATGGTGACGAAGTCGGGTGTCATGGTTGGTCTGGGGGAAACGATCTCGGAACTGGTAGAAGTATTCCGCGATCTGGGTTCGCGAGCTGTCGACATATTGACCGTGGGGCAATACTTGCGACCGTCGCGCGACCACCTGCCTATTGCTCTTTTTTATACGCCGGATGAATTTCGATGCCTGAAAGAAGAGGCTTTGCGGTTCGGCTTCCGCCATGTGGAATCAGGACCGATGGTGCGCTCCAGCTATCACGCCCACGAACAGGCTTCGGCAACTTCGCCGGACAGTCGTAAACAGCCAAGCGTCGTCTAGATCCCCTTTCACAGCTGTTGTATCCCATCACGAAATGTCATCCCGAGCGAAGCGAGGGATCTGGGTGTTCGCTTGCGACGGCGATAGCGATGGTGCAGGCAAACCTAGATCCCTTGCTTCGCTCGGGATGACAAGTGATATTTCGATGTTGGATCTCAGAAAATCTTCAGGTGGATGGTCAGATACTTCTTGGGATTTTGACGGATGGCTTTGACCAGTTCCTGCGTGTCCTGCAACAGTTGGTTGGTGTTGTTGTACACAGACGGATCCTTCAGAAGTTTGCCTATCGTGCCTTCGCCTGAATTCAGACGATCGCTGAGATCGGAGAGTTTGCTCATAGTGTTTTGCAGCTTGTTGGCAAATTCCTGGTTCTTCGCCAATACGCCCAGGGCGCCTTTGCCCGCGTTCACGTCGTCGCTTAATCTCTTGACGTTGGCAATAGTATCGTTGGCCGTGTTGTAGAGAGTGGGATCCTTGAAAAGCTTGCCGGCAGTGCCCTTGCCAGCGTTCAGATCGTCGATAATGATGTTCAACTTGTCGATGGTCGCGTTGGCGCTGCGATAAAGCTGGTCGTCGACGAGCAGCTTGCCCAGACTGCCTTTGCCCGAAGTGACGTCATTGACCAAGCCCTGAAATTGGATAACAGTAGCGTTGAGACGGTTGTAGAGACTGGGATCGTAAATCACCTTGCCGATAGAACCCTGGCCACTCTCAATGAAGGCAAGGATCCGATCCACGCGTTTTTCCAGCGCATCCAGGTTCTGCAGAGTGCTTTGGCTAGCGCGCACAACGTCCTCGATCTGCGGGGTTTCGCGAGTGGCCAGCACATCTCCCGGCTGAATTTCTGGGCCGCTGGCTTGTGCACTGTCGATGTCGATGTAGGTTTCTCCCAACACGCCGGCGGTGGACAGCAAGGTAACCGAATCCTTGTGTAAGTTGCGGTGGTACTTCGTATTGACCTTCAGGGTGACTTCCACCGGGGTCAGCCGCCGAGTGGGGTCGGATACGACCCGGATGGCGGAGACATTGCCGATATCCACGCCCTGAAGCCGGACCGGCGCTCCCTCCCTCAAGCCGCCGGCATTGTCGAAATACGTTTTCAGAGTGATCTTCTTGGTAAAAACGCCGCCGGTGCCACTCATGAGTAAGATCAGAATGCCTAAAGTGATGCTGGCAGCCAGCACGGTGAGCCCGACCTTCAGTTGAGACCACTTCAACTGTCTCTGGCTAGGCACTGACTCTCCCTAAGAACGTCATGGCAACATTCCCCGTGGTGACCGAAAAAATAGGCGAATGCCAGCATGATAGCAGACCGCCGGTGTGGCTTTACATCAGGTACGGCGGGGATGAAGGGTTCCTGAGAGGAGAATGGCCATCAAGTACGCCGCCGCTCCGCAAGCCAGCGTGACATTCAGCCCCAACTGAATGGCGATGACCATTGCCAGGACGGAGCCCAGTACGCTGGAACCTGCGTTCATGGCCCACGCCCACTCCACCGCATTCTCCTGAAATTCGCCCTTGCTGGCTGCGGGATATTCAGGCACAGGTGTGCTGGCCAGTGCGCGCAGCCCAGTGGGGAACGGCATACCCATGGCAAACCCCAACGGAACCAGGAGGATTGCGCTCACCAGTAGTTTTGCCTCGAAGGGAAGTCCGACCAGAGCGTTCAGCAGTCGCGGCAAAATGAATACGTAAAGCAGAAGTGCGCCTGTGACGAAGACCAGCGGAAGCCAATGGCGTTGGGGGTGGGACGCCCACCTACGCGATGCCAGGCTGCCAGCGCCGCTCGAAAGTAAAAGCAGGAACACGACTACGGTGAGGGCATAAGTTGGGTGCCCGAGAAACAACACGAAGCGCTGGATGAAGGCGATCTCCACCAGGATGTATCCCAATCCGATGGCGACAAAATACAAGAGCCGGACGGGGTGATGTTGTTTGCGTCCTCCCCGCACGGCCAGGGGGATAATCAAAAACGCGAGCACCGCGACGCATGAGATCACCAGTACTGTGGCCAGCACGGCCACGCCCAGGTTCACCTTCCAGTCAATGCCTTGCCTCAAATCCGCCGGGTGCCGTATCTGGTCCAGCTTCAGAGTGAAAAAGAAGAAAGGCGCGTTATCGTTTACCGGCGCCACATTGTACGGATACTGTTTCGCAAAAGCGTAAGGATCGTTACGCGCGATCAGGGTTGAAAAGGGATTCTCTTTCGGGGCAGAAGGGAGATATAGCGCCACCAGCGCCGGATTGCTGCCCAGGTGCGTCCGAACTTCTTGTTCTTCTTCGGCAGTGAAGGCACTTTTTTTGGCGAGCACGACCACAGGGATTCCGTCTTCGTCCAGGTCTCCTTGAGAGACAACCATGAAATTCCTGGCCGGATTTTGCACTCGAAGATCATGCAACGCCTGCATTGCTACCGAAACCACGCGCAGGGCTTCGCGAGGCTGGCGGAATTCCCAACGAGTGATGGCGACTATGCCGTCGGGTTTCAGGTGCTCGAAGTATTCTCGAAACGCTTCTACGGTATAGAGACTGTTCTCGCTGAGGGCGAACGCCCCGGCTGCAGTCGAAGCCCAGGTGTCGACGAGAGTCATTTGGACGACATCGAAATTCTGCTTCGCATTGCGAACGAACGATCGCCCGTCGGTGACCTGAATGTGCACCTCGGGCCGTTCGTACAAGTGATAGGAATAATCTGCGTAGCGGCCGCGCATGACGGTGTTGGCAATGATCGGATTAATCTCAATTCCCGTGACGCTGGGGCTACCGTTCGCGACGGCGCGAAGCACATCGACTCCACCTCCCGGTCCGATGATGGCGTAATCGCCGCGCGGGCGCAAAATGTTAGCCAGAACTGGGGGCGCGGACATCAAATCCTCTTGCCATTCCGAGCCCTCCCACTGTTTGGGGTCGGCGTTCATGATGTAGGTGGACGCGTCGGCATCAATGACGACCACTTTGGCCTCGCCTTGGCGATCTACTTCCACACGGGAGATTGCATTCCAGCGTGCGAACTCCACCCAGGCTTTATCGCGAAGAACACCCTTCGCATACACGACATCGATCAGCCTGCCCGAACGGTTCGCGCCAATCACCAGCAACAGCGCCGCAGCCAAGGCGAGCGTGAGTTTGCGGATGTTCGCATTAGTGGCCCAGGCTGCTCCGGCGATCGACGCCATCACGCCTGCGACCAGAATGGTGTTTGGACCGCCCAGCCAGTTGAGCAAAGGGACAACTCCCAGACACGCCAATGCGCCGCCTAGGAGGTCCGCTCCGTAGAGCCGCGAAATGTGCCGCGATTCGCGAGCAAAGAGGATCGAGAATTCAAGTCCTGTAAGAAAGAAGGGCACCGCAGAAGCCAAGTAGATTGCTGTAAGGCGTAGAAAATTGGCTCGCGACAAGATCAGTGAAACCGGGACGTGCAGCACGATTTCCAAAACAACCGGTATGACCAAAGCATTGCTGACACACAGCCACGACAGCAGACTGCGGGTCGGGAAGCGCTCCAACCAGATCTTCGCCAGGTACGCGAACACTCCACCGGAACCGAGGCCGAGCAGCGCGATGGAGATTGCCAGGAAGGCGAAGTGATAAAAGAGCACAACTGAAAATAATCGGGTGAGCGCCAATTCCAGCAACAGTGCTGCAAAGCTGCCGATGGCGATGCCGGCCAGCAGGGAACGCTCGCGGGTCGCTTCCGCCGCACTGGTTCGGCTGATCGGTGGAGTTCCATTAATAACGGACATTGGGATGCGACAGTCTAACAGAAGCACTCAGCATTCAGCCGTCGGCATTTGGCCATTCCGCGCGGCACAGGGATTGTGTGGTGACGGGCGACTCGCCCGTCCGCTTTTGATCCATTAGCTTTCCAGTATGACTTGTGCAATCGCGTACTCTTTTGTGTGAGAAAGTGAAAGCGCAACATGGACGGCGCCGAGTTTGGCCGCGAACTCGGCCGCCTTGCCGTGGAACGCGATGGTGGGACGGCCTCCGGGTTGGCGGCACACTTCAACGTCGCGCCAGGTGACCCCATGATTCCAGCCAGTGCCAATGGCCTTCATTGCGGCTTCTTTGGCCGCGAAGCGGGCGGCGTAGCGCTCGACCCGATTGGCCTTCGATTCGCAGTAGCGGATCTCCGCCTCGGTAAATATTCTATGCACGAAGCGATCGCCGAAGCGGGCGATGGATGCTTCAATGCGCGGTACTTCCGCTATGTCGATGCCGGTGCCGACAATCATGCAGATAGTTTAGTAGACGGGCGTTCCCGGCAGAACGAAAAACGCCAGCGTGTTCGTTTGGCACGATTTTCCAAAGGCTCTTAGACTCGCCAATAATCCGGACGCCAATGCTGGATCATTTTCTTGATCTCAGCACGCGGAAGATTTGCGGCCAGCGTGCGTTCGACCAGCGCCGGCACTTCTTCGTCCGAGGCAAAGCGCAGCGCGATCAGTTGCCCCTCGCTAAGCTTGGCGATTTGCGGACACTGTGACTCGGGCAGCAACGCAGTCAGACGAAGTCGCTCTTCGAGCCTTATGATCCGATCCTGGACTTTGAGGGCGTATTGCCGGAACCTGATCACGGCGACAATCAGCGCGGTGTTGAAGATTGCGATCCAGATGTGAAGGAAACCGGGATGCCGCACCAGGAAGACGATGCTTACGATCCACGAGACGGCAAAAACCGGCAACACAAAGTAGTGAAACGGAGGATCAATCCTTACATGATTGGCAAGAGTCTGCGGAGAACGTTCGGCCATAGTCACCTCTTCAACATCACAATGGAAAGTCTAAATCAGGATGGCGGAAAGCGCTTCCCGGTGGATCGCGGAATTTTCTCAGGGCAGCCGATCGCCGCGATAAATGACCTGGCCATCAATCAACCGCGCTTCGCTCATAAGTTCATGCTTTCTTGCCGGCCCGGTTCCGTCGATATGGAAAACGTCGTGTCCGTGGGCCACGAGCCAGTCGGAAACCAGCATGCGATGACAGCGAAAATAAACGCGCTCGGCACACATGTAAGCAGTGCGCGACTGCTCGGACAGCTTGATGAGTTCGGCGATGCCGCGTTGGAATTCCTCGGTGAGCATGTAATCCGCATAGTTGCGGAAGCTGTCATTGCGCAATGCGACGTTGGGTGAATCCTCGCGGATTTTTTTGCGTCGTCCACCTAGCTCCTTGAGCCAGATGTAGCGGATTCCGGCCTCGGTAAGTTGTTTCTCCAGCGCTTCGCGGTTGAAATGGGGCAAGCGTCGCGACATGGGAAAGGAACGAACGTCGACCAAGGTTTGAATGGAGTGGGCTTGCAGGACTGCGATGAACTCATCCAGAGGGCGGGTGGAATGGCCGATGGTGTAAAGGGTCGCCA
>Ga0187805_10000230_pt1 | contig 17264 bp, 13 predicted proteins | sample NC_wetland_sal_i_6_FD_132965 | JGI IMG/M metagenome (GOLD analysis project Ga0187805, IMG submission 132965) | Wetland sediment microbial communities from Neuse River Estuary, North Carolina, USA - Control_5 | ecosystem: Environmental > Aquatic > Freshwater > Wetlands > Sediment | place: USA...
CAGTCCGGGGTGGAGATCTCCCAGCCCAGCGCGCAGAGCAAACCGCAGGTCATGGGTGCGCCCGTCTGCGGCCGGACTGATCGTGGCTATGCTGCACCTTATGTCACGGCCAGTGGCGAGCAGCGCCGAAGTGCCTGGTCCGACGCCTGATGGCGTGCAGCGCATCCAGGCGGTCGACCGGGCCATGGTGCTGCTGAAGGCTGTCGCCGCGAGTTCGACGCCGCCGACCGTGCTCGAGCTGGCGCGGCGTTGCGGCATCAACCGGGCCACCGCCTGGCGGCTGCTGCGGACCCTCGAGCACCACGGCCTGGTCGACCGTGATTCGGTGACTCAGCGGTACACGGTCGGCTACGCCGCCATCGTGGTGGCGTCGGCGGTGACCGATGACGCGCTGATCCGCCGGGTCCGGCCGCTGCTGACCGACCTGTGCCTGCGGACGGGCGAGATAGCCACGCTGGCCGTGGCCAGGCGGTTCAACCTGGTGTACGTCGACCAGGTGGAGCCGCCGAACATGATGGCGCCGAACTGGCTGGACAAGCCGCTGCCGCTGCACGCGACCTCGGGCGGCAAGGCGTTCCTGGCCTGGCTCGGCCGCGACGAGCGGGACGCCATCCTGCCCGCCGAGCTTCCGCGCTACACCGACCACACCGTCACCGACCGGGAAGAGCTGGAACGCGAGCTCGCCGAGGCCCGCGGGACCGGGTTCGCGATGTGCGACCGGGAGTACGAGGAGTTCTCCTCCGGCTCGTCGGCGGCCGTGCTGAACTCCAGGCGGTCGCCGATCGCGGTCGTCAACGTCTGGGGTCCGGCGACGATGAACTCGGCGCGGCGGCTGCGCGAGATCGGCCGCGAAGCGGTCCAGACCGCCGGCGAGATCCGCGACCTGCTGGACTGACCGCGCTTCGGCACCTTGACCCACGCTAATTTGGGCAGATACGCTGCACATTAACAACAAAGCGTTCGTATCGTGAACACCTGGAGGTGGCACGATGGCAGGCAAGGTCATCATCACCTGCGCGCTCACCGGTTCCGGGCACACTCCGTCGATGTCGCCGTACCTGCCATATACGGTCAGTGACATCGTCGAGCAGGGCGTGGCCGCCGCCGAGGCCGGCGCGGCCGTGCTCCACCTGCACGCCAGGAACCCGGAGGACGGCAGCCCCTCCCCCGACCCGGCGATCTTCGCCGAGTACGGGAAGGGGATCAAGGCGCGCAGCGACGTGATCCTGAGCTTCTCCACCGGCGGCGGCACCGGGATGACCGTCGAGGAGCGGCTGCAGCCCGTGCTCGACCTGCGGCCGGAGCTGTGCACGCTGAACCTGGGCACGATGAACTACGGCAGCTTCCCGATGATCGGCCGGTATCAGGGCCAATTCCGGTATCAGTGGGAGGAGCCGTACCTGGAGTCCACCCGCGCCGAGCCCTTCATCTCCACGTACGCGGACATCGAGTACATGCTCAAGGTGGTCGGCCCGCAGACGGGGACCCGGTTCGAGGCCGAGGCCTACGACACCTCTCACCTCTACACGCTCGCCTACTACCTAGACCAGGGCCTCGTCCAGCCGCCGGTGTTCGTGCAGACCATCTTCGGGACGATGGGCGGCACGGGTCCCGACGTGGATCACATCGTGCACATGAAGCGGACTGCCGACCGCCTGCTCGGCGACGCGTACCAGTGGTCGACGCTGGGGGCGGGCCGCTTCCAGCTGGGCATCGTGACCGCCGCGGCGATCATGGGCTCGCACGTCCGCGTGGGCCTCGAGGACAGCCTGTACCTCGGGAAGGGCCAGCTCGCCCCCTCCAACGCCAGCCAGGTGACGAAGATCAGGGGGATCCTGGAGGCGCTGTCACTGGAGATCGCCACGCCCGCCGAGGCCAGGGAGTTGCTGGGCCTCAAGGGCCTGGACCACGTGGGCTTCTGAACTGGCCTTCCGGGGGTGAGCACCATGCAGCTGGAGCCGGAGCAGGCGCGCCGGGTGGGGATCGTCGGGGCCGGGGTGATCGGCGGCGGATGGGCGCTGCACTACCTGCGGACGGGCTTCGACGTGGACGTCTACGACCCGGCCCCGGGCGCGCGGGCGGACCTGCTCCGCATGGTCGAGTCGACCTGGCCGCTGCTCACCCGGATCGGGCTACGCGAGGGCGCGAGCCCGGACCGGCTCACCTTCCACGACAGCCTGGCCGCGGCGGTCGCGGACGCCGACTTCGTGCAGGAGAACGCGCCGGAGAACGGGCCGGTCAAGCGCCGGGTGCTGGCCGACGTCGACCGCGCCGCCGGGCCCGGGGTGGTCATCGCCTCGAGCACGTCGGGGTTCGCGATGACGATGCTGCAGGCCGACTGCGAGCACCCCGAGCGGTGCGTGGTCGGTCACCCGTTCAACCCGCCGTACCTGATCCCGCTGGTCGAGGTGGTGGGCGGCGAGCGGACCGATCCCGCCGCCGTCGACTGGCTGGCCCGCTTCTACGCGAGCACGGGCAAGCGCCCGCTGCGGCTGAGCCATGAGCTGCCCGGCTTCGTCGGGAACCGGCTGCAGGAGGCGATGTGGCGCGAGGCGCTGCACATGGTCGCGGCCGGTGAGGCCACCGTGGAGGAGATCGACGCCTCGATCGCGTTCGGCCCCGGGCTGCGCTGGGCGCTGATGGGGCCGTGCCTGACCTTCCACCTGGCCGGGGGCGGCGGCGGCATGGCGCACATGCTGGACCACTTCGGGGCCGCGCTGGAAGAACCGTGGACGCGGCTGCAGGCCCCGCCGCTCACCCGGGAACTGCGGGACAGGATGATCGACGGGTGCCTGCGTGAGGCCGACGGCCTCTCGATCGCCGAGCTGGAACGGGCGCGCGACGAGTTCCTCGCAGATCTGCTGGTCCTGGTGGAGCGGTATGCGCCTCGGGTGGGCCAGGGGGCAGGGGCGGGGCTGGCCGGGGAACCGGCGCCGGCCGTCTTCACCGTCGGCTGATGTGATCCTTGACACACCGCGCTAGCCGTCTCTACCATCACCGTAAATCGCATCATGCACATTGTGTTCGCATCATGAACAAGGACGTCATAGACGCCTAAAGAACGAATACCGCGGCATCCGGATTCATAGCGGCCCCACCGCTTCGCGCACCGCCGGGAGCAGACAATGACCATCAGCCGCAGGGATTTCATCAAGGCCGGCCTGGCCGGCTCGCTGGCCGTGGGTACGGGCGGGCTGCTCAGCGCCTGCGGGACCGGTAACACGATCAAGCCGTTCACCGCCTCGAACGTGGGCCGGCCGCGCAGCGGGGGCCAGTTGCGGGCCGGCCTCACCGGCGGGTCGACCGCCGACACGCTGAGCCCGCTCAACGCCATCACCAACGTCGACTTCTCCAGGATCAACAACCTGTACGAGCCGCTGGTCGGGCTGACCCCGGACGCGCAGCCGGTCTTCATCCTGGCCGAGGAGCTCACGCCCAACGCCAAGGCCACGCAGTGGACGCTCCGGGTCAGGCAGGGCATCACCTTCCACAACGGCAAGACCCTGACCGCCGACGACGTCATCTACACGTTCCGGGAGATCCTCAACCCGAAGGCCCCGGCGGCGGCGGCGGCCGGCCTGGCCTCCATCGACGCCAAGGGCATGACCAAGCTCGACACGTACACGGTGCTGATCCCGTGCACCACGCCGTTCGCCACCCTCGGTGAGGCCCTGGCCATCCCCGGCTACTCGGACATCATCCCGGTCGGCTTCAACCCGGCGGCCCCGGTCGGCACCGGCCCGTTCAAGGTGAGGAGCTTCAGCCCGGGCACTCAGTCGACCTTCGTCAGGTACGACGGCTACTGGCAGACGGCGCCCTACCTGGACGAGATCGTCATCACCGACTACGCGGACCAGGTCAGCCAGGTCAACGCGCTGCTGGCGGGCCAGGTCGACGTGGTCAACCTGCTGAGCGACGACGTGATCTCCGAGGTCCAGGGCGAGTCCAAGAACGTCCTGCTCTCGGCCGGCGGCGGCTGGAACCCGTTCACCATGCGGGTGGACACGGCGCCCTTCAGCGACGTACGAGTCCGCCAGGCCCTGCGGCTGCTCGTCGACCGCCAGCAGATGCTCGACCTGGTCTTCGGCGGCTTCGGGACGCTGGGCAACGATGTGTTCGGGATCTGGGCTCCGGAGTACGACCACAGCCTCCCGCAGCGGCACCAGGACATCGACCAGGCCAAGTCGCTACTCAAGGCGGCCGGCGCCGAGGACCTGCACGTCACGCTGGTCACCTCCGACATCGCGCAGGGCACCGTGCTGGCCGCGCAGGTGTTCGCCCAGCAGGCGTCGGAGGCCGGGGTCTCGGTGAGCGTGGACGACGTGACCGTCAACGAGTTCTACGGCACGAACTACCTGAAGTGGCCGTTCGCCCAGGACTACTGGTTCTACAACTTCTACCTGCCGCAGGTGTCGCTGGCCACGCTGCCGACCGCGCCGTTCAACGAGACGCACTGGAAAAACGCCCAGTACGACTCGCTGTACGCGCAGGCCATCGCCACCGTCGACCCCACCCTGCGCACTGAGATCGCGCAGGAGATGCAGCGGATCGAGTACGACCAGGGCGGCTACATAATCCCGTTCTTCCCCCCGGTCATCGACGGTTTCGGCGCCAACGTCGGCGGCCTGGCCTCGTCCAAGATCGGGTTGTCGCTGAACGCCTACGACTTCAGGGGGGTGTGGCTATCGTGACGACGACTGCGACCCCGGAAACCGCGCGGGAACTCACGCCGCGCAAACCGCATCCGATGCGGGACATGCTGATCAAGCGAGGCTTGATCGGCATCCTCACGCTCGTGCTGGTGTCGATCCTGGTGTTCGCTGCGACGCAGACGCTGCCGGGCAACGCCGCGAGCGCGGTGCTGCTGAACACGGCGACCCCGCAGCGCCTGCACGCGCTCGAGCAGCAACTGGGCCTGAACCGGCCCGCGGTCGAGCAGTACTGGACCTGGCTCACCGGCGTCCTGCACGGTAATTTCGGCAAGTCGCTGGCCAACGGGCAGCCGGTGAGCACCCTGGTGGGCGGGCGGATCCTGAACTCGCTGGTCCTGGTGGTCCTGGCCGGCGTGATCGGCACGCTGATCGGCGTGGGACTCGGGGTGCTCGCCGCGGCGCGCCGGGACAGCGTGTTCGACCACGTGCTGTCGGTCGTGTCGCTGGCCGTCACCGCGCTGCCGGAATTCGTCGTGGCGGTGGTCCTGGTCATCTTCTTCGCCGCGGTGGTCGTCCACTGGTTCCCCGCGGTCTCCGTGTTCGTGCCGGGTACCGCGCCGTGGTCGAACCCTCGAGAACTGGTGCTGCCGGTCGCGACTCTGGTCATCGTGATCGTGCCGTACGTGTTCCGGATGATGCGGGCGTCGATGGTCGACGCCCTGGAGAGCGACTACGTGCAGATGGCCAGGCTCAAGGGCGTGCCGAGGTGGCGGATCCTGCTCGTGCACGCGCTCCCGAACGCCATCGCGCCGACGATCCAGGTGATCGGGCTGAGCTTCCTGTACCTGGCCGGCGGTGTGGTGGTGGTCGAGTACATGTTCAACTACCCGGGCCTCGGCCAGGCGCTGGTGTCGGCGGTCTCCGACCGGGACATCCCGCAGATCCAGGCCATCGTGCTGGTCCTGGCGGCGTTCTATATCGCCGTCAACATCCTGACCGACGTCATCTCGCTCGCCGTGAGCCCGCGGCGGCGGCTGCCCAGATCCTGACCGTCTCCCGACCGTCGAAGGGAAGGTGCTCATGGCGCGCAGATCCGAGGCCATCGCCGTGCTCGGCCGCGCGGTGCGCACGCCGCGCGGCGCCACCGGGCTGGTGATCGCCGGGCTCGTGGTGCTCGTGGCCGTGATCGGCCCGGCCGTTGCCCCGTACTCCACCACCCAGTTCGTCACGAGCCCGTTCGCCCGGGCGTCCAGCGTCGCGTGGCTCGGCGGTGACGTGCTCGGCCGGGACGTGCTGAGCCGGACCCTGGACGGCGGCTGGGAACTCCTGGCCATGGCGGCCGTCGCGACCGCGCTGGGCGTCGCCGTCGGGGCCGCGCTCGGCGTGATGGCCGCCTACTACGGCGGCCTCTGGGACAGCGTGATCATGCGCGCGGTCGACGTGATCCTGGCCTTCCCGCAGCTGGTATTCGCGCTGCTGCTGGTGTCCATCCTCGGCCCGAAGATCTGGCTGATCGTGCTGGCCGTGGCCATCTCGCACGCGCCGCAGGTCGCCCGGGTGACGCGTGCGGCGGCCCTGGACATCACCGAGCGGGACTTCGTCAAGGCCATGCAGATCCTCGGCATCCCGGGCCGGCGGATCATCCGCAAGGACGTGCTGCCCAACCTGACCTCGGTGCTCATGGTGGAGATCGGGCTGCGGCTCACCTACTCCATGCTGGTCATCGCGGGGCTGAGCTTCCTCGGGTTCGGCCTGCAGCCGCCCGCGGCGAGCTGGGGGCTGATGATCAACGAGAACCGCGTCGGCCTGATCGCCCAGCCGTGGGGGGTGCTCATGCCGGCCATCCTCATCGCGCTGTTCACCATCGGCGTGAACACGTTCACCGACTCCGTGGCCCGGGCCTCGCTCGGCGTCGGCGGCCGCGCTACCGAGCCGGACGCGGAGCTCGCGCTCGTGGCGAGGGAGGTTTCTTGAGATGACCGCTCCGTCAGAAGACATCCCCGTGACCGAGGTGTCGGCCGACCCGGGCACACCCCGGCTGGCGGTCGAGAACCTGCGGATCGTGATGGCGCCGCGGCGCGGGCGGCCGGAGACCGATGTCGTCGACCAGGTTTCGTTCACCGTGCAGCCGGGGCACGTGCTCGGCCTGGTGGGCGAGTCCGGCTCGGGCAAGACCACGGTCGCGCTCGCCCTCCTCGGCCTGGTCAAGCGCGGCCTGGCGATCGGCGGCGGCAAGGTGCTGATCGACGGTCAGGACATCCTCGCGCTGTCAGAACACGAGCTGCAGAAACTGCGCGGCAAGACGGTCGCCTACGTCCCGCAGGACCCGGGCAGCGCGCTGAACCCGGTGCTGAAGGTCGGCACCCAGCTGCACGAGGTCTTCGCCATCCACGGCGGCGACGCCGAGCGGCTCACGCAGGTGATGGCCGAGGCCGGCCTGGAGGACCCCGGTCCGATCCTCGCCTCCTACCCCCACCAGCTCTCGGGCGGCCAGCAGCAGCGCGTGGCCCTGGCCATGGCCTTCGCCTGCCGGCCCCGGCTGATCGTGCTGGACGAGCCGACGACCGGCCTCGACGTCACCACCCAGCGCCGCGTCCTGGACACGGTGCGCGGGCTGTGCCGGACCTACCAGGTCGCCGCCGTCTACATCAGCCACGACCTCGCCGTGGTGGCCGAGATCGCCGACCACGTGGCGGTCATGTACTCCGGCCGGCTGATCGAGATCGGCGCCGCCGGCGAGCTGTTCGGCAGCCCGGCGCACCCCTACACCCGCGGGCTCATGCGGGCCATCCCGTCCCTGGAGCTGTCCCACCAGCTGCTGGGCATGGCCGGTTCCCCGCCCCGCCCGGGCAACCGCCCGGCGGGCTGCTCCTTCCGGCCGCGCTGCGAGTTCGCGATCGCGGAATGCGAGCTGCGTGAGCCGGAAGCCGTCGTCGTGTCTGACACCGGGCACGCCGCCCGGTGCGTGCGCGCGACGGAGGTCGCCGCGCTGTCCGGAACCGCCCTGCTGGCCCGGGAGCGCACGGTTCCCCCGGCGCAGGAGCCGGTGCTCACCATCAGCGACGTTTCGGTCTCCTACACGACCAAGCGGGTGCTGCGGGACATCAGCCTCGATGTCGGGGCCAGGAAGGCGGTCGCGATCGTCGGCACCTCCGGGTCGGGCAAGACCACGCTGGCGCGGTGCGTCGTCGGGCTCCACCAGGACTGGACGGGGACCATCACGTTCGGCGGTAAGGAACTCCTGCCCGGCGTCCGCGGCCGGACGCGGGACCAGCTGCGCAAGATCCAGTTCGTCGCGCAGAACCCGTACGGCTCGCTCAACCCCCGGCAGACCGTCGGCCAGATCATCGGGCAGCCGCTCGCGCACTTCACCAAGCTCCCGGGGAAGGAGCATGACCGGCGGGTCGCGGACGCCCTGATCTCCGTCGCGCTCCGTGAGTCCTTCGCGTCGCGCTACCCCGACGAGCTTTCCGGCGGGGAACGGCAGCGGGTCGCGCTGGCCCGGGCACTCGTGGTCGACCCTGAACTGCTGGTCTGCGACGAGATCACCTCGGCGCTCGACGTGTCGGTGCAGGCGGCCATCGTCGAACTCCTCCTGCGACTGCAGGCCGAGCGCGGGCTCGCACTGCTGTTCATCACGCACAACCTGCCGCTGGTGCGCAGCATCGCGGACGACGTGACGGTGATCAGCGCCGGGGAGATCTGCGAGCGCGGTCCGGTCGCGCAGGTCCTGACGGCGCCGAGCCACTCCTACACCCGCCAGCTCCTCGCCGACGTCCCCTCCATCGGGCCGGAATGAGCCTGCTCGACACGGGCGGCCGGGTCGTGCCGCCCGAGTGGATCGACTACAACGGGCACATGATGGACGCCTACTACTTCCTGGCGTTCACCGAGGCGACCGAGGCGTTCCTGGACCACGTCGGCCTCGGCGCCGCGTACCAGGCCCGGACCGGCAGCGGAGTCTACACCGCGGAAAGCCACCTGTGCTTCGTCAGCGGGGTGGCTTCAGGCGCTGCGCTGGCCTACCGGACCCAGCTGCTCGGTCACGACGCCAAGCGCCTGCACGTGTTCCACCAGATGACCAGCGCCGGCGTGCTGGTCGCCACCTGCGAGCTCATGTTCCTGCACGTCAGCCGGGATCACGTGACCCCGATGCCGGCCGAGGCGGCCGCGGCCGTGGCCGCGCTGGCCGCCGCGCACGCGCCCCTCTCCCGCCCGGAGCAAGCGGGCCGGCATATCGCCATGTCGACCCGGGTGAGGCAGCCGGCCGTCTGAGCGGGCTACGGCCAGTTGGGGGTGGGCCACGGGAAGGGGAAACTGGGCGCCGGGTTCGGCGTACGGTGCGTCACCGGCGGATTCGTCCGGTACGTATATGTGGGCATCGGCCGCATCAGGGAGGGGGACGGGTGCGGGGTGACGGCCGGCGACTTCGCGGGCTCGGACACGTAACGGAGGTTAGGCGCGGCCTGCGACTGGCGGGGGTGAGACCGATGGGTCGCCGGTGGCGAGATGGGCACGACCGCCGGGGCGGCCACGAATGAGCTCGGGGCCAGCCCCGCCTGGGCGCGCGGCGGACCGGCGTGGTGACCACCCTGGGTGAGCGTCAGCAGGATGGCCGTCCCGGCGACGGCCAATACCCCGGCGACGGTGGCGGCGCCCGTGCGGAAGCTCAGCTGCTCCATGCGGGAGTAGAGCAACCGCCGGAGCCGGCCCACCCAGCCGATCCATTCACTCACGACAAAGCACGATACAGGGGTATCAGCCGCTTGGGGCGGAGGCTGAGGATAGGGGCCCGGCGGTTAGTCCGAATGGGACAAACTTGCGCCCTAATGTCCCCGCACAGATTTTCCGCGGCGGGCGCGAGCGGACACGCAGAGTAGCCGATCGCGGTGGGCAATCGCGGTACTACAGGACGACGTCGAGCATCATCGGCATGTCGGGACGAGTGGAACCGCCCGCGGGCTCGGCGGTCAGGATCAGGCGATCCCCCTGGCGCAGCCCGGAAGCGATGACCGGGCCCGTCATGCCGTGGCTACCGGCGTGGAGCATGCCCACCGGGCGGTCGCCGGCCGGGCCGACCAGCCATAGCTCGTAGCCGCGCGAGGACGGCAGCGCGCGCAGTCCGGCGGCGGTGAACACCAGCGCGTGCCTGGAGTGGGACATCACGATGGTCGCCGTCCCGCCGCCGAAGACCGCCCCGGTCCGCATCACGGCGTCCTGCGCGGTGAGCACGGCCGCGATCTGCTGGCTGCTCGACTGGGCCTGGTCAAGCTGCTGGCGCATGCTGCCGTTGGCCAGGCCGAACGCGACGGCGGCCGCGAGCACGGCTACGGTGACCGTGGCGCCGGCCGCCGCCGCCAGGCGGACCCGCCAGCCTTGCCGCGCCATCCAGCGGAGCCAGGAGACGGGGCCCGGGGCCGCCGGGGTCCGGGCCGCGCGGTTTCCGGCGGCCGGTGCGCCTGCGCCGCCTTCGGCGGGCGCCTCCTGCCTGGTGATGACCGCGGCCGCGAGCACCCGTTCCTTGAAGCCGGGCGGTGGGGTGACCGCGGTGGCCGCGGCCAGCCGGGCGGTGGCCTCGCGCAGGCTCGCGATCTCCTGCTCGCAGTCCTCGCACCCGGCCAGGTGGCGCTCGAAGGCGGTCCGGTCCGGCGCGGACAGGGCGTCCATCGCGTAGGCCCCGGCCAGGGTGTGCTCGTCGCTGCCCGCCCCCCTCCGCCACGGCCGTATCCGGGCGCTCAACTTAATCCCGTTCATCCCGCCACCCCCAGGCAGTCCCTGAGCCTGATCAGCGCGTCCCGCATCCTGGTCTTTACCGTGCCGGTCGGAATGCCGAGCAGGGTGGCGACCTGGCCGTACGTGTAGCCGCCGTAGTAGGCCAGGGTGACCGACTCGCGCTGCAGTTCGGTGAGGGAGCCGAGGCAGCGCCGGACGCGCTCGCGGTCGAGCCTCGACTCGACGGCCTCGGTGACCTCGTCGTACGGGATATCGGCCGCGGCGGTCCGCCGCTCGCGCTCGGACTCCTTCTGCACGGACCTGACCCGGTCGACGGCCCGGCGATGGGCCAGCGTCATGATCCAGGCGATGGCGCTGCCCCGGCTGGTGTCGAACTTGAACGCGGTCCGCCACACCTCGAGCAGGACATCCTGGGCGACTTCCTCGGATTGGGCCGGGTCGCGGATCACGCTCCTGACCAGGCCCAGGACCGACGGGCCTACCTGCTCGTAGACGGCCTCGAACGCGGTCGCGTTTCCCCGCGCCACCAGGCCCAGCTGAGCGGCAAGATCAGCGCCGGGGGCGGCATCCTGAGCATGACGCGCGGGATTCCGGTGTTCCGGGCGGTCCGAGGCCCTCATGATTGATATTCGTAGCAGGAAGCGTCACGGTTTGGCGGCAGGAGCAAACCCGCGCTGCCACCGCACCGAATAAAGGGTATGAGGATGAACGAGACAGGACGGGGTCGCCGGCGCGCGGGGAGTCGCCGGCGCGCGGGCCTCGGCGCGATCGCCGGGCTGCTGGCCGCAGGGACCGCGCTCGGCGTGGGGCAGCTCGTGGCGGGTTTCACCGGCGCCAACGGATCGCCCGTGGTCGCGGTCGGGCAGTTGCAGATCGACTTCACGCCGCCGTGGCTGAAGAACTTCGCCATCAACGAGTTCGGCTCCGACGACAAGCTCATCCTGGTGAGCGGCATCCTGGTGGTCCTCGCGATCTTCGCCGCCGTGATCGGCGCGCTGGCCACGCGCCGGCTGGCCTACGGCATGGCGGGCCTGGCGGTGTTCGCCGCCGTCGGGCTGACCGCCGCCGCGACGCGGCCCACCGCGACGTTCGGCAGCGTGCTGCCCACCCTGGCCGCGACGGCGGCGGCGGTCGTCGTGCTGCGCATTCTGATCCGCCTGGCCACCCAGCCGGCGGCCAGCCAGGACGGGTGGCACTACGACTCCTGGGACGCGGCCTGGGCCGTGACCGAACCGGCCGGGCCCACGGGCGTGGACCCGGCCGCGGCGGCGGAGGCCACCCCCGCGGACCCGTTCATGGCGGATCCGGTCCTCCCCGATCAGCCCGTCCCGGGTCAGCCCGTCCCGGATCAGCCCGTCCCGCCGGGCCTCCCCGCCGGTGCGGGCCGGCCTCCCGCCTCGGGCGCGGTGATCAGGCCCTCCGTCCCTCGGGAGCCGGGCCGGCCCGAGCGGCCGGCCCGCCCGGTCGGCGGGGGCAGTCATGCCGCCGCGCCCGCCCCGCAGCGCAGGAGCTTCCTGGCCGCGAGCGCCGCGACCGCCGGGGTTGCCGTCGTAGCCGGGCTGGCGGGCCGCGTGCTCGCCGAGCGGAGCAGCGTGACCAACGCGCGCAACGCCCTGCGGATCCCCAAGCCCGCGCAGACCGTCCCGGGCCTGCCCGCAGGCGTCAACCTGGACGTACCGGGCCTGAGCTCGTTCGTCACGCCCAACAACAACTTCTACCGGGTGGACACGGCGATCGTCCTGCCCCAGGTCGATCCGTCGAGCTGGCAGCTGCGGATCCACGGCATGGTGCAGCGCGAGATCACGCTCAGCTTCGACGAGTTGATCCGCATGCCGCTGATCGAGGACTACGTGACCCTGTGCTGCGTGTCCAACCCGGTCGGCGGACCCTACATCGGCAACGCGCTCTGGCTGGGCGTGAAGCTCGCCAGCGTCCTGCGCCAGGCCGGGATCAAGGCCGGGGCGGACCAGTTGATGTGCACGTCGGTGGACGGTTTCACGTCGGGCACCCCGGTCCAGACCGTGATGGACGGCCGGGACGCGCTGCTCGCGGTGGCGATGAACGGGCAGCCGCTGCCCGTCGCGCACGGCTTCCCGGTCCGTATGGTCGTCCCCGGACTGTACGGGTACGTATCCGCGACCAAGTGGGTGACGGACATCAACGTGACCACGTTCGCGGGCAACTACGCGTACTGGGCCGTGCGCGGCTGGTCGCAGCAGGCCCCGATCAAGACCGAATCGCGGATCGACGTGCCGACCGGTCTGGACCAGATCAAGTCCGGTAAGACGGCGGTGGCCGGCGTGGCGTGGGCCCAGCACAAGGGCATCGACGCCGTCCACGTGCGCGTCGACTCCGGCCCGTGGAACCTGGCCACGCTGGCCCCCGTGCCCGGCCTCGACACCTGGCGCCAGTGGGTCTACGAATGGGACGCGACCTCGGGGACCCACATCATCGAATGCCGGGCCACCGACGCCACCGGTTACACCCAGACTGGCCTGGATGAGCCGCCAGAGCCCAACGGGGCCACCGGTTACCCGATGGTCCAGGTCAACGTCGCTTAGGCGCGGCCAGCGCTCCGGCCGGTACAGGGCAGGTCCTGGCCTGGTCTTATTCCCGCGGAGGTTTCGGACCGCTCTTCCTGGTGAGTTGTTGGCACATGACTGTGCCCTGGCCAAGAGATGAAGGCCTAACCCAGGAGCCGCTACGTTCCCCGGGACCCCGGCGCCGGATGGACCCGGGAGCGCTGTGGGCCGGGGGCGCGGCGACCGCGGTCGTGGCCGCCCTGATCGCGCTGGTCGGCATCCTGGTGTGCCGCTGGCTGTTCGGCATCCCGATTCTGTCCCCGCGGCGGGATGGGGCCTGGGGCGACGCGTCGACCGGGGCCTACGTGCTCGCCGCGGCGGCGGTCGCGGTCGTCGCGACCGCGATCCTGCACCTGCTCCTGCTGGCCACGCCGCGACCGCAGGCGTTCTTCGCCTGGATCATCGGGCTAGCCACCGTAATAGCGGTGGTGTTCCCGTTCAGCACCTCGGCCGCGCTGTCCTCCAAGATGGCCACGTCGGTCGTCAACCTGGTGCTGGGCTTCGCCATCGGCTCGCTCCTCAGCGAAGTCGGCGCGCGGGCGGCGCGGCGAGCGGTGGTCCGCGTCGACACCGACTACCCGCCGGCCTACCCGCCGACGCGGACTCCCGGCGACTGGTAACCCGGGGCTGGTACGCGTCCCTGGTTGCTCGGCGCGCCGCGCTGCTAATCCTTAGTTTGGGAAATGAAAGGCCCTCCTCGGGTTGTTAGCCTGTCTGCGGGCGGCGATGGCGAGGAGGGCCGGTAACACTGTCAGGGCGGACGGGGAGCACGGCGGACGGGCGCGCTGCGGGAGGGCAGGCTCAGGCCGCCGGGTGGTTGCGACGGCTGGCGGTCTACTGCTGGCGCTACCGCCGGAATGTGACCATCGCGCTCGGCGGCGCCCTGGTAGCCACCGTAGCCACGGCCTCGATCCCGCTGATCCAGCGGCAGATCATCGACCACGTCATCATCACGCACCGGCAGTCGGTCTGGCCGCTCGCGACCCTGCTGCTGGTCGCGGCCGCGGTCAACTTCGCCGGCATCTACCTGCGCCGCTACAACGGAGGCCGGGTTTCCCTCGACGTCCAGCATGACCTGAGGACCGAGCTCCTCGACTCGTTGTCCCGGCTGGACGCCGCCCGCCAGGACGAGATCCATACGGGGCAGCTCATCGGCCGGTCCATCTCCGACCTCAACATGGTGCAGGGCCTGCTGTCGATGGTGCCGATCACGCTCGGGAACCTGGCGCTGTTCGTCGCATCCCTCGGCATCATGGTCGTGCTGTCCCCGGTGCTCACGATCGTGACCGTGGGGGTCGCCCCGGCCCTGTGGATGATCGCGCTGGCGTCGCGGCGCAGGCTGTTCCCCGCGAGCTGGGACGCGCAACAGCAGTCGGGCGACGTGGCCGGGATCGTGGACGAGGCCATCGGCGGGGTGCGGGTCGTCAAGGGCTTCGGTCAGGAAGAGCAGGAACAGGAGCGGCTGGAGGCGGCCAGCTCGCGGCTGTTCGCGTCCCGGCTGCGCATGATCAGGCTGACGGCCAGGTACAACCCCGCGCTGACGGCCATTCCCTCGCTCGGCGTGGTCGGCGTGCTCGCGCTCGGTGGCTGGCTGGCCATTCACGGCGAGATCACCCTCGGCACGTTCCTCGCGTTCTCCGCCTACCTGGCCCAGATGAGCGGCCCGGTCCGCACGCTGACCATGATGGTCACCATCGGGCAGGAAGCGCGCGCCAGCGTCATCCGCGTGTTCGACGTCATCGACTCGCGCCCGGTGATCACCGACCAGCCGGACGCGATCGCGCTCCCCCCTGACGCAAACGGCATCAGCTTCGACGACGTCCGGTTCGGCTACGTGGCCTCCGAACCAGTCCTGCGCGGCCTTTCGCTCCGCGTGGCCCCGGGCGAGACGGTGGCCGTGGTCGGGGCGTCCGGCTCGGGCAAGTCCACCATCGCGCTGCTGCTGCCCCGCTTCTACGACCCGCAGGGCGGCTCGGTCACCATCGGCGGGCACAACATCGCGGACGTGACGCGTGATTCGCTGCGGGGCGCGATCGGCCTGGTCATGGAGGACAGCTTCCTGTTCTCCGACACGGTTCGGGCCAACATCGCCTACGGCAGGCCGGACGCTACCGAGGACGAGATCATCGCCGCGGCCCAGGCGGCGCAGGCCCACGAGTTCATCGAGAGGCTCCCCCAGGGCTACGACACCGTGGTCGGCGAGCAGGGCCTGACGCTGTCCGGCGGGCAGCGGCAGCGGGTGGCCCTGGCCCGGGCGCTGATCACCAACCCCAGGCTGCTGCTGCTGGACGACGCGACCTCGGCCATCGACCCGCGCCTGGAGGCGGAGATCCACGCCGCGCTGCGCGAGGTCATGCGCGGGCGCACCACGCTGATCATCGCGCACCGGCGCTCGACGCTGAACCTGGCCGACCGGATCGTGGTCCTCGACCAGGGCCGGGTGGCCGACAGCGGCACGCACGAGGAGCTGAGCGAGCGCAGCCCGCTGTACCGGCAGCTCATCACCGGCCCGGAGGCCGGGCCCGGCGCCGCCGTGCTGGTCCGGACGCGCGCGGGTCACAGCGTGGAAGAGGCGTTCGACGGGCGCGGCACCCTGGCGAGCTTGGCGCCGGCCGGCGCCCAGGGCCTGGCCCGGCTCGGCGGCGCAGGCGGCCGGGGATCGGGGGGACGCGGCCGCGGCGGAGGGGCCGGGGTCGGGGGCGCGAACGTCTTCGGGACGTTCGCCAGCCTGCCCCCGTCGCCCCGGCTGCTCGCCCAGGTCGACGCGCTGCCGCCGGCCAGGGACGTGCCGGACGTGGACCTCGGCCAGGCCCGGGCGGCGGACGGGCGCTTCACGCTGCGCAGGCTGCTGCGGCCGCTCATGTTCGCGCTGATCGCCGGGCTTATCCTGGACGGCCTGGACGCACTGGCGGGGCTCGCGCTGCCCGCGCTGGTCAGGAACGGCATCGACCACGGCGTCGAGACTAAGGTCTTCCACGCGATCGTCGTCGTATCTCTCGTCGGGCTCGCCATCGTGCTCGCCGACTGGCTGGTCAACGTCGCGGAGACGATGGTCGTCGGGCGCAACGGGGAGCGGCTGCTGTTCACCCTGCGGGTCAAGATCTTCGCCCAGCTCCAGCGGCTCGGCCTGGACTTCTACGAGCGCGAGATGTCCGGCCGGATCATGACCAGGATGACCACCGACGTGGACGCCCTGTCCACCTTCCTGCAGACCGGGCTGATCACGATGGTCAGCTCGGTGCTCACCTTCTTCGGCGTGCTCGCCGCGCTGCTCATCATCAACCTCAGGCTCGGGCTATACATCCTGGGCATCTTCCCCGTGCTGGCGGTCGCGACCGTGCTGTTCCGGTCCAAGTCCGCCAAGGCGTACAACGAGGCGCGCGAGAAGGTCGCCGCCGTCAACGCGGACTTCGCAGAGAACGTGGCCGGCCTGCGGGTGACGCAGGCGTACCGCCGCGAGCAGGCCAACCGGGCCAGGTTCGGCAGGCTCAGCGACGCCTTCCGGGTCACGCGGCTGCGGACGCAGCGCTATATCGCGGTGTACTTCCCGTTCGTGCAGACGCTATCGACGGTGGCGGGCGCGATCGTCCTGGTCGCAGCGACGGGCCAGGTGCGCAACGGCACGCTCGGGGTGGGCGCGCTGATCGCCTACCTGCTCTACATCGATATGGTCTTCTCCCCCGTCCAGCAGCTCTCCCAGGTCTTCGACGGCTACCAGCAGGCCATGGTCGGCCTGCGCCGGATCACGGAGCTGCTCAGGCTCGAGACATCCACCCCCGCGCCCAGCCGACCGGTCGTCGCGGGGACGCTGCGCGGCCGCATCGAGCTGCGCGACGTGGACTTCGGGTACGCGGGCAGCAAGGTCAACGCGATCGAGGGGGTCAGCCTGACCATCGAGCCGGGCGAGACCGTGGCCCTGGTCGGCCAGACCGGGGCGGGCAAGTCGACGCTGGTCAAGCTCGTCGCGCGGTTCTACGACGTGACCGGCGGGGCCGTCCTGGTCGACGGCACCGACGTCAGCGACTACGACCTGGCCAGCTACCGCCACCGGCTCGGCGTCGTCCCGCAGGAGTCGTACCTGTTCGCCGGGACGGTCCGGGACTCGATCAGGTACGCCAGGCCGGACGCGAGCGACGCCGAGGTCGAGGCCGCGGCCCGTGCCACCGGAGCGCATGACATGATCAGCGGCCTGCCGGGCGGCTACGACCACCAGGTTTCCGAGCGCGGCCGCAACCTGTCAGCCGGCCAGCGGCAGCTCATCGCGCTCGCCCGTGCGCAGCTGGCCGATCCCGCCATC
>Ga0187805_10000231_pt1 | contig 17253 bp, 11 predicted proteins | sample NC_wetland_sal_i_6_FD_132965 | JGI IMG/M metagenome (GOLD analysis project Ga0187805, IMG submission 132965) | Wetland sediment microbial communities from Neuse River Estuary, North Carolina, USA - Control_5 | ecosystem: Environmental > Aquatic > Freshwater > Wetlands > Sediment | place: USA...
AACTCCGACCAAGCTCAAGTACCAAGCCCAGCTTTTCAATAATTACCCTATTTCACAGTTCTTTTCAGGTCAGACGGCAACCCAGCTAGGTTTAACTTATGCGGACCCCGTGACCGGAGCCCCGGCTACAACACTGCCACTGTCAACTCTGTTGGCGCCTTACCCTTTCTTCCCTACGGTTCCGACCAGCGGCACGTTCGAGGGTGGGACTACCTACAACGGAATGAACATGAGGGTCCAGAAGCGCCATTCCCATGGCCTGGACTTCATCGTTGCGTATACAGTCTCCAAGCAGTTGGATAATTGGTCTGTAGGTGGAGCAGGTGTGGAAGCAGTGGATCCCATTCATTTCGGCCGGACAGGACTTATCGGCGGACGGGGCGGCCAATTGGAGAGCACTTTCGGTGGCCCGTGGACATTTCAGGATCCAAGCAACCGGAATGCTGACCGTGCCGTCGCGGTCGATGATATACCCCAACAGTTCAATGTCGCCGCCACTTACGACCTCCCCGTAGGCAGCGGCAAGGCCTTTGTGAATCGAAAGGGCTTAATAGGTGGCATCCTCGGAGGCTGGAAACTAAGTGGCAATTTCAACGCCCAAAAAGGCCTGCCCCTGCCCATTTCATGCCCTGCCAGCACACTGCAACAATTAAGCACCCCGGGTACCGCTTTCACGGAGTCGGGAGGCCGGTGCAACATGATCGGCGACCCCAATTTCGGCGGACATCGCTCCAAGTCTCAGAAGATTGCCGATTGGATCAATCCCGCTGCCTTCGAGCCCGCTTTTCCCGAATTTGAACCCGATGGGACGAACTTCTGGGCGAACTATGATCCAACCAATCCTCTGGCATGGACGTTCGGAAATATGAAGCCGCGGACGGATGCCATTCGTGGTCCCGGTTTCTGGAATCTTGACTCGTCGTTAATGAAGGATTTCCATCTCACGGAGGCCAGGTACGTCGAATTCCGCTGGGAAGTATTCAACACTCTCAACCATCAGAATTTGGCGCTTCCTAACACCACCTTTTGCTTACCGCCCAACTCCGACGGCTCGGTTGACTTGGTGCATCAAGCCGGATGTACCTTCGGAAAGATTACCGGGATCCAGACCGATCCGCGGAATATGACGTTCGCGCTGAAGTTCCTTTGGTGATTGAGGCGGAACATCGAGCATCCCTCGTCTCGCGGAGACTCGAATGATTCTGCGGAACATGGAACTGAAACCAAGCAGAAACTCAGGTTCGACACATTTTTGAGCAAATTTAGGCTGCAATTAGAACCAACTAGGAGGGGGCTGTGAAACATTCCCGGAAGCTTTTGACGTTTGGCGTAACTATGCTGCTGCTTATGGTGGTGTCAGCGGCTGCGAATGCACAAATGAGTAAGGTCAAGACTGTTTGGATCATACTCATGGAAAATCATAATTGGACCGGCAACGATGCCGGTGCCTCCTTTGGCGACCCTGATATCAAAGACAACCCACTGGCCCCGTATGCCAATGGGACACTGCTGAATACATCGGCGCACGCCGAGCAGTATTTCAATCCTCCAGGTAACCATCCCAGCCAGCCGAATTACTTGTGGCTGGAAGCCGGGACCAACTTCGGCGTTTTCGCGGATACTCAGCCCGGCCAGTCTCCGTTCAACATTGACGCTAAGCATTTGGTGAGACTTCTTCAAGAGGCAGGTATTTCCTGGATGGCCTACGCAGAGCCTGATTTTGGCAGCCCCGTTTTCGACACTTGCCCGGTTGATTTCAGCTTTCTCGACGTCGAACATCTCGCATTCGTGTATTTCACCGATGTCGCTGGTAACCCGCCAAATCCAAACTCCGCCGAATGTATATCGCACGTCCGGCCGTATTACCAGTTAGCCACGGATCTGGCCGACCATACCGTGGCACATTACAACTTCATCGTGCCCGATGTGTGCCATGACGGTCACGAGGGAATTTCTCCTTGCGATACCACGGAGCCTGCAGACAACACGCTGCGGGGAGATACCTGGCTTAAGAAAAACGTGCCGCTCATTCTCGAGTCAGACGCGTACAAAGAAGGTGGCGCCTTGATCATAGTTTGGGATGAAGCTGAAGATACCGACCAATTCAGCGATGGCCCGATCCCGTTTTTCCTGCTTTCGCCATTCGCAAAGGGCGGGGGCAAGACGCCTTACAGCAACAGCATCCATTACGATCACAGCTCCACCCTAAAGACGTTTCAGGAAATCTTTCACGTCGGACCGCTGCTAGGGGCTGCGGCTAACCCTAAGACAAATGATCTCAGTGACCTCTTTAAGCCAGAGTAGATAGGACACGCTTGTCACTGAGGTGGAGGGCTCGACCCTCGCTGTTTCGACGTCCCCACCTAGATTGAAGAACTTTGGAGGCCTCGATGACGCTGAATCGAACGTTTACTCTCTCGCAGCTGCCGCTTATGCCGTTCGGCTTTTTTCTCATGGCCTGCCTGCTGTCTGTTTTGGCGCCGGCGCAGGTGACCTTCAATGGGGCAAGCAGCGTGAATATGAGATCGCAGGCAGTGGGATCGGCGGGTGCAGCGGTTGCACTGTCCTTCACGATTGAAGCAAACACCACGGTGGGCAGCATCGCCGTGCTGACTACCGGCATCGCGGGCAAGGACTTCAGTCAGGCGACCGGGAGCACCTGCACGGCAATGACTTACGAAACAACCACCAGTTGCGTGGTTAACGTCACCTTCAAACCATTGGCCACCGGCTCGCGCCGTGGCGCCGTAGTTTTCTATTCGGGCGCCGCCAAAACCAGAACCGCGTTGGCCACAGTACCAGTTTTTGGAATCGGAACCGGTCCGCAGGTCGTATTCAGCCCAAGTGGCGCAGCCACCAATGTAGGGAGCAATTTTATAAGTCCGCAGGGCGTTGCTGTCGACGCGGCGGGCAATGTGTACGTTACCGACATTGGTCTGCAAGAGGTGTTCAAGATAACGCCCCGTGGAACTCAGACCACGGTAGGTAAGGGACTTGAGGTGCCGGAAGATGTGGCTGTGGATGGGGCTGGCAATGTTTATATCACCGATAGTCAAGCAGACGCAGTGTTCAAAGTGACGCCGGGCGGCGTGCAGACCACAGTGGGCAAGGGATTCTCCTATCCTGTTGGCATCGCCATCGATGGAGCGGGCAACGTTTACGTCAGCGATCCCTTCGTTCCGACGGTATTCCGAATAACGCCGAGCGGCGGGAAGAGCATGGTGGGCAGCGGGTACAACACACCTGCCGGCGTTGCCGTAGATGCTGCCGGCAATGTCTACGTCGCCGATACCTTCGACGCGACGGTGTTCAAGATAACGCGCAGTGGCAAACAGACAATGATCGGGAGCGGGCTTATTAGTCCCTCAGGCGTGGCCGTAGATGCGGCCGGCGATGTCTACGTCACCGATTCAGCCACCAACACTGTATACGAGATAACACCGGGGAATGTGCAGAATACAGTGAGCTCTGGTTTGGACGTTCCGAACGTCATCGCGATAGATGGACTCGGCAATCTTTATGTTGCCGATACCTTCAACTCACAGGTGACCAAGATCGACCGCGCAGATCCGCCGTCTTTGACGTTCGACGCGACGAAGATAGGCTCGACCAGCAAGGACAGTCCCAAGACAGTTGAGGTTGAGAATATTGGCAATGCTTCGCTGAACTTTTCCGCACTAAGCTATCCGACGGATTTCCCGGAGGCTTCTGGCGACAACGAATGCACCTCGAGCACATCCCTGATAGCCGCCAGCAACTGCTCGCTGATCATCAACTTCAGTCCCGTAACACCTTTCACCGGGTCATCGAACCTGTTAACGGAAGCCGTGAAGTTAACCACCGACGATCTCAACGTACCCAAAAAGATTCAAAAGGTGGTCGTAAGCGGTGAGGAGCTACAGAAGTGATCAGCAGGAAGGGCCGGAGTTCACGAAGCTATGGGCCGATCCATCGCGACTCGTGACCGTGAAAGAAATGACAAGGGCAGCACCTCTAACGGTAGCTTGGATAGTTATGGTTTGCTGCGCGGGCTTTGGTGCAACACCCATTGTCTGGGTCGTTCCAAGCTCTTTGCAGCGGGTGGGGCCGACGGATGCTCCAGGCGTCAAAACTGACGTAAAGATCCATGCGGCTCGAGGAGAATATGAATCGTTCCAGGTCGCGGTTCAAGCGCCTGGCGGCGGCCTCACTAACGTCAATTTTTCAGTTTCTGAACTGTTGAGCCCGCGCGGCGAAGAGCTTTCTCCCGCAAACTTGATTCTGTATCGGGAATGTTATGTAACAGTGAAGCGCCACAGCCCAACCTACAACGGACCGCCTAATCTGCCGATCACCAACGTTGGCACATTCCCCGATGCGCTCATTCCGTTTCTTGATCCTGCCACAGACGAGCCTCCCCTGGAACCCAAGATTCGAGCAGTTCCTTTTGACCTCGCTGCCGGACACAACGCAGTCTTCTGGGTCGACGTCTTTGTGCCTCGCGGGACGGCGGAGGGTCATTACAAGGGCACTTACACTGTAACGAGCGATCAGGGAGCATTCGAGGGCAAGATTTGTGTGGAGGTGTGGGGGTTCACATTGCCGCTGAAGCCATCTCAAAAGTCAAGCTTCAACGGCGGTGGCTCAAGCGTGCCTGGAGTGACCGAAGAGCTTCTGAGAAACAGGATAATGCCAGACACGGTTGCTCATGCGAATGAAAAGAAACTCATCGAAGGGTACGGGCTGAATGCTACCGACCTTGGCTTCTTCAGTGGTGTTTCCTATGGCCAGTGCGACATGTCCGCGGCCCCTTCACTCAGAGAGGTAGAAAGCGCCAAGGCGCTCCACCAATCCGACTTATATTTGTACGACGAATCCGCGGACCCCGAGAGTAGCTGTACCGGTACGGCATTTTACAAGTCAATGATCGCCTGGGCACAGAACCTGCATAAAGCTGGGATCGACAATTTGGTAACTCAGGAACCAGTACCCCAGCTTTATGACGACGGCTTGGGGGGCGGCCGATCCGCTGTCGATGTCTGGACGATGCTGCCGCTCGCTTATGACGATGCCCAGTCTTTTTCACCGCCGCGGGTGACGCATATGCTCAAGAAAGGAGATAAGGCGTGGTCCTACAACGCCCTTGTTCAAGATTCCTACTCGCCTAAGTGGGAGCTGGATTTTCTGCCCATCAACTATCGCATCCAGGCGGGCTTTATTAGCCAGAGCCTAGGATTAACGGGACTGCTTTACTGGAGCGTGGACGATTGGTCGGCAAATCCGTGGGAAAACCCTCAGGGCGCGCAGAATCCCGATTATCCTGGAGAGGGGGTGCTGGTGTACCCGGGTGAACCCGCAGGCCTCAAAGGCGTGGCTCCGTCGATGCGACTCAAATACTTGCGCGACGGCGTCGAGGACTACGAATATCTACAGCTGCTCAAGAATTGCGGCCAGTCTACCTTTGCCCTGTCCGAGGCCCAAAAAGTCGGCCGGGACTGGACCCACTGGACAAGAGACGAACGATTGCTGGAATCGGTTCGGGAGCAATTGGGAAATCAGATCGCCTCCAGCAATTGTGCTCCCTGATTGGAGAGAAAAATGGCCAACCTTGCATCGGTACCCACCGTGAATGCCAAGAGTTCCTTGGCCACCGAGTCCGAGCGTCAACCGATACCTCACTCCGCAGTCGCCGAGCGATTAGGCTCGCTCGATGCCTTCCGCGGTTTCGTCATGCTTTGGATTATTGGTGGTGAGGGATTGGTGGCAGGTTTGGCGGCTCTCGGACACAATCGAGTGGTCGAAGCTATTGTTTACGAGCTAAACCACACCCCGTGGCAGGGACTGCGCTTTTACGATTGCATATGGCCATCGTTCATGCTGATGGTCGGAGTCTCGGTACCTTTCTCGTTCGCAAAGCGCTCCCTCACCCAGACCTATCATCAGCAGCTGGTTCACGCCGCCAAGCGGGCGACGGTTCTTTTCTTGCTTGGCTCGTTGCGAGAATCGGTCACGGTCGGTTCGCCATACTTGGTCGAGTTGAGCAGCGCCCTGCAGCCCATCGCGATTGCCTATTTCGTGGCAGTCCTCGTAGTTCGAAAGTCCTGGCGTTTCCAGGCGGCCCTTGCCGCGCTGATACTCATCGTTTATGCGCTGGTTTTGGCATTCATTCCGGCTCCCGGCATAGCCGCGGGCAGCTATCAGTTCAATCACAATCTGGTTCACTGGGTCGATATCGCTTTGCTCGGCCAAGTGCACTGGGACCGCTGGCCTTATGCCAGCGAAGGCTGGGGAACGGTTCTGAGTACCATTCCAACCATCTCAACCACGCTTCTCGGTTTGCTCCTTGGCGAATTGCTCATGAGCCCACGCTCGAGGGAAACGAAGGCCAAATTCATCGGATGTATAGGAGTTCTGTGTATCGCGGTTGGTTACGCAATCAGTCCAGTTGTGCCCATAGTCATGAAGATGTGGACGACTTCCTACGGACTGATGTCTGCCGGGTGGGCCTGCCTCATGCTGCTCTTGTTCTACTGGCTGATTGACATCCGCGGCTATCGAAAGTGGGCGTTTCCGTTGACTGTGATCGGGATGAACGCCATCTTCATTTACATGTTTAGCAGCCTTATTCACCTCGATCCAATCGTCGACGCGTTCACTCGCGGGATCGCGAAGATTGTGCCCAATTCAGAGTTGCTGTTCCAGCAGGTCGCAGTCCTGGCGGTTGAATGGCTCATCCTGTTCTGGATGTATAAGCGAAGGATTCTCATCAAGGCATGAAGAGCTTTTCCATAACCTTATAGACGGAGCGAGAGCAGCAACCGTGGCAAGCAAACTTTCTTGGATCATAGCCGGTGTAGGCATGGCTCACACCATTCGGTTCAACTCCACCTTGAGAAGGGCGAATATCGTAGGACGATCAGTCTGTACAATTATCCTGCTTCCAGCCCTTCAGGTCGCGGCATGGGCCATCGCTGGACATAACGTGCTCCTACCGCAACCGCAGCAGATCCACTACGGATCGGGTCACCTTCGAATACGAGGCCTGCGCGTCCGGCTAGTGACAGATCCCAGTGTTGAGGATCGCTTTGCCGCGGACCAGCTCTCTCGATGGCTTTCCGACGCGGCTAAGGAACCTGTTCCCGTATCTCAGGGCGAGGCTTCGGGAGCGGTGATCGTGCTGAGACGGACAGGAGCGGTTGGCGCGCTGCCGCTTCCTGGTGAAACTCCTGGACCGAGCTCTCGCGAAGCATACACGTTAAAGGTCGCGCCCGCTCAAGGTGAAGTCGAGGCAACTTCATCGGCCGGCCTATTCTACGGAGTGCAAACGCTCTGTCAGTTGATCGAAGGGAGCGCGGCCGATGCGCTCCTGCCGGAAGTAGAAATTCATGACTGGCCGGCGCTGGCGTACCGGGGCACTATGGTGGACATGAGCCACGGACCTCTACCGACGGAGAGCGAGATCAAGCGGCAGCTGGACTTTCTTGCCCGTTGGAAGGCCAACCAGTACTACCTGTACAGCGAGGCTAGCATTGAACTTCAGGGATATCCACTACTCAATCCCGAAGGCCGTCTCTCCCAGGACGAAGTGCGGCGCATCATCGCGTATGGGCGTGAGCGGCACATTGATGTGATCCCCAATGTGGAGCTCTATGCTCACCTACACGACCTCTTTCGAGTGGAGGAGTATTCTCACCTTTCGGATCTGCCACACGGAGTCGAGTTCAACCCGAGCAACCCCGAGGTGATGCATCTGTTGAGTGATTGGATCGGCCAGATCAGCGATCTGTTTCCGAGTCCTTTCGTCCACGTCGGATTCGACGAGACTTTCCAGATCGAGATGGCCGTCAAAGAACAGGGTACATCTGCCACCGCAACGCGCTTGTTTGTCAGACAGCTTACCGATGTCACCCGCCTTTTCCAACAGCGCGGGAAGCAGGTCATGGCTTACGCAGACATCATGGTTCGATATCCGGACATTGTCGCGCAACTGCCACCAGGACTGATCGCAGTCGCCTGGTATTACACTGCTGATGCGAACGATAAAGCGTACAAACACTGGCTGGGCCCTCTGATCGCGAAGTCGGTGCCACATTTTGTCCAACCCGCAGTCACCAGTTGGGCCCAGATTGCTCCCGATTTCGATACTAGCTTTGAGAATATCGACACGTTCGTCGCAGCAGGACGAAAATCACATGCCCTGGGAGTCATCAATTCTGTTTGGACCGACGATGGGCAGGTCTTGCTGCGAATGTCCCTGCCAGGAATGGCGTATGGGGCGGTAGCAGCTTGGCAATCCAACCCAATCGATAGACAACATTTTTTCTCGGACTATGCGCGGGCTTTTTATACGCCTAACATTGCACCCGATGTTGCCATCGCCCTCGAAAAGCTCTCCCAGTCTGAAACCGAATTGCAGAAGGTCCTTGGGGAGTCCACGCAATTTACATTCTGGGAGGACCCATTCTTCCCAACCTACCTCAAGGGCTTAGCGCAGAATCAAGACCATCTGCGGCAGACACGTCTGCTGGCCGAGGAAGCTGAAACTCACCTCTATGCTGCTTTAGCCTTAGATGCGGGCGCTACCGGCCTAAATAGCCTTGTAGTTGGTGCCCGGCTACTCGACTACGCTGGGCAGAAATTCCAAACCCCACAAGAGTTGATTGAGCTATGGGGAAAAATCGGTAAGACGCGGCCAGACAGCGACAAGTGGTGGAACGAATGGGAATCCCAGGTCGTTTACCAAGACCATTCCCGCATCGTGGATCTGATGGACGCCGTTACAGAGCTGCGTCCACTCTATCGCGCGGAGTGGCTGGATGAGTACTCTCCCTACCGCCTGGCCTCGGCGTTAGGGAGATGGGATGCCGAATATGAATATTGGAGAAGGTGCCAGCAGCTGCTGCAGCAGTTCTCGGATAGCTCGCACGAAGGAGACGTGCTACCACCACTAGAAACGCTGCTTGGGCACTAAGCTCGCAAGCCTTGGCTGTGCCGAGGTTTCAAGAAGGGTAAGAATGGCGAAGGAGTCCCTAATGGAAACGGTGATCCAGGCGGCGCATGCGAAGTCTTCGGAGATTCTCAATCACAATCGGAAGTTTATCCCGGGCGGCGTAGTGTCGGTCAATCGGGCCGTGCAACCTGAGATTGTTTTCGTCAAAGGTCAAGGAGCGTATATATGGGACGCAGATGGGAACCGATACATCGACTACCACGCCGCCTTTGCTCCACATTTCTTAGGGCACAATGACCCCTATGTAACTGACGCGGTTATCGCCGTGCTGCGGAGATCGGCCAGTCTCTACGGCTCCGGAACAACGGAACTGGAAGGGCAGCTCGCCGAACTGATCTGCCGACATATATCAGCGGTAGAGTCGGTCCAATTTTTGAATACCGGAAGCGAAGCCACGTATCAAGCCATTCGCTTAGCTCGAGCTGTAACCGGGAGAGATCACATCATCGTTGTGCAGGGTGGTTACAACGGATGGCATGACGATGTCGCCTGTAATTTGATGACTCCTCTCGACGTGGTCGGGCAGCGAGTCTCTCCCGGCGAGTACCCTTTCATTCCGATCAGTGCTGGAATTCCCAGTGAACATCGGGACTTGGTTCACCCGATTAACTTCAACGATCTTGAGTCGGTGGACTACGTTTGCCAGAAGTACCCGGTGGCGGCCCTGATCACAGAACCGATTCTCCAAAACATCGGCATCGTCAAGCCCGAAGCCGGTTATCTGCAGGGACTGCGTCGCCTGGCGGATCGTTTTGGATTCATCCTCATTTTCGATGAAGTCAAAACGGGCTTTCGCCACAGCCTCGGCGGCTATGCAAAGATCGCCGGCGTAATCCCAGACCTAATCGTCTTTGGCAAGGCCATGGCGAACGGCTATCCGATTGCGGCGCTCGGGGGAAAAAAGGAATTAATGGAGTGGTTTGTTCATCCCGACCCTTCGAAGCGAGTACTCCTGGCTGGTACCTACAATGCGCATCCTGTTCCAACTGCAGCGGCGATCGCCACGATAGAGCGTCTGCTTATGAATGAAGGGGAAGTCTATCGGCATATCGAAGCTTTGGGACAAGAAATGCAAGAAGGCTTGGAACGGATTCTTCGGTCCTTGAGTCTTGAGGCGGTAGTGGCAAGGCAGGGCTCCGCTTTCTGCATCTATTTTATGGACCACTGCCCGAAAGATTGGCACGATCTGGCAGCCCACCATGATGTCCGTTTTGACGAGAGCCTGCGCAGGAAAGTGATCGAGCTTGGTATCTACTTCTTCCCACTTGCGACGAAACAATGTTCTATTTCCTTTGCACATACTCGAGAAGACATCGAAGCTACGTTAGATCAGGTGAGCTGTGCGCTAAAACTGATTTCGGGGTGAAGTCTACCGATGCGATCCTGGCTTCTTCTGTTTAGCTGCAACTTCATGTGGGCGCTGCAATTTACCTGCGTCAAATTAGTCCAGGACCAGGTTGGTTCCTTATTCACCGTCTGGGGCCCTATGACGCTGGCCACAGTACTGCTTTATCCATTGCTTCGAGCGGAGTTGAAGGGCACTGAAAAAAGGGATCGGCGAGGCAGTGATATTCTGATTTTCCTGCTGCTCGCCGTTGTGGGAGTGTTTCCCGGGCAAGTTCTCATCACTTGGGGCACCCGCATGTCACTGGCCAGCAATGCCGCCTTACTGATGCTGACACTGCCCGTGTCCACCGCGTTTCTGGCATTTATCTTCTTGCATGAAAAAATGACCGCCATACGATGGGTCAGTTTCGGCTTGGCCATAATTGGTGTGGTGATGTGCTCCGATATTGATTTTCGAACGCTGAACTTTGGAAAGGGTTATCTATACGGGAATGTTTTGATTTTCGTAGGGACTCTGGGAAGCGCTTTTTACAATTCTTACGGCAAGAAGATCTTGGAACGATATTCGCCGACTGAGATGTTGTTTTTTACGTACTTAGCGATGTTTGTCGTTATGACTCCGTTGACTCTGGCCCAGGAACCCGGAGTGTTCGCTGTTATTCCTCATTTCACTCTTCAGACCTGGATCGGGCTCGCCCTGCTTACTTTCTTCCACAATTACTTGTCGATGGTTCTGTTTCTTAAAGCTCTCAAACAGCTCGATGCGATTCAGGCGGCTCTCTCGAACTATTTGATAACGTTTTTTGGGGTTCCGATTGCCGCCATCTGGCTAAAGGAAAAGTTGACCCCATTGGCGATTATTGGCGGCGTGTTGATCCTAGGCAGCACGTTATTGATTACAGTGTGGGAGAACAGACACGCAGAAAAATGCGCTGCTGTATCGGCGGCGCAATGAGATCGAACCGGTCTTTAGGTAAGATTAAGATGACGCGCGAGCGAAAACCCATCTATCCGACTAAATCTGTTTTATTGCCCAGACAAAAAGAACCGCAAGCTCCTGACGGCGGCAGTGCGGGCGTTGTTGGCATGGGGCTGATGGGAAGCAGTATTGCCACGTGCTTGCTTGCGGCAGGACACACAGTGGCTGCAGTGGAGACGGATCCAGCAAAGCTCCGGAAATCCCCTCGCCGAGTGCGGTTACTGCTAGAGGGTTTAACAGAAGAGAGACTGCTCAGCGCAAACCCAAAGAAGATTCTTAGAAGGCTGACTGTTTCCGCAGACTACTCTGTTCTACGGCAAGCTCAGATTGTCATGGAATGCGTCACAGAAGATCTCAATGTCAAAAAGATGGTGATCCGAAGCATCGAGCAGGCGGTGTCTCGTGGCGCGATTATCGGAAGCAATACTTCTGCTATTCCGCCAACCCTGCTTCAACATGATGCGCTTCATCCTGAGCGCATTCTGGGCATTCATTGGGGCGAGCCCGCCCACATAACGCGGTTTATGGAAATCATTTGTGGAGAAAAGACCGCGACAGTCCATGCGGAGCGTGCTCTCGCGTTGGCACGGCGATGGGGCAAAGAGCCTTCTCTGCTTCGCAAAGACGTGCGGGGGTTCATTACGAATCGAGTGATGTACGCCATGCTGCGTGAGGCGTTCCATCTGGTGGAGTCCGGCGTGGCGTCAATTGCCGACGTGGACCGCTCATTACGTAACGACCTTGGATATTGGATCACTTTTGCTGGACCATTCCGCTTTATGGATCTAACCGGAATCCCTGCCTATTGTGCGGTCATGCGTGACCTTTTACCCGATCTCGACTGTGGCAAGCTCGTTCCAGAACTGATGAAGAAAGTCGTCGAAGCTGGCGCCCAAGGCACAGCAAACGCAAAAGGCTTCTATGAGTACACGCCTGCACAGGCCAAAGAGTGGGAGGAACGTTTCCTGAAGTTCAGCTACGATATTCGAGCGCTCGCACAACAATATCCTGAAGAGAATGGAAATGCCTCTTGCGGCAGGGTAGAGGGGATACCCCCCAAACGCGAAACTCGGAAGCGGGTTCTGCGACGGCGGCGCGGATAATCGAACCATGTTGATTGGGCCAGATCGAAGCGTTGCTCTGTTGGCCGTACTTCTCCTTTGCACGACTGCGGTTGTGTACCCAAGGATCAGTGCCGGCGAGAGTCGTGGCTCGCGCTCAGAGCTCTGCCGTCGTTGCGCAGCGATTTCACCAACATTGCTTCCGCAGCAGAGAGAACAGAAACTGGGACCTTCGCCCGATGCGCTGGTTGAGTCACTGGAACGAGCCTTGTCTGACGGGAAGATGCAAAATGCTCACGATCTCTTAGTCGAAATCTTGAAGCGTCCTCATCCCACGTCTGATGTTCTCTTGCGCGTTGGAATCCAGTTTGCCCAACGGGAAATATATGGAGATGCCAGCGAGGCCTTCCAACGCTGTATTCAAGAACATGCTGAGGTTTTCGAAGCCTATTACGACCTCGCGTTGGCGGACATCGCTCTGCAACAGTGGGAACACGCCCTCACAACCCTGCAGCAAGCCCCGCAGAAATCGAAATCTGAAATCCTGGCGTGTTCGTATCTGCGGGGCAAGGTAGAACATTCACAAGGGAAGGTCGCTGAGGCAGAACGCGACCTTTCGGATGCCTTTGCAGGTGCACCACAGAATCCAACCTACGGCATGGATCTTGGGCTGTTTCACATCCAACAGCACGACTACCTCCAAGCGGCCACAGTGTTTAGCCGCGCCGCCGAGCTCAATCCTCGCTCATCCTTTCTTCTTCTCGGGCTCGCATTGTCCAGGTTTCTTGCGGGGCAGAACGAACAGTCCTTGGCGACGTTAAGAAAACTCCTCTCTGTTCAACCGAACTTCGCCCCGGCTCGAGTTCTAATGACATTTGTTCTGACGGTGGAGGGGAAGCTGGAGGATGCTGAAAAGATCGCACGGCAGGGCCTCAGCGCTCCTGATGCATCTCCCTATTTGTATTACCTTGACGCCTCTGTTCTCGTGAAGCTCCAATCGCGGCAGTACAAACGTATCTTCGACGAACTTAGCATTGCCCGCGATAGAATTCCTTCCTGCAGTCTGTGCTACTTGACTGAGAGTAAGGCGTATCAGGCGCAAGGGAATTTCGACGCTGCTATTGCTGACCTTGAAGCTGCCACTCGGATGGATCCGAATCTTCCCGAAGCCTGGTATCGTTTGGCTTCTCTATATCGCAGTATTGGGCGCAGCGACGACGCATCCCGAGCGCAAGACCGATTTCAAAAACTGAAGTCCGACAAGGAAGGCCGCGAGGTTCAGATGTTGCGCGAGAACTTCCTGCAAAGTCTGGATGCTGCCCAGGCCGCCCAATGATTTAGGCGCAAACCAGCGAGCAGTAGGACGAAAATATCTACCATGAAGGTGTTCCATCAGTCAGCGGCGGGGTTCGCAATTGGTTTGCTCACGCTCGGGGGTTCAATTCTTGACTTCCGACCTATGGCGGCGACCGCTACCGAACATTTCTCGGCTACTCCGCCGAGAGTCCACTTTGTCGATATCGCAGCTCGCGCCGGATTGACGGCCAGGACGGAAGATGGTGGCGAAAGAACAAAGAAATACATCATTGAAACCACCGGCAGTGGTGCGGCGTTCGTTGACTATGACAACGATGGCTGGCCCGACATTTTTCTGGTCAATGGAACTACGTTGGACGGCTTCCCCCGAGGCAAGGAGCCCACCAGTCACCTCTATCACAACAATCGCGACGGAACCTTCACCGATGTTACACAAAAAGCGCATGTCGCGCTCACGGGCTGGGGCCAAGGCATATGCGCAGGAGATTACGACAACGACGGATGGGTGGACCTGTTCATCACCTTCTGGGGACACAACGTGCTGTTACACAATAACGGTGACGGAACTTTCACAGACGTCACAAAGCAAGCTGGGCTGTGGCACGATGATGTGCGATGGGGCACGGGGTGCGCTTTCGTTGACTATGACCGCGATGGTCGCCTTGACCTGTTTGTCTCTCAGTACGTGGATTTTGATCCTGCCAAGACACCCATTCCGGGGCAGAGCACTTTCTGCCGTTGGAAGGGGATTCCGGTGATGTGTGGTCCCCGCGGTTTGAAAGGCGCAAGAAACGAGCTCTATCACAACAATGGCGATGGCACCTTTAGCGACGTTAGCGTGAGATCAGGAATCGCCAACCCGGGACCGTATTATTGTTTCACCGCTCTTACCGGTGATTTCGATAACGACGGTTGGCCGGATATCTATGTGGCTTGCGATTCCACTCCCAGCCTTCTGTTCCATAATAATCACGACGGAACATTCAACGAAATTGGTGTTCGCGCCGGAGTTTCTTACAACTCCGATGGTCAAGAACAAGCCGGCATGGGTGCCGATGCAGCGGACTATGACGGTGACGGTTGGCTCGATATTATTAAGACCAATTTTTCTGACCAAACCGCTGCCCTGTACCGCAACAACCAGGACCGAGCATTTAGCGACGTCACTTACGAGGCGGGTCTCGGCGGCAATATGCAGTTCCTGGGCTGGGGCACGCTCTTCGTCGATATTGATGACGACGGCTGGCCGGACCTATTTATGGCGAATGGCCATGTCTATCCCGAAATAGATCGGTATGCGATGGGGAGCACTTTTCGGGAGCGGAAGCTGCTGTATTGGAATCGGCGTGACGGCAAGTTCACGGATATTTCGCTCAATGCCGGTCCGGGTATCACTAAGCCTTTTAACAGTCACGGCGTGGCTGCTGCCGACTTCGACAACGATGGTAGGGTGGAGCTTCTGGTGAATAACAGCCATGATTCACCGAGTCTGCTTAAGAATTACGCCCAACATGGTAACTGGTTGCTTGTCAAACTCGTCGGCACAAGGTCGAATCGCGATGCTATCGGCGCCCAAGTGAGGGTCCGGACGAACGGCCATCAACAATTGCAAGAAGTCCGCAGCGGCGGCAGCTACATCTCGCAGAGTGATTTTCGACTGCATTTTGGCCTCGGCTCCGCCACGAAAGTTGACCAACTGGAAATTCGATGGCCAAGCGGGTTAGTGGAGAAGTTAAAGGACGTTCCGGCTAATCAGATCCTGACCGTGAAAGAGGGAATTGGAATCGTCAAGCATTAATGACCGGCAAGAACATAGCACGGAATCGCGGGCAGATGGGAGTGACACCTTCGTGAGCATTGTCTTCAAGGGCGGTACAGTAATCGACGGCAGTGGCGCGCCACCTGGCTCCGGTGACGTCTTGATCTCCGGCCAAACCATTGACAGAGTCGGCGTTTTCGAGGCGCCCGCCGATGCCCAGGTGATCGACTGCCGTGGGTTGGCGGTGGCGCCCGGCTTCATCGACTCGCACAGCCATCTTGATCTTCAAGTGTTGGAAAATCGCTCTGACAAGCTGGCGCAGGGAGTCACGAGCGAGGTGGTGGGCAACTGTGGTTTTTCACCGTACCCCGTGCCGCACGAACGGAAGTTGCTCCAGGATTATGCTAATGGTCTTTTCTGTGGGAGCACTGACTGGGGCTGGCCCGGCGCCAAGGCTTATCTGGAACAAGCAGTCCGTTCGCCGACAACGACGGTGTTTTCCCTAGTCGGACACGGAACCCTTCGCATCGCACGCGCCGGCCACCGACTCGGACAGCTTGCCGAGAACGATCTTGAATGGATGGAACAGAAACTTTCCGAATTGCTCGCCGAAGGTGCATGCGGCTTCTCCACCGGGCTCATGTATTCACCAGGCGCCAGTGCTCCATTCACCGAGTTGGAGCTGCTGTGCCGGGTCGTCGCGCGCCACCAGAAAATATACGCGACCCATATGCGTGGGTATGGCGATTTTTTGATCGAAGCAGTGGATGAGCAGCTTGAACTAGCTCGCCGGACGGGCTGCCGACTGCAGATCTCGCATTTCCAGGCAGTCGGTCCGCGCAATTGGGACAAGCAAGCCGTGGCTTTGGAGAAAATCGAGAGCGCCGCGGCCGAGGGTCTTGATGTGGGCTTCGATTGCTATCCGTACATCGCGGGGAGCACCGTTTTGACCCAACTTCTACCGCAATGGTCGCTTGCGGGCGGCATCGACCGTCTGCTTGCCAGGCTGGCCGACAGCACCGAAAGGAAGCGCATCGCAGTCGAGACGGATTCCAGCCTGGAGCAGGGCTGGACCAATATTTTGGTCTCCGCGCTCGAAACGCCAGCCAACCAAGGCTTAATCGGACAAACTATCGCGGCGATTGCAGCAAGCCGAGGATGCGCACCCGTCGAAGCGGTATTCGATCTAATCCAGGAAGAACAGGGACGGGTGAATATGCTCGAAATGAATCAGAGCGAAGCGAATCTGCGCCAGACAATCTCTCATCCACTGTCGTGTATTATCAGCGACGGCTTTTACGTCAAGGGACGTCCCCATCCCCGCCTTTACGGAACATTCCCCTTGTTGCTCGGAGAGATGAGTCGAGAGCGTGGATGGCTCACGCTGACCGCGGCTGTTCATAAGGTCACGGAGAAGCCGGCACGTCGTTTCTCGATTCCACGCCGCGGCCGTCTTGAACGCGGTTATTTTGCAGATGTGGTGGTTTTTGATCCCGCAACGGTCAACAGCCCGGCTTCGTTCCAAAATCCATCGCTTCCGCCAAGTGGCGTCTGCCACGTATTCCGTAACGGAGTCCCCGTCTGGCCGCGGGACCTTTCTCATTGACAGGAACCGGAAGGTGGCTTTCCTTCAAGGCTCCGAATGCTCATTCTTTGCCACTCCTAACTTCCAAGTGTGAGAACCCAATCCAGCAGGGAGCTCGATCGTCAGAGATTCGTGGGCGAAATCCGCTGTTCTCGTCTCTAACGGTTTGCCGTCTACCGACACCTCTGGATGTGACGCTACCAATTGTTCCCGTAG
>Ga0187805_10000232_pt1 | contig 17226 bp, 15 predicted proteins | sample NC_wetland_sal_i_6_FD_132965 | JGI IMG/M metagenome (GOLD analysis project Ga0187805, IMG submission 132965) | Wetland sediment microbial communities from Neuse River Estuary, North Carolina, USA - Control_5 | ecosystem: Environmental > Aquatic > Freshwater > Wetlands > Sediment | place: USA...
CCGCCGCTCAATCCACCACGCGGCGGCTGTGCCAGCGCCTGCACGGTGCGCGCATGCGAACGTTCGTCCGCCGGCAAGCCGGCCGCCGCCGCTTCGGGCTGGGAATCGTATTGCGCGACGTCGCTGCGCTCGAGCGTGTCGACGATCGGCAGTACTGTTTCAGTGCCGAAGCGCCGCGCCAGCCACGCCAGCAGGCGCGAGCGCAATCCCGGCCGCAGCCGGCTGGTGCGGCCGCCGGCGCCGGCGATCTGTCGCGTCCAGAATTCGGCGTGCGCCTCCTCCACACCGGCGAGACGGCGATAGACCTGTTTCAGTTTTGTGTCGGATTCTGCATCGGCGAGAGCGCGGTAAAGTGCTGCGCTGTCGACCTCGCCCTGCAGGTTGCGGCGGTAACGCCCTAGATTGCCAGCTGCGCCGGATGCTTTGCCTTTGGTCACGGTACGATTATAGCGCGGCGGCCGATGGCAGAAAGTGTGGCCGAAATGTCATTGCCTACGGCTAGGTTGGTTGCAACCGTTCCGCGGCGGCGCATGGCTGGGCTGCGATATTTCGGTGGCATCGCCGCGGCTCGGATTTTATAAATTGATACTATCGATCGATAGATATAAACCCGGTTCCTCATGTTAGCGCCTGTGACTATCGTGGCCCGCACCGCCCGGCGGAATACCGCTTCGACGCGCGGTGCCGACACCCGCCGCCGCCTGATCGAGACGGCCATCGAGGTCTTTGCCACCCACGGCTACGACGGCTCCAGCACGCGGCTCTTGGCGGAACGTGCCGGCGTCAACCTGCCGGCGATCCAGTATCATTTCGGCAGCAAGGAAGGCCTTTACCGCGCCGTTGTCGGCTATTTCGCCGACTATATCGAACAGCAGATGACGCCGGTCGGCGCCCGCGTGAAGGCGGCGTTCGCGGCCGGCAAACCGTCGCGCGCCGCGACCCTCGCGCTGTTACTTGATCTTCTCGAAGAATTCGTCGCGCTGGTGTTCGAAGGCGGCGAGGGCGATACGCGCGCCAGTATCGAAAGCCGCAAGCTGTTCATCGCCCGCGCCGAAGTCGAGCGCTCAGCGGCGCTCGAATCGCTTTACGCGACGATGCGGCGCTGCGTCGGCGAACCGTGTGCGGTTTTGGTTGCGCGGCTGATCGGACGCTCGCTCAAGGACGAGCGGACTTGGCTGCGCACCGCTGCGATCCTCGGCCAGGCGACAGTGTTCTGCAACAAGCCGGCGGCGCGGACCATGCGCTGGAAGACGTTCGACCGCGCGCACGTACGGGCGGTGCAGCGTGTGGTCTGCGACCATACGCGGGCGATTTTTGCCGGAGGCGGACGATGAGCCGCCGGCTACTGGTTGTGGTTGCCGCATTGGCGCTGGCCTCGTGTGCGGTCGGCCCCGATTTCAAAGAGCCCGCGGCGCCCGCGGATGCCGGCTACACGCCGGAGAAACTCACCGACACGGCCGCAACCGATGTTGCCGGCGGCGCGGCCCAGCATTTCAACAGTGGCGAGGATATTCCGGGCGAATGGTGGAGCCTGTTCCATTCGCCGGCGCTCGACACGCTGGTGAAGGAGGCGCTGGCGCACAATCCCGACCTCACGGCCGCGCAGGCATCGCTGCGTCAAGCGCACGAAAACACGCTGGCAACCGAAGGCGGCTTCTTCCCGACGATTGACGCCGAGTTCAACCACACGCGCGAGAAGCTCAACGGCGCCTCCATCGGACAGCCCAAAACGCACAGCATCTTCAGCCTCAACACCGGCGAAATCACCGTCGGTTATTCGCCCGACGTTTTTGGCGGTACGCGCCGACAGGTCGAAGCATCCGAGGCGGCCGAGACCTTCCAACGCTTCCAGCTCGAAGCGGCGTACCTGACGTTGACGTCGAATGTGGTTGCAGCCGCGGTGGACGAAGCGAGGCTGCGGGCCCAGATCGCGTCGACCGAGGACATCATCAAGGCCGATAGTGACGTGCTCGATCTGCTCAATCACCAGTTCGAGCTTGGCGCGGTCGCGCGCGGCGCGGTGCTGCAACAGGCGGCGACGCTCGCCCAAGTGAAATCGACGCTGCCGCCGCTGCAGAAGCTGTTGGCGCAGGAGCGCGATCGCATTGCCGCTCTGATCGGCCGCTTCCCCAACCAGCCGCCGGGCCAGACCTTTGATCTCGCGTCCTTGACCTTGCCGCAAGCGCTGCCGGTGAGCCTGCCGTCGCGCCTGGTGGAACAGCGTCCGGACGTGCGCGCCGCCGAAGCGACTCTGCACGAGGCGAGCGCGGAAATCGGCGTCGCCACCGCGAATATGCTGCCGCAGTTCAACCTCACGGGCGATATCGGCACCGAGGCCGCGACGCTCGGCGGCATGTTCGCGTCCGGCACCGGTATCTGGAGCCTGGCCGCCGGCGTGACGCAGCCGCTATTCCACGGTGGCACGCTGCTGCACGAAAAGCGCGCGGCCGAAGCGGCTTACGACGCAGCCGCCGCGCAATACCGCAGCACGGTGCTGTCGGCATTCCAGAACGTCGCCGACACGCTGCGCGCGCTGCAATCCGACGCCGATGCGCTGCAGGCGAGCACCGCCGCGGAGCGCTCCGCTGCCGACAGCTTGGCATTGGCCCAGGATCAATATCGGCTCGGCGCCATCAGCTACATCGAACTGTTGAATGCCGAAACGACGTATCGCCAGACCGTCATCGTTTTCGTCCAGGCGCAAGCCAACCGCTATGCCGACACCGCCGCGCTGTTCGAGGCGCTGGGCGGCGGCTGGTGGCACCGTTCGGACGTCGCCCAGAACAAAACCCAGGACTAAGCCATGCCGTTCGACCCACGCGACGTAAAGCAGCACTTCCGCGGGATGAGTCCGCTAGCGAAGCGCATGATCATCATGCTGGCGATCGCGGCGATCGTATTATTCATCATCTTCGGCTTCGAAGCCTTCCGCTCGATCATGATCGGTAAGGCGATGCGCGCCTTCGCCAATCCGCCGCAGACGGTTTCGACGGTGGTGGCTACGACGCAGGAATGGCAGCCGACCCTGACGGCAGTCGGGTCGCTGCGCGCGGTCAACGGCGCCGAGCTGTCGCTCGAAGTCGCCGGCGTCGTCGATAAGCTCTATTTCCAATCCGGTAATGATGTCAGCGCGGGAGCGGTACTGATGACGCTGCGCTCGGACGACGATGTCGCCAAGCTGCACGCGCTTCAGGCCACCGCCGATCTCGACGCGATCAACCTGGCGCGCGACGAGAAACAGCTCAAGGTCAACGCCGTCAGCAAGGCGCAGGTCGACACCGATTCCGCGACACTACGCAACGCCCAGGCCCAGGTGGCCGAGCAGCAGGCGATCGTTGACAAGAAGACCCTGCGCGCGCCGTTCGCCGGCCATCTCGGCATCCGCGCCATCGACGTCGGACAATATCTGGCCGCCGGCACGAACATTGTCACGCTGCAGGCGCTCGATCCGATCTATGTCGATTTCACGCTGCCGCAGCAAGCGCTGGCGGAGATCCGCGAAGGCCAGCTGGTGACGGCGACGGTCGACACCTATCCGGACCAGAGCTTCGTCGGCAAGATTACGGCGATCAATCCGGTGGTCGATGTCGCAACGCGCAACGTCCAGGTGCGCGCGACGGTGGCCAATCCCGATCATCTGCTGCTGCCGGGCATGTATGCCAAGGTGACGATCGATGTCGGCTCCGAAGAGCGTTACGTCACGCTGCCGCAGACGGCGATCATCTACAATCCGTACGGCAACACGGTTTACGTGGTTCAGGACAAGGGCAAGGACGCGCAGGGCCACCCGCAGCTCGAGGCGCAGCAGGCCTTCGTCACCACCGGCCCAACGCGCGGCGACCAGGTCGCGATCGTCAAGGGGGTGGACGCCGGCACCACGGTCGTCTCCGCCGGGCAGATGAAGCTACGCAATGGCTCCCGCCTGATCATCAACAACTCGGTCGTGCCAACCGACAATCCCAATCCGCATCCGCAGGAAGAGTAGACGCGATGAAGTTCACCGACATCTTCATCCGCCGGCCGGTGCTCGCCATGGTGGTGAGCATGCTGATTCTCGTGCTCGGCCTGCGTTCGGTCGGCACGTTGCCGGTCCTGCAGTATCCGCGCACCGAGAACGCGGTGGTGACCGTCGTCACCACCTATTATGGCGCCGACCCGGCGGTGATCGCCGGCTTTATCACCACGCCGCTCGAGAACGCCATCGCCCAGGCCAACGGCATCGACTACCTGACGTCGATTAGCCAGATGTCGACGAGCACGATCACCGCCAATCTGCGGCTCAATTACGATGCCGACAAGGCGATGACCGAGATCAACGCCAAGATCACCTCGGTGCTGAACCAGTTGCCGCCCGGCGCGCAGCAGCCGGTCGTGACCATCAAGATCGGCCAGACCTTCGACGCGATGTATCTCGGCTTCAAGAGCGAGACGCTGGCGCCGAACCAGATCACCGACTACCTGGTGCGTGTCGTGCAGCCCAAGCTTCAAGCGGTGCCCGGCGTGCAGACCGCCGAAATCCTCGGCGGCCGCACCTTCGCGCTGCGCGCCTGGCTCGATCCGGCGAAGCTTGCCGCTTATGGCCTGACCGGTGCCGACGTGTCGGCGGCGCTGTCGCAGAACGACTACATCTCGGGCATCGGGAACACCAAGGGCCAGATGGTCCAGGTGAACCTCAGCGCTTCGACCAATCTGCACAGCGTCGACGAGTTCAAGAATCTGGTCATCAAGCAATCGGGTGGCGCCATCGTCCGGCTAAAGGACATTGCCAACGTCACGCTTGGCGCCGACGATTACGATTCACAGGTCGGCTTCGACGGCCAGCGTGCGGTCTACATCGGCATTCAAGTCGCGCCGGCGGCCAATCTGCTCGACGTTACCAAGGGCGTGCGCGACGTCTTTCCGACGATTCAGAGCCAACTGCCAAAGGGCCTGCAAGGCACGATCGTCTACGATTCGACCAAGTTCGTGAACAGCGCGATCAGCGAGGTGATCCACACGCTGGTCGAAGCGCTGCTGATCGTCACCGCGGTGGTGTTCCTGTTCCTTGGCTCGGTGCGCTCGGTGGTGATTCCAACCGTCGCCATCCCGTTGTCGCTTATCGGCACCTTCACGATGATGCAGGCGTTCGGCTTCTCGATCAATTTGCTGACGCTGCTCGCGCTGGTGCTCGCCATCGGCCTCGTCGTCGACGACGCCATCATCGTCGTCGAAAACGTCAACCGTCACCTCGAAGAGGGCATGAAGCCGATGGCGGCGGCGATCCGCGCCGCGCGCGAGCTCGGCGGCCCGATCATCGCCATGACCGCAGTGCTGGTCGCGGTCTATATCCCGATCGGCTTCCAGGGCGGCCTGACCGGCGCGCTGTTCACCGAGTTCGCATTCACCCTGGTGGGCGCGGTGACAGTCTCGGCGATTGTCGCCTTGACGCTGTCGCCGATGATGACGTCGCGGCTGCTGAAGCCGCATTCCGAGCTCGGCCATGGGTGGCAGGCGCGCTTCACTGAATTCGTCGATCGCAATTTCAACCGGCTGCGCGGCGCCTACGAGCGCCGGCTGCACGGCAGCCTCAACTTCCTGCCGGTGACGGCGACGCTCGCGGTCATCGTGCTCGGCAGCATCTATTTCCTCTATACCGGCTCGAAGACCGAGTTGGCGCCGATCGAGGACCAGGGCGTCATCATCGAATCCTCGCGGCCGGCGCCGGATGCGACCTTGGAGCAGAAGCTGCTCTATTCGCGCCAAGTCTATTCGACCTTCGCCGCCTATCCCGAGACGGCGCACGTCTTCCAGCTCGACACACCGGGCCAGTCGATCGCCGGCATGGTGCTGACGCCGTGGGATGAAAGGTCGCGCACCTCGAACGAGCTGCAGCCGCTGGTGCAGCAGCAGCTCAGCCATATTGCGGGCATCAACGCCGTCGCCTTCCAGCCGCCGCCGCTGCCGGGCAGCTTTGGCCTGCCGATTCAGTTTGTAATCGGCACGACCGAGCCGTTCAGCCGGCTCAACACCGTGTCGCAGACCTTCCTGCAGGACGCGCTGAAGACCGGCTTGTTCATGTTCCTCGATACCGATCTCCGGATCGACCAGCCGCAGGCGACCATCGTCATCGACCGCGATAAGACGGCGCAGCTCGGCTTGAAGATGAGCGATGTCGGCGCGGCGATGTCGTCGATGTTGGGCGGCGGCTACGTCAACTACTTCGATTTGCAAGGTCGCTCGTACAAAGTCATTCCGCAGGTCGAGCAGGTCGCGCGCCTCAATCCCGACCAGCTGCTGCACTATTACATCAAGGCGTCGGACGGCTCGGTGGTGCCGTTGTCGACCATTGCGCATATCCAGACCGACGCGATTCCGGAAGCGGTCAACCACTTCCAGCAGCTCAACAGCGCGACCATCCAGGGTGTCGCCGCGCCCGGCGTTGCCATGGGCGACGCGCTCGCCGCGCTCAAGGATCTCGCCGACCGGACCTTGCCGCCGGGCTATTCCATCGACTATGCCGGCACGTCGCGGCAATACATCCAGGAGACCGGCGGATTTATCGTCACCTTCGGATTCGCGCTGATCATCATCTTCCTGGCGCTGGCGGCGTTGTTCGAAAGCTTCCGCGATCCGTTCATCATCCTGGTATCGGTGCCGATGTCGATCGCCGGCGCTCTGATCTTCATCAGCACCGGCGTCGGTGGCGCGACGCTCAACATCTACACCGAGGTTGGCCTGGTCACACTGATGGGTCTGATCAGCAAGCACGGCATCCTGATCGTCGAATTCGCCAACACCTTGCAGCAGCAGGGCAAATCGAAGCGCGAAGCGATCGAGCTGGCGTGCGGCATCCGGCTGCGGCCGATCCTGATGACGACAGCGGCGATGGTGCTTGGCGTCGTGCCGTTGATCGTCGCTAGCGGCGCCGGCGCCGTGTCGCGCTTCGACATGGGTCTGGTGATCTCGTCCGGCATCGCCATTGGCACGCTGTTCACGCTGTTCGTCGTCCCGGCGGTCTACCTGCTGGTCGCCGCTGATCACTCCAAGGCGGCCGAGGCCGAAGCCGGCATCGCGCCGGAGCCCGAGGGCGTTTAGTGCCAGGCCGCTTGAACGCCGGCCTTTAGGCGGGTAACGCTGATGCAGGCGGTGTCCAGGACGCCAAGGGGGTTCGATGACGCAAGTGCTCGTGACCGGCCGCGATCCGGCGCAAGGCCGCACCGCCACTATCATCTATGTGCTGTACCTGATCGGACTGGTCGTTCAGCTCACGCACCTGATTGGCGTGATCGTCGCCTATATCTATCGCAACGACGGACCCGACTGGGTGCGGACGCATTACCGTTTCCAGATCCGCACGTTCTGGATCGGTTTGCTCTATGGCGCGATTGGCATCGTTACGCTGCATATCCTGATTGGCGGACTGATCCTGTTCCTGACGCTGATCTGGTTCATCGTCCGCTGCGTCAAAGGCATCCGCTTCGTCGGCCACGGCGAGCCTTACGACAACGTCACCAGCTGGCTGTGGTAGTGGCGTGATCTAGGCGCCGGTCTCGACCGGCGTATCGCCGGGCAGGCCCCATTCCGACCACGAACCGTCGTAGACCGCAGGCTCCGGCCAGCCGAGCAGATACATGCCGAACGCGAGCGCCGAAGCAGTTACGCCCGAGCCGCACGTTGTCGCCACGGGCTTCGCGGGATCGAGGCCTGCAGCGCGGAACTTGGCGGCCAGCGCATCCGGCGGCAGCACCGTGCGCGTCGCTTTGTCGATCAGTTGATCCGACGGCAGCGACAGGCTGCTGGGAATATGGCCGCCGCGCAGGCCGGCGCGCGGTTCGGGCGCGTCTCCGGTAAATCGTCCAGCACTTCTAGCGTCGATCACCTGTTCGCGCTTCGACTTGAGGTTTGCCATCATCTGCGCCTTGTCGCGCACGCGGCTCTTGTCGAGCCTGGCGTCGAACTTGGCGGGTGGAAATTTCGGCACGTCGGCGGTGACGGCGCGGCCTTCGGCAAGCCACTTGGCCAGGCCGCCGTTCAACACCGCGACGTCTTTATGGCCGAACACACGCAGCGTCCACCAGACGCGCGGCGCCGACACCAGGCCGAAGGCGTCGTAGACCACAACCTTGTGGTCGCTACCGATGCCGAGTTGGCTCATCGTCGCGGCGAAAGTTTTGTCGTCCGGCAACATGTGGGGCAGGGGGTTGGTCCGGTCGCGAATTTCCTCGATGTCGAAGAAGATTGCGCCCGGAATGTGCTGGCGCGCGTAAAGCTCGGGGCCGCTCGGGCTGACGCCGGGCAGCGTAAAGCTGCCGTCGAGGATGCGTAGCTTGGGATCGTTGAGATGCGCCGCGAGCCACGCGGTCTCGACCAGCGCTTCGGGGTGGCCGTATGTCATCCGACCGCCAATCAAGCGCGCGGCTTGATCCAGGTCAAGGCGGCGGCTCGTGACGCGCCTAGACTTCAGCCTCCATCAGGTTGAATCGCAAGGAGTGTGTCCATGAAATCACTCAAATTGGCGTTGACCGGATGGCTGGCCGCCGTGCTGGCCTCACCGGCGCTGGCGCAGTCGCAGCAGGGCAGCGAGCCACTCGGCCCGCCTTACGGCTACGGCCACATGATGTGGTACGGCGGCGGTCCGTGGGGCTGGGGCGGCTGGCATTCGGGGTTCTTCTTCGGACCGATATTCATGGTGCTGGTCGTGCTGGGCATCGTGTTCTGCGTGATGCTGCTCGGCCGCGTGTTCGCGCACGCCGGCCGCGGCTATGGTTTTGGCATGTGCCACCGCGGCGTGCGCAGCGCGGCGCTGGAAATCCTCGGCGAACGTTTCGCCAAGGGCGACATCGACAAGGCCGAGTTCGAGGAGAAGCGGAAGCTGCTCGGCGGCTGACGCCGGATTAACTGGCCTCGGCGCCGCCGCCCGGCGTAAGGAAGGCCGGTGAGCGCCGAGACTGTAACCGGCTCCGGAACCGCGCCGAAGGCGTCGCCGACGGAGCGCGCCGGGGGCTTAAGCGCGGCCGAGGCCGCCGCGCGGCTCGCGAGCGACGGTCCGAACGAGGTGGCGGAAGAAAAGCCGCACCGGCTACGCCGCTTCGCCGCGAAATTCTGGTCGCTCTCGGCGTGGATGATCGAGGCGATCGCGCTGCTCTCGGCGTTCCTCGGCAAATGGACGGATTGTGCGGTCGCCGTCGGCCTGCTCGTCGTCAACGCGGTGATCGGGTTCCTCCAGGAACAGCGCGCCTCGGCGGCGGTGGCGGCGCTGCGCTCGCGCCTCCAGGTGCAGGCACGAGTGCTGCGCGACGGGACGTGGCGCCTGGTCGCAGCGCGCGACCTGGTTTGCGGGGACATCGTCCGGCTGCGCGCTGGCGATTTCGTGCCGGCCGACGTGACGTTGGCCGACGGCACGTTGCGCGTCGACCAGTCGGCGCTCACCGGCGAATCCCGCGAGATCACGCGCGCCAAAGGCGAGACGGTCTTTTCCGGCTCGGTGGTGCGCCAGGGCGAGGCGACGGGCGAAACCGCCGCGACCGGCGCGCGCACGTATTATGGCCGCACCACCCAGTTGGTCGAGACCGCGCGCCCGAAGCTTCATGTCGAGGAGGTGGTGCGCCGCGTCGTGCGCTGGCTGTTCCTCATCGTCGGCGTTCTTCTGGCCTCGGCGCTGGCGGCGGCCATCGACACGGGCACGCCGCTGCTCGACATCGGGCCACTGGCGCTGGTGCTGCTGATGGGCGCGGTGCCGGTCGCGCTGCCGGTCATGTTCACGGTCAGCATGGCGGTCGGCTCGGTCGAGCTGGCGCGCCAAGGCGCGCTGGTGACGCGGCTCGCCGCGGCCGAGGACGCCGCCAACATGGACGTACTGTGCGCCGACAAGACCGGCACGCTGACCTTCAACCGCCTGTCGTTCGCGGGGGCCACGCCGCAGCCCGGGTTCGCTGCGGACGACGTGCTGCGCATCGGGGCGCTCGCCTCGAATGCCGCCAACCAGGACCCGATCGACCGCGCATTCCTGAATGCAGCCGGCGAGCGGAACCTCCTGCCGCCGGACGCACGGGTGGTGTCGTTCGCGCCGTTCTCGCCCGCGACGCGGCGCACCGAGGCGGTGATCGAGAGCGGCGGGACGAGAATTCGCGCGGTCAAAGGCGCGCTGCGCACCGTGGCCGACGCAGCGAAGATCGGCGGCGCGGATCTCGCAGCGCTCGAAGCCCAGGCCGAAACCGCGGCGCGGCAAGGCTATCGCGTGCTGGCGGTGGCGCGCGCCGAAGGCGACGGCAATCTCCGGCTGGTCGGCACCGCGTTGCTATACGACGCGCCGCGCCCGGATTCGCGGAAGCTGATCGACGACCTGCGATCGCTCGGCGTCGCGGTCAAGATGCTGACTGGAGACGCGCTGCCGGTGGCGCAACAGATCGCCGGCCAGCTCGGCCTCGGCGAGGTGGCGCGCGCGCCCGAGCTGCGCGCAGCCGGGGCCAAGGCGGTCGACGCCATCGAACGCGCCGGCGGCTTCGCCGAGATCTTTCCCGAGGACAAGTTCGCGATCGTGCAGGGTCTCCAGGCGGCGGGGCGCGTCGTCGGCATGACCGGCGACGGCGTCAACGATGCGCCGGCGCTGCGCCAGGCGGAGGTCGGCATCGCCGTAGGTGGCGCCACCGACGTCGCCAAGGGCGCGGCGAGCGTCGTGCTCACCAACGAGGGGCTTGGCAGCATTGTCGCGCTGGTGCGCAGCGGGCGCGCGATCTATCAACGTGTGCTGACCTGGATCATCAACAAGATCAGCCGCACCATCCTGAAATCTGGCTTCGTAGTCGCAGCCTATCTCGTCACCGGCCGGCTGGTCATTTCGGCACTCGGCATCCTGGTGCTCACCTTCATGACCGACTTCGCCAAGATCGCGCTTTCGACCGACCGGGTGCGGCCGTCGCAGCAGCCGGAAAGCTGGAACATCGGACCGCTCGCATGGCTCGGCGCGCTACTCGGGCTCGTGATGCTCGTCGAGGCGCTCGGCTTGCTGGCGTGGGCGTGGCACGGTTTCCGTCTAGAAGCCAGCGGCCATGGCCTGCGGACCTTCAGCTTCGAGACGCTGCTAGCCTTCGCGGTGTTCTCGATCGTCTCGATCCGCGAGCGGCGCGCCTTTTGGTCGTCGCCGCCAAGCACCACGATGGCGGCGGCGCTGTGCGCCGACGCGGCGGCCGGAATCCTGCTATCGTTCACCGGCCTCGGCGAGATGCGGCCGCTGCCGCCGGGCGAGACCGCAGCGATTTTCGCTTATGCCGCCGCGTGCTGCCTCGTCGTCAACGACGCGGTCAAGATCGCCTGCCTGCGTTGGTACAAGCGCACGCGGTGAACCGCGCCGCTATTTGTCGCCGTCGAGCCAGCCCGGCACCGGCAGCTTCTTCTCGCGCAGGAACTCGGGATTGAATAGCTTCGACTGATAGCGCGTGCCGTAATCGGCGAGGATGGTGACGATCGTGTGGCCGGGGCCGAGTTCCTTCGCCACTTTGACCGCGCCGACGATATTGATGCCGGACGAGCCGCCGAGGATCAGGCCTTCGTCGGTGACCAGATCGAATAGCACGGGCAGCATCTCCTCGTCCGTTACCTGGAACCAGCCGTCAAGCGGCGCGCCTTCGAGATTCTTGGTGATGCGGCCTTGGCCGATACCCTCGGTGATCGAGCTGCCTTCGGCCTTGAGCTCGTGCTTCGCGTACCAGAAATAAATCGCCGAGCCCATCGGATCGGCGAGATAGATCTTCACCTTGCGGTTGAATTCCTTGAGCGCGATGCCGACGCCGGCGAGCGTGCCGCCAGTGCCGACCGAGCAGATGAAGGCGTCGCATTTGCCTTGCGTCTGCTCCCAGATCTCGGGTCCGGTGGTTTCGATATGGGCGCGGCGGTTTGCGATATTGTCGAACTGGTTCGCCCAGATCGCGCCGCGCGGCGACTGTGCCGCGGCTTCCTTGGCCAGCGTCTCGGAATAGCGCACATAGTTCATCGGATTGGCGTACGGCACCGCCGGCACCAGCCGCAGATCGGCGCCGCACAGCCGCAGCATGTCCTTCTTTTCCTGGCTTTGCGTCTCCGGCATGACGATGACGCTCTTGTAACCGAGCGCGTTGCCGACCAGGGCGAGGCCAATGCCGGTATTGCCCGCCGTGCCTTCGACGATGGTGCCGCCGGGCTTCAACAGGCCGCGCGTCTCGGCGTCTTTGACGATATAGAGCGCCGCACGGTCCTTCACCGAGCCGCCGGGATTGAGGAACTCCGCCTTGCCGAGAATCTCGCAGCCGGTCATTTCCGACGCCTTGCGCAGGCGGATCATCGGCGTGTTGCCGATCGTCTCAATGAAGCCGTTGCGGATGGCGGGACTAAGCATGGGGGAGCGGCTGAGGTGTGTGGATGCGTGACTATAGTGAGTCGCCTCTTGCAATCAACCCCGCGGGCTTGCATTCTACGGCCGTGTTTGCGCGGTCGGCGGGCGTCATGGCCTTGGCGATCGTGGTGGCGTTGCTGGCGGGGTGTGCCGGCAACCCGCCGACGCCGACCTACGGCCCGTTTACGCCGCGTAACGGCGCAGGTGCGCCGATCGATCAGAATGGAATTCCGATCATCGGAACGCCCTGGCGGCCGTAAACAATTCGGGGGGATTGTTGTCGGAGTCGGTGCCTAGAATCTCCATCTGGGGGAGGGACAAGCATCATGTGGCACTGGATTCTCGATCACGCTAACGCCTTCAACGCCATCGGTCTCGCTTGGGTCGTTCCGGTGCTGCTGGTACTCGTCGCCACGCGCCTCTTCCGGCCGGGCCAGCATCGCGCTGCAGCAGAGCTGGTGCCGGCGCGCGCCGACCAGCAACGCGACGATTCCGAGAAACCGCGCTCGGCAGCTTAATCCGGTTCGTTTGGATCACCCGCGCGGCCAGCGTTTGCGTAAGCGCGCGCGGTTTGCCGCTAGCCAGTAAAGCGCTAGCAGCGTCGGGCCGTTCTGAATGCGGCCCGAGAGCGCGAGCTTCATCGCCGATCGAAATCCCTTCACCGTCACCCGGATATCCTCGTGTTCGTGCGGTAGCCCGTGCAGGCCGCCGACGCCGCGGCTATCGACACGCGCGCAGAACAGGTGAAAGCTTTCGGTGGAGCCGCCGGGCGAAGTCAGGTACCGCTGTGCTAGGAGTGGCGGCTCGGTGAGCTTGATGCCGGCTTCCTCGTATGCTTCACGCACGGCGACCGCGCGTGGGCTTTCGTGATCATGGTCGATGATGCCGGCGACGATTTCGGTCTGCCAGGCCGGCCGGCCGGCAAGATAGGCCGGTAGCCGGAACTGTTCGACCAGCACCAGCGCGTCGCGCTTCGGATCGTAAAGCAGGATGCCGACGGTGTTGCCGCGCTCGAACACTTCGCGATCGAGCGGCGCGCTCATGCCGCCGCGGTAGAGCTTGTGGCGGATCGTGTAACGGTCGAGCCGGAAATAGCCGCGATAGACAGTTTTCTTGCGCAGGATGCGGACGCGTTTCGATTTTTTCATGGCCGCGCACTCTAGGGGAGGCGGGCCGCGCTCGTCGAGCGGCGCCGCGCGCGCGGGTTCGCGTTTATTTCGGCTCGAGGTTCCGGTTCGTGTCGGATCTGTCGGGCAGCCGTCGCGGCCGGCTTCTATGGCAGGCCTGACTAACGGGCGTCGCGCAGGCTCATGATATAGGCGATCACGTCGCGCGCCTCCTGCCGCGTCAGCACCAGTGTCGGCATGGTCGGATGCGGGTTGCGCAGCCAGATATTGAGGCTCAGATCGGTGGTGTGCGGATTGACGGCGATGGTGTGGAACGCCGGTGCGTTGGCGAACCGGATCTGTACGTTCTGGCCGGGTTCGACAACGTGGCACGGCCGACAATTGGCGAGCGCGAAACTATGGCCGATACTGACGCGGCCGGGAAGCGGCGGTGCCGCTGGCGGTTGTGGCGCCGTCGCAGCAGGTGCGGACGTCGTCGATATCGCGGGGTTGGGACGGAAATAGCTTGTGCTGGTATCGATCTCGGGCGTCGGCCCGCGGCTGCGCGCAGCATTCATATCCTGCGCGACGACCGGCGACGGCGCTGGCGGCGGCGATTGCGGCGCGCAGGCCAATAGCGTTGCGCCGGCGACGGTCGCCAGAAGCGCGAGCGCGACTGTGAGGTTCTGTCTCATCCGGGGACAGCATCACCGACGGCGCAGAAACTGCCTTGATCCAGGTCAAGAAGGTGGCACGAGATATTGGCGGCGCGCCGGCCCGCCGGTATGATGAGGCGCATGACCGCGGTTGCCACCCAAGAGCGGCTTCGCTTCATCGATCTGGCGGCGTTCGAGCGCACGCCGCTCGAAGCTGATCCGTTTCCCTACCTGATTGTGCCCGGCTTCGTGCCGGCGGCGGCGCGCGCGGCATTGTCCGCGGACTATCCGGTGGTCGAGCAGCCCGGAAGCTTTCCGGTCGGCGACGTGACCTACGGCCCGGCGTTCGGCGAATTCCTTGCCGAGATCGAGGGGCCGGACATGCGCGGCGCGTTTGAGCGCAAATTCGGCGTCGATCTCACCGGCCGGCCAACCATGGTAACGGTGCGTGGTCAGGCCCAAGCGAAGGATGGCCGCATCCACACCGACAGCGCGACCAAGATCATCACCGTGCTCGTCTATATGAACGAGGCCTGGGAAGCGCCGGGCGGACGCCTTCGTCTGCTGCGCTCCAATACCAGCCTCGACGACATGGTCGCCGAAGTTCCGCCGGCTGCCGGCACGCTGTTGGCGTTTCTGGTCACGCCGCATTCGTGGCACGGCCACCATCCGACCAGCGGACCGCGCCGCGTGGTGCAGCTTAACTGGGTCGAGAGCGACAGCGTCGTGCGGCGCGAGCGCTTCCGTCACGGTCTGTCGGCGCGCATCAAACAATTGCTGCCGGCGTGGCGCTGAACGCGCGCTTCGCGTCGCCGCGAAACGCGAAAGGGGCCGAGCGGACGTGCCGCTCAGCCCCTTGGCTAAAAAGTGGCTCGGGGGGTCGGGATCGAACCGACGACCGATCGGTTAACAGCCGATTGCTCTACCGCTGAGCTACCCCCGAATAACGCCGCATCATATACACACGCCCGGTTAACGAGTCCAAACCGGAAGCGCCTGGAGGCCGGAAGCGGAATCGAACCGCTGTACGGGGATTTGCAGTCCCCTGCATAACCACTCTGCCATCCGGCCGGCGCGCGGAGGCCCGACATATAGGCGGTTCCGCACGCCCGGCGCAATGCCGAGACGACTCTGCGATTGTCGCAGCGCTGCACTGCGGCTAAAATTGAATATTCAAGACCATTAGCGGCCGATCTTCACCCACTGACATGACCCGATTCGATTTCCGTGCCGCGCGCCTGGCCATGGTTGACAGCCAGCTGCGCACCAATGCCGTCACCGACAACCACCTGCTTGACGCGTTCAACGAGCTGCCGCGCGAACGCTTCGTGCCGGACGCTCTGTCCGGCGTCGCCTACGCTGACGGAGACCTGCCGCTCGGCAGTGGCCGCTGGCTGATCGAGCCGATGGTGCTGGCGCGCATGGTGCAGTTCGCCCAAATAGCCCCGACCGATCGCGTCTTGGTAATCGGCGATCCGAGCGGCTACGCTGCCGCCATCGTATCGCGGCTTGCCGGCCAGGTGTTCATGCTCGAGTCCGATTCCGCTTTCGCCACCGCGGCGCGTCAGCGTCTGGCCGGGCTCGGCTGCGCCAATGTCCAGATCGTGCAAGGCGCGCTCGACCGCGGCTATCCGGCCGGCGCGCCGTATGGCGTGATCGTTCTCGCCGGCGCGGCCGTCGACGTGCCGGACGCGCTGCGGGCGCAACTCGTCGAAGGTGGCCGCTTGGTCGGCGTCATGCGCAAGCCAGGCGCGCCGATCGGCGAGGCCGAAGTGATGACGCGCGTCGACGGCGTGCTGTCGCGCCGGCCGGTGTTCGATGCCGGCACGCCCTACCTACCCGGCTATCAGCCGGTGCCGAGCTTCGCGTTTTGAGTGGGCTGTGATGCGGCGAGGTGCGATCCTCGCGTTACTACCGGCCCTGGCCTTGGGCACCGTATCGGCGCGGGCCGAAACGTTGCAGGACGCACTCGCTGAAGCCTACAACACCAATCCACAGTTGCTTGCCGAACGTGCGAACCTGCGCGCCACCGACGAAGGCGTGAACCAGGCGCTGTCGGGCTGGCGGCCGACGCTCGAGTTCAACGGCGCCATCGGCAAGCAGCAGTTCGAGAACACGCCGGCGACCAGCACGCAGCAGCCCGAAGGCTACAACACGCCGCGTTCGCTCGATTTCAAGCTGATCCAGCCGGTCTACCAGGGCGGCCAGACCGTCGCTAAGACGGCCGCCGCCGAGGACACGGTCAAATCCGAGCGCGCCCATCTGATTGCTGTCGAGGGCAGCATCCTGTTCAGCGTCACCTCGGCCTATCTCGATGTCCTGCGCGACCAGTCGGTGGTCGATCTCGATCGCAACAGCGAGAAGGTGCTGCAGGAAACGCTCGATCAGACCCAGGCCCAATTCCGTTCGGGCCTCGTTACGCGCACCGACGTCGCGCAGGCCGAAGCCCGGTTGCAGGCGGCGCACGCCCAGCGCCAGCAGGATGAAGGCACGTTGCAATCCGATCGCGCCAACTACAAACGCTTCGTCGGCCATGCGCCGGAGAATTTGGTGCCGCCGACTGTACAGCCGCAAATTCCGGCAACACGCGACGACGCGCTCGGCCAAGCTGCGCTCAAGAACCCGAACGTGATCTCGGCGCTGTTCAGCGAGGACGCGGCGCGCGACCAAGTCGCGGCGACCGAGGCGCAGCTGCTGCCGAGCGTCAATCTCGTCGGCGAGGCCAACCGCACTGACGATCCGGTGCAGTTCCAGGGCCACGAAACCACCTTCGGCACGGTGCAGGCGCAGCTCAGCGTGCCGCTTTATGAGGCCGGCCTGATCTATTCCGAATCGCGCCAAGCCAAGCAGAAAGTCGGCCAGAGCGAGGGTCTTACCGACGATGCGCGGCGCTTTGCCGTCGAAGGCGCCACCTCCGCCTGGGAAACGATCCAGGCGCAGCGCGCCAACATCGTGTCGCAGCAGGCCGCGATCCAGGCCGACACGGTCGCGTACGAGGGGTTGCAGGCGCAGCAGCGGTCGGGCTTGCGCACTCTGATCGACGTCCTCAATGCCGAGCAGGAACTGTTCAGCGACCGCACCAATCTGGTCAAAGCGCAGCACGATCTCGCCGTCGCCG
>Ga0187805_10000233_pt1 | contig 17221 bp, 16 predicted proteins | sample NC_wetland_sal_i_6_FD_132965 | JGI IMG/M metagenome (GOLD analysis project Ga0187805, IMG submission 132965) | Wetland sediment microbial communities from Neuse River Estuary, North Carolina, USA - Control_5 | ecosystem: Environmental > Aquatic > Freshwater > Wetlands > Sediment | place: USA...
ACCAGCTGATCGCGCTCGCGATCCGGAACGGCGGCCCGGACAACATCACCTGCATCGTCGCTGACGTCGTCGACGAATCCGGCCCGGTGCCCCCGACCTGGGAGACACAGCTGGCGGGCGCGGCCGCAAACGCCGACCCCAGCGCGCTGCTGCGCACGGCGACCGGCGGTCGCACGACCACCGGCCCGCACACATCTCCCGTCGCGAGCCTGAACGGCCAGGGGAGCCGGTCCGCTGAGCTCGAGGGCGAAGACATCGAGGACGAGTTCACCGAGCCGCGGCGGCGCTGGCCAGTGGTGACAACGATCCTGGTCGTCCTGCTGCTGGTGGTGGCCGGCGGCCTGTATGCCGGCTACCGGGCCACGCAGGGCCAGTACTATCTGGCCGCCGATGGCGGGCAGGTGAGCATCTACCGGGGCATCAACGAAAAGATCGCTTTCATCAGCCTGTCCAGCGTCTACCGGCGGACGGGCATCCCCGTTTCGCACGTGCCCGGTGACCTCACGCTGCCCACCACGCCGACGACGCTGGCCAAGTCGAGGGCCACCCTGGCGTCCATTCAGCGCTCGTACACCTGCGAGAAGGATCAGGCGGCCCTGAACGCGTGGATGGCCAAGTACGGCCAGCCCGCGCCGTCGTCGAGCCCGGGCAGCAAGACGGCAGCGGCAACATCCAAGCCCCCGCCCAAGCCAATCGTGCCTGCCTTCTGCCAGGCGCTGGGGGCAGGGTGACGGTAGCCGCACGTGCTGACCGGCCAGTGGCGCTGCCGCACGGCCGTCGTCGCACTGAGCTGGTCATGCTCTTGTTTGCCATCGCGGTCGTGCTGGCTGCCTACGCCTCGGTGGGACTTGGCCTGCGCGGCAGGCTGCCTGGGCTGTCGGCAGGCATCCTCGTCTTCGCCGTGCTCGCGCTCGGCGGTCACGTCGCGGTTCGTCGCTATGCGCCGTACGCCGACCCGCTGCTGTTGCCGCTGGCCGCCCTGCTGAACGGGCTGGGCCTCGTGATGATCTACCGGCTGCAGCAGTCTGGCCGCAACGGCAACCCAGGGCTGCAGGTCACGGATATGTCGAGCTCCGCGGTGACGACTCAGCTGCTGTACACCGGCGTCGGCATCGTCGCCCTGGTCGTCACCCTGGTGCTCATCAGCGAGGCTCGCAAACTCCAGCGATACACCTATACGCTGGGCGCGGTCGGCCTGGTGTTGCTGGCCATTCCGGCTCTGCTCCCGGACAGCCACAGCTCCGTCAACGGCGCCAAGGTCTGGATCATTGTCGGCGGGTTCTCGGTCGAGCCAGGCGAGTTCGCCCGGCTGGCGCTGGCCGTGGCCTTCGCCGGCTATCTAGTCGCCAAGCGGGAGGTTCTAGCTCTCGCCGGGCGGCGGGTACTCGGCATCACGTTCCCCCGGGCGCGAGATCTCGGACCGGTGCTGATCGCGTGGGGCCTCAGCCTGCTGCTCCTGATCTTCGAGACCGATATCGGCCAGGCCGCGCTGTTCTTCGGCCTGTTCGTGGTCATGCTCTACATCGCCACGCAGCGGACGTCCTGGCTGCTGATCGGCTTGCTGCTCTTCCTCGCTGGCGCTGGGCTGACCGCGCTGCTGTTCCACCACGTGATGGAGCGGTTCACGATCTGGCTGCACCCATTCCAGGGCAGTAACCCCACTGGCTCGTCCTTCCAGCTCGTGCAAGGTCTTGAGGGGATGGCCTTCGGCGGGCTGTTCGGCACCGGTCTCGGCCAGGGTCAGCCGTACCACACCCCGCTCGTGCAGAGCGACTTCATCTTCACCGCTTTCGGCGAGGAACTCGGCCTGGTCGGCGTGATGGCGCTGCTGCTGATCTTCGGTCTGCTGGTGCAGCGAGGGCTGCGCGCAGCCCTCGCGGTCAACGACCCGTTCTCCAAGCTGCTCGCAGGCGGCCTGTCGTTCGTGCTGGCGCTCCAGGTCTTCGTCATCGTCGGCGGTGTGAGCGGTCTCATACCGCTGACCGGCATCACGACTCCGTTCCTCTCCCAGGGCGGATCGTCGCTGGCGGCCAGCTGGATCTTGATCGGCCTGCTGATCCGGGTGAGCGACACCGCCCGGGGCCCGGCTCCGCAGCCCATCCAGGACGAGGGCATGACCCAGGTGGTGCGGGCCGGATGAACCGCGCGCTGCTTCGCATTTCGGTCGCCTGTCTGGCCATGTTCGTGCTGCTGCTGATCAACATGAACTACGTACAGGCGTTCGAGACAGACAAGCTGGCCGGCGAGACCGGCAATGTCCGGGTCTTCAACGAGCAGTTCACCTACCAGCGCGGCGCGGTCATCGCCAATGGCGACGGCACCGACGTCAAGATCGCTGAGTCGCGACTGGTCAAGGGCACCAACACCTACCAGCGCTACTATCCCGAGCCGACCGCGGCGGCCTACGCGCCGGTCACGGGCTACGACACGATCTACAGCACCTCCGGCATCGAGGAGGCCGAGAGCAGCCTGCTTTCCGGCACCGATCCGCGGCTGACAGTGCACAACCTCACCGCGCTGCTGACCGGCAAGCAGAAGCAGGGCGCCACGGTGGAGCTGACCATCAGCCCGGCCGCACAGCTAGCCGCCTACAACGCGCTGGCCAGCGACGGTGGGCACCCCGCGGCTCTCGTGGCCATCAACCCGAGCACTGGGGCGATCCTCGCCCTCGCCTCTTACCCGACGTTCGACCCGAACGTGCTCACCACAACCAGCGGCACGCAGCTCAACAAGGTCGACCAGCAGTTGCTCACCGACCCCTCGCAGCCCCTGCTGAACCGGGCCATCTCCGAGACCTATCCGCCCGGCTCCTCGTTCAAGATCGTCACGAGTTCTGCGGCGTTCTCAACCGGATTGGTCGCGAATACAAACACGCTGGTCCAGGCGCCTTCTCCGCTGACCTTGCCCAACGGCAACCACCTCGTCAACGACGGTGGCGAGATCTGCGCCGACGGGAACCCGCCGATCATCCAGGCATTCTGGATGTCCTGCAACACGGCGTTCGGCAAGCTCGGGATCTCGCTGACCGCCCCGGTGCTGCGTAACTACTCGAACCAGTTCGGGATGAACCGGTCGCTGTCCATCCCGCTGCACGTCGTGCCCAGCGTGCTGCCGGAGGTGGCAGGCTGGACCGACCCGTCGCTTACCGCCTTCTCGGCCATCGGGCAGTTCAACGACGCGGTGACGCCTCTACAGGAGGCTATGTTCTCGGCCGCGATCGCCAACCACGGCACGCTGATGTACCCCTACCTGGTGCAGCAGGTGGTCGGCCCGGGCCTGGCCGTCATCACCTCGCATCAGAGCGCTGTGCTCAGCCACGCGGTATCGCCGGCCGTCGCCAGTTCGCTGCAGTCGATGATGTTCCAGGTCACGCACAATCCGGGCGGGACCGCCTACGCTACGGCTGGCCCGCAGGCAACTGGCGGCATCACGATCGACGGCAAGACCGGCACGGCTCAGAACGGCATCGACAACGGCAACCTCAACGACGCCGTTTTTACGTGTTTTGTGCCGGGCAGCGGTGGTCAGGCGTCCCCGATCGCCGTCGGCGTGATCGTGCAGGGCGGCGGGTTCGGCGCGGATGCGGCCGCGCCCATCGCCGTCAAGGTCATCCAGGCTTATCTGGCGGCACACCGGTGAGCATTGCAGCCCGCGGCGGGCACCAGCGCACCGCAGCGCCGGGTAACGTAACAAGCCGGGCGTGCGACTGCAACCCCAGCCTGTCATGCTGGTCGCAGCCCTCGATATGCAGGACGGTAACATAGGTGCGCGACATGACTCAGCCACGGCTGCTCGGCGGCCGCTACGAACTTGACGGCATCGTCGGTCGTGGCGGCATGGCAGAGGTGTTCCGGGCCCGCGACATCCGTCTGGACCGCGTCGTCGGGGTCAAGACCCTGCGCGATGATCTGGCCCGTGACCAGACATTTCAGGCCAGGTTCCGGCGCGAGGCACAGTCAGCGGCCTCCCTGAACCACCCGTCGGTCGTTGCCGTCTACGACACCGGTGAGGACATGGTCGGCACCGTCCCGGTGCCCTACATCGTCATGGAGTTCGTCGACGGTCGGACGCTGCGCGACTTGCTCAGGGATGACCGCCGCCTGCTGCCCGAGCGGGCCCTGGAGATCACCGACGGTGTGCTGCGGGCGCTGGACTACAGCCACCGCAACGGCATCGTGCACCGCGACATCAAGCCGGGCAACGTCATGCTGACCAGGGCCGGCGAGGTCAAGGTGATGGACTTCGGCATCGCCAGGGCGGTCGCGGACTCGCAAATGACGATGACCCAGACAGCGCAGGTCATTGGCACGGCCCAGTACCTGTCGCCCGAGCAAGCCCGGGGCGAGCGGGTCGACGCGCGCAGCGACCTGTACTCGACCGGGTGCCTGCTGTACGAGCTGCTCACCGGGCGGCCGCCGTTCACGGGTGACTCGCCGGTCGCGATCGCCTACCAGCACGTCAAGGAAGAGCCAGTCCCGCCATCGCAGATCGACCCCGAAGTGCCGCCCTGGGCCGACGCGATCGTGCTCAAGGCCATGCGCAAGGACCCGGCCGACCGCTACCAGTCGGCCGGAGAGATGCGAAACGACATCCAGCGGGCGTTGTCCGGCGCCCCCGTGGCGGCGGCGCTGCCGGCCGGCTATGGCACTGGTACCCGGCGCATGGGCGCCGGTACGACGCAGGTCGCCGGGCGGACCGCGGCGATCCCGCCGTACCAGTACGGCCCGGCTGGTTATGGTCCCGACGGTGGCGGACCGGACGGGCCGCCCCGCCGCCAGCACCGAGCCTGGCCTTGGGTCGCGCTCGCAACCGTGATCGTGGTCCTGATCGCCGTGATAGTGCTCTTGAAGTTCATCGGCAGCGGCAGCAGCGGCATCTCGGTGCCGAACGTCGTCGGCCAGCCGCTGGCCCAGGCAGAGCAGGTCATCGTCAGTGACGGCTTCGGCATCGGGGCCAAGAGCCTGCGGCCGTCGTCGACGGTGACCAAGAATTCAGTGATCAGCACGAGCCCGGCATTCGGAGCCACCGAACCCCGCGGCACGAAGATCAACATCGTCTACTCCAGCGGCCCGCCGACCAAGTCCACCGCCACGGTTCCGAACGTCGTGAACATGAGCCAGTCCGACGCTCAGGCCAAGCTGAGAGCGGCAGGCTTCAAGGTGGTGACCGTCTCGGCCCAGCAGGCGGGCACCGCGCCGAACACGGTCATCAACCAGTCGCCGTCAGGTGGGGTGACGGCCCAGGTGGGCTCTACCGTGACCATCACCGTCACGCCGCCTCAGACAATCGTGCCGAGCAGCGTCATCGGTGACACGCAGGCGCAGGCCACGAGCGTGCTGTCCAGCCCGCCGTACAACTACCTCGTGAGCGTCCAGCCGGGCAACGGCCCGGGCCAGCCCGGCACCGTGTTCGCGACGAGCCCATCGGTTGGCAGCCCGCTCGCGCCTAACTCGCCGATCACGATCTACGTGGTGCAGCCAAGTCAGAGCTCGAGCCCGAGCCCGAGCACCTCGGCGTCGCCGAGCCCGAGCCCGACGCACTAGTGCCGACGGCTGGCTGAAGGTCCCGGCTCGCTTAGTCCGGCGGACCCGGCCTAGCCGAGCCAGGCCGGGTCCGCCGGCAGGTGCAGCGACGCCCACGGGTAGACGACGTACCAGAGCAGCAGTCCGACCGCCAGCACTAGCACCGCAAGGGCAGCGAGCCGCGCGCCGGTTCCGCCCGGTAACCGGTGCCAGAGCCAGCCGTACACGAAACCTCAGCCTCCCTGCTGCCGCGGCAGCGTCCGGACGAGCACGCCGGTCACGACGACCCGAGTGCCGGTCCAGAACGGATCGCTGGTGAGCAGCGTGATCATCCGCTGCCGGGCCGGCTCGCCCGGGTAATAAGGCACCGATGCCAGCGCCGCGCTGTCGCCTTGCGCGACCCACCGGGGTGCCCTTGTCACCTGGTACTGGTAGACGCCGCTGATGGTCTCGACGTCGATCATGCTGCCGACGCGCAGGCTGGGCAGGTGCCAGAACGGGTCGCCCGCGGTCACCCGGTGGGCTGCGATAGCGAAGTTGCCGAGCTGTCCCGGCATCGCGGTCCCGGGCACATGGCCAGGCCCAGAAGCGAGCTGCCGAGCGCTAGCGCCTTGCACGATGACGAACTGCCAGCCCGGACCGAACTGCGGGATCCGAAGCATGGCGAACGGCTGTCCGAGCCCAAGGTCGCCGGGGCCAGTCAGCGCTGCAAGCTGGTCCGGGTCGGCCCACTCGGAACGCAGCTCCTGGTCAAGTGCGTGCTGGGCGCTTCGCTCCCCGAGGGCCGTGCCCCAGTAGAGGTAGGCCCCAAAGCCTAAGATCAGCACCCCGAGGGTGATCAGGACCTCACCCGATATCCGCAGCAAGAGACGCACTAGTACGACATCTCCTGATGTAGCAGGCATTACAGACTAGGTATCTAACTCAGAGTGGTCATAGACTAGCGATTCGTGACGTTATCCGCAGCCGAACTGGCTCAGCGGCTAGCGGCCACGGCACGAAGGACGCGGCAGCGCGTGAGACCAACTACGCTTACGCCGGTGGGCGCGCAGGTCTGCGCCGAGTCGCCAGGACCCCGGCTGGCGGCAAGCAAGAGTCTGTCAGGAGATCACGGTGCCGAAGTCTCGCACGCGTAGCAAGGCGGTCTACACCCCCCCACCCCGGGCGGCGAAGGCTAAGGTCAGCCCGCGGTGGCTGGCGCCAACCATGTTGGGTGCTCTCCTGATCGGCCTGGCCTGGATCATCGTGTTCTACGTCAGCAACGAGGACTACCCGATCGGCGCGATGCACGCATGGAATCTCGTCGTCGGCTTCGTTTTCATCGTTGGCGGCCTCGGTCTGGCTACCCGGTGGCGCTGACCGTCCCGTCGCCTGCTAGAGCAGAACCGTCCCGACGAGCTGGTGGTCCCTGATCACGAGCCCGATGGCGAGCAGCACCAGCACCGCCACAGTCGCGGCAAGCTGAATCCCGCCGCGACCCTGCCGCGGTGCGTACGCATAGGCAGCGGTGAGCGCACCCCCGACGACCAGGCCGCCGACGTGGGCCTGCCACGCGATGATCGGCAACGCGAAGCTGATGCCAAGGTTCAGCACGATGAGGAAGACGACCCATCTGGTGTCGAGGCGCAGCCTCCTGGCGAGCACGAACCATCCGCCGAATAGCCCGAAGATCGCGCCGGATGCGCCGAGGGCGGGGATTCCTGGCGGCGCAAGCAGGTAGTAAGCAACCGAGCCGCCGAGGGCGCTGGCCAGGTAGACCGCCAGGTAGCGGACACCTCCCAGCACCCGTTCCATGGCCGGCCCAATGACCAGCAGCGCCCACATGTTGAACGCTATGTCCAGCAGGCCGACCCCGCCCGTCCCTGGCAGGAAGGCCGACGTGATCAGCCGGTACAACTGCCCGCCGGCGACCCCGCGGATCTGGCCGTGCTGCACATAACCGCCCACCATCTGCCACTCGGTTGCCAGGCTCGGATGGGCAAGCTGCGCCAGGTACAGGACGACGTTGACGCCGACCAGAGCCCAGGTAACCCGGGCGCTGGTGGTCACGGTGCCGCCGAACCTGCCGGTGGCCTGGCGAACTGTCCGGTTACCGCCACGGATGCAGTCGAGGCACTGGTGCCCGACGGCAGCCGGGCGAAGGCAGTCCGGGCAGGCCGGGCGGCCGCAGCGCACACAGGACACATAGGTCGGCCTGCTCGGGTGCCGGTAGCACACAGGCGGCGCTGCCTGTGCCTGATCATGATCTGGGGGGATGGCCATCTTGGTACTGCCCTGCTCGTTACTGGCTGTCGCCGTGCCCGATCTCGACGGATTCCAGCACGACGTCGGTGACAGGTCGGTCACCTCGGCTTGTCTGCACCCGGCTGATATCCTGCACCACGCTGGCGCCGTCAATGACCTCGCCGAAGATCGTGTGCTTGCGATTGAGCCAGGGCGTTGGCACGGTGGTGATGAAGAACTGCGAGCCGTTGGTGCCGGGTCCGGCGTTAGCCATGGCCAGCAGGTACGGCCGGTCAAATGACAGGTCCGGGTGGAACTCGTCGGCGAACTTGTAGCCAGGCCCCCCGGTTCCGGTGCCGAGCGGGTCCCCGCCCTGGATCATGAAGTCCGGAATCACCCGGTGGAATATCGTGCCGTCGTACAGTCGGCCTCGGCTCGGCTTGCGGGTGGTGGGGTCGGTCCACTCCCGCGTTCCCTCGGCTAGCTCGACAAAGTTGCGCACCGTTTTCGGCGCCTGATCGGGAAATAGCCGGAGGATGACATCCCCCCGGCTTGTCCGCAGCGTCGCGGTCGTTGTGTCGGTCATACCTCGCATCCTGCCATGCCTGCCGAGTGCTCTGGCCACTAGCTGTGGCCGTTCACCTCCGGTGCTGCGCTGGCGTGATTGACCCCGGTCCGGCAGGGAAGATGTCCGGGCTGACGGGAGAATACCTGGGAGGTCACCGTGTCCGTCTCGACCAGGAATCGGCAGTACGTATCGAGCAGCGGCGGGATGCGCGGCCGCTTCGTCCAAGCCGGCCGGCCGGTGGGATCGCTCGCCGGCAAGACCGTGCCGCTCGCGCAGCAGGCGATGCCACTGGCTCGCAACGCAGGCACCAGCGTCCGGCAGGGCGCCGGCACCGCGATCGCGCGGGCGACGCCGATGGTAGACGCGGCCCGTTCCTGGGCCGCGCCGCAGCTTGAGCACTCCGCACAGGCGATCAACGACACGATCGCGCCGATGATCTCCGGCGCGCTTATCAGCGCCGCACACAGGATCGACGTGCCCAAGCGGAAGTCCCGCAAGCGCGGCGGGATGGTGGCCGGCGTGATCGCGCTGACCGCAGCCGCCTCGGCCGCGACAGTAGCCGTGCTGCGGCTGCGCCGAGCAGCCAACGGGATGGCCGACGATCGTGGTCCCGAGACCACTGAGACCGGCTTCGGCGGCGAGTCCGGGCCGCCGGAAGCGGACATGGACGGGCACTCACGCATCGTCTGACCCAGCACCTGAAATTCCTGCTCGCGGCGATGCCGCTCGTGTCGTGACATTCGTCATGCGCGGGGCCGTATCGCTGGTACTCACTCGCAGTGCGGGGCCGCCTAACCTGGGTGCATGACCCGCGCCGCAAGCGCCTTGCCGGACGATGCCTGCAGCGACCGCCTCGGCTCGCTCCGGCGGCTGGTGATCTCCCTGCTCATCGGCTTCGCGCAGGGCGAGAGCCCGCGCACCGACCGGGAGTGCGAGGTGCTCGCTGCGGCGGCCGGCCACGACGCCGCGGCAGACATTGCCGGCCGGCTGCATCTGTCCCTTGGCACGGTGCGCAACCACCTGTCGGCTGCGATCCAGAAACTCGGTGCCCGAAACCGCGCCGAGGCGGTGCAGATCGCCCAGCAGAAGGGGTGGCTGTAGCCACGATGCTGCTCGACTGCGTGGTGCGCACCTCGGCTGACGTCGCGGCGACGCCGGGCCGACTCGCCAAGATCGGCTTGATCGCGGGGCTGCTGGCGGACGTGCCGACCGCCGAGATGGCGATCGCTGTCTCGTTTCTGTCCGGCGACCTGACCCAGCGACAGATCGGGGTCGGCTATGCGGCGCTGGCCGACCTGATGGGCGGCTTCGGCGCGGCCGCCGTACCCTCCGCGCTGCCCGCACCAGCCGCGGAGCCTGAACTGACACTGACCGAAACCGATGAGGCGCTCGCCGAGATCGGCGCGCTCGGCGGCCAGGGCTCGCAGGCCGAGCGGCGCCGACTGCTCGGCGGGCTGCTAGCGCGCGCGACCGCGCCAGAGCGCCAGTTCCTCGTCCGCCTTCTGGCCGGTGATCTCAGGCAGGGCGCGCTCGACGGGGTAATGACCGAGGCGATAGCCAGGGCCGCCGGCACGCCAGCCGCTGAAGTGCGCCGGGCTCACCAGCTCAGCGGCTCGCTCGCGGCAGCCGCGATCGCCGCGCTCCACCCCGGAGGTGACGAGCAGGTCGCGGCGGCGGCGCTGCGGGCCGTGTCGCTTCAGGTCGGCCGGCCGGTCCGGCCGATGCTGGCCGCGTCGGCGCCGACGGTCGCGGCGGCCATGACGCGCATCGCGCCGGCTGCTGTCGAGTGGAAGATCGACGGTATCCGGATCCAGTTGCACCGGCAGGGCCGAGCGGTGCGCGTTTTCACCCGCACCCTTGACGACATCACCAGTCGGGTCCCGGAACTGGCCGCTGCCGCGCTGACGCTGACCGCTGAGACTGCGGTGGTCGACGGTGAGGCCGTGGCCCTGCGTCCGGACGGGCGGCCGCAGCCGTTCCAGATCACCGCCGCCCGCGCGGCCAGTCAGGCCAGCACGGACGTGCCGCTCACGCTGTTCATGTTCGACCTGCTGCATGTCGACGGGACTGACCTGATGGACTACCCGGCGAGCGCGCGCGTCGAGCGACTCGCGACCATAGCTCCCGCCCGGCTTGTCATCCCGCGCCTGGTTACCACGGAGGTGTCGGAGGCGGAGCAGTTCTTCGCCGATGCGATCAGGCGAGGGCACGAGGGCGTGGTGATCAAGTCGCTCGAGGCCGGCTACAGCGCCGGACGGCGCGGCAGCGAGTGGATCAAGGTCAAGCCGCGACACACGCTCGACCTGCTCGTACTCGGTGCCGAGTGGGGTCACGGCCGCCGCCAAGGCTGGCTCTCGAACCTGCACCTCGGCGCCCGCGACCCGGTCTCCGGCGGCACGGTCATGCTGGGCAAGACGTTCAAGGGGCTCACCGACGCGGTGCTGGCCTGGCAGACGGAGCGACTGCTCGAGCTCGCCTACCCGCCCGCCGGCGGTCACGGCCAGCCGCGGCGGGGGGTAGTCCGGGTCAGGCCGGAGCTAGTCGTCGAGATCGCGTTCGACGGGGTTCAGGCGAGCAGCAGGTACCCCGGCGGCGTGACGCTCAGATTTGCCCGGGTGCTCCGCTACCGGCCGGACAAGAGCCCGGCCGAGGCCGACACCATCGACGCCGTCCGGGCGCTCTGGTCCGGGGATGACCTGGACGACGCCGCGCCAGGCTGACAAGCCGCGGCACCGCTGCCGGTGGAACACTAAGGACGGCTGACGCGGCAGCGCGTGCCAGCAGGGGCAAGCAGGGATGGAAAGGCCGGGAAGCATGCGGACTGTGTGGCTCGACGAGGACGGCGCCTGGCGCACCACCCTGCGCGGGCGCCAGATCCTGACCGAGCCGAGCATCAACAAGGGCACCGCGTTCTCCGACGCAGAGCGGTCCGACCTCGGCCTGATCGGCCTGATCCCAGCCGGCCACCTGACGCTCGAGCAGCAGGCTGACCGGGTCTACGCCCAGTTCCTGCGCCAGTCTTCCAACCTGGCCCGCAACGTGCTGCTCAATGAGGTGCACGACCGGAACCAGGTGCTCTACTACCGGGTGCTGATTGACCACTTCAGCGAGATGCTGCCGGTGATCTACACGCCGACTGTCGGCGAGGCAATCGAGAACTACAGCCACGAGTACCGCCGACCGCGCGGCATCTACCTGTCGGTCAACCACCCTGAGTTGATCGAGCCATCCCTGCGCGCGCTTGGCCTCGGCGCCGACGACGTTGACCTGGTTGTCGCCACCGACGCCGGCGCCATCCTCGGCATCGGCGACTGGGGCGTGGGCGGCATGAGCATCGCGGTCGGGAAGCTGGCGGTTTACACGGCAGCCGGGGGCATCTACCCCGGTCGGGCCGTGCCGGTGATGCTCGACGTGGGCACGAACCGCCAGAGCCTGCTCGACGACCCGCTGTACATCGGCAATCGGCATCCCCGGGTGCCGGCCAGCCAGTACGACGCGTTCCTCGACGCCTTCGTGGCGGGGGTCAAGCGCGTGTTCCCGCGAGCGCTGCTGCACTGGGAGGACATGGATCCGGCCCACGCATGGCGCCTGCTCACCCGCTACCGGGAGAAGCTGCCCAGCTTCAACGACGATGTCCAGGGGACCGGCGCGGTCAACCTGGCAGCAGTGCTGGCGGCGGTCAAGGTCACCGGCAGCGCGCTGGCCGACCACCGGATCGTGATCTACGGCGCAGGCACCGCCGGCATCGGGATCGCCGACCAGTTGACCGCCGCGCTGGTCGCCGGTGGCCTGACCGCTGACCAGGCCAGGACCAGGTTCTGGGCCGTCGACCGGCACGGCCTGGCGGTGACCGGAGACGACGGGCTGTCGGCTGGCCAGCTCAAGTACGCGCGCAGTCCCGCCGAGGTCACGGACTGGCAGCGCGATGCCGCCCTCGGCGGCATCGCGCTCGCTGAGGTGGTACGGCACGTGCACCCCACGGTGCTCATCGGCACGTCCGCGCGCGGGGGCGCGTTCACCGCCGACATCGTCAAGGACATGGCAGCGCACACCGACCGGCCAGTGATTCTGCCGATGTCGAACCCCACCGAGCTGGCAGAGGCTAAGCCCGCCGACCTGATCGAGTGGACTGGCGGCCGAGCACTGGTCGCCACCGGCAGCCCGTTCGCGCCGGTCGACTACCGCGGTATCCGCTATGTCATTGGCCAGGCAAACAACGCCCTGGTCTTCCCCGGCCTCGGCCTGGGCGCCATCACGACGCGCGCTACCAGAGTCACCGACAACATGCTCAGCGCGGCCGCGCACGCCGTGGCCAGCCTGGTCGACGCGGCAGCACCGGGCGCCCCGCTCCTGCCGGAGGTCGAGGCGCTGCGCGCCACCTCGCTGGCCGTTGCGGTGGCGGTCGCACGTGCCGCTGCCGCCGATGGCGTGGCCACCACGGATCTAGCGGAGGACCTGCACGAGCAGGTGCGGGGCCGAATGTGGCAGCCCGTATACCGGCCGGTCCGGTCGGCCTGACCGGGAATCAGTCAGCTGCCTGCTGCGGGCGAGCCAGCTCATGCCCGCCCGGCGGGCGAGGATCAACGCAGAGGCATCGGCTGACCGGCTTGCCGGTGAGCCCCGACCACCCTCCGATGAGTGCGAGCACGGCGCGGGCGCTGGACTCGGCCGGGCACCGCATCGCCCAGGGCTGCTTGACCTGCGCGCCGTCGTCTCCGCACATCACGCGACGGGATACGCCGGGACACGCCCGGACGCCGAACTGCAGCCCGACCTTGACCGGCTGGCCGAGGCTGTGACACACGCCACCGGCCAGCTCGCCGCGACGCTCCGCGCAGCTGGCCCGGACGGACCGCCCCGGCCGGGCCTCCGGCCACTCCGCGCCCTCCAGCGGGCCATCTGGCTGCACTCACTGCGCCGGCTGAGCGACGGAACAGAGCCGGAGGGCGCGGTGCAGACACCCGCTGCCGGTGGCGAGGCAGCTGGCCTGTTCACGGCTACAGACAGCCTGGTCGATGCCATCAACACCGCCGGTCATGTGCTGGGCACGCGACGCCCTGGTGGCTAGCCGACCACGTTCGCCGCCGCAACGGCCGCGGCTTGCACCGTGGAGATAGCGGGGGCCTGCGAGGCATCGTGGTTGGACAGGACGACGACGAGCAACTCGTGGGCGTGCCGCTGGACTACCCCGATACTGTTGACAACCCAGCCTCGACCCAGTATCCAGCCGTCCGCGACTGCGCCCGCGGTGCCCTTGCTGGCCGCCGCCGTCACGCCCCATCGCTGCCCGGCCGTCACGTCAACCATCAGCCCAAGCGCGTAGTCACGCGCGGCAGCGGCAAGTGGCGAGCCCGCGCCTGCCAGGTCGGCCAGCAACTGCAACTGGTCCGCTGCCGTCGTCCTAGTCAGCGTCCAGTCCGCGCCAGGCTCCGGAGCCGTGTGGTCCAGCTTCAGCGTCGCGTTGGCGGCCGTGATGCCGCTGGCCCCCCCGACCGCATTCCACAGCTCGGCCGCGGCCGCGTCGCTGCCGTTCTCGATCATGTCGGCGGCAAGCTCTGCCTCATGGTCGCTGACCGGCGTTCCGGCTTGCTGATGCTGCAGCAGCAGGGCCGCCAGGATGTCCGCGGCCACGATCCCCCCGGCCCGGAACGACACTTCGGCGTCGTACGTCGCGCTCGCGCCGGTGCTCAGGTCGATCACGCCGACGGCTAGCTGCCCGGTCTCACCGCTGAGCACCGGCCGCAGGGCTGCGGCTAACAGCGCGTCAAGCCGAGCCGGGGCCGCTGCGCTGTGTCCAGATCCGGCCGGGCTGCCCGGCCGGCCGATCGCTTTGGCTGCCCCGGATCGGCTGCCTGCCTTGACGTCCGCGTTGGCCTGTACTGCGTGTGACCCGCTCAGCCCGGCTGCCACGGCGCCGGGGGCTGTCGCTGACGAGGGTCCGGCCAGCAGCAGATGGCCGCGCGACGTGGTCGCTGTAAACGGAATGGCGACGGCGAGCGCAGCCATGAGGGTGAACACGGCCACGAACACGCAGCGTTCCAGCGGGCGCATCGGCCCAGCGTGCGCAGGCACGTTCACATCGTTCTCCCGGCGCCCATCAACGTCCCGACCCCGATCGCTCTGCGGCTTGGCGCGCTCTGCCGGACAGCAGTGGCGCACCTATTAATAGCCTTAGTAAATGGCCAGCACTACCTGGCCTAATTCCCCGTTATTTCAACCTCTGACGGCGCGACAATATCAGGCCTCGCACGCCGATCCCTAGGGGCTGACTGGAAATGTTATTAACCTGGTGCCAGTTGTTGCGATGAACTATTTCCGATAGTGGTTATGGTTCGGCCGCAGTGTGCACTCACGTAGCGTCTGTACTGGTCAGAACCGTACCGAGCGGTATCGCCCGGTCCGTCTGCTAGTCGTCGGAAGCCGTGTGAAATACCGGCCAGCAGACTTCCGTAACGTGTTGTGATTCATCCGGGGTATCGAAATGCGAAACCACATAGTATTCGCTGATCGGCCCGTCGATCCCGATCTCCCGCGCGGTGACATATTTGCCTAGGTCAGCATAAGTCTGATCCAAGTCGGCGAACGGGCTGCGGTGCAGCGCCACCGCCACCTCAGGTAAGGGCCAGGCAATCTTGTGCCCGGCTGCGGGCCAAGTCTGCGCGCCGGTGCCGGCCCGGCGGGTCAGCCAGGGAATTTTGACTGAATGACCTCAACAGCCCGGTCGCCGGAGCCAGCGGCTGGCCAGCGGTCCAGCCTGGACGCTGGGCACCCGCCGGATATGGAAGGCCGGCGAGCGCGCAGGCGCCCGCCATCGGCCGACAGCATCTGGTGGCTCGTACTCGTGGCCGGCGCGTTCACCTGCGCACAGCTCGCCTTCGTAGTGCCGCATCTCGGGCTCAGCTGGGACGAGGTCGTCTATATCAGCCAGATCAGCCGTCATGCACCGGCCGCCAATTTCGACCCGCCGCGGGCGCGCGGCGTGTCGCTGATCGCGGCACCAGTGACAACGCTGACGTCCTCGATCCTGACCCTGCGTATCTATCTCGCCGTCGCGTCCGGCGCCGGCCTATTCCTCGCCCTGCTGGCCTGGCGTTCGCTGCGTCCCGCCTGGATCCTGGCCCTGGCCGGAGTCTGCTACGGCAGCCTGTGGACGGCTCAGTACTACGGGCCGCAGGCGATGCCCGACGGCTGGGTGGCCTTCAGCGTGCTCGCGGCAGTCGGGTTGTTCCTGCGAGCAGCAAGACGTCAAGAGAACCCGGCCGCCGGCTCGGGCGTGCTGGCAGGCCTGGCTGCTTGCCTCGCCATCGCTGCGCTGGTACGGCCGGGTGATGCGCTGTTTATCGCGGCAGCTCTCGCGCTCGCGGCGCTGGCTGTCCCCCGGTGGCGGCAGGCGAGTCTGCTGGCCGCGGTGGCGCTCGGCTTCCTGGCGGGCGCCGTGGAGTGGGTGATCGAGGCATACGCGCGATACGGCGGACCGCTGGCGCGGCTGCACGCCGCCGCTGCCGAGCAGGGCGGCTTCGCGTTGCACCCGGGCCTATGGGACGAACTCCGCGCGCTGAACGGCCCGACGCTGTGCAGGCCGTGCGCCGTCAGCCTGCGTTACCCGGAGATCGGCGTGTGGTGGCTGGCGCTGCCGCTGATCGTCGCGGCCGGGCTGCTAGCCGCGCGCCGTGCGGGGCGGCTCGCCTCCGCTATGCTCGCTGCCGGCTGCGGCTTCGCCGCCGCGTTCCAGTACCTATTCCTCCTCAACTACGCGGCACCGCGGTTCCTGCTCCCTGCCTATGCGCTGCTGGCCATACCGGCGGCTGACGCGCTGGCCTTCGTGCTGACCGGGGCCGTGACGGCAGCACCCGCCCCGTCGGCAAGCGGCCCCGGTCGGGCCGGCGGCGCCGGTCAGGCCGGGCTCCGGCCCGCCGGAGTCATGGTGGTCGCTGCGGCGCTGCTGGTGCAGCTGGCGGTCCAGCACGTGGTGCTCACCCACCAGGTCCAGGAGAAGGTTGGCTATTTCGGCACCTTTCCCAAGATCGCGGCCGAATTGCACCGGCTGGGCGTGCGGCCGCCCTGCCTCATCAAGGGCAGGCAGGACGTCCCCATCGCGTACTACACCGGATGCGCATCTGCGCCCAAGATCGCCACGGTGCTCCGGACGCGGCCGACCGAGCCTGTCGTGCTGCTCGTCCGCCGCGGCGAAGCGCCACCAAACCCCGCGCGCGGCTGGAAACGGCACGCCCTGCCCGGCAGCAACACCACGCTGCTGCGCGTGACCGCGTATGTATCGAGCGGATCAGCTCAGCGCTGACCACCGCGCGTATCGCCGATCGCCAGCCGGCAATTAGTAAGCCTAACCTTATTAGGCTAGGTTTAGCTTTTATGACTCCGGACTCAGCCGTCGGCGAGATAGCGGCTGCGCTGCGCGACAGCATCGGGCTGCTGCGACGCCGACTGCGGCAGGTAAAAGCAGAGAGCGGCGAAGGCGACCTGACGCTGCCCGAAAGTGCGGCCCTGGCACGACTGGACCGCGGCGGCCCGGCCACATCCAGTGAGCTTGCCCGGCAGGAACAGATCAGCCCGCAATCTATGGGCGTCACGCTGGCCGGGCTTGAGGCACGCGGACTCGTCTCGCGGGTGCCCGACCCTCAAGACGGCAGGCGTGCTGTCATCTCCGTGACTGAGGGCGGACGCCAACTGCTGCGCGACCGACGCAACGCCTACAGCCTGCTGCTGGCGCAGGCGCTGGCCGCCGGGTTCACGCGAGCCGAACTGGATCTGCTGAAAGCGGCCGCGCCCCTGCTGGAGCGGCTGGCCCAGAGCATCTGACTCACGCGCGGTTGACCGCCGCGCATCACGACCCCCTCGGGAGGGAGCCAGGTGGCACGCAGCGCGGCACCGATGAACGACCGGTACCGCT
>Ga0187805_10000234_pt1 | contig 17203 bp, 15 predicted proteins | sample NC_wetland_sal_i_6_FD_132965 | JGI IMG/M metagenome (GOLD analysis project Ga0187805, IMG submission 132965) | Wetland sediment microbial communities from Neuse River Estuary, North Carolina, USA - Control_5 | ecosystem: Environmental > Aquatic > Freshwater > Wetlands > Sediment | place: USA...
CCATGCGCCGGGGTGGTGACACTCAGCAACAAGCAGCTGAGCGCCTTTCGGATCTCCAAGCCTCGCCAAATCGCGCGCCATCCAAACGCGGTTCCAGTCGCTTGATTCTTTGAGTTCCGCCTGTTCAATTGGCTGAGTGGCCTCCTTAGGCCATCGGCTTGCCAATACTTCCGCTGCTAACTTACGCACTTGCGTGTTCTTGCTTTGTAGCGCAGCTACAACGGATGTCTCTGTTATCGCAACTCCTAAACGTTGTAGAACGGTTTCGGGCTGATCATCGGGCGACCCGGACTCGCTAACCATCTGCTGTGCGAACGACAGTGTAGTCGCGAGCCCAAGGACAATTACGATTATGTGCATTCGGTTGAAGAATCTGCTCATGTCTCTGCTCTCCTGGGAACAGCGAGTTATTGGTCGACCACTTGAACTCTCGTTACAGAAGTGCCTTGGATGGTGTCCAGCGAGAAGTTGTATGTAATTCCGAATCGGCCAATCACTTTCTTCTTACAGTAGTAGCTCTGTGAGTATGTCTGTGTGCACTGGCTTTGTGTCACACCGGGGGCATTCAAGTAGGACGAAGAACTACCGCGAATATGCCAGTCCCAGAAAATGTTGTCCGTCGCGGACCACTGTATTCCATGCCTAGTCCGGGTCGATCCCGGTGCGCACAACCAGCCTTCCCCGCTATTAAAGATGCAACCTACGAGGAAGATATCGCTGCCGTGGCCTATAGGTACCGAAGAGGGGCAGCTATTGATGTTGTTTAAGTGAACGTCCTCGCTTATCACTGTCCCGTTCCAATTATTTCCGCTGGAGGGATTTGTAGGCGGGGTCACTTGCATGCCTGCGAGAATCCCAATACCAGACGACAGGAGAGGGAATTCGTTTTCTAACGGAATAGAGATAGCGCTGCTGAGGGTCACCGATGTCGGACACTCATCGTTTGCTCGGATGTGGGCTACTTGCCCGCTGCTGGTCTGCGCGATCATTCTCCCGAAACCGGAGGGATCAAGGCTTAGGGAAGCTAAATGGTCGAATTGCCACGATCCTGCAACAAGCTCGTCGCTCGATTTGGAGCAGTCTGCTTGCGCACATTGGATGTAATCGATTGCCCAGTTTCCGTTTCCGACGGACAGCGTCTGCATGAGAGCGTTTCCATCCGATCCTACCTCGACGGAAACAGCCTCTCCATACGGTTGCGAAAACGGAATGGAGGTGATACCGCTACCGGCGCACGTTGAGTTCGTGCACGGAATAAAGTCGGCGCCATTTTCCGTGTTCATGTAGGTGACTCTAGCGAATCCGTCCGGACCAAGCGCGACATCCTGGGTTTGGGTACCGCCCCATCCATTCGACGAAATTACGGTATCGGTTCCGCTCGCATAAAAATGTACTGAATCCAAGGTACTCCACCCGTCGCCTGAATCCTCGTACACCATTACGGGATTTCCATCCTGGCCCATCGTGATCGCCCCACCAATGCAATCATTGACGCTGATCTGGGCAACCTGGGTTGTACTGCAGCCGCCAACGCCGCAAGTTGCCAGACCGATCCCTTGCTCACTATCCCAATTGTCGCCTCCGAAATCGTATGCAAGGTATGCCGTACCATCGCTTGCGACGGTCACAGAATCAACGCCATTGTCACTAGCGCCGTCAACCGTTGTTGTCGTGAAATTGACACAGTCATCATCAGAGCACTGGATCAGAACCAGAAGCGAACTGTGGCCGTCGGGGACGAGGGAGCTGTCGAATGTTGTATAAGCGATTCGAGCAAGGCCATCAGGTCCCAAAGCCATGGAGTAATCGAAGGTCCAAGCGCCAGTTTGGAATGTTGCCGTATTGGAAGTCGTGCAGTCTTCATCGAGACAACGGACATAGACGACCTCGTCATCAGGTGCTGCGCCGGAGCTATCTCCGACTACGAACCTAGAGAACCCATCACTCCCGACACCAATGGCCTTCTGGCTTGGCCACGCTGATGAGCCATTGCTCGGCTGATAGGCTGCTGTCACGACTGCATCCAGCTGACCGGGTGTTACCGTTAAAGTGGCTGAACCGCTTACGCCGCCAAAAATTGCTTGAATTGTGGCCTGCCCGTTGTCGACTGCTGTCGCGTTCCCCGTGATATCGATGTCGGCTATGGTCGGGTCAGAGGAGGTCCAAGTCACGACCGTGGTGAGATCCTGCGTGCTGTTGTCATCGTAAGTACCAACAGCATCAAACGGCTGCGTAACTCCGGCTGCGACGGAAGGTGTTCCCGGTGAAACCGTCAGAGAGACTAACGTTTGCGCGCTAATGCGTCCGCCAAAGAAAAGAACCGATGCAAATGAGACGATGGTGAAGCAAATGCGCCGAAACCTACACATTGGAGCGTCTCCTGGCCGATTGGGAAACGCATTTTATCCCGATTTCGAAAAACTTCATCAGCAATCACCGCTTTGTTACAAATTCCGAACAATGTTTCACAGGCCAGAGCCGCTAACTCACTGGCCACTCGCACAGCACCCGTACTGTTTATCGCAAATGCGTTGCCGCCCTGCGGAACTATCAGTTGGCTGACGTAACCAGGGCATTACACTCAAAACCCCCCTGGGATCCCGGCGGAGCCGTTCAATCGAGTCGTCCAAAATTGGACAAGTTCCCGAAGTTGACACTGGTCGTGGCAGGTTTCCGATGTTGTCCGGCCTATGGGAACGCCCCGAATGCATGGTCGCTTTTTCGTCTTTTCGACTGAGAAAAATAAAAACATAGAGCGTGTTAAGTAGGAAGGCCCTTGCTCTTCCGAGAGTTACGAGGAAGAAGGTGTCGTTTCGGTGTCAGAGTCGTGCCAAAAAATGCAGGAAAATTCCTCCTAGTGGACTGCCCGGAGACGGAGCGCCCTGAACTGGCTGGCAAATTTCGCCGCGAATCGTCCGGCCTTGTGGCGCATGAGTCACAAAGTTATTGACTCCGAGCGGGTACGGAGTTCAGCATTTGGTTTGCTAGAACGAGGTGAGATGCACCCGATTCGTTTCCTGAAGCGCTTGTCGCATGGGTTTGCAATGGTTGGCCAAGTCTGGGGACTTCCTGAAAAATGGGCGAAACTGAAAGCAGCATTCAAAACTCTGTTGTTTGCGCTAGTCGGTCTTACGATTCTGCTTCTCGTGCTCTGGTGGTTCCTCCCTGACGATTGGCCGATAAAGTACGCAGCCGAATACATCATCAGTACCGATCAAGTGATGATTGAGAGGAAACCTCATAACTGCGACTGGGATTCAGCGCCTCTCGGCAACAAACACTGCCACTACAAATCCATCGTGACGCTATACGATTCAGTCGGTGTTGTGATTAGGAACGACAACGTAAACGTGACTCCAACGAAGATTCATGTCGAATGGGAGCGAGTAGAGGAGTGAGGCAACTGGTTATGAATGTGAAGGAAGGGATGCGGCGTTTGGCAATGCTCGTCGGAGTGCTAGGGGCATCTTTCGGATGTTTCGCCTCATACGTGGTTTTACGGGATGCCCTGGCAGCACAGGCGCGCTATGCGGCATTCGAGCGGCTAGCAACCTCTGATGTCGTACAACAGGAACGTAAGATTCTCCGGGCACCGCCCAAGACGCTTCCGGCGGACTTTTTCGATAAGCAGCAACGTACTGAGATAAAATCCGTACTGGACAAGTCCGGTGCTTCGAAAGAAGTGAAAGCGCAGGGATGGGAAGCGTTTTATAGCTCCCGCACAAAGGAGAACTTCAAGGCGAACTTCGACAAAATTCTTCTCCCGGAAGAAACGAAGGCCGTACTCTGGGACATAAAGTTCTCCGCTCCTACCGCAGACGACCCTTACGCGGCAATCGCCTACACTCAGGAATCCACAGTAAATCAGGGCGGGATTAAGACCATCCATTGGACCTCGGCGGAGTATGGAGTCGAATCAATTGAGACAGAGGACGGCGCGACACTCTATCCGACACCAGCACCAACTCGATGGCCGTACCTCTTGGCTGCGATCTTTCCCGTGCTTGGATTTGTTATCCCGTGGGCTTCGGTTCGCGCGTTAGCGTGGGTAGGAGTCGGCTTCTTTGAAAAAATCTAGGTAGATTTGTCGAATAATTGGTTCGAGCCAAGAATCCGTGCCCCAGGGTGTCCCGCGTCCCACACCCTAGACTGTGGGACAGTGGGACAGTTCGGTAGGTGCGGTGTTTCCCTGGCACCTCTGACGCAACCTACCCGCTGCGGACTTGCTGATACCCAATTCCTCAGCAACGTCGCGGACACTCGCGCCGGTAGCAAACAATTCGTTGGCTCTCTGCGCGTTTGTATCTTCCAAAGAACGCACAGTCCATTTGGCTCCGTTTGTCGGATCTCCCTGCATCCCCACTTCAAACGATTTTGCGGCGTCGCCAAGCTGCGCTCGTGTTTTCTCGAAGTGTACTTCGCAGCGCAGCCCTTGGCTGTGGTCATAGTCGGACGGATGTTTCAGGGTGATTACAGTATCAAGTAAGTCCTCACGCTTTGAAGTACCACGTTGAGATTTGTTCTTCCCTGCATGGTGGGCGAAAAGAACGGCGATTCCGCGCTTGCGTAATCCCAACATCCACTCTTGGATGCAGAGCCAGTCTTGGCCCTCATTCTCGTTTCCCGTCTTACAGAGCGCCGAAAGATTATCAAGCACGACTAGGTCGACTCCAGCCAGCAGCGGCTCCAAGCGCATTTGGCCGTCTGAGGTCGAAAGATCGGGCATCGGGCACGGCTGTAGGTCGGGTGTCACGAATTTCAGGTTCTCCGGCGGCGGAAGGCCACCCAGAATCGTCCGCACTCGCTCTTGCAGTGTCGTGGCAGGCAATTCGCCATCAACATACAGGACACTTCGCGGTCGGGGAGCATGCCACTTCAGAAAAGGTCCGCCAGTCGCAACTGCGATAGCGATACCCAAAGCCACATAAGTCTTTCCAGTACCACGATACCCGTAGAGCATTGCCAATCCCTGCTCCGGAAGTATGGGATCAAGCAGCATCTCCCGAGGCTTTATTTCCAATCCCAAAAGCTCGCCCACCCGAACGGCGGTTAGCTGGGAAGCGCGAGTCTGATCGCACCGGGTGGCGGGCAGTAAGTGACCCTGGAGATCACGGCCAGACTGCAGGAATTGCACCTTGCTGACCAAGTTGGTTTCGATCTCGTCGGCGGACATCCCTGTTTCGACAGACTTGGCGATGGATTCGCCGAGTGATAGCAGTCTCCGCAATTTTGAACACGACAGCATCGCTTGAACGCGCTGGTTGACTAATCTAGGGTCAGGAACCGCACCATCCACAAGGGCGCCGATACCCTCATAGCCACCCACCCGGTCTAGCTCCCCTCGGTCTTCAAACGCCTGTGCGACCGTTGAGGAGTCGAAGGGAATGTCATCCTCAGAGAAGCGGAGCATCGCTGCATAGAGTTCCCTGTGGGCACTGCCGACGAAATCGTTGACGCATAGGTACGCCAGTGGGCCGCGCATTAGGGAATTTTCGAGAAGCGCTGAGCCGAGTACGGCCCGCTGGGCGGATTCTGAGTGCAGTGAACGTTCCACGTGCTACTTTGCCTCAGCCAGAAAACGCGCAAGTTCGTCCGGGTGAAACAACAAGCGGCGGCAGATGCGGACAGGCCGTAGCTTGCCCTTTTTCACCCAGCTTCGAACGGTGTGCGGAGAAACTCTAAGTCTCTCCGCAAGTTCCAGCAGAGTGAGCAATTGAGGAATCGGTTCGGCCATCACTCACCCCTCGCTGCCTTCAGTCGGGCCTCTACCGCCTCCGCTGGAATGCGCCATTTCTTACCTGCCTTGCGACCTTGAAGCTTGCCCGTCCACAGCAGCGAATACAGGTAATCAAGTCCGACTCCAAGCTTGCGTGCCGCTTCAACCGCGCTTAGTTCCTGGGTTTTCGTCATCTCTGATTCCCTCCAAATGATTTCTTGACAACCCCGATGCTACGGCTTACGCTTATTCTTATGCAACGTGATCGTAACAATACTGTTACAAAGATCCCAGTACTGATTCAGTGTTCTCCCGATGAGCAAGAAGGCGAAGCGACGTTTAGCGAATTCGCAGTGCCAATCCGCGCTGTGACAGGGAAGGACTTCGATACGAAAACGGGAAGGCACAAAAAATTTCTAGATATCATGCAGGATCACGAACGCAAGCACTTCGCAGGCGTTGTTGGCCTTCTCAAAGGCATTCAAGAGCGTGATCCGATTGCAATTGCGAAGGCCCGAAGGAAACTGTCGGAGGCACATGCGACAGAGGCGCGCCGTGCGGAAACACTAGGGTGGAAAGACGATGCGCAATTCGGTCACATCCTTGCTCCTTTTCTTGGCCTTGAAGTAGGTCAGGGGAAGGAAGCGTCCGAAATCCTCAGCGGACAACGCCTGCCGCCACGTATATCCCACGATGACGCGAAAGTGCTTTCGTTGGAAATTTCTAGGACGCTCGCGCTCCGGGTCGATCTGGTGCTGTGGTGGACCGGCAAGCAATTCACCCCTGCGTTGTTTTGCAGTGACCCAAAGGTTGCACTCTACGTCTACATCCTCACGCATAAGGGCTGGGGTGTTTGTCCGCATTGCGGTGATTTCTTTCCGCAGCAACGACCAGACCAAAATTACTGTTCCATTGCGCATCGCGAGGCTCATCGCGTGGCGAGATGGCGAGCAAAGAAGCTGTCCAAATCAACAAAAAAGGGAGGCCAACATGGCCCTCGTAAAACGCGGTAAGACGTGGCACTGCCACTTCGTTGTCAACGGACAGCGATTCAGGCAGTCGCTTGGAACGAAGGACTGGCGAGAAGCACAGTCAAAGGAAAAGGAACTAATCGGGCAGGCGACGGAGGGCAAGCTAACGCAGACCTCCGCATCGCTGGCCCGGCAACCATTCGGGCAAGCAGCAGATGACTACATGACTGCTCGGAAGCTGGAACTTGCTCCCGCTAGCCAAGCCAAAGAGAAACAGTTGCTTGTTCAGTTGCGAGCATATTTCCAACAAGAGCCGTTGAAGTCCATCACAGCGAAGCGTATCAGTGAGTACCGTGCTTGGAGAGCGGAGCAGAAGGTTGGACCTGCCACGCTCAACGCAGAGTTGGGTATTCTTCGGCGCATCCTGAAGCGGGCGAAGCTCTGGGCGCGTGTTGCCGACGATATACGGCCCCTCAGAGAGCCGGGCACCATCGGGCGGGCGATTACTGAGGATGAGAAGCAACGCCTCCTGAAAACGGCTGTAATGCGGCCGGAATGGGAGACGGCTTACCTTGCTGCGATCCTCTGCTTGAATACCACCGCAAGAGGCTGCGAGTTGAAAGGGCTGCAATGGTGCGACGTGGACCTGTTCGCCCGCACCTTGACCATTCGCAAGTCCAAAACGGCTGCGGGTGAACGGGTCGTCCCTCTCACAGACGTGGCTCTTTCGGCGCTTGCGAGACTTCGCCGGAGGGCGGAAGGCTTTGGCACCGTGGAGCCGTCGCACTTCGTCTTTGCAGCCTTCGTCCCGAAGTTCACGTTCAGCGGCAAAAGAGTGATCGACTACAACGTAACGGCCTTTGACCCGACCCGGCACGTAAAGAGCTGGCGCACAGCATGGCGGACGCTGACGAAGAAAGCGGGACTCCCCGGCTTCCGGTTCCACGATCTGCGGCACTGCGCCATCACCCAGCTTGCGGAGAACGGAACGTCGGATTCAACCATCATGGCGATTGCCGGACACGTGAGCCGTCGCATGTTGGAGCGATACAGCCACGTGCGGATGGAAGCGAAGCGGACAGCGATGGAAGCCCTTGCTGTAAGCACCAAAACGGCGGGTTATGACACAAAGCATGACACAAACGCCACGGTCGCGGGCACTCGCCCTGTCTAAGTTGTTGAGAGATTTGGTGGACCTGGTCGGGATCGAACCGACGACCTCTTCCATGCCATGGAAGCGCGCTCCCAGCTGCGCCACAGGCCCACTTGTCGGGGACACTTCGACGACCGTTGCGGTCGCCTCAATTATTCTCGCTGACCTTGGGAGGATAGTCAACGCGGGACCCTTTTGAAGTTCTCGCAGTTTCGGGGCATTGATACAGCGGCTGTCGAGCTACGCTCGACGGACGGACGAATGCGTCCGTCCCCACATATTTTTTCTTCTTTCCACAGGGCAGTTCTGCCATAATTGATCGTGCACCCCACCTGCACCATTTTTCAAAAACAATTTAAAGCGAGGAAGAGATGCCAGCGAAGTACATCTTTGTGACGGGCGGAGTTGTGTCTTCACTCGGCAAGGGACTGGCCGCGGCTTCGATCGGCTGCCTGCTGGAGAGCCGCGGAATCAAGGTCAACCTGATGAAGTTCGATCCATATCTGAACGTGGATCCGGGAACGATGTCGCCATTTCAGCATGGCGAGGTTTTCGTCACGGACGACGGGGCGGAGACGGATCTCGACCTTGGGCACTACGAGCGCTTCACGCACGCCAAACTTTCTCGCGACAACAATTGGACGACGGGGCGGCTCTACGAACAGATCATCGCCAAAGAGCGGCGCGGGGATTATCTGGGGAAGACGGTGCAGGTGATTCCGCACGTAACCAATGAGATCAAGGCGGCAATGAAGAAGGTCGCGCAGGATGTGGACGTGGCGATCGTCGAGATCGGCGGCACGGTGGGCGACATCGAGTCGCTGCCGTTTATGGAAGCGATCCGGCAGATGCGGCAGGAGTTGGGGCGCGAGCACACTTTGTTTGTGCATGTGACGCTGGTTCCGTTTATTGCAGCGGCGCAGGAGTTGAAGACCAAGCCAACGCAGCACTCGGTGAAGGAGTTGCTGAGCATCGGAATTCAGCCGGACATTTTGCTTTGCCGGACGGACCGGTTTCTGGCGAAGGAGATGAAGTCGAAGATTGCGCTGTTCTGCAACGTGCCGGAAGAGGCGGTGATCACGGCCAAGGATGTGGCTTCGGTGTATGAGGTGCCGCTGGTATTTGCCAACGAGAACGTGGACACGCTGGTATTGAAGTATCTGCACATGGACGCGAAGGATCGCGATCTGTCGAAGTGGGAAGACATTGTCCACCGTGTGTACAACCCGAAAGATACGGTAACGATCGGGATTGTCGGGAAGTATGTGGAGTACGAAGATTCTTACAAATCGCTGAAAGAGGCGCTGGTGCATGGGTCGCTGGCGCACAATCTGAAGCTGCAGCTGAACTGGATTGAAGCCGAGGGTCTGGAGACGGGCGACAAGAGTTACGAGGCGCAGCTTGAGGGCTATGACGGGATACTGGTTCCGGGTGGTTTTGGCAAGCGCGGCATCGAAGGGATGCTGAGGGCGATTCGGTATGCGCGGGAGAAAAAAGTTCCGTACTTTGGAATTTGTTTGGGGATGCAGACGGCTTGCATCGAGTTTGCGCGCAATGTAGTGGGACTGGAGGAGGCAAATTCGAGCGAGTTTGATCCGGCGACGCCGCACCGCGTGATCTACAAGTTGCGCGAGTTGCGCGGCGTGGAAGAACTGGGTGGGACGATGCGGCTGGGCGCGTGGCCTTGCAAGATCGAGCCGGGTACGCTGGCTTACCGGATTTACGGGAAGACGGAGATCAGTGAGCGGCACCGGCACCGGTATGAATTCAATCGTGAGTACGAAGAGCCGATGACTGCGGCGGGGCTGAAGATTTCGGGATCGACGCCGGATGGGACTTATGTGGAGATGGTGGAGTTGCCGGATCATCCGCATTTCATCGGGTGCCAGTTTCATCCCGAGTTCAAATCGAAGCCGCTGGAGCCGCATCCGCTGTTCAGCACGTTTGTGGGCGCGGCTTATGAGTATGGGCTGAAACGGCGCGCGGAGAAAGAGACGGCTGAGGTCGAAATGTTCCACCGGCCAGAGCGGGTCGCGGGGCGGTAAGATCTTCACCACGGAGTCACGGAGACACGGAGGAATACTAAGATTTCTCTGTGACTCTGTGCCTCCGTGGTGAAATGATTTTTTGCATGATCACTTCCTTCCAAGTCGGCGATATTCACATTGGCTCGGGAGATCTTTTTCTGATCGCGGGGCCCTGCGTGATTGAGAGCGAAGAGCATGCGATCCGGATGGCGGAGATCATCAAGGGCGTGGCGAAGTCTCTCAACTTTCCTTTTATTTTCAAGGCGAGTTACGACAAGGCGAACCGGACGTCAATTCGCAGTTTTCGCGGGCCCGGGCTGAAGGAAGGGCTGCGGATTCTGAAGAAGATTAAGGATGAGCTGCATCTGCCGGTGCTGACCGACGTGCATGAGACGGCGGATGTGGGCAAGGTGGCGGACGTTGTGGACGTGCTGCAGATTCCGGCATTTCTCTGCCGGCAGACGGATCTGGTGGTGGCGGCGGCGCTGAGCGGGAGGGCGGTTAACATTAAGAAGGGGCAGTTTGTGGCTCCGTCGGACATGCGGCATGCGGTGGAGAAGTGCCGTGATGCGGGGAATTCGCAGGTCTTTTTGACGGAGCGCGGAGCGAGCTTCGGCTACACCAATCTGGTGGTCGATATGCGGTCGCTGGCGATCATGCGGAAGTTTGCTCCGGTGGTTTTCGATGCGACGCATTCGGTGCAGTTGCCTTCATCGCAGTCCAGCGATGGCGGACCGGCAACCAGCGGCGGGCAGCCGGAATTCATTCCTTTGCTGGCGCGGGCGGCTGTGGCTGCGGGCGTGGATGGCGTGTTTATGGAAGTGCACGACAATCCGAAGGAAGCGAAGTCGGATGGAGCGAACGCGCTGGAGTCGACCAAGCTGCGGGGAGTGTTGAAGGAATTGCTGGCGGTGAGGAAGGCGCTAAATGAGGCGCATGCAACGCCGTAGGGGAATCATCCTTTGCCGTCACAGATTTTGGAAAGTCCCGGAGGGACGAGACAATTTAGCCCACCAAGCGCTGAAGCGCTGGGCTAAATTGTTTTGGCCCTCCGGGCCTTGCCTGCTCGTGAACTTTCATTCATACCCATGCTCCAACCCGCATTCATACCCATGCTCCAACTGCATTTAGATTTACCCGTAGTCTGCATTCAAGCAAAAGGGGAGCAAAGCGTCTGCCAGCGCGGAGGGGCGGCTGTGGCCGTCCCTCTTTCGCATGCATCCGACTACCTCAAGCTATTCCAGCACGAAGATATTTTTCTTCGCGCACATTTCCTTTAATACTTTTGGCCAGACGGTTACGCTGACTTCACCCAGGTGCGCTTTGCGCAGCAGGAGCATCAAGGTGCGGGACTGGCCGATGCCGCCGCCGATGGAAAGCGGCAATTCGTTGTTGATGATTCCCTGGTGATAGGGAAATTTGAGATTGTCGAGCAGGTTCGACAATTCAAGTTGCTTGCGGAGGGTTTCGGCATTCACCCGGATGCCCATGGAACTGAGTTCGTGACGGCGCTTCGTGACGTTGTTCCAGACCAGGATGTCGCCATTCAGTCCGTGAGTGTCGCGCAGAGTTTGTCCGCTGGTATCGGTGACCCAGTCATCGTAATCGGCGGCGCGCATCTCGTGCGGATAGCCGTCTTTCAGCGGCCAGCCGATTCCGATGATGAAGATGGCCGGATACTTTTGCAGGATCACGGTCTCGCGGCGCTTGCGCGGAAGGTCGGGATACATCGCCAGCAGTTCTTCGGCGTGCAGGAAAGTCAGTTCTTCCGGCAGGCTGGGATAACGCGGGTTCTTCAGTTCGGGGAACATTTCCTGCGCGAATTTTTCTGCGCCGACCAGTACTTTCCAGATCTTCTTCACGATCGATTTGAGGAGTTCCAGATTGCGCTGTTCGCTGGTGATGACGCGTTCCCAGTCCCATTGATCGACGTAGGCCGAATGATCGTGATCGAGGAAATAGTCTTTGCGCACGGCGCGCATATCGGTGCAGATGCCTTCGCCGGGGCGGCAATCGAACTGCTTCAGCGCGACTCTCTTCCATTTCGTTGCGGCCTGTACAACTTGGGCGTCGATGGGATGTTTGCCGCGATCGTTGGAAATGTGGAACTGGATGGGGGTGCGCGAGCCATCGCGGTCGAGCATGTCGTTGACGCCACTCTCGGCGTCGACGATCAGCGGGACCTGTACCATTTGTAGGCCGAGCTCTTTACATAGATTGTCCTCGATATAACGCCGGAGGTGGAAAATCGCCTTCTGGGTTTCCTTGCGGGTGAGCAGCGGGTTGTAGTCGCTGGGCAGGACTTTCTCCAGTTCGGAGTAGTCGCCAATGCCGGGCCCGGCGAGGTCGGCTTTCTTGCTGGCCTGGGTGTCTGTGTTGGATTGGCGGCCCGAAGTTGTGCGATCTGCGTCTGAACTAGCGGTCGGAGTGCTGGTGGATTCGTTAGAGATAAAAAGGGTCATAGATGAGTGCTCCTTCAGATCGGACAGCGGCAGGGGACCGCTGAGACGATGGGCGATCAGATCTATTGGACGGCGGTTGGGCCTCGACTATCCGTGATAAGGATCACAAGGCCATGTGTGCGAAGAGACATCCGGACCAAGGCTCCGCGGGTGGGACGCGTGTGTTAGATTGAGATTCTTCGTATGAAGCATGTCGCCAAATGGGCTCTGAATACCGCTGCGCAGCGCGGGGCGAGCTACGCCGATGTGCGCGTGGTGGTGCAGCGGAGCCGCGCGTTAACCACGAAGAACGGCAAGGTTGGCAGCGCGTCGGACGCGGAATCGGTAGGCATGAGCGTACGCGTGATTGCCGATGGGGCGTGGGGATTTGCGGCTTCGGCGGAGTTCGGACGCAGCGCCGTAGAGGCTACGGCGACCGAGGCCGTCGCCATTGCGCGGGCTTCGGCGCAGGTGAAGCGGGAGGATATCCGACTGGCTCCGGAGAAGCCGGCGGTTGCGGAATGGAGCACGCCGTACAAGATCGATCCGTTTGCAGTTTCGGTGGAACAGAACATCGAACTGCTGCTGAAGATTGATGCGGAGTTGCGGTCGGTGGCCGGGATCACGCTGGCGGAGGAGAACCTGAATTTCAACCGCGAGGAACAGTGGTTTGTTTCGTCGGAGGGTGCGGATATCCATCAGACGAAGCTCTCGACCGGCGCGGGATATGCGGCGTATGCGTTTGCTGGAAATGAAATTCAGAAGCGATCGTATCCCAATTCGTTTGGGGGGCAGTGGCAGAACAAGGGATATGAGCTGATCGAAGAATTGAAGCTTCTGGAAAATGCGCGCCGCATCGCCGAGGAAGCTGTGGCGCTGCACAAAGCGGACCAATGTCCGGAGGGAACGTTCGACATCATTCTCGACAGCTCGCAGCTGGGGCTGCAGATTCACGAGTCGGTGGGGCATCCGATCGAGCTGGATCGCGTGCTGGGGATGGAGGCGAATTTTGCCGGCACCTCGTTTCTGACTCTGGATAAGCTGCGTCATTTGCGCTACGGCAGCGACCTGGTGAATGTGGTGGCGGATGCGCGGCAGGAGCATGGGCCAGGACTGGGAACTTTTGCCTTCGATGATGAGGGCGTGGCGGCGCAGTGCACACCGATTATCACGAATGGATTGTTCACGGGATATCTAAGTTCGCGGGAGACGGCGCACACCATCGGTGCGGATCGCTCGGGAGGAACACTGCGCGCGGAGGGATGGAACCGGCTGCCGATGATCCGCATGACCAACATCAGCATTCTGCCGGGAGAAAAGCCGCTGAGCATGGAACAACTGATTGCGTCGACCGATCAAGCGATTCTGATGCAGACCAACCGGTCGTGGTCGATTGACGACAAGCGCTACAACTTTCAATTTGGATGCGAGATCGGGTGGGAGATCAAGGGCGGCAAGCGGGTGCGGATGTTGAAGAATCCGTCGTATTCGGGCATCACGACGGAGTTCTGGAATTCGCTGGATGCGATCTGCTCGCGCGATGAATGGACGCTGTGGGGCACGCCGAATTGCGGGAAAGGACAGCCGCAGCAGGTGATGGGAACCGGGCATGGCGCGGCGCCGGCACGGTTTCGAGGGATTAAGGTGGGGAGCGCGTTCAAGACTTAGCTCACCACGGAGACACAGAGGCGCGGAGAACTGCAATTCAAGTCTGAATGCTAGATAAAGGCCAAGCCGGCGATATCTTTGACCGCATCCGGAAGCTAGCGTCTGCGGATGAGGTCGAGGTGCTGTTTTCTGGGGGAAAGTTTGCGCTGACTCGGTTCGCCAACAATACCATTCACCAGAATGTGGCGGAGGAGAATCACGTCGTTTCGGTGCGGACCGTGTTTGGCGGGCGGACCGCACGGGCTACCACCAACAAGTTTGACGAGGAGAGCCTGAAGCAGGTTGTGCGGGCTTCGGAGAATCTGGCTAAGGTGCAGCATCCGGATCCAGACCTATTGCCTATGCCGAATTCTGAGGAGGCTTCCGGCAAAGTGGGCGAGAGCGCCCGCTCCACACAGGTGCACTCCACGTCCGCTCCTTTTACACCGGCTCCTTCCCGGCATTTCGCGCAGACTGCGGCTATCACTCCTGAGATTCGGGCGGAGGGAGTGTGCGCGATGGTGGGCGTGGCGGACCGGCACAAGCTCACAACCGCAGGAGTGTTTTCGAGTGCGGAATCGTTTGAGGGAATCTTCAACTCACGGGGGTTGAGCCGGTGGCACACGCAGACTGCGGCGGAGATTTCGATCACGATGATGGCGCCGGATTCTTCCGGCTGGCAGAAGGCGAATTCACCGGACGTTGCGAAACTGGATCCGCTGCAGCTCGCCGAAACCGCGGCGAAGAAGGCGGTCGACTCGGCGCATCCACGGGAGATTGCGGCAGGGAAGTATACGGTGATTCTCGAACCGGCGGCGGTGCTGGATATTGTCGGCTTCATGTTCTGGGATTATTCCGGAATGGCGATCCTCGATCAGCGCTCGTTCCTGACCGGACGAATCGGGAAGAAGCTGTTCGGCGAAAACATCACGATTCACGACGACGTGGCGCATCCGCTGCAGACCGGGGCTCCGTTCGATGGAGAAGGCATGCGGAGGCAAAAGGTCGCTCTCGTTGAAAACGGAATCGTGAAGCAAGTGGTGTATGCGCGGGCGACCGCGGAAAGAATGAAACGATCAGAATTCAAGGACAGCGTGGGCCCGATCGCCGCCACGGGACACGGTTTCCCACTGCCCAACGAGATGGGCGAAATGCCATTGAACATTGTGTTCGCGCCGGTCGGCAATCCGCAGACGCTGGCGGAGATGATTGCTTCCACCGAGCACGGCGTGCTGGTGACCCGCCTGTGGTACATCCGCGAAGTCGAGCCGTTCGAGAAAATTCTGACGGGCATGACGCGCGACGGCACCTTTCTGGTGGAGAACGGACGAGTGGTGGGCGGGATGCGCAACTTCCGATTCAACGAAAGTCTGATTCACATGCTCTCGAACGTCGAGACGATGAGCCTGCCAGTGCGTTCGAGCGGGGAAGAATCGTTCGATATGGTCGCGCCCGCCATGAAAGTGCGCGAGTTCAATTTCACCCAAGTGACGAAGTTCTAGCCCCGTTCTGGATCGCTGGCTTTTTTCAGCGCCAGCTATTTCTCTTCCGATAACTTGCCGGAAATCTCCTGAAATTCTCCGCGATTTGACCCGGACTTGCCGGCTTCCGGCAGGCTGTTCTGGGGTCATTCGGCATTTGATGGTTCGTCTCTAATTCACTCAAAGAAAAGCAGTTAGCCTCACTTGTTCAATGACTTCGGTAACTTTGTTTGTTTGATTCCGGGGTGTACGCTGCCTGTGAAGTCGAAGAAAGTCCAAGCGCCGTGAACTGGCGGAAGAAAGGTTTCGAAAGCGTGGCAGCGGAAGGCACAGCACCGATGACCGAGGCGCAGCAGATGAGTGCCGCACAATACGAAGACTTACAGAGCGCCCCGCGATTTCCGCTGCATCTGGCAGCGTCGGTAAAGACGCAGGGCACGGCATACCTGGCAGAGACGGAAAACATTTCGGCCAACGGTGTGCTGTTTGCCATGGACAACGACGTGCCCGTCGGTTCGATCGTGGACTTCACTATCATGCTGCCCGCCGAAGTTGTTGGCACCCGGCGCAACGTGCAGATCGATTGCCGGGGCCGGGTGGTGCGCAGCTTTGAAGACCGCGGCCGCCGCGGAGTGGGAGTGGTGATCGACGAATATCATTTCGAGCGCGCGTAAGGCGCAAGGGACTGAATGGCAACGATTCCGGTGAGCGTGGAAGAAAATTTCGGAGCAGGGGAAGCCGGAGGCAAAGGCCCGTTCGTCCGCGTGATCGTGGCCGATTCCCAGGCGATCTTCCGCGCCGGCCTGCGGAAAATTTTCGCTCTGGAAGATGACATCCGGGTGGTGGGCCAGGCCGAAACGATGCCGCAGACTCAATCCGCGGTGGGCAAGTTCTCGGCCGACGTGCTGATCTTCGAAGCTGCGTTGACGCCGAATCCAGTCGAAGCGGTGGGAGAAATGCTGCGGCAGAGCCCGCAGATGAAGATTGTGGTGGTGACACCGGGACCGGAAGAGGAACTGACTCTGGATTTATTCCGCCGCGGCGCGCACGGCATCGTGTCGCGCGAAGTCGAACCCGAGGTGCTGGTGGAGTGCCTGCGGAAGGTGATCGCCGGCGAACCGTGGCTCGACAGTCAAGGCATCCATTGGGTTATGCAGGCGTATCGCAATCAGAGCACACGTCCAGCGGGATCGCGGCCCAAAGTGCAGCTCACGCCTAAAGAGTCGCTGATTGTTTCGTGCGTCACGCAGGGCATGAAGAATAAAGAGATCGCCTTGCGCGTGGGCACTACCGAGCAGGTGGTGAAGAATTACTTGCGAAAGGTTTACGACAAGCTGGGCGTCGCGGATCGCCTGGAACTGGCGCTGTACTGCTTGAATCATCATGTGATCGATAACGCGACAGTGCCGCCACTGCCGACGAGCGCAGGAAACGGAACGGCCAATGCCGCCGCTGCTGGAGCTTCAGCTTCGGGCAGTTCGATCTCTACCGCTTTGACCACGCTTCCTGCAGATTCGTCCGGGAAGCTCTCATAGTTGCGGCCGCTGCTGAATTATTCCTTTCGAGTTGCGGTTTCGACGATCTCACCCATAAAATTGAACGTGAGCCGCGGGCGCGTAAGTCCACCGTGGCTTTGATGGCTTCTTAAGTAGTCGTTCCTTCCTTCCGATTCACGCCGGAGAGATGGCCGAGTGGCTGAAGGCGCACGCTTGGAAAGCGTGTTTACTCGAAAGGGTAACGTGGGTTCGAATCCCACTCTCTCCGCCA
>Ga0187805_10000235_pt1 | contig 17172 bp, 14 predicted proteins | sample NC_wetland_sal_i_6_FD_132965 | JGI IMG/M metagenome (GOLD analysis project Ga0187805, IMG submission 132965) | Wetland sediment microbial communities from Neuse River Estuary, North Carolina, USA - Control_5 | ecosystem: Environmental > Aquatic > Freshwater > Wetlands > Sediment | place: USA...
AAGGCCCTTCAAAAGTTGCAGCACGACCGGCAATTGCACAATCACCTGCAGCGCGCTTCCAGCGACTGATCCCCATGCCAGGACTTGCGCCAGCGGATACTCGGCGTAGCGGTGCCCCCATCCCCACATCGCCCCGATCATCGCAGCGTTCCATACCACGGGCGCCGCGTAGGAGAGGAAGAATCGCCGGTGGCTATTCAAAACTCCCAGGCACCAGGCTGAAAACACCAGCAAGCCCGCGCTGGGAAAGAGAATACGCACAAGACGAATCGTCAATTCGCGTTTTGCGCCGGTGAATCCTCCCGCGATAGCGTCGATCAAGTACGGCGTGGTGAGCACGCCCAGCAATACGATCAGCGAAGTGGTCAGCGCGAGCAGCGCTGCGACGGCTCCGGCAGTGCGGCGCGCTTCTTCGTCGTCCTTGTGCGCCAGAAGCTTGGCATAGACGGGAATGAAGGAAGCCGAAAGAACTCCTTCGCCAAACAGATTTTGCAGAAAATTAGGAATGCGGAACGCAGCTTTGAAGGCATCCGCGGCATCGGAATTACCGAAATAGTGCGCGAACACGCGCTCGCGGACGAGTCCCGCGATACGGCTGAGCAAAATTCCCGCCGCGACCAAGATAGCGTGCTGCTTCGATCCGCTCCTGGAACTATCTTCTTTTGCGGAGTTCGTCACGAGGGATCAAGAGCGGGATTGAGGATGAAATGCATTCAATTCATTACAAAAGCCGCCCAGGGAGAAGTCAACCTCGAATCTGGCGGCTGTGCGCTCTTCATCGATTCCCGGACGTTGTCGGAATTTTCCCACTAGGTTCGAGCCTCTTGTGCTCCCGTTTATTGGAATGGCGCAGGTGGCCACGCGGTTAGGAGCGAGCGAGACGCTAGTTCAGGTTCTTTACGTTGGACCAGCAGAGCCGCCTGCCCTTCCACAGCACCCCAGCAGGGAACAATGCGCTTCCGCAACTCCCTCGTCCAAACTGGGTTTACATAGGCAGGGTTTGGCCTGCTTGCGGGGCTTTTTGGTCGCTGTAGGTCTACCCAGGGCGGGGTGCGAGGCTCGCCAGCCCCGAGCGCAACCTTCCGTCCGGTCTGGGCATCCTATAAAGGCGATAGGTCATTCCGTTTCAATAGTTTACGGAAGAACTACCTGTCCCTTAGTGCTGGCTGGAAATTGCCCAAAGCACTATTACTCCAGCCCCTACAGGGCCCACTCGAATCTCTCCGGCCCATTAAAATAGAAGCTCAAGCCTTCGGCAGAAAGGAGACCGATTGCTGTGCCCAACCTGACTCCAAACCGTCTCCTCACGGGATTGGCCGGGCTTCTGTCTAGCCGTTTGGCAGTCTTCGCGCGCTTTGCGACAGTACTAGGTCTTCTGCTCGTCTGTCTTGCGCCGTCCCCCACATATGGAGACGTTGGCCTCCTTCTCAACGAGTCCTTGGATACCAGTTTCGCCAGAATCTCAGGTTCCGGCCATAGCGCCATCTTTTTCTCTAGGATCTGCGCGGAATCGCCTATCAAACTCCGGCTCTGCCGTCCCGGCGAAGAAGGCTCGGTCATGAGCAACTACACCACTCTCGGCGAAGACCAGCCTTTCGAGTGGAACGTCGTCCCGCTCTTCATCTATCTCTACGGCGTCGAGGATTCGCGCAACCGCCCGTTGTTCGGCTCGCAAAGAATCAAGCACATCCTCGAAGAAAGGTATCGCGAAAACTATCTTTCCGGGCTCTGCGACACTGCCGAATGCCGCACGAGCAACAAAGCCGAATGGCGCGAGATGGTCGGTGCCACGCTCGAGCGCAGCATGTACGCTTTTGTCGTCTCGACGACCCTCGAGCAGGATCTCGCTCTTATCAACGAGTTCAACTCTCTGCCCAATAAGAATCATTTCAACGGCATCACCCGCAATTGCGCCGAGTTCAGCAGGCGGGTCATCAACACTTATTTCCCACATGCCGCGCGGGCCGATTACCTAAACGACTTCGGGCTGATCACTCCCAAAGCCATCGCCCGTTCTTTTGCCCACTACGCCGAGCATCATCCAGAAGCGCAGTTCCGCGTCCTTCATTTCGCCCAGCTTCCCGGCACCATCAAGCGCAGCAGTGAGTGCCGCAATGGAACCGAACAGTTGTACCACTCCAAGAAACTCCTCGTGCCCATGCTGATTTTTGCGGACCACGAATTGCCTTTTATGGCCGCTTCTTATTTGCTTACGGCGCGCTTCAACCCCGAACGTGAACTAGAGCTGCATCCCACCGCGGAAGTCTCGGACCTCGAACACGAAATCCGTCGGGCAAAATCGCAGAACGATGTCTCCCGCGAAGAGCAACTGGAAGCAGTCGTCAGCCGGGAGAGCGCGGAACTCGTGGGCAGTGCGGAAGAGTGGAAACAATATCGGGAGGAATTCAGCGGTCTCGCCGGCGACGCCGTCAGCCGCGAAGTCATTCCTAACTACGACTTTCTCGGCCGTCTCTTCAAATACCTCGATCGCTCCGGCGCTCCCTCCGTCGATGCGAGCGGTGAGCTTTGGTTGGAAATTTCGCAAGGCGGCAAGCCGGTTAGGATTGGGCTGAGCGCGAGCAATCTCTTTGCTCCTGGCACGGATTTCCAGTGGGCCTACGCCATCCTTCTTGCTCGCGCCAATCACTACCTGAAGAGCCCCAAGCATAGCCGCGAAATCATGCCAGAATTCAAAAACGATTGGGCCCTCTTGCAAGCCGCCCGCATCGATAGCTCGATCTTCGCTGCGGCCAATCGCAATAGCCCTTCGCCCTCCTCCAATTCACGTCCTCTTTCTCTTTCTCCAGCGCCTTGAGGGCTTTCGAGAAGCGGGTTCTGTGAGTACTAAGGCTGCTTTCTCATTCTTTTTCGTCGCTCCGTACCATTTTCTTCCTTCAACTTTTGCGCAACTTTAGTCTTGTCTCTTTCATCTGTGTTGATGTAGCTTCCCCGTCACGGTGCGGCAAATGCTTTCCCTCGTCCGGGTCTCGCTGTTGGTTGTTGCTTTGTTTCTCGTCTCTGGTGAGGCGAGTTCCAACCCCCACGCTACTCCTGCAGCCATAGCCTCTGCTCAGCCGGTCATCGTAATCGGTTTCGTCGGGGGATTCGTCCGTCACGATGATCGCGTCCACACCGAAGTACAACTGGTCGATCGCCTTCGCGAGGAATATTCTTCCGGCATTTACGTGCGGACGTTCGAGAACCATCGCGGCAAGGACGCCCTCAACGCGGTGCTTCGTCATCTGGATGCCAACCGAAATGGATCACTGTCCACCGAAGAAAAGCAGAACGCCCGCATCATTATTTTCGGCCACAGTTGGGGCGCCTCGGAAGCGGTCGAGCTGGCGCGGCAGCTCGGAAGAGCTGGTATCCCGGTGCTTCTCACTATCCAGGTCGATAGCGTCTCGAAACTCGGCGAGAACGATTCGGTGATTCCCCCTAACGTCGCCCAAGCCATCAATTTTTATCAGCTCGATGGCTTCCTCCACGGCCAGCCGAAGATTCGCGCAGCCAATCCCGTCCGCACACGGATCCTCGGAAATTTCCGCTTGGACTACAAAGACAAACCTCTCACTTGCGGCCAATATCCCTGGTGGGATCGCGCCTTCATGAAGCCGCACATTCAAATCGAGTGCGATCCCGGCGTTTGGAGGCAGGTCGAGTCTTTGATTCGTTCAAATCTATCTCTGGAAGCGCGAATTCCGCCGGCAAATGAAGCCAATCCCGCGGCCTCGCCCTTTAAATAAAACCGCGCTTTTGATCGGCAGTGCCCAAGTTTCGATCTACATTTCCAAACCGATCAAGCGCATCAATTCGAGCGCGTTGCTCTTTTCCACCACCCCTTCGCGCAACTTGTAATCGAATCGCATCTTTCCGTCCACGACTTGATCCTCGAAGTGCATGTTTCGCAAAATATTCCCCACGGCTGAAGCGATTTCCGTCAGCGCCAGATCGTGCGTCGTTACAATGCCAATCGCGCGCCGCTTCAGGAGCGCCTGAATCAACCCTTCCGCTCCGATTCGCCGATCTTTCGAGTTCGTTCCTTCGAGCAACTCATCGAACAAAAAAATCAGCGGCACGGCTGCTTTCGCGCCCTCAAACACTTTGCGGATATGCAGAATTTCGGTATAAAAACTCGACCGGCCTTCTTGCAGCGAATCAGCGCTTCGAAGGCGTGTGCCAATTTTCAGCGGCGTCAAACGCAGCCGTGCGCCGCGAACGGGCGCGCCCGCCATCGCCAACACGGTGTTGATTCCCACCACGCGCAGCAGCGTGCTTTTCCCGGACATGTTTGACCCGCTTACCAGCAGCACTCTGGTCCCGGCGTCGAGCTTAACGCTGTTTCGCACGCATTTTGCTGCCGGAATTAGCGGATGCCCCAGCTCCGTGCCGTCAAAAAAACCCAGACCATCTTCCGCGCGCACGAATTCCGGGAAAGGATCCGCGGGATGCTCGTAGCAATAGGACGCCAGCGAGAGCAGGGCTTCCATCTCGCCGGTCAGTTCAGCCCATCGGCGCATCTTTGCGCCGCAACGCCTGCGCCACGCCTCTGCTGCCATTCCTACTTGCACGCTGTAAAGAAACGGTAGCTCGGAAATACGCGCAAGCAGGCTGTCGCTAGCATCGATCCAATAAACGATCCGCGCGAATTTGCGCACGGCGCGGGAAGCCGGCTCGTCTCCGTCCTTCAATTCCGCTGCCATCTCTCGCAATCGCGCAGACTCGAATGGCTCCCGCTCGAGCCGCGCCAGAATCTCTGAAAAAAGAAGCAACCCTTCGGCGTTGGAATCGACTCCCTCAATCACTGTGTGCGCCCTGCGCCAGAGCCGCGCCAGCACAACCGCCTCGACTACCAAGACGCTCAAGAGCGGCCACAGTGCCGCAATTTCAAAATAATAGATGATCCCCGCAGCTGCCCCGATCGCCAGCGCCGCCATTGCCACGCGCCAAATTCCGCGCGGCAAAATCGAATTCCCTTCGGCCCATTCGATTAGCGACTCTGGATTCAGCCTGGCTCGCAATTCCTCCCCCGTCACCGCCAGATCCTGCCGCAAGTCCAGTTTCTCGCGCAGCTCCGAAAGAAGTTTCTGCCGGTCTTGAATCTCTCCCACTTCCGAGCCTTCGCTCAGCCAATTGGCCAGCCGACTCTCTCCCATCGGCAACCGCGCCGTCGAAAGCAATTCGAACAAGCAGCCGCGCCCGAAGAGATCCAGATCCTCCGCATACACATGATTCGCATCGCGAAAGCGCTCACCGGTCTGTCCGGTACCAGCCCAGCGATCTTCGATCCGCGCGATTCCCCTCCGATAATAATCCGCGGCGATCCCCGCCCGCGTTTTTACCCGCAAAACGCGCCCATGCAAAATACCCAGTAGCGCGTAAACCACAACCGGCGCAATCAGCCAGTAAATCGGCAACAGATGCTTCGCAAAGATGATCCACGCCAAGGCCAGCCCCGCTGCAATCACGCTCAATTTCCAGTAGCCCACCTGCAAATGAACGCGATCCTTCTCGGCAATCGTCTTCAAGTGTTTTTCCAGCCGCTTTTCGTACTCTGCCTTTGGCTCAGCCACATTCCCTCTTGATACGCCCGCCGACGCCACTACGCTCGATACCGCGCTTACGAAGAGCGCGGCTCCTTACATGCATACGATTTTGCACTCATGGATAAGGTGTTGGGGCCCATTTGTTAGCCGGAAGTACTTCTCACTGTTTCCATTCCGGACGATGAATGGAATGAAGACATTCCTGCTCACTTGGGGCTATGGGCCGGTCGCGAAAGCGGAGATGCCGCTTCCCTCATCGGCCGGGGACGCGTCACCAGGCACGGCCCGTCTAGATCTTTACCCAACTCCATTCCTTCGAGTATGGCACACGGCTCATGCGGTAGCCGGACTTCACGCCGGTGACGACTTGATCGCTCCAATTGAAACCCACTCCCGTTTTTGGATCGTAGAGTCCGGGCTCTTCGGAAAAACACATGCCTTTCTTTAGGACGGTGTAATCGCCGAGCGACATATAAGGCGGCTGGTGTCCTTCCGAGCCTTCTCCGTGGGCGGGCCGGTGATAAATGTAGTCCTGCATGCCTTGCGCTACCTGGTATTTGTGAATTTCGTAGGCGACGCTGGAGCAGGTTGAGCCTTCCTTCTGGAGCTCCACCTGCATGTCACAGGTATGCTGGCTGACTTCCCAGAGTTTCCGCATGTGAGGATCGAATTGCCCCGCATCATCCGCGAGGATATACATGCGATAGTTTTCGCCGCCGTGGCCGCCGATGTATGCGTCGCCATCGACCTGCAGCGGCATGTTGCGCTGGATGCGGTTGAACCGCGGCTGGTTCGGATGCGGATAGGCGCAGAGCCGGCCGACGCGGCAGTCAATTTCAACGCTGGATTGCACGCCATGATGGGGCAAGCCATTGGCAAGATCCAAATCCGAATACAGAATATTGTTGATCCAGAACGTGCTCGCGACGCCCACTTCGTAATCGGTCACGTCTGTGCCGTAGGTGAGAAAATAATCCCGGGCATACGCGTGCGCGCGGTCAAAATAAGTGTACGCGCGCCGAATCAGCGCAAGTTCTTGGGGCCCCTTCACCTCGCGCATATCCAGAAGAGTTTGGCTGACGTCCACCCATTTGATTTTCGGCAGGACTTTCCTTGCGGTGGCTAGCTCGTCTGCGTAGAGCTTGCCATCGATGCCGATTTTACTTCCCTGCACGCCTTTCGCTTTGATGCCTTCCAGCAGCATCTCAAACAAATCGACGGTCTTCCCTTGCACGACTTTACCCTGCTCCGGAAAACCGCCCTCGGCGTGCTTCGTATCGAAATACTCGAGTCCGCCGCCGAACCACCAGCCTTTCACCAGGTCGCGATCCAGCGCCGGATAGAAATACCAAGGATCAGCGTCGTCTTTGTTCATGAAGACGCATTGAGGGCGCTCCGTATGCGTGTGCCAGTAGCCGGTGAGATAGATGATGTTGAGCTGATCGCGCACGAGAAAGGCGTGAACGTCATTTTGCGCCAGTTGCTCCTTGAAGCGCGTGACCGTTTGCTTGTTCCATTCGAGAGGCAAGCGATCGTACTTAGCAGGTTCGGGCGGACCCTCTTCGCCAGGCGTGGGGCCTAAAAGCAACTTCTCACTGGCGCCCGTGCCGCGGCCCTTCACGATTTCCGCAAGAGATCCACCAGCGCCCTGCGTTTGCATTCCGTCAATCTTGTCCATGCGCTTGAAAAGGCCACCGCCCAGCAACGCGAGACTTCCGCCCTTCAAAACATCCCGCCGATTCCGATTCATCTTTCCTCCATTTTGTCGACTACGTCTTGCCGCCCGAATCAGTTCTGCCCAGTGACTTCTTCCCACTCGCGCTGGCCACGTTCGAGCACGGCGGGCAAATCCTCGGGCAGCATGAAGCGCTCGTGGATGAGCTTCAGCGCGGCGTCGGCGAATTTCCCCATGTACTGTGCGCGGGAAGAATAGCGCTCTGCCACCGAAAGCCGCGGGTCGCCGGATTGTTCGCGCTCGGCTTCCGTCTTGGCGAAGGGAATAAATGAGCCGTAAAAGCTGAGACGCAAATCGGAGGCGCCGATGCTGGGATCGCGAAGATTCCAGCCAGTGTAGGTGGCGAGCGGAACTTGCAGTTCCGGCAGGCTGACGCCGCCTTCGTCGTTGCCGTCGGCATCGACTTGAGGAACGAGAACAGGGAACGGCTTGCCGACTTTGGGAGGTTCAAAAGTGACGATGCCTTCTTTCCATTGCGGGCCGAAATCAAGAGGGTATGCCAGGCTTGCCTCATGTGGCTTGTTGACGCTGGGAATTTTTGGAAAATTCCATTTGCTGAGCGGCACGAGCGTGGCATCGGCAATTTTCGGATGGGTGCTCGGCGGAGGCGGCGTGCCGTCTTTCACCCATTGGTCCATGTCCGTGATCAGCGCGCGCCAATACCACTGGATGGGATTTGGATTGTAGCGCTGCTGCGCGTTCGAATCCGGGGAGTTGGGATTGCTCTTTTTCGGAGGAAATGGCGCGGAGAAATGCTGTAACCCGGCGAGCATGTAGACGCGGACATTCTCGCCGAGCTTTGCGTCGCTCAACCCGTCGGCAGAGGTGTGAATCAGAGAGGCGGAGCGGCCCCAATATTCGTAGGAAGTGTTGGTGAAGAATACTTTCGGCGCGGTATGCGATTTGTTTACGGCGTCGAAAAGACCTGCGGTCTCGCCAGTGTCCGGATCGGTTTCCGGAAGATCGGTGTAGGGAAACAAATCGGTCGGGAAGAAAATGCTGGAGAGCGGCTGTGCGTCGCGCGAAGGCTGGGCGAAACGATGATTGAAGCTGCCGCGGCCGGCGCCAGCGACGTGGGCGATGACGCCATCCATCACCTGGCGGCCTTGCTCATCGGCGTTGAAGTCCTGATAGAGAAAATGGCGGAGAAAGCGGCCGCTTTGCGATATTCCCACGGCATAGACACGATGGATTGGTGCAGTGGAATGCGGGTCGTATTTTAGGTAGGAAAGAAAATCGCGCACGGACGCAAGCCCGAGCCCCGCGACGACAGGGTCTTTCGCTTCGTAGACGACTTCATAAATTTTTCCGGGGAGAAAGCCGGCATCGAGATGAATGTAATGCGGGTCGGGAACGATTTTGCCGTCCACAGTGTGTGCGAAACTCCATTGGCTGCGAGGGACAATCTTTCGCAGGCCATCGGGCGTATCACGCACCGTTAAAGTATTTTTAGAACTGTCCAGCTCATCGACGGGATAACTTTTTCCGCCGGCCGGCCCGAGAAGAAAATGCCCAAGAGGCATGTCCTCCAATTTTTGAGCGGGCGTGAAATCCGAGCGAACCAGGCCGCGAATTGTTTTTCCACCCGGATCGTGAGCGACGGGGGCGAAAAGGCGGAGGCGGTCGCCTTGCTCGGCCAGGTCGGCTTCCCAGCCGACCCAAGCGATGGTGTAGCCCTCGCGCATGAGAAAACCGTCACCGAATTCTGCTTTTGGATCGGAGGAAGTCACACCGTTCACGATGTGCAGAATTCCTTTTCCGCCGCGGTTCGAAACCTCGAACAGGACGGCGCCGTTCCCCTTGTCCATGTCCTTGGGTTTCAGGAGATAGAGGTCGGCGGAGAATTCGACTTCTCCCTGTGCGTTGCGCGGGGCTTTATCGAGATCGACGATTTGGCGGTTGTGGATGTTGGCAGGGTCAACCGCGAAGTAAACGCGGCCGACGATTTTTTCATAGGCGCCGGCCAGGCCGAAAGAGCGGCCGTCCTGAATGTCCGTGCGGGAAATAACTTCGACGCGGGTGACGCGCGCCTCCGCGCGGCAGACAGAAAACACAAGTGCCACAACAGAGAAAATCCAGGCAACACGCGCCTTCAAACGCGGCATAAGCGGCCTCCAGAGACAGCACAGCTTACATCATTGCTCGCCGAAGCCAAGGCCACAGATCGTCTCTATTGGTCGTGGGACATGCCGGCCATCGGGTGCGCCGCTGCCTTGTGCCGCAGCGCCGCTACGGCGGCATCCTCCGCAGGCACGAAGTAACCGACGACGATGCCCATGGCGCCTTCGCGAAGAAGTTTTCCGCTCGTGTTGTCATAGGTGGCTGAGATTTTGAGGGTGTCGCCAGCTGCAAACTTGTAACCGCCGCGGTCGAGAAACAAAACTGTGGGCATGCTGATCAGTTGGCCATGGTCATCTACATTGGCGTCGAGAGTGGCGACCGTTTCTTTGCGCGTAACGTCCTCGAGAACGATCTGTTTGGCGTAATCGTGCATGTGACCGCCGACGCCGAGCAAGACGCCGTCGTATTTGACGGTAACGGTTCCCACTTTGTCGCTATTCCCAGGAGGCAAATCGTAAGCGGAATCGCCGCAGGATTTCACGTCCATCCAGGCCGGATAGAAGTTCTTGAGTTTTGGCGTAGCGCCCGCATCCTGATAGGGAATGGTCACTTGGAGATAAACCTTGTCATAGGAAGTGTCCGTGGGATTGTGGACCATCGTTTCGATGCGGATTTTATCGCCCATCTGAACTCGGTAACCGTAGCCAGGTACTTCGGCCCAATGGGTCAGCTCACCGCCCGCGCCGAAAATGTGTTCTTCTTTATTGGGGCAGAGAAAATCGGCGCGATTTTCGTTCCAGAAGGCAGTGTGATGCAGCAGGCGTCCAGGGACGCCGTTGCCGCCGGCATCGACGAGCTTCGGTAGGTAGGCCAGAAGCCAGCCGTCAATAGGAATCTGCCAAACCAAATCGGGCGGCTGCGGCATTTTCATGTGGCTGGTGTGCGCAGGCAGGTTCATGGGGCCGATGCGCAAAACGATGGTATGGCCATCGATTTTCTGCTCGAGCTTCACGCCTTTGGCGATCGCGTGATGCATGCCGCCTTGCATGAAGCCACCGTGCTGCATGTTGGCCATGTCGTGGGAAGCTGCGGCCGTCTTATCCTGTGCGAGAACTGCGCCAGCCGCCAACATGCACGCCAGAAAGAAATACGCTGTTCGCATGGTCTTGCCCTCATGTGGCCTTAAGGAGCCACACTTCTTCATCATAGCGCCATTCCGATTCTCAAGATGGAGGCGGAGATTAGGGATTCAACGAGATCCCGAGATCGTCAGCGAGCTGTTCGGCGTCGAACGGGCTGCACGCAAAATAGCGGCCGCCGATTTCCAGTGTGGGGACTTTGCGCTTGCCGTTGTTGGCCTTCAAAACGATTTCTTCTGCGGAAGGATTTCCCTCGATACTCACTTCGCGGAATTCCACGCCGCGGTCTTGCAAGAAGGATTTTGTGCGCCGGCAGTCCGGACACCATGCAGTGGTATACAACGTCACGATTTCCATCCAGGGCTCCGACTAGATTTGATGCGCCGCAGGGAACGAGGTCGCAAAATCCGCGATGGGCAAGGCGCTTGGCAAGAGTTACCGAGTCTCGATGGGCAGGCCGCGATACTTGCGCGCGACCTGGATGCGAATGAGGGAGCGTTGGAGCGCGATGGCGGCGCGGTCCAGGTCGATATTCGGGTCTCCAGCAGCGAGGCGTTTTTCTGCGCGAGCTTTTGCGGCTTCCGCGCGGGCGAGGTCGATTTCCGCGGCGCGCTCTGCAGTTTCCGCAAGGACGGTGACGCGGTCGCCCAGAACTTCAGCGAAGCCCTGAATGACGGCAAGCGTTCCGCTGGGGTTTGTGCCCGCGCCGCGATAGGTCAGCTCCCCGATGCCAAGCTCGGTCATCAGTGGGGCGTGCCCCGGCAAAACGCCGAGGGCGCCTTCAGAGCCGGGCAACATGGTCTCTACCACGCTTTCGCGCAAGAATTGGCGCTCCGGAGTGACGATGACCAGTTCGATGGAGTCAGGAAGCATGTGCGTTTTTATGCGCTCGCCTTCATTTTTTCCGCCTTCGCGAGGGCTTCGTCGATCGTGCCGACCATGTAGAAGGCCTGCTCAGGAATATCGTCATACTTGCCTTCGACGATTTCCTTGAAGCTGCGGACGGTGTCCGCAATCTTGACGTACTTGCCTTCGAGGCCGGTGAACTGCGCGGCCACGAACATGGGTTGCGAAAGAAATTTTTCAATTTTGCGGGCGCGAGCGACGGTGCGCTTGTCTTCGTCAGAAAGTTCTTCGATACCAAGAATCGCGATGATGTCCTGCAAATCCTTGTAGCGCTGGAGAATCGATTTCACGCCGCGAGCGACAGCGTAGTGCTCCGCGCCGACGATGCGGGGATCGAGAATGCGCGAGTAGCTGGCCAGGGGATCGACAGCAGGATAAATGCCGCGCTCAACGATCTGGCGACTGAGGTTTGTGGTGGCGTCCAAGTGAGTGAATGTCGCGGCTGGCGCGGGGTCGGTGTAGTCGTCGGCCGGAACGTAAATGGCTTGCACCGAGGTAATCGAGCCGGATTTCGTCGAGGTGATGCGTTCCTGCAATTCGCCGATTTCGGTGTTGAGGTTCGGCTGATAACCAACCGCGGAAGGCATGCGCCCGAGAAGCGCGGAAACTTCCGAGCCGGCCTGGACGAACCGGAAAATATTGTCGATGAAGAGGAGCACGTCGAGATGCTCTTCATCGCGGAAATATTCCGCGACCGTCAGGCCAGTGAGGCCGACGCGCAGACGAGCGCCTGGCGGTTCGGTCATCTGGCCGTAAATCAAAGCAGCGCGTGATTTTTCCGAATTGCCGGGAACAACGACGCCAGCTTCTTGAAATTCCAACCATAGGTCATTTCCTTCGCGAGTACGTTCGCCGACGCCTGCGAAGACGGAAACGCCGCCGTGTTGCATGGCGACGTTGTTGATCAATTCCTGAATGAGCACGGTCTTGCCAACGCCGGCGCCGCCGAACAATCCGATTTTGCCGCCCTTCAAGAAGGGCTGAATCAGGTCGATGACCTTGATGCCGGTCTCAAACATTTCGAGGGTGGTGGACTGGTCCAACGAGAGAGGCGCGGGACGATGGATGGGGTAATTTGTTTTGCTCGTCAGCGGGCCGAGCTGATCGACGGGCTTGCCGAGCACGTTCATCACGCGGCCGAGAGTCGCACGTCCCACGGGTACAGTGATGCCCGCGCCCGTATCGTAAGCTTTCATCCCGCGGACGAGACCTTCCGTCGGCTCCATCGCGACGCAACGGACGCGACCCTCACCAAGGTGCTGCTCCACTTCGGCGGTAACGTCGATCGGTTCAGGAACGTTGAATCCTTCGCTGGTAATACGGACTGCGTTGTAAATGGAGGGCAAGTGGCCCGCTTCAAATTGAAGATCGAGCACCGGTCCGATGACCTGCACGATGTGTCCGACCGCTGCGTATTTTTCTGCCATGCTTTCTCCTAAGCGCCGTATGCAGCGCCGCTGACAATTTCAATAATCTCTTTGGTGATGGCCGCTTGACGCACTTTGTTCATGTAAAGGGTCAAGGCTTCGATGACGTCGCCGGCGTTTTTCGTGGCGGATTCCATGGCGGTCATGCGGGCGGCGTATTCGGCAGCCGAGGATTCCAGCATGGCACGAAGAATCTGCGTTTCAATGTAGCGGGGGAGCAACCGGTCGAGGAGCACCTCTTTAGGCTGCTCGTAGATGTAGTCAATCTGGGCCGTGGCCCGCTCCTCGGCGGTTTCCTCGGCAGCGGTCATGGGTTCGACGGGCAAAAGTTTTTGAAGAGCCAGTTCCGAGGTCATAACCGTTTTGAATTCGCTGAAGACGATGTAGACCGAGTCAGCTTGTTCCTTGGTGTAAAGGTCGGTCACTACGGACGCGATGTCGCGAGCGGTTCCGAAATTGACCTTCGCCAAGACGTTGATGTATTCAGCGGGAAAATGAAAGCCTGCCCTCTTCAGCGTGTCGCGGCCTTTTTTCCCGACAGGGATCACGGAGAGTTTCTTGTCTTTGTTCGAGCGGAAAAATTCGGTCGCCTTGCGCAGGATATTGGAGTTGAACGCGCCAGCCAAGCCGCGCTCTCCGGTTAAAACTACCACGAGAATTTTTTCTTCCGGGCGGCGGGCCAGCAACGGATGTTCGGGTTGCTCGATGCGCGACATAATCGAACGCAAGACACGCGCTAGTTCCTTGGCGAAGGGCCGAGCCGCCAAAGCCGCTTCCTGTGCGCGGCGTAGGCGTGCCGCGGCGACGAACTTCATCGCACGGGTAATCTGCTGGGTGTTTTTCACCGAGCGGATGCGGCGCCGGAAATCGAGAAGTGTGGGCATGGTCGTTTGCTAGGTCGCAGTCTCAGCTCGCTGCCGCGGCGACGGCAGAGGTAAAGCGGTCTTTGAACGCATCGACAGCGGTTTTGATTTCGGCCTTGATAGCGTCGTCGAGAGCTTTTTTCGCCGCGATATTCTTGAGCAGCGCGGGATAGTTGGTTTCGGCAAATTGCAGGAACTCACGCTCGAAGCGGCGGACATCAGTGACGGCCACGTTGTCCATCGCACCGCTGGTTGCAATGAAAATGCTGAGCACCTGTTTTTCGACCGAGAGCGGCACGTACTGATCCTGCTTCAGAATTTCCGTGAGGCGCTGGCCGCGAGCGAGCTGCGCTTGCGTAACTTTGTCGAGCTGATCGGAGCCGAACTGCGCAAAGGCAGCGAGTTCGCGGTATTGCGCCATGTCCAGACGCAAAGTGCCGGCCACCTGGCGCATGGCCTTGATCTGCGCGTTGCCGCCTACGCGGCTGACGCTGATGCCGACGTTGATGGCGGGACGAATGCCGGCGTTGAAGAGGTCGGCTTCAAGATAGATCTGGCCGTCGGTAATGGAAATCACGTTTGTCGGAATATACGCGGAGACGTCGCCGGCCTGCGTTTCAATTACAGGGAGCGCGGTCAGCGAACCGGCGCCGAGTTTGTCGTTGAGTTTCGCGGCGCGTTCGAGCAAGCGCGAGTGGAGATAGAAAACGTCGCCCGGGAAAGCTTCGCGGCCCGGCGGACGGCGCAGGAGCAAAGAGATTTCGCGGTAGGCCTGCGCGTGTTTGGAAAGGTCGTCGTAGAACACGACGGCGTGGCGCTTGTTGTCCCGGAAATATTCGCCCATGGCACAGGCAGCATAGGGAGCGATGTACTGCACCGACGCCGGCTCCGCGGCGCTGGATGCCACCACGATCGTGTAGTCCATGGCGCCAGCGTCGGTAAGAGTCTTCACGACCTGCGCAATCGTCGAGCGCTTTTGCCCGATACCGCAGTAGATGCAGATAACGTCGCCGCCCTTTTGATTGATGATGGTGTCGAGAATGACGGCGGTCTTTCCGGTCTGGCGGTCGCCGATGATGAGCTCGCGCTGGCCTCGGCCGATGGGGATCATGGCATCGATGGCCTTGATGCCGGTTTGGAGCGGCTCGCGCACGGGCTGGCGGTCGAGCACGCCGGGCGCGATGCGTTCGAGCGGATTGCGCTGCTTCGAAACGATGGGACCTTTTCCGTCGAGCGGCTCGCCGAGCGGATTGACTACACGGCCGATCAGGGCCTCACCCACGGGGACGGACATGATGGTGTTGGTACGCTTGACGACGCCGCCTTCTTTCAGTTCGAAAGACTCGCCAAGTAGCACCACGCCGACTTCTTCTTCTTCCAGGTTGAGTGCAATGCCGAAAATATTGTGCGGGAAAGCGAGCATCTCACCGGCCATGACTTTTTCGAGGCCGTGGACACGCGCGATGCCGTCGCCGACGCTGATGATCGCGCCGACTTCATCGACCGAAACGGTTTGCTCGTAATTCTCGATCTGCTCTCGCAGGATCTTGCTAATCTCGTCTGCTTTGATGTTCGCCATGCCTGCTCCTGGAATCCGTTCCGCTACTGTGCTGCAAGACGCGCGCGCAGTTCGTTCAAGCCGTTGCGCACCGAGCCGTCATAAACCGTGTCACCCACGCGTACCACTGCGCCGCCCAAAAGCGTTGGGTCCAGCGAATATTTTGCCTGAATCTTCTTGCCGCTAAGGCGCTCAAGCGTTTGCATGAATCTCTTTTTCTGTGCGGCGCTTAGTTCGACGGCCGAGGAAATCTCCGCCTCGGCGAAGCCCTGCCTCTGCCGGAGGACGTCGGCGAAAGTGGCGATGATTTCCGGGAGGATGTGGGTGCGCTGATGGTCCGCAATCACAAAAAGGAAATTGCGGATGATTTCGCCCGCCCCGACGCGCGCGGCGATCTTTTCAATCACGCCATGCTTTGCGCTTCGGGGCACACCGGGACTAGTGAGAAAATTCCGCAGTTCCGCTGAAATCGTGAAGGCCGCGCCAAAATCGGCCAATTGCTTCAGGGCGGAATCGGCCGCGCCCTGGGCCAGCGCCACGTCAGCGAGCGCGTTGGCATACTGGAGGCTGGCGGACTTCAATTCGGCCTCCCTTCGAGACTTTTCACGAACGTATCAACTAGCGATTCCTGTGCCGCCGGCGTGAGCTGCTTGGCAAGAAGGGTTTCGGCGCCGTCAACCGCGAGCGATGCCGCAAGAGCTTTTAGTTCCAGGCGCGCTGCGCGCTCCGCAGCCTCAATTTCCCCTTGAGCCGCGATGCCAACTTTTTTCACGTCAGCTTGCGTTAGCGTCCGGATGTGTTCCCCTTCTGCGGCCGCTTCACGTTGCGCAGCGGCATGGAGAGTAGCGATTTCCTGTTCGAGGTGCGCGAGTTTGGCCTCGGCTTCGCGGACCTGACGTTCTGCTTCTTCCCTTTCGGCAGTCGCTTTGGTGATCGCGGAGCCAATGCTCTCAGCATGGCCCCGGAACAAGGGGGGCAATTTTTTTGCAAAGAGCCAGACTAGGATGCCGATCACGATCGCGAAATTGATCCACTTGAAGATGCTTTCAGCGATTTGAACCGCAGGGTTAGCGCCTGCTTCCGCCGCTTGCGCGCTCGCAGCCACAAACAAAAAGAGCAAGAATAAAACCGGGATCGCACGCTGCCGGTTTCGCGTTATCAACCTTAAACTCATCGGGCCTCTCTCGTGGTGCTGCCGGGCCGGCGCGGCAGCGACGGCAGTATGCGGCGGGCAATTTCCGCGGAAAGTTGCGCAACGGTCGTCTCGAGTTCGCGACGAGCCGCCGCAAATTCACCTGCGATACGTTCTTTCGCAGTGGCGACCTGGGAAGCGGCAGCGGTGCGAGCCTGCTTGATCAGCTCGGTGCGCTCATCGAGCAGCTTCTTCCGCGCGGCTTCCTGCTCGGCGTAAACCTTAGCGCGGGCCTGCTTTAGGGCGCCCTCGTACTGCTTATCTTTTTCGGCTGCAGCCGCTTGTGCTAGCTCGGCGGCTTTCTGCGCGCCAATGGTGCGGGCCTCGCGCTCGGCCATGACCTTGAGCAGCGGCTTAAAGAAAAGCGCCCGCAAGATGAAGTAAAAAAGGAGGATGATCAGGACTGTAGGCACAGCCTGAAGGAACAGGTCTCCCAGTTGGTGCACCATATTTTGCATTAAGTTGAGTAGCCTTACACTCGCTTTGGGGCCATGGAACGGCCACCATGTTGGCAGCCGCGCCGCGCCCCCTACCCGGGAAGGGGCAATACGGTGGGCCTGACGCTGCCTATTTGAACAGTATTTTATAACATTCAGCGCGGCTGCGCGTCAACGTGAGCGAGGAAGCGGGTTGCGGCTGATGAACGATGCCGCACAATTTACCTGGGAGTGACTCCGCCGTAGACTCTCAGAACGCGAGGGGGCAAAAATGGAGCAGCGCGTAAGTCTCATCACGCTTGGCGTAG
>Ga0187805_10000236_pt1 | contig 17166 bp, 11 predicted proteins | sample NC_wetland_sal_i_6_FD_132965 | JGI IMG/M metagenome (GOLD analysis project Ga0187805, IMG submission 132965) | Wetland sediment microbial communities from Neuse River Estuary, North Carolina, USA - Control_5 | ecosystem: Environmental > Aquatic > Freshwater > Wetlands > Sediment | place: USA...
GCATTATGAAGCTCACAGGCAAAAAGGCTCTCATTACCGGCGGTAACAGTGGCATCGGTCTGGCCACAGCCCGTCTTTTCGTTGCGGAGGGCGCGCAGGTCGCCATTACCGGTCGTGACCGGATGAGTGCGAGGTTCCAGCTACCCGGAAAGCGTTTGGTTACAAGAAACGACAATTAAGGAGAAAAAAATGAAAGCTAAGGAGAAAGAAATGAAAACCTCACAAATATACCGAGCTGATTCCGCGCCCCAGGTGTCCAAGTCAGCGCTCCGAGGACTGATGCAACGTCTCGGATTAACCCTTCTCGCGTTTACGCTCGTCATCGGTGTGACCGGTTCTGCGAGTGCCAGCGGGCCTCAAGACGAAGCAGCGGTTCGCGCGCTTGGAGATAACTTCGCTAAGGCTTTTCTTCAGAAGAATGCCGAAGTGCGAGCATCCCTATTCGTCGAAAATGGAACCTTCATGACGCCACAGGGTGACTTTCTGCAAGGTCGGGTCGCGATGGTGAAGGACTTCGGTCCCGAGGCGCAGCAAGCCGTCAATGGCAACACGCAAGCGGCGTTCTCCAATTACCGTATCCGCTTCATCAATCCCGATGTCGCAGTCGCCGACGCGGTCCTTACCCTGCACAATGTCATCGGTCCGGACGGGACGGTCATCCCCGTGATACCGGTCAACTTTTTCTACGTGGCCAGCCGCCACGGCAATCAATGGTTGATCGAGGATGGGCGCGCGCATTTCGCACCCGCGCCGCCTAATGGCATGACCGATCATGGCATGGCCGATCATGGGACGACCGATCACATGGCCGCTCACAACTAACGTGGAGAATACTTGTGCCACATTCCACGCAGCTCGATAAGGAACGAATCACCACCAGCACGCCGGAGTCTGAAGCCGGCGTGCTCGTAGTTCGCAGGCACCACCTGCTGGTGCGGTGCAGCCATTGGCTGAACGTGCCAATCCTTCTGGGCCTCATCCTGAGTGGCGTGTCCATTTATTGGGCATCTCCGGTCTATCAACACAAACCAGATCCAGTGACCTCGAATTTCGATCCTCTGGCGGACATTGGCATCTGGATATGCGCGCATGTACTCGGGGCTGCACCAATACAGCAGTCCGCCTGACTGGGTCTACAACCACATAAGCCTCGGTCCCGGCATGCTCGCCGTGGCTCGGCGCCTTCATTGGCTCTGTGCTTATCATGCTGAACAGCCTTGTCTTCGTCATAGGGTCGGCCATGAGAGGTGGCTGGCGCTCTCTGATGCCCCGCCGGACCGACCTGCGCGATGCAACCACGATGTTTTGGTACTACATAGGCGTCCCTGTCGCCAAACTAACGCGTCGCAGTTGGCCGCATCCGCGCTTCAACACAAAATACAACGCACTTCAACGCGTGGCTTATTTTTCCGTTCCGGTCGCCGGGCTCCTATCGGTCTTGACGGGCTGGGCGATTCACAAACCCATGCAGCTCCATTGGTTGACTGCGATCTTCGGTGGCGGGCACCTCTTTTTTATGGCAGTTGACCAATCGAAGGATCGATCATCGGCGTCGCGAAACATCTCCCGGCCTATGGTGGTTGAAGTAACATCGTCAATCGCACCGGAGATGGATGGTGTCTTAAGGACTCTACCCGGCATGGACCGGTGGATGCCGTCGTATGATGAATGCGAGATTTGCCGATCGAGAAAACGGAACGCTTTGTGATGCTAAGACTCTCGCAGCCTTCGGCGACAACCCTGGCGACCGCGACGTTCAACGAGTTCCGCCAGCGACCAGCGCATGGGCTCACGTGGGAGTCCTACGAGCTCTCGCAGGACTTCACAGCCGGAGGGATTGCCACGCATAGCCGGCGCCGATTCGAGAAGAGTCGCCGCCGAGTTCTCGCCGCCGCTCTGCTCGCACTGGGCCCGCTTTGCAGCGTTCGCGGTTCGCTGGCCCAATCCGTCCCGACCACATCGGACGGCGCGTTCACCCCACACCAGGCAACACAGCCGCGTCCTGCGACTTCCGGCAAGGCGACTCCGAAGACGCCGGCGTCGGTCACATCCGCCATCCAATTCGAGAACGTCTTCTCGCAATCGAAGATCAAGTTCAAGCTGATGAACAGCGTGAGCCCGCACCGCTATACGTTCGAAACCATGGTCGGCGGAGTCGCCCTCTTCGACTATAACAACGACGGGCTGCTCGACATCTTCTTTACCAATGGCGCGGCGATCCCGTCGCTGGAAAAAAGCGACGCCACTTACGCCAACCGTCTCTTCCGCAATAATGGTGACGGCACCTTTACCGATGTTACCGAGAAAGCCGGACTGCAGGGCATCGGCTATTCGATGGGGGTGGCGGCTGACGACTACGACAACGATGGATTTGTCGATCTTTACATTACCGGTGTCAACCGCAACCAGCTCTTTCACAACAACGGCGATGGCACCTTCACCGATGTGACCGAGAAGGCGGGAGTCGGCGGCTTCGTTCCCAAGCTTGGCAAGGCATGGTCGGTGGCCGCAGGATGGTTCGATTACAACAACGATGGATTGCTGGACTTGTTTGTCGTCAACTACCTCAACTACACCATCAAAACTGCGCCTCCTTGCGTTCAGCAAGGACTTCCGGCCTATTGTTCGCCGGTCGATTTTCTGGGAACACCGAACATCCTGTATCGCAACAATGGTGACGGTACGTTTACCGACGTCTCCGAACAGTCCCACATTTCCCAGTACGTTGGCAAAGGGATGGGCTTGGCTTTTGCCGACTATGACAATGACGGATATACCGACATTTTCGTCTCCAACGATACGTTCGAGAATTATCTTCTTCACAACAACGGAGATGGAACCTTTACTAATGTCGCGTTGCTCGCCGGGGTTGCCTACAACGCATTCGGTAAGGCCATCGCCGGCATGGGCGCAAATTTTCGGGATCTCGACAACGATGGCAAGCCCGATATCTTCGAAACGGCAATGTTCGGGGAAGGTTTTCCTCTCTATCAAAATCTCGGCGAGGGTCAATTCCAGGATGTCACCGCAACAGCAGGACTGAGCGCTCTGACCAGCCGTTCAACGGCTTGGGGCGTAGGCGTTTTCGATTTTGACAACGACGGGAACAAGGATCTGTTCACCGCCAACGCCGACATTCTGGACAACGCGATGGAGCTCGCGCACCGGCCGTTTCCGCTTCCCAATCGCGTATTTCGTAACAAAGGCAACCTGAGCTTCGAGGATGTGAGTGCAAACGCGGGAGCGTCGTTCCAAGTTCCGGCGCCGCACCGCGGCGCGGCCTTCGGTGACCTCAACAATGACGGCAAGATTGATGTCGTTGTGAGCGTACTGAACGGCCCGCCAGAGATCTGGATGAACCGCACCAACAACCGAAATCACTGGATCACTCTGAAACTGGTCGGCGTCAAATCCAACCGCGACGGTCTAGGAACAAAGCTCAAAATAACGACCCCCCTTGGGACGCAATACAATCAGGCGACTACGACGGGGAGCTATAACTCTTCCAGCGATAAGCGGGTACATTTCGGGCTGGGCTCGGCCCGCGTGGTAGATAGTGTCGAACTCACGTGGCCCAGCGGCATCAAGCAGGTTTTGAAAAACGTCAAAGCAGATCAGATCCTTACCGTGACCGAGAGCGCATCGCCCTGAGCTGGACTCATATTCTATTTTTGCGCAAGATTGGCCGACAAGCGCTGCGCCAGCTCCGTTTGTCCATTGCGCACAAGAAGCTCGTGAAGCTCCTTCATAAGCTCGGTGTTACTTCTCCCGTAGGCCGCTGCCGCTTCGGCATTCAAGTCAGCATCGGACACCTTCCCCATGTGAAAGTAGGAATCGCACAGCATATAAAGCAATTCCGGCGTCATGGTCCTCGATTTCGCCAACTGTTCCGCGGCATCGGACCAGCGCTCCTGGTGGTAGCGCACCTCGCCCATCTCCGCAATCGCCATCTGGGAGCTTGGATCGTTGGCGAGTTCCGCCGTAAATTCTTTCTCCGCCCCGCTCAGGTCTCTCTCTTTCAGACCTAGTATTCCTAGATAGGTGTGCGCGCCTCGAACGGTGGGCTGAATTTCCAGCGCATGATGGAGACAGCGCAGGCCATCTTCCTTGTCTCCCATGGTGAGATAGAGTTTCCCGATAAACGCATATGCGTCCGCTAAAGTGGAGGAAGTTCCCGTAAAGCGTTTGCGATACAACTGCAAGGCGTCTTCTTCGTGATGCGCTGCCAACAACTGATAGGCCTGAGCCGTGATCGGGCTTTCGCTTCCTTCTCTCTCCACCGAACGGACGAACGTCATCTGCTCCATCATTAACTGATGCAGTGCCGCCTCGTGCTCTGCGTCCGCCGTCCTGCCCATCCCGGCATACGCGCGCGACAGATAGTAATGCGCCAGCAGCCGCGTGGGGGCCAGCTGCAACACCAATTGCAATTTATCGACGGCGGCCTGGTAGTTTCTTAGTTCCAGTTCGCATTGGCCAATCCCAAACAAAGAATCGACATCGTTGGCCGTGAATGTGAGGATGCGCTCAAATGCACTCCTGGCTTCTTGCCATTTGGCGAGTTTCACGTCCACGCTGGCCAGCAGTTCCAGGGCTGACACATCGTTGGGCTCAGATTCGACGGCGCGCTCGGCATACTGCCCGGCATTGGCGAGATCCATCAATTTCAGATCCGTCAAAGCAATGTCATAGTCGATCCGCGGTAGATTAGCATCCGAGTGGCGCGCCTTGAGCAGCCACTTCAGCGCCGAATCGCAATCTTCCGTGATGCACAGCAGTTCTCCGTACTTCTGCCATATGGGGGGATTGTCGGGTTCGGCGTTCAAACTCAGCCGGATGGCGTGCAACGCCGAGTCGTTCTGCCCATTCAGGTGATAGGCCTGGGCAAGATAATACTGTGCGTCTCCATCACCAGGAAGAATCCGTACGCAGTGCTGTAGCAGCTTCAAGGCTTCTTCTTTTTGGCCCGCAGATAGTTTGTAGATGCCCATTTTCAGCAGGACATCCGCGTCGTTCGGGGCGAGCTTCAGAGCTTCCGCATAAGCCGCCGCTGCCTCGGTAGTATTGCCTGCCTCCTCCAGCAACAAGCCCTTCAGCTTGATCGCAGGCTCAAAATCGGGATGCTGCCCGAGCAATCGCACCACAATTCTCATTGCCCCCTGCCGGTCGCCGTGCTCGTCAAGGCTGAGCGCCTCGTGCAATTGCCGCGTCTTGGCAGACTCAGGGGTGCGGCTCGCCTGTTGCGCCCGAACCGAGGATCCGCCGACAGTAAACAGCACCACCAAAAGTAGGAGTGCCCGAATACGATTTGCGGGCCAGATGTGGGTTATCACTTGCGGCGAACCCCCAAACAAAATGAAGAGCCGTATCACCGAACTTCCGTCGCCGACAAACAAAAATCAACGATCTCCTCAACCTGAGCTTGACCTAGCCATCAGGAAGGCGAGGCCAGTCGCCACCACTAGTACGGCGCGATTCATTCTGTTATTCCTCAGTGCAAAATCACGCAGCATCCAACCACGCCTGTTTGATAATCTCGCGCTTCATTCTATTAGTGCACACTGAACACAGAGAGTGCCTGGGCTGGCATGGAGACGCGCACTTGGCCGCTTACAAGGTCCGCCGAACTGCTCCCAAACACTGTCTGTAGCCGTTGCGCATTTTCTAGCGGCGTGTCTCCTATGGGAATGGTCAGGTCGCGACTGGAAGATGAGTTGTTGTACACCACGAGCAATTTCTCCCCGGGAAGTTCCCGCAAGAATGCGTAATACGTATCGTCCCATCCGATGTGCCACTGCTTTCCGGTCCGCAGCGCGGCATGGGCCTTGCGCAGCGCCAGCAGCGACTGTACGTGCTTGAATACGTCCTGTTGTTCGGCGGTGCGGCCGACGGCGGTGAAGGCGTCGTGCGGATCCCTCGGGAACCCTCCTGGAAAGTCACGCCGGTTGTCCGGATCGTCGCCGCCGGGCATGGCGATTTCGTCACCGGAATAAATCTGCGGAATTCCGCGCAAGGTCAGGAGCAGGGAAAATGCAGCTTTGAGCTTCGCCGGGTTGCTGCCTTTTTCACTGAGAAAGCGCCTTTCGTCATGATTTCCGATGAAGGTAACCAGCATTTCAGGATGGGGATAGAGCTCGTCGTGGCGCAGAACTTCGACGATCTTCTCCATGGACATGCCGTGGATGACGACGTCACGCAAGGCATAGCATAGGGGGAAGTCGAAGACCGTAGCCAGACCGGTGTCGATGCCATCGAACTGTTTCCGTCCGCCTTCGAAGAAGGATGTGATGGTCGAGTCGCCGTCGGATACTTCACCGACGCTGTTGATCTCTGGATAGACCTGGCGTAATCGCTCGTGCCATCCGCTCCAGAACTGGCGCGTGGAATAGGGGAATGTGTCCAGGCGGAAGCCATCCAGTTGCGCCATCTCGGTCCACCACATGGCATTCTGCGCCAGATAGACACCGAGTGCGGGGTCGTCCGGATTAAGATCGGGTAGTTTGCCGGCGAACCAGCCGTCGAGCGTGTTGAGATACTCGCGCGGCGAGGCGTGCGGATCGACCAGCCCGGTGAACGTGTATGCGGGTTCCAGATGATGCGCGGGCGTGCCATGAAACCACGTAGCCGTCGGCGGGTCGCTGGCCCAGGGATGGTGAGGGCCCGTGTGATTGACGACGTAATCGATCAGCACTTTCATGCCCAGCCCGTGAGCCTCAGCAACCAGCGCCTGGTATTCCTTCATGGAACCCATGTGGTCGTCGAGGGCATAGAAATCGACGACGTGGTAGCCGTGGTAGTCGGAATCGTTGTTCTTCCAGACGGGAGTAAGCCACAGAGTGGTGACACCGAGGTCGTGCAGATATCCCAGATGGTCACGAATGCCGCGCAGATCGCCGCCGTGATAGGCCATGGGATTGTTGCGGTTGAATGTGGCGTTCGAACCGGCCTGACGATCGTTTGAAGGATCGCCGTCGGCGAAGCGGTCGGGCATGATCAGGTAAATTACGTCGTTGCGGGAAATACCTTCGAATCGGCCGCGGAAGTCCTCGCGAGCCTGCAGCGGTAACTGGACCGTCACCGATCCTGCGGAAGTGATTAGACGCAGAGGAACAGTTCGGGCTGGCAGATCGGAATTGAGTTGCAGGTGCACGAAGAGATAATGCCCGTTCGCCGAAGCTTCGGCAGCAAGCACAGTCAGACCTTGTGTCGGGCTCTCCACTCGGGCACCGCTAAGATTTTCGCCGGTGAGCAGCAGCGAAAGTTCAGGCGTGTAATTTACCCACCAGTTGGGCGGTTCGACTTTGCGGACCGCCGGCACTTGTGCAGCGACCATGGCAGCCAGCGCGAGCAGGCATACCAGGAGCGGCCAAAGCGCAATGGTGCGTTTGTTTTTCATGGCAGTTACTGGCGGCTCGGCTGAGCTATGCGAGCACAACAAAGCGGAGCTAATCAATCAAAAAAAAGAGAGCCGGGAAGGAACGCTTCCCGGCTCTGCGAACATAGTCAAAACGACACGCGCACCGCGAGTTCGAGCTGCCGATTCGAGGGGGCGATCCGAGCGTTGAGCAGGGTGCCGAAGCCGGTGTTGCCCGTATCGTTGTAGTTTTGGTCCGGGTTCTGGAACTGCGGCGTGTTGGTCAGGTTGTAGACTTGGGCGCGCAACTGCGTCGTCACCCGCTCGCTGATCGTGATGTTCTTTACGAGGGATGTGTCCCACGTATGGGTTCCCGGCCCGGGGAAAAAGTTGCGGGGCAGATTGCCAGGTACTCCGGCGGCGGGCACGGTAAAGGCACCCGCTGGACAGCTGATCCAGACATGCCACGAGGCGCCGGTTTTGCATCCTCCGTGGTAATCGGGGCGGCCACCATTTGGGCTCCCCGCGCCCGTGATATCCAGTGGTGTGCCCGTGGCCAGCTGAACCACGTTGTTCCACTGCCAGCCGCCTACTGCGTAGTCGAGAGCTTTCGGCATGTTCTGGCCAAAAGTTTTTCCGCGTCCGAAGGGCAGCTCATAGATCGAGCTCAAGGTAAACAGCTGGCGCTGATCCGTGTCCGCGTTGCCACGCTCATACTGCAGCAGGGGCGTTCCGTTATTGCCCAGGACGATGCCGCCGCCGCCGGTAGCGGCGTATGCGGAGGCGGAGTTATCCAGGGTGTGCGACCAGGTGTAGGCCGCTGTGAGTTGAAGTCCGCTCTTCATGCGGCGCGTCACTTTCGTCTGCAGGCTGTTGTAGGTTCCGCTACCAATCATCTCATAGGCATTGATGGCGCCGACACCCAGAGGGTTGATAGCACCTCCGACCGGGAACCAGCTTGTCCCGGGAGGACAACCAGTACAACCGGTACCAAGAACTGTCTGGTTGGCGTTGAACGCAGTGGCAAGATTTCCCATCTTTGTTCCAACGTAGGCGACGTCAAACGATGTCTGGTTGTCCAATGCCTGCTCGACCTGTATGTTCCATTGCTGGATGTGAGAGTTCGGACTGTTCTTGGGATAATAAACCACGTTGGTGGTGGTGGTCACCGCATTTGGGGCGATGCCAATTTTCGGCGGAAGAGTTCCCGTGGCGGTGGTGGGATCGGTGGCTCCGGCAGCCGCTGCTCCCGTGAACGCAGTTCGGTAGCCGCTTCCGCAGGTCGTCGCCGTCGGACAGGCATAATAGGTCGAAGTCCCGTTAAAGTCGGGATTGTTGGAGAGCTCGTTGCCAACGCCGCCGCGGTCCAGATAGTAGAACAAGCCGTAGCCACCGCGGAGCACCGTTTTGCCATTACCCCGCAGGTCATAGGCAAAACCGATGCGCGGACCGAAATCCGTCTTCGGAGTATTGATCAAAGCAGCGGGCCAACCGCTGGTTCCGGCCTCAACTAGTTCTCCCGTCGTGGGATCGAAGTTGGACATATGGTTGTGGGCTTCCTTCGGCCAGCTGAGAATGTCGTAACGCAGGCCCAAGTTCAGGGTCAGCCTGCGGTTGACGCGGAAGTCGTCCTGCCCAAAGAAGCCGTTCTCCCAACTCCGCGTCTGGTAGTAGCCAGAGAATGCGCCCACCGAATAGGCGCCCATGAATCCGGCAACCAGCTCCGAGGTCTCGTAGCCGGTGAAAGTACCGTGGCCAGAGGTTGCGGCCGGGTACGCGCCGTAGTTTCCATCGTCGATCCAGAAGTAGCCCTTTGCATTGTTGCCCTGGTCCCAATTCACATCGCGATGAACGAGGCTGGCGCCAAACTTGAAGGTGTGCTTCCCCTTGGTCCAACTCACCGAATCGCTGAACTGCTGGGTAGGTTCGACAATGAGATAGGGGCCGCCGTCACCGATATAACTCAGGTTCCCATACCAGCCGCCGATGATGGGCATGCCGCCGAGCAGCGAAGAAGTGTTGGCATTTTGGATGCCAATGTTGGCCGCCGTCGGAACGCTGGCATTAGGCTGCTGGTAGCCGGAAAGATCCCGAATGTAGCCATAGTGAAACTCGTTGATGATCGTGGGGCTGAGAACGTGGGTCCAGCCCACGGCAACCTGGCGCGGATGGGACGGGTTAGTACCTCCGCCGGAGGGCAGGAGGTGATTGGAATCCTTCAGAATTTGCGTGCCATTCAGGAAATCCGTGCCCAGGCTGTAACGGCCGAAGACAGTGTCCTTTGAAGTAGCCACAAAGTCCACGCGCGCGTCGTAATCGTTCATATTGATGACGTTCTGTTCTACTTGGCTGAAGTTAAGGTCGTTTTTTGCGACGTTCGCACTCGCGATATTCGGGAGTGGAAACAAGTTCAGATAACTGATCCCGGGCTGAATCTGGCTGGCAGCCGGAACGATATTCAGTGCGGTGTTGCCTGCTTGCGACGAGCTGACCCCACCAACCCAGCCGAACGGCAAGCAGGTTTGCGGGTTGTAAATGTATCCGTTGCCCGCTGCAAATTGCGGCATGAGGGCCCCGGCTGTGTATAGGTTTGGGCAGATCGCGGCGATCGGCACACTCGTCGCCGTCGCGGCGCCTGTCGACGATAGCAGTTCGCTGAAATTACCGGTGCGCATCAGCGCCGTCGGTACTCGGGTGCTGTCAACGCCATTGGGTACAACTTGGCGCCAACCCTGGTAATCAACAAAGCCGAACAGCTTTTTCTTCCAGATGGGGCCGCCCAGCGACGCGCCGAACTGGTTGCGGCTTAGCGGTGGACGGGCCACACAGCCTGACTCGCCAAGGTAAGTACACTGGCTTTCGTCGGTGTACTGAAACACATCCGCGGCCGCGATCTTGGAACGGTTGAACCAGTACGCGCTGCCGTGTATCTGGTTGGTTCCGGAATTGGTGGCAACCTGAACGAGCGCGCCTCCAGCGCGTCCGAACTCCGCCGGCGCAACGTTGGTGGTGGTCTTGAATTCCGCTATGTCTTCGATCGCCGGGATGATCACGATCGTGTTCACTAATGACTCATTGTTATCAATGCCGTCAATAATATAATTGTTAGCCTGAGGTCGCAGGCCGTTTACCGCCAGTGCAGCTGAACCCGAATCGTAGTTGCGCCAGGTTTCGGCTGCTGGGTTTAGCCCGCTTCCCCCAGGACCGATGCCGGATGCGTTATTGCTGTAAGCACCCCGGCTTACGCCCGGGGTCATCAAGGCCAGAGTAGTGAAATTGCGGCCGTTCAGGGGGAGATCCACTACTTGGCGTCCCTGGATCACTTCGCCCGCGCTGGACGTGGCCGTATCCACGACTGGAACTTCACCGCTCACTTCAACGGTGGTGGAGGCGGCACCAGTTTCCAAGGTCAGATTGATCTCGAGGACTTGAGAAACATCGAGGGAAAAGTCGACGCGCGTCCGCTTGAAGCCTTCCTGCTTCACCTCAATACGGTACTTTCCGATCGGCAAAGCATTAATGACGTACTCGCCCGACCCACCCGTTGTTACGGTTACCGGGTGTCCCGTTCCGCTGTTGGTCACGGTAACGGTCGCATTTGGGATGACGGCACCGGTCGGATCGGTGATCGTTCCAAAGAGACGGGCCGTGTCCGTCTGAGCAAACGTCAAAGCGGCCAGGAAGAACACAAGAATGAGAACCAGCAAAGACTTCGCCTTCATTTTGCCTCCGATTCTTCGGACGGAAATGCTTGCCCACGCGTACTCCGACAAGAGAGCACGTTGTCGTGCAAAGCTAAGGCGGACCTAAGTTTCACTAGGTTTTTAAACAGTTGCAGTAGTAAAATGCACCGTTGCACCACTAATTAACTTCTGTTACATCGATGTTTATGGCCCTGTCGCCCACTTTCATCGCCGACCCGGAACAATTATTCCAACAAGTAGACAACATTATTAAAAGTCATAGCCTGCGGAGCTGCGAATCGCTCTGCAGGTTGCTGCAATACCTCGCAAAAGAATCTCTCGATCATCCCTACTCGCCGCTGAAGGAGTATCAGATCGCCATCGAGGTGTTCGGTCGGCCCGCGGGTTTTGATCCTCAGTCGGACGCTACCGTCAGGGTGCAAGCCTCGCGTCTTCGGTTAAAGCTGGCGGAGTACTACGAGAGCGAGGGAGTGTCCGATCCCATCGTGGTGAAGATACCGAAGGGCGGATATCACCTCATCTTCGAACCGAAACCGCCCGAGGCGTCGCCACCGTCCCAGGTGCCGACGACTGCCCAACCCCCGCCGCGCAAGGTTGTGGTCGAAACGATTCCCGCGCGTGTACGAGCTGCGTTCATTTTGCTGTTGGTGTGTCTCGCCATGGCGTTGCTCGGTTTGGGCGACCTGTGGTGGAATCGCAAACTGCCCGAGCCTGCGAATGTAGTGCCCAACCTATCGCACGCCAGCGCCACTCCGCTTGCCGCCTTTTGGAGACCCTTTACATCCGGAGTCGAGGAGCCTTGGGTGATCTTCAGCAACGCAGCCTTCGTGGGAAGGCCAGAGACAGGCATGCGCTATTACAGCTCGCTGCGGGATTCGAAGAGTGCCGTCTATGATCACTACACCGGCGTGGGTGAGGTATTGGCCATCCATGCGCTCGACGACGCGTTCGGCACCCTGGGCCGGCGGATCCTGGTAAAGCGCGGCAGCCTGTTCACGCTCGATGACGTGAAGAACAACAACCTGATCTTTGTCGGCTCTCCCTCCGAGAATCTTTCGTTGCTCGACATCCCCAACACGCAGGAGTTCGTTTTTCAAAGGCTGACGTCGGGGCCGCGCCAAGGCGATCTCTCGATCGTGAGTAAGCATCCCAAGCCCGGCGAGACCAGCACATATCTCGCCAGCCCTTCCTCTGTCTCGTTGACTGAAGATTATTCGGTCATTGGACTGGTGCCGGGACTAGGATCCGGTCAGTACGTGATGATCCTGGCAGGAACGACGACGTTTGGGACGCAAGGCGCCGTAGAGTTTGTTTGCCGCCAGGAGTCCGTGGATAAGCTGCTGCACGCAATCCCTGTCGCTAGCGCAGGACTGACGAGGCCCTTTGAAGCGCTGGTCCGAGTCAAGATCGCTCGCGGAGTGCCGGTCGAAAGCGAACTAGTCAGCGTGCGCGTGCGTTAGGTTCTTGTGAGCGTTCGCGGCGCTTAGGACTTTGCCGCGACGGCATTTTTTGGAAACGACCCTCTCTCCTGCCGCAGGTCGTACAGGTCCTCCACACGCTGCGTCAATATCGCCGCCAGCATGAAGAAGATTCCACCCGCCACCACTGCGGCCATCCGGTTGTTGTTCAGCAGATGTCCCATGACCCAGCCAAATCCGAGCGATGCCGTGATCTCTGGAATCACGATGAAGAAGTTGAAAATCCCCATGTAGACTCCGGTCTTCTGCTGGGGCAATGACCCGGCAAGAATGGAGTAGGGCATCGAGAGCGTGCTGGCCCAGGCAATGCCGACTCCAACCATGGAGAACAACAGCCAATACTTGTCGTGAATCATGACCACGGAAAGCAGTCCCAATCCGCCGCAGACCAGGCAAAAGCTGTGCGTCGCCTTACGTCCGAACTGCCTGGCAAGCGCAGGCAGAAGAAACGAAAATCCGAAACAGACCAGGTTGGATATCCCAAAACAGATGCCCGCCCATTCCACGCCCGCGGAGTACAGGGGCGCTGTAGTGTCAGCGGCACCGAAGACGTTGCGGGCCAAGGCCACTGGAAAATAGAGCCACATGCAGAACAATCCCAGCCAGGTGCAGATCTGCACCCAGGCGAGCTGTCGCATAGTGCGAGGCATTTCACGGATGGAGGCCAGGATTTCGCGCCCGCCCGCGCTGACGCCCCTGCGTTCCGCTTTCTGTCTCTGAAACTCCGCCAGATTGTCGGGAGGATATTCCTTGGTGGTGAAGACCGTCCACAGCACCGCACCCAGGAAGGCCGCGGCACCAATGTAAAACGAAAGACGCACGCTGAAAGGTATCGTCCTGGCAGACCTTGTGCCGGCCACGTGAAAAACATTGGTCAGCAAGTAGGGCAGCACCGAGGCGACGACCGCTCCCAGTCCGATGAAGAGGCTCTGCATGGCAAAGCCGCGCGTGCGTTGAAATTCGGGAAGCAGGTCGGCGACAAACGCACGAAACGGTTCCATGCTGATGTTGATGCAGGCATCGAGAATCCAGAGCAAGCCGGCCGCCATCCAGAGCGCGGAGCTGCGCGGCATCAAAACCAGCGCAGCCGAACTCAGAATCGCACCCGCAAGAAAGTACGGGCGGCGGCGCCCCAGGCGGCCCCAGGTCCGGTCGCTGGCGTGCCCGATGATGGGCTGTACAAGCAATCCGGTCAGAGGCGCAGCAAGCCAGAGAATTGGAATCTGATCGGCTCTCGCCCCCAGGTATTCGTAGATGGCGCTCATGTTCGCCATCTGCAATCCCCAGCCAAACTGGATGCCGAGGAAACCGAAGCTCATGTTCCAGATTTGCCAGAAGGTTCGTGGCGGCTTGTCCATGGATTTTCCTGCTGACGACGTTTCTACGGCGAATTCTTCTTGCTCCACTCTATCTCTAGCGATCGTAAAGCATGACTAGCGATCGCAATCTCGCACTCAACTCGGCAGTCAACGCTCCCCGACGGTAACGCCACTTCCAGTTTCCGCTGATCTTACCGGGAAGATTCATGCGCGCCTCGCTGCCCAGGCCGAGCACATCCTGCAACGGAACGATCGCCACGTCTGCGACCGACGCCAGAACTGCCCGGATCATCACCCAGTTGATCTCGGAATCGGCATCGTCGAAGTTGAGATACGCGCGGGCGAATTCGTGCTCTTTTCGGACATCCTCTGGAGTGCGCGTGCTGTCGCCCGCACCCGAACTCGACCACCAGCCGACCGTCGTGTCGTTATCGTGACCACCAGTGTAGGCCACCAGGTCGCGACTGTAATTATGCGGGCGAAACGACGGCCCTTGCGGATCTGTGCCGAACGCGAATTGTAAAAGACTCATGCCCGGCAGCCCGAACTGTTTTCTCAGCTTCTCTACCGCGGGAGTGATCACGCCCAGGTTTTCTGCCACAATCGGCAGATCTCCAAAGGCGTTCTGGAGCTCCGACAGGAGCTTATCGCCCGGTCCTTTTACCCAGCGCCCATGCATGGCCGTCGTCTCAGTGGCAGAGACCTCCCAGTAAGCTTCGAAGCCGCGGAAATGATCGAGGCGCATCACGTCGAAAAGGGCGAGCGAGGCGCGAAAGCGCTCGATCCACCATTGGTATCCATGGGCCGCGAGCAGATCCCAGCGATAAATAGGATTCCCCCAAAGCTGTCCGGTGGCGCTGAAATAATCCGGCGGCACGCCGGAGACCACGCTGGGACGGCCTTGATCATCGAGCCAGAACAAATCAGGATGAGCCCAGACGTCCGCGCTGTCGTGCGCGACGTAGATTGGGATGTCACCCATGAAACGGATACCGCGCTCCTGGCAATAGCTTTTGAGACGCTCCCACTGCCGGAAGAATTCGAACTGCCAATACTTGTAGGCTGAAACTTCAGCCGCAAGTTTCCGCGACCACTCCTTCATCGCATTCGCGTCTCGGCTGCGAATTTGGGGGTTCCAGGTGGTCCACATGGTTCCCTGGTGTGCATCCTTGCAGGCCATGAAAAGCGCGTAGTCGTCGAGCCACGAACTGGCGCTTTCGCTGAAACGATCGAAGGCTGCATGATCGGCGCGGGAAGCGTCGCCAAAGAAAACCTGCGCTGCCCGGCGCAGAGCCCCCATTCGGAACGTGATCGCTGGCCCGTACTCGACGGAGTCCTCGGGAAACGCGGGCGACTCAGTCAAGTCCAGGTCTGAATTCTGGAGCAGGCCTTGCTCCCGCAAGCGCTCGAGACTGAGCAACATCGGATTGCCGGCAAAAGCGGAGAAACACTGGTAGGGAGAATCGCCGTATCCGGTGGGATTTAGAGGCAGGACTTGCCATAACTTTTGTCCGGCGGCGACGAGAAAGTCCGCAAATTCGTAGGCGCAGGCGCCGAGATCACCGATGCCGAAGCGCCCGGGCAAAGAAGTAAGGTGCAACAAGATGCCACTGCATCGCGAGAGTTTCACTCCGCAACAATACTTAGCTTCCTACCCTTAGGGCAAGACGACCCACGAAAGGCGGCGCAACAGGTCCGGGAGCGAGTTGGGAGGTATTAGAGGTATTATAGGTCGATAGGAACTGACCCCCCACAGAAGTCCATACCAAGTGAAACAAAGGCGTTAGCAAGAAGGTGCCGGGAATCCCTCTTTTCATGCTGCGATCAAGGGTGTGCTGGCAACCGGTAACCGGGCTACCACCACCGTTCTCCTGTCGCTAGAATTGATTTCCAAGCCGCCGCCCAGTTGCGAAGCCTCTCGCGCATTCCCCTGATTCCTACTCCCGGCGTGCCCCCTGACTCCATGGGTTGCCGCTTCTCTGGCGGTATGCCTTTGCCCCGGTCCTCCACTTACAGGGTGAGCTGGCTATCCGGGCGCTTAATGCGAATTCTGGCGACGGGACTCTCCGAATGACGGTGAATGTTCGTGAGGCACTCCTGAACGATCCTGAAAAGGGCAGTCTCCAAATCCTGCGGCAGTCGGCCCAAATCCTCTGGGGGTTCCAAATCGACTTTGATCTTGCTGCGTTCTGTAAACCCATCCCGGTACGAGCGAAGACCCGAGGCGAGCCCAACTTCGTCCAGCAGCGGAGGATGCAGCAAATGAGAGATGGTACGCAGTTCTCTTGACAGCTCCTGTACGAGGCCGATACTTTCCTGGATCGCCTTGGCAGCACGGGGAGCGATGTTGCTGTTTTCAGACTCCGCTAACGACAGGTTCATTCCCAGGGCGGCGAGTATCTGCCCGGCTGTCGTGCAACGCGCGCGCGATGCGCCGCCTTTCCTGATCTTGCAGGTGCAGCAACTGGCCCGAAAGGAAACGTAAACTCTCTTCCGCCCGTTTTCCTCTCAGTGATGTCACGGATGGCACTCGTAACCAGCGTGCCCTCGTCGGTCTGCAAGGGGCTGAGGCTAATCTCCACTGGAAATTCTTGGCCATCGCGATGCAAACCAAATAGCTCCAAGCCCGCACCCATGGATCGCACTCGCGGCTCGCCGAAAAAAACGGTTCTGTGGCCGGCATGCAGGCGGCGAAAGCGTTCCGGTACCAGGATCTCAATTTCTTGTCCCAACAACTCTTCCCGCCGATAGCCAAACAACTTCTCCACCTGGGCATTGGCCAGGACGATCTTGCCCACAGGATTCACCACCACCATGGCGTCTGGCGCCGCCTCCAGCAGTCCTCGGAACTTCGCCTCCGCTCGCGCAGGCTCCCGAACTGCTTCTGACTCGGAGCGGAGTCGCTCTTGTGCGTGAAGCCGTTTCTCCACCTCGGTGCGCGCTAGTTCTTGGCTCTTTGCGGCGCCCCTCATCACTCGCACCACGAGTACATACACGACAATGGACAGGACCGCGATCGCGAAGGACGCGAGCACCGTCGCCCACTGGCCGCGCTTGACGAGGGTCGCCCGTATTGCAAGCAGCCGGTCTTCCTCTTTCTCCATATCAGATACGATATGGCGAAGTTCCTCCATCCGCTGTCTGCCAACACCGGCGAGCATAAGCAGCATCGTAGTTGACGTTCAAGGCGGAGAACGCGAATCGATTTGTTCTTGGCGCAGGCGGACACACAAGAGCCGGAGCGGTTGGCTCCGGCTTCCTGGCTTAGGTTGGCCACTTTACTTAAGAGCTACGGTGACTTTTTCGTAGCC
>Ga0187805_10000237_pt1 | contig 17140 bp, 13 predicted proteins | sample NC_wetland_sal_i_6_FD_132965 | JGI IMG/M metagenome (GOLD analysis project Ga0187805, IMG submission 132965) | Wetland sediment microbial communities from Neuse River Estuary, North Carolina, USA - Control_5 | ecosystem: Environmental > Aquatic > Freshwater > Wetlands > Sediment | place: USA...
GGATTTGAACCACCGACCTTTGGGTTATGAGCCCAACGAGCTACCAGACTGCTCCACCCCGCATTGTGATCATAACAATCACCGGCGGGGGCGTCAAACGTGCAGCCGGGGTGACGGAAGCGGCTAGTGTCGGTGCGCCATATCTTGTCGAGATGAATCCTCGCTGGGAAGGTTCCCCGAGTTCCCCAGTGTCAGAAAACGTCGCTGCCGATTCTGTATTTCCCTGACCGAACCAACTGCTAGCATCCTATCCGTTTACGCGGCATCCAACGCATATTGCTAAGATCGTCCCTGACTTTCTCGGAACACGCCAGGGACACCTTCAGTTCTGCAATCAAGGAGGTTTCGATGCCGAAGAAAGAAGTCGCAAGCCACCAGACCACCCTCAGTTCGCAACCCAGATTCCATCAACGTGCCGCGGAAATTCAGGCGTACGGCACGGTTTCCCACGCCTTGCCTCTGGATTTGGATGAGGCCGTGCGTTTGGAAATGACCGAGCAGTTGAATCAGTTGCTCGCCGATACGATGACCTTGCGCGACCTGTATAAGAAGTCGCACTGGCAAGTCGCTGGACCCACGTTCTACCAACTGCATCTTCTGTTTGATAAGCATCACGACGAGCAGGTCGAATTGGTCGACACGATCGCCGAAAGAATTCAGTTGCTCGGTGGAGTTTCGCTGGCCATGGCCGCCGACATCGCCGAGACGACGCGTATCGAGCGTCCGCCGCGTGGCAGGGAAGAGGTGCCCGTACAGATCTCGCGGCTTTTGGACGCGCATCAACTCATCCTTGGAAGCTGCCGGAAACTCGCGGTGCGCGCAAACGAATTGGAAGACGCCGGCACCAACGATATGGTGGTCAGTGACGTTCTCCGCACCAACGAATTGCAGGTATGGTTTCTGAGCGAACATCTGGTGGAGATGCCGCTGGTTCACGCGCAGGATCCGGGCATGCGCAAAGCAGGCTAGAGTTTTTTGTTTGAGAGTGCGGGCCCGGTCCTTGGGCCCGCATGATCCATTTACAGATCGCGAAAAACTATTTCGCTCCTCCGACGTTCAGCTTGTCATGATCGTAGTACTCATAGGCTGACATCGGTTTCTCGCCTCCTTTTTTCCAGATGCGAGAGTCCTCGGGCAGTTTGTGGAGCACTCGGGCCATCTCCCGGATGTGCATGGCCACCGTTCCGCAGCACGCCCCGATGTAATTGATTCCCATGTCACGCGCGTGCAAAGCATAGTCCGCCATCTCCTTGCGCGTCAGTTGCAGAGGATCTAATGCGTAGGGAAATTCCGGAAGACTGGTGAAATCCGGCTTGTCTTTGGGAGTGCGATAGGCTACCGGCTGACACGCAAGATATCCCGAAACCGCTTTGCGCATCTGCTCCATCGGGCCGAGGATGTGCTCGGGCGGCCGCAGGCAATTCATGCCGACGATATCGGCCCCGGCATCGAACAGCGCCTTGGCCGCATCGGCGGCGCTCGTGCCTTCGGCGGTTTCATCCTTATTCTCGAAGCAGATCGTGACCATCGTCGGAAGGCCCGTCTTCTTGCCGCGTTCCACTGCGAGCAAGGCCTCGCCCAGCCACGAAAAAGTTTCTCCAATGATGAAGTCCACGCCTTCATCGACCTGCACCGCGAGTTGCTCGTCGAAGGTTTTGCGGACGCGATCGGCCGAGGACGCACTGCCGGGCTCGTACATCCAGGTCAGGCTGAGATTGCCGGCGACTAAGCATTGGTCGCCTGCGACCTCGCGGGCGACGCGAACGGCGGAACGATTGAGTTCTTCGAGCCGGTCCTCGAGTCCGACGGTCGCCAGCTTGTCGCGGCTGGCGTAAAATGTGAGCGCCTGCAGCACCTCCGCGCCGGCTTCGCGAAATTCCACGTGCAGTTCGCGCAGCGCATTGGGATAGGTCAGCGCAACTTCCGGAGTGAACGGACCCGCGCGCACCCATCCGCGTTTTTCGAGTTCGAGTAAATACCCGCCGTCGCCGAGCACGGGACCATCCTTCAGCCGTTCGAGAATGCCTTTCTTTTTCATGCTCGCTCCTGAGAAACGTTAGTCATCCACATATTCGTACTCCGCCTTGATGGGGCGGTGTTCTGCAAAGCGATTGGGATGGAAAGCGCTGATATCGACGCTGGTCGCTTTGCCATCCAGGACAAGTTCGCTCATGACTAGGCCAATCGCGGGGGAAATCTTGAAGCCCATACCGGAAAATCCGGCGCAGACGAACAGGCCGCCCACGCCCGGAATTTCTCCCAGCAGAGGTCGAGAGTCAGGCGTCATGTCGTAAACGCCCGTGACACCGCGCATGACCTCCGCGCCTTCCAGTTTGGGGACACGGCGGCAGGCGCGCTCGATGATTTCTTCGAGCGACTCGTCAGAAGCGCGCTGCGGAAAATTGTCCGGATCTACGGGACGCTTGCCGTAGAAGTCGCCTACTAAGATTTTGTCGTGCCCATCGGAACGAAAATAAGTCGCGGTCACCGAATCGATGCAGGCGCAGCCGCCGCCTTTCATCGCGGGCGCATTCCGCAGAATCGCGACCTGGTGATATTCACATTCGATCGGTACGTCATAGCCCGCCTGCTGCAGCAGGCGACACGTCCATGGTCCCATCGCAATAATTACGACCGGCGATGAAATCGTGCCCCGATCGGTTTCGACGCCGACGGTCCGGCCAGCTTCGGTGAGGATGGATTTTGCCTCAGTGCGCGAAAAATAATTTGCTCCGCGATTTCGAGCGGCCGCGAGAAAATCGCCGGCCACTCCAGCGCCGTCGCCATATCCGGAATCCGGTTCGTAGGCTGCCAACTCGACTTCATCCACCTTCCAGTCACGTTCCAATTCCTGCAATTGATGTTTGTCGATTAGTTGCACATTCGCGCCGAGCTCGCGCTGCATCTCGACATTCAACTTTAATCGCGCAGTCTCGTTCGGATGCACGATGCGCACGAATCCGGTACGGCGAAAATCGCCGGGTGCGCCTACAACGGCCTGCCAGTTCTGAAACATTCGCAGGCTGATGAGCGCGAGCTGCACTTCCGGTGGAAAACTGTAGTGCATGCGAACCAGCGCCGAGGATCGGCCGCTGCCGCCGCGACCGACGTGATCCTTGTCGAGAAAGACGATTCTGCCGGCATTGCGCTCGGCCAAATGAAATGCGATGGACGCACCCATAACGCCAGCGCCGAGGATCACGATGTCGGCGGTCTTGGAAAGTGACGATTGGCCGTTCGCGGAATTCATGCAGCCGCCTCCCGGAAGCGTCCTTTTTTCCAATCGCGAAGTGCTTGATGTGCGGCGTTGCGGCCAGGTGCGCCGGTCACGCCGCCGCCGGGATGCGCTCCCGCTCCGCACAAATAGAGTCCATCGATCGGAGTGCGGTACTGCGACCAGCCGGGAACCGGACGCATAAAGAAGAGCTGTTCCAGCCGAAGATCTCCGTGAAAAATGTTGCCCTCGGTTAATCCGTAGGTGCGCTCCAGATCGAGGGGAGTCAGGACCTGCCGAGCCACGATCGCGCCCGGAACGTTCGGCGCATACTCTGCGATTTTCCTGACCACGCGATCGCCCAGCAGGTCGCGCTTCTCGTCCCAATTGCCTTCGCGCAAGTGATAGGGCACGTATTGCACGAAGCAGGTCAGAATGTGTTTTCCCGGAGGTGCTAGCGAGTCGTCGGCATTCGAGGACACCACGCAATCAACCCAGAGTTCTTCTGGAATCTCGCCGAACTTTGCGATGTCGTAGCAGCGCTCCGCAAATTCCAGCGACGGCACGAGCGTATAAAACGTGCGCTCCAGAACTGTGGCCTGCGCGGATGTGCCTGTGAATCTCGGTTCCTCCGCAAGCACCATGTTGACCTTCGCACATGGTCCCTGCATCTTGATTCCCCGTACGGCGAACAGGAAATCTTCGGGAAGATCCTTGGCCTCGAGCATCTTCAGAAAAGTTCGCTTAGGATCGGCATTGGAGAGTACGATGCGCGCGCGAAGTTCTGTGCCGTCTTCCAGCACAACGCGACGCGCGCGGCCGTTGCGCACATCGATGCGGGCGACAGATGTGCCCGTCCGGATCTCCACTCCCAGCTTTTTGCCAGCCGCGGCAAGAGCCTGCGTGATCGATCCCATGCCGCCCATGACGTGCCCGTAGAAGCCTTGCAGTTCGTGCTCACCGCCGCTCAGAAGGTGAAACAGAAGCCCGATCGCGGTTCCCGGTTGATACGGGCCGCCATGTTTCCCGTAAACATTGTTGGCCAGGAACATAGTCTTGATTTTGTCGGACTCGTAGTTCTGGTCGAGAAATTCGCCGAGACTGCCGGTCAGGAAGGAAACGAGTTGCGAAATCTCCGCGCTGGAAATGCCGCGAAAGCGCTTGCCCGCTCGAAACAGATCGCCCCATCCCTTCAGGCTCGAAGTGTCGATCTCCGGCGGAGGTTCCATGAAAAAAGGCTGCAGGTAGCGCGCGAGCTTTTTCAGTTGATCGTCGACTTGCACGAAGCGCACCGCGTCCTTGGCCGATATCTTGGAGAACTCCTGCTTAGCGCGATCGCGATCCGCCCACCAGGGAAGCACGTGCCCGTCGCGGAAGGAAACCTGAATCGCCGGATCGCAAGGAATCATGCGCAGCCCATGATCCGCCAAGCGCAACTCGGAGATCACTTCGGGCCGCAACATGCTCGCGATGTAGGAAGTCGTCGAAACTCGACAGCCAGGCGCGATTTCTTCGGTGACGCAGCATCCGCCGACAATGTCGCGGCGCTCGAGCACAAGCGTAGAGAGTCCGGCGCGCGCCAGATAGGCGGCCGCGGTCAATCCGTTGTGACCGGCGCCGATTACAATGGCGTCGTACACAGGGTTTTGTTTGGTGTGACCTGAAGTCATTACTGCAACGCAGAATCGATCTACATTACCGCAGAAGTCAATAAAAATGAAGTTGAAGACACAATCTTTCTGTTGTATTCTTTCGTGACTACCAGTCATTAACCTATGCCCGGAATCGCCAGCAATCGCGTTGCGCCGCCGCTTTACCAGCGCCAGAGCAAAGTACGCCCTCGTTCCGAGGCCAAGCGCGGCCGGATCATCGAGGCCGCCACCAAACATTTTGCGGAGCATGGCTATCACGACGCGCGCGTGGGCGACATCGCCGCCGGCTTAGGCATCGCCAAGGGCTCCATCTTTCAGCACTTCGGCAGCAAAGACGGCTTATTTTTCGAAGTCTATAAGCAGGCCGTCCGCTCCCTTGCCAAGTACCTCGACGCGCCCGCGGAGTTCAGGCAGGCTGGATTTTTCGAGGTGCTGCGTTACTGGCTGGCCTGTACCGAACACCTCGTGCACGAAGACTGGATCCCGTACCGCATTTCTCTCCTCGGCAATTACGGAACCGACCTGGTCCTGAAGCGCGAGATCAACCGCTTCCTCCTCAGCGAAGATCCTTATGGCACCGTCAGCTTTGTTCGCTTCGGATTGGAGCGGGGCGAGTTGCGCGACGATCTCGATCTGGAGATGATGGTGTCCATCATCGACTGGATGGTGGAACGGTTTCAGGATGCGCTCCTGACGGCCGAACTCGATCCCGGACTCTTCCGTCGCCAGGGAGAACTGGCTGAGAAAAAAGAGGCGAGGATCCAGCAATTTCTCGCGCTGTTGCAGAGGGCCATTGGGGCGGCGCCGTCGACGGCAGGAACGCGGTCTCGCACACGCAACAATCATCGGCGTTAAGATTTTGAAATGCGGGGTTCAAGATGAAGATGCAAGCATCGATCGAGCGAATTCTTTCCAGCTACAACGACCGCGCGCCTCTGTCGGAGGCTTCGACCATCCCTGCGCCGTGGTATGTAGATCCGCGCATCGCCGAACTCGAGCGTCTTAACGTGTTCAGCAAGACCTGGCAATTGGTGGCGCGCACCAGCCAGTTGCAGAATGCCGGAGATTTCGTCTCCACGCGGCTCGCCGGAGAACCCATCGTGGTTGTTCGTGGCACGGATGGGGCGCTGCGCGCCTTCTACAACGTGTGCCGGCATCATGCCGCGGCGGTCGTGACCCAGCCTTGCGGTCAGGCCGCCATCCTGCAATGCCCGTATCACGGATGGAAATACGGATTGGACGGATCGTTGAAAGGCATGCCCGAATTCGACGGCGTGGAGAATTTCGATCGCGCCGACAATGGCCTGCTTCCCATTCGCGTCGAGACCTGGGAATGTTTCGTGTTCGTGAATCTCGACCCCGATGCCATCCCGCTCAAGGAATTTCTGGGTCGCTTGGTCCAGCGCGTTGCCCCGCTCGGAATCAGCAAGCTGCATTTCTTTGATCGCCGCACTTACGATATTCACTGCAATTGGAAAGTCTTCGTCGACAACTACCTCGACGGCGGATATCACGTGCCGCACCTGCACAAGGGCCTGAATTCCGTGCTCGATTACAAGCAGTACACCATCGAGAACGAAGATCGCTATTGCCTGCAGTCGAGCCCCATGGTTGCATCGGATGAAGATGCTGCGACCGGAGCGACTCGAAAAGGCGACCGCGCCTGGTATTTCTGGCAATATCCCAACCTGATGGTCAGTTGCTACGAAGGATACATGGACACAAACTATGTCATTCCCGTGGACGCGGACCATTGCCACGTAATCTTTGATTTCTATTTCAGCGATGTGAGCGAGGCGCGGCGCCAGTACAACACCGAATCGGTGAACGTCGGGAACCGCGTGCAAGACGAAGACCTTGGCATTTGCGAAGATGTGCAGCGTGGTCTGAAATCCCGCGCTTACGGCGCGGGCCGGTTGTCGGTGAGGCGCGAAGCAGGCGAGCAGTTGTTTCATCAACTGCTGGCGGCTGATCTCAAGGCGCGGTCTGCCGAACTCGTGGAGACGTAGTCTGCTGCTGCGTGCGGCGGAAGTGTTCCCCGCGAAATGATGTCATTGATGATCCCGCGGAATCGTCTCCTGCCAGGTCTTCGTCTTGATCATCATTCCGTCCTTCAATAATTCCCGCGTGTACTTGTAATAGAAATTCCTCTGATCCGTGGTAACGGAGAGATGTCCGCGCCACACCAGCGTGCGGCCCTTTAGAGTAAAGACGCTCTCGGCTTCGCCATGTACGGAGCATGTTTCCGGATGCGCGTCATCGCCGTCGTAGGTGAGACTCTCAAAATCATCCTGCGTGCCCCAGGGATACTTGTATCCATCTTTGCCCTTCCAGTGCACGGTAGCTTTCTGGCGCGCCTCGTCGCGCTCCACGGTCCACTCGCCCGGCCAGGGAAAGCCTTCGCTCTTGATGTCGCTGCGTTCTTCCATAGGCTGAGGAGGAGAAAACTCTGGCGCCCGCGCTCCACGTACCGGCACAACCGGAAGAACCAGACGTGATCCGCTGTCTCCGCCGAGTTGCAATGAAGTCGTCATCGGGTAGGGCGTCGGCAGAATCATAGGCCACAGCGCGTTTGAGATCGCTACACGAATGCGATGTCCTTTCGGAAACACCCACGAGGTTAAATGCATCTCGATCTTGAAGGGATAAAACTTGCCCGGTTCCAGATCGCGCGGTTCTGTCATCGAGTCCCGCTGCGCTCCGTTCAATCCCGCCCCGGTGATCTGAGTGACTGTGCCGTCCGGCGCCACGTCTGAGAGTCTCGCGAACCAGTCCGCCAGCGGCGCCGTCGCTGCCGCCTGCAGAAGCGCGCTCGGACGGCCGAGAATCGCTGTGTCGGTCTCCAGCGGCGCCGAATCGTAAACCAAACTGAACGCGTCAACGGGACGCGGATCGCTCAGCAGTTCTCCCCACCAAAAACCGGCCTCCACTCCGATCGTCGGAACATATTTGAGTTGATGCGCCTCCTGTTGTGCCGCCGAAGCGGCGAGAGTGTGATTGCCCTGGAGGAACAGCGTTTTATTTTCGGCATCGGCCGGCGGCCACACATCTTCCCGCCGCCATTCTCCCGGCACACTCTGCAAGCCCGGATCCGGTGGATGCCAATGTTGCATGTAGATTACGAGCCTGGGATCGTGCGTCACGCCAGTGTCGCGTCCTTTCAGCCAGTAATCGAACCAGCGCACAGCTTGATCGCGCCACTCCACCTGCGGACCAAAATCCGCATTGTTAGGAAACGAATGATTCCATGGCCCGACGATCGCCTTGATGGGAGCCTTCGACTTCACGAGCATGTCGGTGACGTTGTCGCGATAGCCGTCCTGCAGCCCGCCAATCAGAAAACTTGGAGTCGTGATCTCGCTCAGCGGCCGCACTCGGTCGCGCCAGAACGGGCCGTCATGCTGGTGCTTGAGATAGAGAAGCGACCAGGGCGGCGAATCGAAGCGCGGGCCAAGGACTTTTTCATCCAGCGAATAGTCCGGAGCGCCCACCCACCCCTCAGCCATGTCCATGTTCAATTCGAACTCGTCGACGTGCGCCATCCCGTCCACGTAATGCACGTCATCATGAAACAGTTCTCCCGTGGCGTGCACTGCGACGATGGCCTTCAGGCCCGGCGCGTGCCGCATCGCCATCTGCAGCGCCGTGAATCCTCCCCACGAGATGCCGAACATGCCCACATTGCCGTTCGACCACGGTTGATGGGCGAGCCACGCGATTACCTGCTCGCCGTCCACTTGTTCCTGTTCTGAATATTCGCGCTCCGGAGGAACTCCTTCGCTCGCTCCAAATCCGCGAATGTCGACGCGCACGCTTACATAACCGCGCCGCGCGAAGTAGGCATGCTTGGGATAATCTTCCGCGGCCGTCCCGTCGTCTTTGCGGTAAGGAAGATATTCCAGCAGGGCAGGGAACTTTTCACTTGGCTTGGCGCCATTGGGCATATACAAGGTTGCGGCGAGGCGCACGCCGTCTTTCATGGGAATCCATGCTTGTTCCATGCGCACGCCGTACGCGGGTGGGGAAGGCGGTTCAATGGCATAGGCTGAAAGAGAGAGAATTAGAAATAGGTAGACGATTGCATTTCGTCCGGCCAAAGGCAGCCTCCAACGCCCTTCTAGCGGAATAATGACCGCGAGTCAGTCTGACGCGTCCTGCTCTCGGCGCAGCGCTCGCAGATCGATTCCGAGTTGTTCCGCCTTCTTATACAGGTGGCTGCGCTCCAGGCCAAGGGCTTTTGCGGCCAGGCTCATATTGTGATGCGCGCGCTTCAATTCTGCCAGGATCACCTCGCGCTCGAAGGTTTGCACGCGATTCGACAAAGCGCCTGACCCGGTTGCGGTGCTTGCCGCCGCCGCCGAACCCTTCGGCAGCGCAGCCTCTACAGTGGGCAGATCCACCTGGCCATGGGTGGCGAGCAGCATCAGCCGTTCGACCATATTCCGCAGTTCGCGCACATTCCCCGGCCACGAGTGGCCTTGCAGCGCCTCCATCGCGTCCGCTGTAAAGGGTACGGGCTTCCATCCGTTCTGCGCGCAAACTTGCTCCGCAAAATGTTCGACAAGGGTGGGGATATCCTCGCGCCGTTCGCGCAAAGGAGGCAGGATCAGCGGGAATACAAAGATCCGGTGAAATAAATCCTGGCGAAATGCTCCCTCGCGCACCCGCGCCTCGAGATCATGATGGGTGGCGACGACGACACGAACGTTCACCGCGATCGCCTTGCTTCCGCCAATCCTTTCGACCTCGCCTTCTTCCAGCACACGCAAAAGTTTAGCTTGCATCTGCACCGGCATGTCGCCAATCTCGTCCAGGAAAATCGTTCCCTGGTCGGCCTGCTCGAATTTGCCAATGTGTTGTCCGGATGCGCCCGTGAACGAACCTTTCTCGTGTCCGAACAATTCCGACTCGATCAACTCTGCGGGAACGGCGGCGCAGTTCAGGGTTACAAACGGACCGGCGGATCGTGCGCTGCGCTCGTGAACCGTGCGTGCCACCAGCTCTTTGCCGGTCCCGGTCTCGCCCAGAATGCAAACCCGGGACTCGCTCGCAGCGACGCGTTCCACCTGAGCCATCACGCGGCGCATGGCGTCGCCCTTCCACACAATTTCGTGCTTCCCCAACCGCTGCCGCAGTTGCCGGTTCTCGCTTTCCAGGCGCTGCAGTTTCAGAGCGTTTTCCACGGTGAGTAGAAGCTTGTCCGTGGAGATCGGCTTCTCCAGAAAATCGAGCGCGCCCAGTCGCGTTGCCCGTACCGCCATCTCGATGTGCGCCTGTCCCGACATCATGACGACGGGCGTCGTAACTCCCTGTTGCTTCAATTCCTCCAGTAATGTGAGCCCGTCTTTTCCCGGCATCACCACATCGGAAAGGATCAAGTCGAACTTCTGGGACTTGGCCAATTCCAGAGCTCGATTGGCGTTGTCGCAAACCGTGGCTACGTGGCCAGCCAACCGAAACGCGCGCGACAAAGAAGCCAGCGTGTTGGCTTCGTCATCGACGATCAAAAGATTCGCTTTTAGCAGCAACGCTCCTCCTCATTTCATCTCTGGAATTTTCGCCGCATTCAATTCGATATTTCGCTGGGCAGCTGCCGGCAACGATTCAAGGTTTCGTGGCAACTCGATCACAAACGTTGTGCCCTTTCCGGGCTCGCTGTGCACGCTGATTCTCCCTCCGTGATCGCTTACCACCGATTGCACGATCGCCAGGCCCAGCCCGGTTCCATGTTGCTTGCTGGTGTAGTAGGGAGTAAAGATGCGCTCGCATTCTTCGCGGGTCAGCCCTGATCCCGTATCGGCGACCTCGATCGCCACCTTGCCGTCCCCAGCGCGGGTTCGAAGCGTCAGCGTTCCTCCGCCCGGCATGGCATCCATCGCGTTGAGCACGAGATTCGACAAAGCGCGGTGCAGCAAATCGGGGTCAGCGGCAATGGGCTGGAGTTGTTCATCCAACTCCAGGCGGCAATCTATCGCAGCGCGTCCCGGAGCCTGCAATTGTGCCTGAAACAGCTGGGCAACGCCTCTCACCACATCGTTAATCTGTACTTTCTGCCACTGTGGTTGCGGCATCTTCGAGAATTCGCTGAAGCGGCCGATGATGGCCTTCAAGTTTGCAATCTCACCCAGCAGTGTGCGCGAGCTTTCGCGAAATACCTCGTCGAATTGCTCGGGACTTTGCTCTCTGGCTCGCAGCAGGTTTTCCACGGTGAGTTGCAGCGGAAACAACGGATTCTTGAGTTCGTGCGCCAACCGCCGCGCCAGTTCCCGCCAGGCCGCAACCCGCTCGCTTTGTATCAGGCGCTCTTTTTGGCTCAACAGTTCGGTAGTCATACGATTGAACGAGTCCGCCAGTTGTCCGATTTCGTCATCACCAGTCACTTCGACCCGCGCATTCCAGTTTCCCGCAGCTACTTCCTGTGCCGCCAGCGCCAGTTGTTCCACGGGACGAGTCACTCGCGCCGCGGCCCAACTGCTGAGCAGGATCGCCAGCAGAATTCCGCCGCCGCCCACCAGCAGAGCAGAATTGCGGATGCTGCGCTTCAGCGCCACGTAGGCGCGCCGCGAATTCCCAATCAATAGAATTCCGAGCAGCGGATGATCTTTTCCTACACCACGCAGCGGGATAGCATGAAACACTTCATCGTCGGCCGGATCCGGTGACCAGTGCGCGATTCCGGTCATCTCCTGGTTGTACTGGCGTACCGAGTCCACTAGCGAAGCAAATTTCTCCACTGGATGCGCCGGGTCAGACACACCATTGCCGGCGGAAGGATCCAGAAACAAATCCGGCGAGAAATGATCTCCCCGATTCTGATACAGCAGCACGCGCATTTCCGGAGGGAGATCGAGTGCGGAGAGAAAATTCTTGTCCAGCCGCCGTCCTCCGATTACATAGACGGGATGCTCCCCCACGCGCACCGTCCGCAGTGCAAACAGCCCTAATGCGGTGGAGTCCTGCAATTCCTCCAGCTTCAGAAACGCGCTTTGCTCGCTCGATCCGGAGATGCTGTCAAACGTGGTTTCGGGATAACCAAATTTTGCCGGCCACTGCGCTGAAGAAACGATCGTTCCACGCCAGTCAAGGATCTCGACAAAGTCCAACTGGTGGCTCTCTGCCATCGAGCGCGCCAGGTCAAAATATTCGGCAGAATCCGCAGGCGTGCCATTGAGCGCCGTCGCCATCCGCGTCACCGCATCGGAATTGGCGATGTTTTCCACCCGCCGGGCAACGTCTTCTCCGCGCCGCTTAAATTCCTGCTGAAATTGTCCGAGTAGCGCGGCCGTGCGTTGGCTGTCGGTCTTTTCGAACGCATTGCGCGTCATTTCCTGCACCAGCCACGCGACTCCTGCCACAGACACGAATACGGTCAGAGTAAAAACCAGCAGGAGCTTTCGCCGGAAGGTCATGGCTTCGTGCTCTCCAGCCATGCGTTCGCCAGGTCCCAACTGCCGTTCGTCCGCACCGCCCAATCTTTCAATCTGGGCGTGGAAGCGTAGGTGGCCGGTAGATCGACGAGCGGGATCACGCGCTCGCCCGCGAGCACAGCCTGTTCCGTCGCATAGAGTTCGTCCGCGGAACTTCCAAGTTTTGCTTCGGGCAAATCGAGCCGCTTGAAAACAGCATCCAGCGCCGTGCGCGGATCGGACGATGCCAGCGCGATCCGCACCAGTCGCAGATCGCCGCCGCCCGGTGTCGGTTGCAGTGTCAGGCCCGCATCTTTTGCATTGAGCGCGATCCGCTCGGCCAGCAAACGCGCCAGAGGATCGTTGCTATCGTAGCCCAGCTTCCAGTTCTGAACCACGCGCGCTTGATCGCGAAGTTGCCGCGCCTTGGGCAAATTTGCATCGACGGAGAATACGAATCCGTAGCCGCTCATCCATGTGGGAAGAATGCTTGCCGTGGGCGTGCCCGTCCCTTGCAGCAACACGCTGTAGATGGATCCGCGTTCGACGCTCAGGTTCAATGCTTGGCGAAGCGTGCGCTCTTCCGGAGACGCGGCCTCGTGCGCAAACTGCAACGCCAGCAATTCCATCGGTGGCGAATGCAGAATCTGGTATCGTTCCGGGGAAACTCGGTGCGCTTGTTCCGGTGCGACTTCCACCAGGTCTGCCTTCCCCAATTCCAGCGCCGTCATCTGATCGCGATAGCTTCTACCCATTGCGATCTGAATGCTGTCAAGAAACGCCCGGCCCCGCCAGCAATTGTCGTCCGCCGCTAGCGACAACGTTTTTCCCGGCTGCCAATCCGCGATGCGAAACGGTCCGGTGCCGCTCAATCGGCCGTTCTGATCTCGCTTCACAATCGCATTTCGTGTCATGGCAAGCTCACCCGGCAATTCTGATTCGGAGGTGTCGAACTCGAAAATCACCGACTCTCCCTCGGCCAACACGTTCCACGATGGATTCGCGAAGCGCAAGGAAGCTGCCACGCTCTGCGCGGTCAAGGGAGTTCCGTCGTGAAAATGTACCCCACGTCGAATTCGGAATTGCCAGCGGCGATTCCCGTTAGCCGCTTGCCATGATTCCGCGAGGGAAGGCTGCACTCGTCCGCTCAAATCGCTGTTCACCAGGTTGTCGAAAATCAGCGAAGTCACGCTCCGGCGTGCAAACGAATCACCCTGCGTGCCGTCGGCCGGGTCCAGCGACGTCAGCGCCGCGCTCAGCCCGACCTGCAGCGTGCTCCCATACTGCGGGCGGGTCTCCGCACGGGCCGCCAGCGTCGCCACCAGCAGACTACTGATCGCAAGCCACTGCCAAGCGAAACGCTTCATAGCTTCCTGTTTCCGGATCATTCACTACAGCGATGGCCGTGTCGCCTCTGGACTCGGCCCACAGTGCGGTGATCTTGCCCGCAAAATCGGCCACTGCACTCGCGGCAACCGGATCGCGGTCCGGAATTTCATACGCGCGCACCGAATCGCCGCTCCGCCCGCCGGTAGTCGTGCTCAAGACCTGCCAGCCGGCGCCACACGATGTTTTCACCATCGCTAGATCGCTGCCCCACTCTAGCCTCGTGGTTCGATCACTCATGCCGTCGACCATGTGGACTTGTCCATCGGTCGCGGCAAATAGCCAAAGAGAGTATTTGCCTCGCGGCAATGCGGCCGCGGAGTAGAAACTCGGCACAGTTACACCTTTGCCCAGGCCGGGGCTCAACACGCCGGTAAAGAAATTCCGTGTAGGCGCGAAAAATGCGGACTGCGCAGGAATCACGGCCGCCGCTGTGCTCCCGCCCGGAGTGGAGAAATTTTCATAGATGCCATTTGGCACGAGCGGCCACGGATCCTCGCTGTCGCGGCAATTCAAGCTCAGCAAATTTCCGCCCACGCTGTGGCAACTCACGCCGGGAAGGTACACATCCAGCAAGTGATCTTTCGCGGCAATCAACCTTCCCCGCAGATCCCGCGGCCAGGGCCGTGAATGCGGAATTTCCATCACTTGCTCTGCCTGCCATTTGCCGTTCTGCCACCGGTATAGAGAAACCTTCGTCGGATCCAGCACCACGATCCGCGTAGGAGTGGCGCCTTCCTCCAAAACGGCGACATCGAGAATGGGATCATCTTGCGTCCAAAGCAAAGTGCGCCGCAAAGCCATGGGCATGGAATCGTGAACCGCGGACGTGCCGCCCGGGCGCGGAACCGAAACCATCGCGACCGCCGTATCGCCTTCGCCCTGCCGGATCTGTGCCACCCAGACATACGAAGTCGGATTCTCGGAAAGCGAAATCGCGACGCTCGCCGCAGCCTGCTCCGCGTCCACGAACCGGATGCCCAACTGTTCGAGGGCATAGCGAAAGCCGTTTTGAACCGCCTCGCTCTCGCGCCTTCCCAGCGACGAACGATTCTCCACCGTCAGGGCGACGGCCCCCGGTCCAGTGACCGCGACAATCTTTCGCGCCAACTGCTGCTCGGCTGCGTTCCAGTCGGCAGCATGCGCGAAAATTGCCAGCGGAAGAATCGCAAGAGGAAAGATGAAACGCAATAGTTGCGCCACAAACTTGGCACAGTTGCCCCTCTTCACCGATTTCAGAATGGCCTTGGGGATGGCCGAATTATAAACCGCTTCGCGCATGCAACCGCCCTCACCCTCTGTACTGTTTGGACACCGCTGAAGCTCTCGAGAAATCCGGAATTCGGGGGAGCCTTGGAAATCAGGGTGCCCCGTTCTAACCGCGTTGTGTGCGGTTAGAGCGGGGATTTTGACTTTGCACCGCGGCTTATCTCTGCTGTACTTCCGCCTGTTCAGTAGGGCTAGCCTGGCTTCCCATGTTCATATTGCGCAACACATCATTCATAAAGAACTTCCCATCCGCCGGAACCATCATGATCTGCAGTTTGTCCGACAGCCGTTCCGCCACAATCTTATTAATGAGCAGCGGATTCTGTTTCAGGATCGCGGCCTCGCTTTGCATACGCTCGGCATCGGCCGCGGCGGTGACGCGAATGCGGTCAGCCTCAGCCTCCGCCAGCATCTTCCGCCGTTCAGTCTCCGCCTTGCTGTCGATCACCTTGGCCTGCGCCGCTGCTTCGGCATTCTGAATTGTCGCTTCCTTACGCGCTTCCGCTTCCAGCTTGCTCTGCTGAATCTGCTTCTCCTTCAGCGGCAGCGTGTATTGCATGGCATCGGCTTCGCCCTTCGCCTGCAAAACGTGCACCTGTGCTTCGCCCTCCGCCTGCTTCACTTGCTGCACCTTGTTCGCTTCCGCCTCCAGTTCCGCGATCTTCACCTGCTTCTGTTTCAGTTCCGTCTCCACGCTCATGCGATCGTTTTCCTGCTCTTTCAGCAGCAGCGTCTCAAGCCCCTTCGCATATTCCTCAGGTAACTGGATATCCCGCAGCATCACTTCCTTCACAACAATTCCGTCCGCGGCCAGTTTTTGCGTGATCATGCCGGCGGCGCGCTGGCGAACTTCTTCGCGCTTCGCCGAAAAAACATCACGAACGGTGTAGTTGGGAACCAGTTCGCGCCACACGCTGGCCACGACCGGCGGCACGATCTCTTTTTCGACCGGATGCGGCAAGTTGCCCTGAATGTAATCCAGTTTTTTCGGATCGAGCCGGTAGCGAACTGTGATCGCCAGACCCAGTGTCAGTCCTTCCTTCGCTTGCACATCGAGCAACTGCGATTTCGAGGAAACGTTTGCCGCCGCTATCTTTCCATCCTCCGCAACTCCCGTGGTGAAGACCTGATCGCGCGTGTCAAACAAAGCAACGTCCTCCACCAGCGGAGTCACAAAATGTACGCCGGGATAAAGCGTCCCAGGCAGCGTGCCGCTGCTCTGGCTCACACGAACTCCCGCCGTCCCGCTCGGAACCACCACGATGCTGAGCGCCAGCAGAATTGGTCCCCACGCCAGAAATGCCAGCGCCAGAGAAGTACGCCAGCGCCATTCCGGCTCGGCCGGCACTGTCGCTCCCGGAGTCGACAGCGCGCGCCGATACAAAATCTCCCGATACAAGTCATAGCCCAGGATGCCGAGTGCCGCCAGCATCAACCCGAAGCCGCCGGTCATCAACAAATACTTCAGTGCCAACATAACGTTCTCCTTTGCGCCTCAGCGCTGGAAGAAAACCTCTGAATGGGTTCCTTCGTGGTCCTTCGTGTCCTTAGTGGTTAAAGGTTTTTCTGCCCTGATTTCACTTGACCCGTCTGCCGGGCAAAGAACAGCCGGAACACTTGTCCGAAAATCAGTTCTTCCGCCAGCAATGCCACTCCCAGCGAAAAGACCATTCCTGCCACGACTGCCATAAATGTGATTGCCATTTGCATAATGTCGACGTCCTCCTGAGAATTCGTTCCCTCGTTATTGCCCGCTCGCCTGGTTTGCGGACTGTGTTGCGGTCTGCGCATCCGCGATCATCGTCGGGTTCGCCACGCCGCCGAAAACTTGTGCGACTTGCTCGTCGCGCTCGCCGTGGATCTCCACAACATCGCCAATTCGCAGCAGGCTGAACAACCGCTCCATGTCGCGATTGCGCAGCCGTATGCATCCGTGGGACGCCGCATGCCCAATCGATCGCGGCACATTCGTCCCATGAATGCCGTAGCCTTTTTGGCTGAGCCCCACCCACCGCGTTCCGACAGGATTGTCCTTGCCGCCGGGGATCACCGACCCGGGATGGTAGTAAGTTGGATTGGAGACGCGGTTTACAATTCGGAATTGCCCGACCGGGCTGGGACTGTCCGCCGCTCCCACGGCCACGGCGAATCTGGCGATGACGTTTCCGCCGTCGATCACCGCAAGTTGGCGATCCGCAAGGCTGACCAATACC
>Ga0187805_10000239_pt1 | contig 17058 bp, 18 predicted proteins | sample NC_wetland_sal_i_6_FD_132965 | JGI IMG/M metagenome (GOLD analysis project Ga0187805, IMG submission 132965) | Wetland sediment microbial communities from Neuse River Estuary, North Carolina, USA - Control_5 | ecosystem: Environmental > Aquatic > Freshwater > Wetlands > Sediment | place: USA...
CCGACTGACCCGGGTCCGGTGGGCGGGGCTGCTGGTTGGCCTGAGCGGAGTCGCGCTGCTGGTCGCGGGTAGCAGCACGCATGGCGATGCCGGCTCGATAGCCGAAGTCCTCGCTGTGGCCGTCTGCTACTCGATCGGCCCGCTGATCGCGGCTCGCAAGCTGAGCGAACTTCCGTCCCTGGGCATGACCGCCGCCTGCCTGGCCTTCGCGGCGGTCGTCTACGCGCCGGTCGCGGCCGTCACCTGGCCGTCCGCGATTCCGTCGGCGAAGGTGCTCGCCTCGCTGGCGGGGCTCGCCGTGATCTGCACCGCTATCGCCTTTGTTTGCTTCTTCGCGCTGATCGGGGCGGCAGGTCCGGCCAGGGCGTCGGTCATCACGTATGTCAACCCCGCGGTCGCCGTCGCGCTCGGCGTGCTCGTGCTCGGCGAGCGGCTCACGGCGACCATGGCCGTCGCATTCGTTCTGATACTCGGCGGATCGGTGCTGGCGACCAGGACCGCAAAAGCGGCCGTGCCAGACGTAGCCAGGGCAGCTGAGCGCGACGAGGCGCCAGCCGGCCATTACCAAAGCGCGCCGCCGGGCCTGCGCGACTAGACTCGCGCAGGTGATCGACCTCAGGGCTGCCCGGCAGGATTCAGATGGCTTTCGTGCCGCGCTGGCCAGGCGCGGCGCCGCAGCAGACTTCGACGCGCTGCTGGCCGCGGACGCCAGCTGGCGCTCCCTCACCGAGCGCACCGAGACGCTGCGCGCGGCCCAGAAGAGCTCGTCGAAGGCAAAGCCGACTCCCGAGGAGCTTGAGCGGCTCCGTCAGCTGCGCGATGAGCTGACGGGGGCCCAGGACGAGCTCGCCGCGGCTCAGCTTCAGCGCGATGAGCTGCTGGCTCGGATCCCGAACCTGCCTGACCCCAGCGCCGCGGACGGCATGGATGAAGAGGACGCGCAGCTGGTGCGCACCTGGGGCGAGAAGCCCAAATTCGCCTTCGAGCCGCGGGACACCATTGAGATCGCCTCCGCCCGCGGCTGGATCGACATGGCGCGGGGGGCGCGGCTGTCCGGGTCGAGGTTCGCCTACCGGATCGGCGATGTCGCGCTGACCGAGATGGCGCTGTACCGGTTCGTGATCGACAAGCTGACCGGCCGCGGCTTTCTGCTGGTGCTGCCGCCGATCCTGGTCGGGGAGCGAGCCATGTACGGCACCGGGTTCCTGCCTACCGAGGCGTCGAACCTGTACCACCTCGAGCACGACGACCTGTATCTCACCGGCACCTCGGAGGTCGCGCTGGCCGGCTTGCACGCCGAGGAGCGGCTGGAGGAGGCGGACCTGCCCGCCAGGTACACCGCCTTTACCACGAACTTCCGCCGGGAGGCCGGTGCGGCCGGCAAGGACACCAGGGGCATGTTCCGGGTGCACCAGTTCGACAAGGTGGAGATGTTCGTCTACTGCGTGCCCGAGCAGTCGCGCGACGTCCACGACCTGCTGCTGTCCTACGAGGAAGAGATCGCCCAGGAGCTCGGCCTGCCGTACCGGGTGATGAACATCGCCGTCGGCGACCTCGGCGCGTCCGCGGCGAAGAAGTACGACATCGAGGCATGGTTCCCGGTCCAGCAGCGGTACCGCGAGATCACGTCCTGCTCGAACACGACTGACTACCAGGCGCGCCGGCTCAACATCCGGTTCCGCCGGGATGGCCGGTGGGAGTTCGTGCACACGCTGAACGGGACCGGCGCGACAGCCAGGGCGCTGCTGTCGATCATGGAAAACTTCCAGGACGAGCGCGGCACCGTGGCCGTGCCCGAGGTGCTGCAGCGATTCGGCGCGCCGGCCACGATCGGCACGGCTCCCGCAGGCTGAGGCCGCCGCGACCTGGCGCGACCTTGTGGTCAGCCAGCTGGCTGAGTCGATCACCATATCCGTATTGATCGACATCGCCGGGAACACGCTCGATTGCTTCTTGTTTGAAGGAGCGGCGCCGCTGGGGAGCAACACTGGCATGAGCGCAGTGGACGCCACGGCGGACACACCGCGAACTCCAGCGTCTTCCGATCAAATCAGCACGACTGTCGCCTTGGTCCCGGCGCACAACGAGGAAGATTGCATCGCAGCCACCGTTGAGTCGCTGCTTGCCCAGGATCGGCGGATCGACCGGATCGTGGTCATCTGCGACAACTGCACTGACCGGACGCACGAGATAGCCAGCGGCTATCCGGTCATCGCGGTATCAACCGAAGGCAACACACACGGCAAGTCCGGTGCCCTCAACTTCGGCTGGCAGCACTATGCGCAGGACGCGGACATGGTTGTCTGCGCGGACGCGGACACGATCCTGCCACCGTCCGCCGTCCGGTGCTGGGCTGATGAGCTTCGGGCCGGCGTCGGCGGCATCTCCGGCCAGGTCGTCATGACGGGCGACAGCATGCTCGAGCGCATGCAGCGAGCGGAGTTCTCCAAATCCGCGCAGATGGGCCTCGGACTCGGCTACGTCACCGTCATCAGCGGGACCGGGTGCTGCTTCTCCGGTACGGCGCTGCGTGCGGTCGCGCGTGCGGCGCCAGAACGGGCTCCGTGGTCGAACGTGTCCATCACGGAGGACTTCCACCTGACCTACCAGCTCCGCAGGGCGGGCTGGCAGACGATCATGTCAGCGTCGGTGCCCGTCCACACGCGAGCGATGCCGACGTTGCGCGCGCTCTGGCATCAGCGGATCAAATGGCACGTCGGCACCATCAGCGACCTGCTGTCATTCGGGATCAACCGGCTGACGTGGCGCGACTGGCTGAAGCAGGCGTTCGGCGTGCTGCTGATCGTCTTCTGGGTGCTGTACCTCACGATGCTGGCGCTCACTGCCTACCTTGGCCTACTGCGCTTCACCTGGCTGATATTCGTTATTCCGGTCTTCTTCTCGGTCACTGAGGCATGGCAGGCGCGGCTGGTCAACGGCCGGTCATGGAAAGACATCGCGCTGGCGGCGAGCCTCATCCCGACGTATTTCTATGCGGTGCTCACCATCGGCCTGCTGACCACGAGCTGGCTGCGGTGCCTGATGCTCCGGGCGTCGGCGCCTAGCCTGTGGAGCGCCCAGTACCGGGCTGAGCGCAGAACCGCCCGGTCGTGACCACCAGCGTGCGGGTTGCCCGGCTGCTAGCTGCGATTGTCGTCCTCGGCGTCGCGGCGCTAGTCGGCTCCGCGGTTGGTGACGTCCTGGTCAGCAGCGGGCCGCCCGCCCTCGCGACCGCGGACTACCGGGGCGCCGAGGGTCCGCTGGTGGCTGGCGCGGCGAGCGTGCCCGTCCTCGTCTACCACGAGATGAATAACGGCTGCGCCGCGTCCGACCAGGTCTGCGAGCCGCACGTCTATGGCGGCGTGTCCGACCCGGAAAGCGTCAGCTCGGCGCAATTCGGCGCGCAGCTCCGCTACCTGCGCGCCGCCGGATATCACACGGTGACCATGGCCCAGTACCTGGCCTGGATTCGCGATGCCGGCACGCCCTTGCCGACTAAACCGATCCTGCTGATCGCGGACAACGGTATCGGCCCGTTCCTCGAGAGTGCTCAGCCGATCTTGCTCAGAAATCGCGACTACATGACGGCCGCGATCGTCACGGGTTTCGCCGACGGCGCCGCCGGAGTGTGCCCCGACCCCAAGCTCCAGCCCGGGTGCGGCTCGGAGAACCGCAATTGGGACCTTACCTGGCCGCAACTGCGCGATCTGGGCAGCGAGTACAACTTCATTCTCGAAGCAGGCCGCAGCGGGCACTTCGAGCAGAGCTACAACCCGCACTGCCAGATGTTCTATGCGTGCAAGCTGCCCGGCGAGACGAACGCCAGTTACGAGCGCCGGGTCGTCAGCGAGAACGGGGCGGGCGTGGCGGAACTCAAGCAGCAACTGGGATCGCGTGCGAGCACCGCGGCATGGGTAGTCCCGTACAGCGACCTCGGCTACCCGCAGTGCGCCCTAGCCGACTGCACGCCGCAGGACTCCACCGGTCCGCCCGGGTGGCTCGTGAACTGGGCGGCCAGGCAGTACAGCGCTGTCTTCATCGAGGACGCAGACCGCAACGCCATAGCCAACGAGCGATTCCGCATCGATGTCAACGGCTGGATGAACCTGAGCTACTTCAGGAGCCTGCTGACGGCTGACACCTTTGCCGGTGACTTCAGCCACTGAGACGGGAGGTACGAATGTCGTACGGCGAGCTCGGGATACTCCCCGTGCTGGGGGGCACTGCCGGCGCGCTGCTCGGCCTGGCCACGATCCAGACCATCCTTGTGATACTCACCGCGCTGACGATCGCGATCGTGATGCGGCAGGTAGTCCATTCCGGCAAGCCGATAACCGAAACCGACTGGCGGCCGGCGAAGCGCGACCAGCGCTAGGTCGCGCATGCAGACGCTCGTTGTAATCGCCGGGCTGGCCGTCGTCTTTTACTGCATTCCGTCGGTGCCCAGGGCCGTGCGCGCCTGCCGGGCCTGGTGCACCCGGAAGCGCGTCGGCGTCGCGGTGCTGGCCACGGGAATGGCTGCGACGGTGGGCGTCGCCGCGGTGTTGGCGGTGAAGCCCGGCCTGCTCCGCGGCCCGACGGCGGCGAGCGCGCGGCCAGTCCGACAATCCGGGCACGTATCGGCCGGCCGGCAGGTGCCGCTAGGGGTTTTCACGTCGGCCGAGGACGACTCCTGGTCGTCGGTAGCCGAGTTCAGTCACCAGGCCGGGCAGCCGGTCCGGTACGTGCTCGGCTACCTCGACGGGCCGGAGCCGTTCCCCATCCAGCTCGGCGCCACGGCCGCGCAGCACGGCGCCGAGTTGATACTGCAGCTCAGTCCCTTCATCAGCATGGAACAGGTGCTGGCCGGCCAGTACGACGGCTACCTGACCAGCCTGGCGACGCAGATCCGGCTGTACGGTCAGCCGGTAATCCTGAGCTGGGCACCGGAGGCCAACGGCAACTGGTATCAGTGGGGCTACCAGCACACACCGGCGGCGGTGTACCTGGGCGCGTGGGCGCGCGTCATGCGCGAGTTCCGCACCCTCAGCAACGTGACCTGGATGGACACGCTCAACCGGAGCTACCAAGGGTCCGGGCCGATTGCCGACTACCTAGTCCCAGGGGTGTCCCTGATCGGCATCGACGCGTACTACGAGTACCGCAACGCGACATTCGACAACGTATTGGCGCCAACCATCGCCCAGATCAGAAGCCTGACCAACGCGCCAATCATGATCAGCGAGACCGGCGTCGGGGAGGTCAACGGCCAGGCGCACTCCATCCCGGACCTCGTTCGCGGCGCGCGCGCCGATCACCTGGCCGGGCTCGTGTACTTTGACGCGAATCAGCAGATCGCCGGTGTCCACCACCAGCACTGGGCGCTGACCGCAGCCGGGGCCGCGGCTCTGCGCACCAGCCTCGCCGGCGGCGTCGCCACCTCGGCCGACGCCGGGACCGGCGCGGACGGCGGGCACGCTGCGACGGGCGCGCGCCAGCCGCCCGCAGGCTCCTTCCCTGGCAGCAAGCTCAGCCGGATGCTGCCTGAGCCAAGCGGCGAAGCCGTGGGCGGCGGTAACTAGTCCAGCCGGCTGGCGACCTGGAGCACCGCGCCCCAGTGCCGCCGCACCGTGCCGCTCGGCCGGGCGCCAAGCCGACGTCGGATCTCGCCGTACAGCCGGTCGCGCTGCCACGGGGCCATGGCGATGTGGCTGGAGAAGGTGTCGAGCAGCGCGATGTACTCGGCTGCGGTGTAAGTGCGCGCCCAGACGAACTCCTGCGCGAGCGAGACGTGGAACAGGCCGCTGCCCTCGATCGCCGCGCGGTCGGCGGGCAGGCTGCCCGGCTTCGGAAAGTTACGGTCAGCCGGCCGCCCTTCGCCGATCTCGTCGTAGACGTCCTGTATCTCGAGGAAGAACGGGTCACCGTCGTCAGGCAGCACGTGCCCGGCCGCCCAGATGGCGAGGTGACCGCCGGATCGCAGCCAGCGCCAGGCGAGCTGATAGCCGACCGCCGGATCGATCCAGTGCCACGCGGTCGCCGAGAAGACCAGATCGAATCGCTCGCCACGGGGCGGCTGCCAGCTCTCGAACGGCGCCTGGATGATCGTGACTCGCTCGTACCCAGCCAGCCGGCGCCGGGCAGTCTCAGCCAGTCGCGGCCCGAGCTCCAGGCCGGTGATCTGGAACCCGCGCTGGGCGAGCGGCAGAGTGGCCTTGCCGGTGCCGGGGCCCACCTCGAGTAGCCGTGCGCCGGGCCGCAGATCGGCGGCGGCTATCAGGGTGTCGTACAGCTCATCTGGGTAATCGGGCCTGGCCGCGTGGTAGCGGTCAGCTGCCGTCTCGAAGGTGACCTTGAGCCGGTCCCTGGCGCTCTGCTCCCGGTTAGCCCACTCGGTCATCGCCGATCACCAATGGCCGTAGTGCACCATGTCGGCCAGCGCCCGGCGCCGGGCGCGCAGGTCCCGCTTCTCGACCTCGGCGTCGTGTCCGATGGCAATCGCGCCGATCGGCTCGTGGTCATCCGGGACGCCGAAGGTGGCCCGGAACTTGGCCACGGCCTCCGGGACGATACCGAAGTAGACCGCGCCGAGCCCTTCGTCGACGACCGTGAGCAAGATCAGCAGCGCGGCCATCCCGGTGTCGATGTGCCAGAACGGCACCGGCCACCTGGCCTCGTCCCGGTCGGTCCAGCCCTTGTCCGGCTGCGCGTAGCGGTCCAGGTAGACGCGCTTGCTGGACATCGGCACGATCACCAGCGGCGCCGTCTGTGCGGTAGGGCTCACCGCCTCGCCGGCGACCTCCCAGAAGGCCGTCAGGTCCGGGCCGGTCAGCACCAGGAAGGCCTGGCCCTGGGAAAACCCTGCTGACGGCCCGCGGACCGCGTTCGCCAGGATCCGGTCGAGGCTGGCCGCGGCCACGGGCTCGGCGTTGAAGCGCCGCACCATCCGGCGGCGCGCGATGACATCTTGCAGTTCCACGTGGCGACCCTACCGGCGGCGTTCCCGGCCGCGAACCTGGAGATCCGGGTGCACCGGGCCCGGCAGGCGCGCTCAGACCAGCTCGTTCGCCTGGCCCGGCCGCCGGGCCCGCAGTCGCGCGCTCCACCTCTCCTCGATGTGGGCATAGCGCCAGATCAGCAGCGCGGCGGCCCAGGCGGCGACGAACAAGCCGACGATGGCGAAGCCGGCCACGTTGATGTTGAAGTGGCGCATGAAGGCCCAGAACCCGCCGTCTCGGCTGAGGCTCCTGACCTCGGTCGAGATCAGGCCGAGGACCTCGATCCCGCCGACCAGGAAGCAGATCGATACCGACAGGCCGGTGATCGCGAGGTTGTAGTACACCTTGCGGACCGGATTGAAGAAGGCCCAGCCGTAGGCCATGTTCATGAAGATCCCGTCGGTGGTGTCCATGACCGACATGCCCGCGGTGAACAGGATCGGCAGGCAGCAGATCGCATACCAGGGAAGGTGCTGCAGCGCGAGGAACGCGGTGGTCCCGAGCAGCAGCACTTCCGTGGTGGTGTCGAAGCCAAGCCCGAACAGGACCCCGACGGGGTACAGCTGCCATTCCTTGCTGATCGCTCGCATCCACCGGCCAAAGAACCGGTACAGCAGGCCCCGGCTGTCGAGTTGCCGCTCCAGCTCCGCTTCGTCGTACTCGCCGCGCCGCATCGCCCGGAATACCCTGGTGATGCCTGCGAGGATCACCAGATTCAGCGAGCCGATGAGGAACAGGAAACCGGCCGAGATCAGTGTGCCGAACAGCGTGCCGAACCGCTCGAGCGCTGAGCTGGTGTTGATGATCTGCCCGAAGACGACCTTCTCAGCCACGACAATGGCGACCCCCATCGCGATGACGACGGTCGAGTGGCCGAGCGAGAAGAAGTACCCGAAGCAGAACGGCCTGGGCCTGCCGGTGCCCTGTCGCTCGCTGATCTCCTTGCGCGTCATGTTGTCGATGACGGCGATGTGGTCGGCGTCAAAGGCGTGCCGCAGGCCCAGGGTGTAGGCAAGGACGCTGACTCCGATGCCCAGGCCCCGGTAGTGCGCCGGTACCACGAACGCAATGAATATGGTGAAGCCGACCAGGTGCAGCCCGAGCACTGACCCGTACATCCCGGACACGCGGCGCCGCTCGGCCGGCGTCATGGCCGTGTACGACTGCCGGACCAGAGCGCCCAGCCGTGGTCTGGTTGGGGTCGTCACAACCGCACGCTAACCGCAACTGCACATCATTTGCAAGTACAGTAAGGTCGCACTGGAGGTGGCGAGGGACCATGACCGAGCTGGAGCCGACGCAGGCCGTGACGGTGGGAGCTGGCCCGCTGACGCGAGGCGACGTGGTCGCAGTCGCCAGGCAGGGAGCGCGGGTCGAGCTATCTCCCCGCGGGCTGGCGGAGGTGCGGCGTGGCCGCGAGATCATCGACGCGCTGGCCGACGACCCCGAGCCGCACTACGGCGTGTCGACCGGATTCGGCGCCCTGGCTACCCGGCACATCCCGGTCGACCTGCGGGCACAGTTGCAGGAGAGCCTGGTACGCAGCCACGCGGCCGGCTCAGGTCCTGAGGTCGAGGACGAGGTAGTCCGCGCCCTCATGCTGCTGCGCCTTGCCACGCTGGCGACGGGGCGGACCGGCGCCCGAGAAGAGACGGTGCAGGCGTACGCGGCGCTCCTGAACGCCCGTATCACGCCCGTGGTGCACGAGTTCGGCAGCCTCGGCTGCTCGGGTGACCTGGCGCCGCTCGCGCACTGCGCGCTGGCGATCACGGGGGAGGGCGTTGTCAGGGACGCAAGCGGCCGGCAGCTCGCGTCGAGTGAGGCGCTGGCGGCGGCTGGCATCAAGCCCGTGGAATTGCGCGAGAAAGAAGGCCTCGCGCTCATCAACGGCACCGACGGCATGCTCGGAATGCTGGTACTCGCCATCGCCGACGCGCGCGAGCTGCTGAAAGTCGTAGACGTCACGGCGGCCATGAGCGTGGAGGCGCTGCTCGGTACCGACGCCGCGTTCGCCGCGGACCTGCAGGCGCTGCGACCCCATCCCGGGCAGGCCGTGTCGGCGGCGAATCTGCGGGCGCTGCTCGCGGGCAGCGCCATCATGGCGAGCCATCGTGGCCCTGAGTGCACCAGGGTGCAGGATGCCTACTCGCTGCGGTGCGCGCCCCAGGTCGCCGGCGCGGCTCGGGACACGGTCGATCACGCCGACCTCGTGGCGAGCCGGGAACTGGCATCGGCCATCGACAACCCGGTGATCACTCTCGACGGCCGGGTCGAGTCAAACGGCAACTTCCACGGCGCTCCGCTCGGGTACGTGCTCGACTTTCTCGCCATCGCCGTAGCCGACCTGGCGAGCATGTCCGAGCGCCGGACCGACCGCTTCCTGGACGTGGCGCGGAACCAGGGCCTGCCTGCCTTCCTCGCCGATGACCCTGGTGTCGACTCCGGGCACATGATCGCGCAGTACACGCAGGCTGCCATCGTGTCGGAGCTGAAGCGGCTCGCCGTGCCGGCCAGCGTGGATTCGATCCCCAGCTCGGCGATGCAGGAAGATCACGTATCGATGGGCTGGTCGGCGGCGCGTAAGCTGCGCCGGGCGCTGGACGGACTGACCAGGGTGCTGGCGATCGAGCTGCTGACCGCGGCGCGCGGCATCGAGCTGCGCATGCCGCTGACGCCGGCCCCGGGCACCGGCGCCGTGGTCGCTGGCCTAAGGGCCAGCGCGGCCGGCCCTGGGCCCGACCGGTTCCTCGCCCCGGAGATCGAGGCGGCCGTACGCTACGTGACGAGCGGTGCGGCGGTCCTCGCAGCTGAGTCTGCGGTCGGCCCGCTGCGCTAGCCGCCGTCCGCTGCGCTAGCCGCAGGACGCGGGGCAGGTGGAGCTGTGCGTGTCGGAGCTATGCGAGCGGGAGCATTACTCCCGAGGTTGCTGCCGTGGCTCGTCCGGGTTTTGCTGGTGCTTTCTGTTCTTGCGTCACTCGCGGCGGCCGGGCTGTTCGGGTTCTTCGGGTACTTGATCGTTGGCGCCTATTCGGGCGGCAGTAGCCCCACCAACATCGCGCCGGTGCTGTTTCCGATCGCGTTCCTGTTGCTCATCGGGGTGGTGATCCCTGCGGTGCTGGTCTGCGTGTTGCTGTGGCTGGCTTCCGGGCGGTAACCAGGCGCAGCGGCGGCCGCGTCCGCTGGCGGCTCAGATGACCGGCGGCCGGCCAGCCTTGGTCATTCGCCACACGGTTCGCAGCGAGATCGGCCGTCGCCGGCCGGGGTCGGTGCGCCAGCCCTCCGCGAAGCCACCAAGCCAGGCGCGCAGCGCGCCAGGCGACCGGCGTTCCCTCATCGTCGTGATCGCCAGCCAGTCGACGAGGTAGAGCGCGGCCAGCGGCTTTGGCAGGTTTCGCCGCGCGAGCAGCACCCGGTTCCGTCCGTCGTAGCGGTACCAGCCCTCGTGCCGCGCGTTGGACACCGGCGGATGGCATATCCGGGCGTCCGCGTCGTACTCCAGCCGGTAGCCGAGCTCGATCAGCCGCCACGCCAGGTCGGTTTCCTCGTGCGCGAAGAAGAACTCCTCCGGCAGGCCGCCGGCCTGCAGCCAGGCCGACCGCCGGGCGGCAAAGCCCGCGCCGACGAACGTGGTCACCTCTGACGACCGGTCCGCGTCGGCCCGCAGCCGCGGCACGTGCCAGCGGACCCCGGCCCCGCCGGCCGGATCGACCACCCGGAAGGCGAGCACCGCGAGCCGCGGATCAGCAGCGAACCTGGCCTCGACGTGCTTGCCTATGCCGGGATCGTCGAACCATCCGTCGTCGTCCACGAACAGCACCACGTCACCAGCGCTGGCCGCCAGGCCGGCGTTTCGCCCGGCGGCGACGCCGACGTTGCGCGGCAGCCGGATCGTCCTGACATCGGCCGGAACCGGCGGCAGGTCGGCGCCGTTCCCGACCAGCACGAGCTCGATGCCGTCGGCGCGCAGCGGCTCGGTGCTCGCGATCGCGCGGCCCAGCTCGGCCGGGCGGGTGCCCATCGTGATGATCACGCAGGACAGTTTCACCGCAGCGTCTCCATCGCGGCCGCAGTCACCGCGGCCGCCGGTGTGACAGCACAAGGAGCCGCATCGCTCACGACAGTCGCCTGGACGACATGATGGCCACCAGGTGCGCCAGCACCAGCAGCGCCGCCACGATCAGGCAGCCCGCCAGCAACAGCCGGGTGGCCAGCAGGCCGCCCCTGACCTGGTCGGCGATCGCCGCGAGCAGGACCAGCACAGACAGCTCGATCTCCTGGATGATGCGGTGCACCTGCAGCATGCGAGCAATCCGGCGGATGCTGGCCAGCCCGGGCGCCCGCGGCTGGAGCGCCTGGTCGGAGTGCGCGGCGGGCAGTCCCTGCACCGCCCGGGCGATCACGACACCGTCGGTTTCGACCCGGACCAGGCAGGCCAGCACGGCCGCGGCCAGGCCGGCGGTCACGTACCGGCCGGAGATCGCCAGCTGCCCCTGCGCCCGCACCCCGAGCCCGATCAGCATGGCGGTCTCGCATAGGTAGTGCCCGACCCGGTCCAGGTAGACACCGCGGGCTGAGGTCCGGCCCGTCAGCCGGGCCAGCTCTCCGTCGCAGCAGTCGAACAGGAGCGCCAGCTGGACCAGCGCCGCCGCCAAAATCGCCGTGCCGAGGCCGCCGAAGGCTATGACTACCCCGGCCGCCACGCCACAGGCGACGAACGCGACGGTGACCGCGTTCGGCGACCAGCCGGACCTCGCGAGTGCCCAGGTAGCCCACGGCGATATCCGCCGCATGTACAGCCGGCCGAACAGGTGCTCGTCGTTCACCCGCCCGACGACCCAGCCCGGCTGGCCCGCGGACTTCACGTCGTTCAGGGTCGGCCGTGCCATATCCCCCGCTGCCCCCGCTCCCCCCGTACGGCCTGTGCTTATGGTAGGCCGGCGGGATAGCGGCTCAGCGGGGCGTCCCGGCGCAGCCGCCGCGCTCGGTCATCCGTCGCCGGTAGCGGCCTGTCCGCCCGCCGCTGACGTGCCGGGCTCCGGCTCCGCCCGGAAGGCCGCCGCCCGCCGCCCGATGTCCTCGAGGCTGTCGTGTAGTGCCTGCCAGACCGCGCCGAGGCTGACGCTGGCGGGGTGGTCGCCGCGGATGATGAATCCCGAGCCGGACACCTCGCCGGATGGCTGGCGCGCACCGCCCTGGCTCGCGGCCAGGGCAACGAGCGTCGCGCAGCCGAGCTCGACGATGGCCGGGTCGGTGGCCTCTAGCGTGACGCGGTCGCTATCGATCGTGACGAGCATCTGGCGGCGACCTGCTTCTTCCGGCAGTTCGTCGCTGCTACCGGTCACGTCCGCATCTCGTAGCGCCTCGCGGGCGCGGTCGAGATCGATGCCGAGACCGGTGAGGGCGCGAGCGGCCGCACTCGCCGGATCGGCGAGCGCGGCCAGCAGCAGATGGTGCGAGCCAACAGGGTTCGGCCCGGCCAGCCGGGCGGCCTCCGCGAGGCTGGTGTCGGCCGCGGGCGTGGTGCGAAGCTCCGGCGCGGGTTCCGGCTGGCTCAGGACGCTTGTGAGTCGCTGGCCCGCGAGTCGCCGCAGCCAGCGCGGGCCTTGCCCGGCCTCCTTGACCGGCAGCAGATCCAGCACCGCCGCCCGGACCGCGCCGAGATTCCCGGCGTGCTTTTCCAGGATCTTGGCCGCGACCCCGTTACCTTCCCGGACGATGCCGAGCAGGATGTGCTCGGTGCCGATGTAGTCGTGGCCGATAGCCAGGGCTTCCCGGAGCGCGAGCTCCAGGCACTTCTTCGCGCGCGGCGTGAACGGGATGTGCCCGCTTGGCTCGTGCTTGCCGCGTCCGATGATCTCCAGGACGTCCTCGCGGCCAACGGCAAGGGTCAGGCCGAAGCGACCTGCGGCCCTGGCGGCGAACCCGTCGGTCTCGCCGAGCAGCCCGAGCAGGATGTGCTCGGTGCCGATGTAGTTGTGCTGCAGCCGTCGTGCTTCCTCCTGGGCAAGCACGATCGTGTGCCGGGCTGGGTTGGTGAATCGCTCGAACATGAGACCACGGTTGAGCACGCCTCGCACTATGTCAATACACTGTTATTAACAGGGTTGACATGTCGGAAGGGGTGGCGACAGTGGACTGGCAGGACCGCCTCGACGCGTGGGAAATCGAGCTCGAGCTCAGCGCCCAGCTCGACGGCTCAGACTGGGTCACTCTCGACCGCGCTGCCGCCGTTACCGGCGCCTCCCGGGCGGTGCTGCGCAGCTGGTACCGGAGCGGGCAGATCCCGTCCCGGCTCGTGGACGGCCCGCACGGCCCGCAGCGGCTGGTGCCGCTCGCGCTCGTCGCAGCCCGCGCGGAAGCCTCGCCTCGGCTTCGCCGCGCGGCCGAGCGTCAGATCGCCGATCAGGCACAGCTGGAGCTACTCCGGGACCGGATCGATCAGCTGGAGCGCAGGCTCAGCGCACTGGAGCGCGGCCAGCACGGCGGGTCTGGTTAGCGTGCGCGCCCCGGGGCAGGTCCCACCCGAGCTCGCTGACAGCCCCGACCGGCGCCGGTGGAACGAGCGCTATGGCGGCGGACGAGCGCCGTCGTTCCCGGTGCGACCGGTGGCGGCGCTGGCGCTGGCGCGCCCGCTGCCGGCCGGGCCGGTGCTGGAGCTTGCCTGCGGACTGTCCGGCAGCGCGCTGCTGGCCGCGGCGAGCGGCCGGCTGGTGACCGCCGTCGATGCATCCGACGTCGCGCTCGACCTGCTGGCTGCCGAGGCGCGACGGCGCAAGCTGGACGACCGGATGACGCCAGTCCACGCGGACCTGACCACGTGGCAGCCGCCAGCAGAGCGCTACGCGCTCGTGCTGTGCACCGGCTACTGGGACCGGGGAGTGTTCACGTATGCGGCGGATGCGGTGGCAGCCGGCGGAGTGATCGGCTGGGAGGCCTTCACCGAGGCGGCGCGCATCGACCGCCCGCAGCTGCCGGCCGGCTGGTGTCTCGGACCCGGGGAGCCCGCGAGCCTGCTGCCGCTCGGCTTCGACGTACTGAGCCAGCAGGAGGTCGGGCCCGCGCCCGCCGCGAGGCGGCGCCTGCTCGCCCGCCGCGCCTGACGGTCGCCTGGAATCCGCGTGCGCCGTGGGCTCAGGATTGCTGTCGCCATAGGTACAGCGAGCCTTCACCATGGGTGCGATTGCGGCAGCGTCCGGACTTCTAGCTCAGCGCGGCGGCGATAGCGGTGCCGAGCGCGCGCGCGACGGGAGGCGGGAAGGCGTTGCCGACCTGGCGGTAGGCCGCGGTCTTGGTGCCGGCGAACTGCCAGCTGTCGGGGAAGCCCTGCAGCCTGGCCACCATGCGCACGGTCAGCTTCGGCGGCTGGCCGACCGGGTGCGCCGGTCCCGGCGCGTCAGCAGCGACTCCGAGGCCATCCACGCCGAGCTCGCGCCAGGCCGATCTGGCCCGGGTCGGGCCGAGATCCGGGCCGCCGTGCTTCTTGCTGCCGCCGACGATGGTGGGCGCGATCCGGCAGGCTCGCTCGGCCCACGCCGATGCCCCCGGCCAGCCGGCGGCGCCCATGAGGTCGGCAAGGGTCTCGCCGACGGTCGGCGGCGGGCCCGGCTGTGGGTCCGGCCAGCTGAAGCCGCCGGCCCACGATGCAGCCAGCGCGACGAGTACGAACCGCGGCCGCAGCTGCGGGACGCCGTGCTCACTGGCGTGCACCACGTCCCACCACGCCCGGTAGCCGAGGTCGGCGAGCCGCCTGAGTACCCGCTCCCGGTAGCCATCGAAGCGCCGGCCGCCCAGGCCGCGGACGTTTTCCAGCAGGACCGCGCGCGGCCGGATCTCCGCGACCAGGCGCAGCGCCTGCGGGAACAGGTCACGCTCATCGTCCCGGCCGAGCTGCTTGCCGGCGATCGAGAACGGGGGACACGGCACGCCGCCGGCCAGCAGATCGGCGCCCGCGTACGCGCGCCCGTCCACGCTCGCTACGTCACCTTCGACGATCTTCCAGTCGTCCCCGCGGTTGCGGCGCAGCGTCGCGCACGCGTCGGCGTCTAGCTCGACCGCGGCCGCGTGCCGGAAGCCCGCCTGCTCCAGGCCGAGCGCCTGGCCGCCCGCGCCCGCGCAGATCTCGACCACCGTCAGCTCACGCACGCGTCCCTCCCGGCCTGCACTGCGGACGATTCTGCTCGCGGTCAGGTTCGGCGCGGCGTTCCCACGCCGGGTGATAATGACGCGAGACGGACGGAGGTGCGGCTGGTGACCGATCTTGACGCGCTCGCAACCGTGCTGCTGCAGGCGTACGCGACCGGCACGCCGGTGCCGCCGCTGACCGAGACCTACGACGGCCTGACGCTGGATGACGCGTACGCGATCCAGGAGATCCAGATCCGCGGCCGGCTGGCCAGCGGCGCGGTGATCGCCGGGTACAAAGTCGGGCTCACCTCCGAGGCGATGCGGCAGCAGTTCGGCATCAGCGAGCCCGACTTCGGTCATCTGCTGTCGGACATGGAGTATGTCGCCGACGCGCCGGTGCCGGTCAGCAGCTTCCTGCAGCCGCGGGCCGAGCCGGAGATCGCGCTGGTCCTGGCTAAGCCGCTGCGCGGCCCGCGGGTCACGGTCAGCGACGTCGTCGCCGCCACCGGGTACGCGGTGCCGGCGATCGAGATCATCGACAGCCGGATCGCGGACTGGCGGATCAGCCTGCTGGACACCGTCGCGGACAACGCTTCCAGCGGCGGTTTCGTGGTTGGCCAGTCGCCGGTGCCATTGGACCGGGTCGACCTGTCGCTGACCGGGTGCGTGCTGCGCCACAACGGCCGGATCGTCGCCACCGGCGCGGGCGCCGCGGTGCTCGGCTCGCCGCTGCACGCCGCGGCCTGGCTGGCGAATGAGCTGATCGGCCGCGGTGCCGAGCTGACCGCCGGTCACGTCATCCTGACCGGCTCGATCACCGCGTCGGTCCCGGTTGAGGCGGGCGACGCAGTGATGGTCAGCTTCGATCATCTCGGCTCGGTCTCCGCGCTGTTCGACTAGCGTCCCGGCACGCAGGAAAGGCATGGGCCAGTGGCAGAGATCTGCGCCGCGATCGTCGGTTCCGGCAACATCGGCACCGACCTGATGATGAAGCTGCTGCGCGCTGGCGGCCCGGTCGCGCCGCGCTACATGGTCGGGATCGACCCGGCGTCGGAGGGACTGGCGCTGGCCGCGGCCCGCGGCCTCGACGTGAGCGCGGCGGGCGTGGACTGGCTGCTGGCCTGTGACCCGCTGCCCGACATCGTGTTCGAGGCGACGAGCGCTAAGGCGCACGCGGCGAACGCGCCCCGGTACGCCGAGGCCGGGCTGCGCGCGATCGATCTCACCCCGGCCGCGGTGGGACCGTATGTCTGCCCGCCGGTCAACCTCGACGTCAACCTGGATGCCCCGAACCTGAACCTGATCAGCTGTGGCGGCCAGGCGACCATCCCGGTCGTGGCCGCGGTCAGCCGGGTCGTCGACGTTGCGTACGCCGAGATCGTCGCCTCGATAGCCTCCCGGTCGGCTGGCCCCGGCACCCGGGCCAACATCGACGAGTTCACGGCGACCACCGCCGCCGGGCTGCGCGAGCTCGGCGGCGCGGCCGCCAGCAAGGCCATCATCCTGCTGAACCCGGTGGAGCCCCCGATGATCATGCGGAACACGGTGTTCTGCGCGATCCCGGCCGATGCCGCCGAACCGGGTCCGGTTCGCGATGCCATCAGCGCCAGCATCGAGACGATGGCCGAAGCGGTGCGCAGCTACGTTCCCGGATATGTGCTCCGCGCGGAGCCCCAGTACGACCCGCCGGACCATCGCTGGCGCGGCATGGCGCGGGTCGGGGTGTTCCTGGAGATCCGCGGTCGCGGTGACTACCTGCCTGAGTACGCGGGCAACCTGGACATCATCACGGCGGCGGCGGCACGGGTGGGTGAGCTGCTCGCCGGGCACCTGCTGGCCGGGCGGTCGGTTGCCGCGCAGGCGGCCGCCGGGCAGGCGGGCCTGGCATGAGCGGGCAGGCGAACCCGGGACCTAGCACCGTAAGGGTGTCCACGAGGCCCCAAGAAGGCCCTGGCGG
>Ga0187805_10000240_pt1 | contig 17033 bp, 11 predicted proteins | sample NC_wetland_sal_i_6_FD_132965 | JGI IMG/M metagenome (GOLD analysis project Ga0187805, IMG submission 132965) | Wetland sediment microbial communities from Neuse River Estuary, North Carolina, USA - Control_5 | ecosystem: Environmental > Aquatic > Freshwater > Wetlands > Sediment | place: USA...
AAAATCGTACCTTTTTCATGGAACCGGTTCCTTTCCGCTTGTGGCTCTGCGTTGTAGTTACACCGACTCACAATGTAACCCACGCTTCGCGCATCGGGACCGGTTCACTCCATTGTGACTAGGGTGCGAGGCGGGACGCGGTTTTCGCGGGGATGATTCGGCTTTCCGGCGGCGCAAAGCTACTCAGAAAACGACCGTTTTATTGCCGTATACCAGAACACGGTTCTCGACCTGCCAGCGCACGGCCCGCGAGAGCACGACCTTTTCCAGGTCGCGGCCCTTGCGAATGAGGTCATCGACGGTGTCGCGGTGCGAGACCCGAACCACGTCCTGCTCGATGATGGGGCCGTCGTCGAGCACCTGGGTGACGTAATGGCTGGTCGCGCCGATCAGTTTTACGCCGCGCTCGAACGCCTGGTGATACGGCCGCGCACCAACGAAAGCGGGAAGAAAAGAATGGTGAATATTGATGATGCGCTGGGGGTAGCGATGCACGAATTCGTTCGACAGAATCTGCATGTAGCGCGCCAGCACCATGAAGTCCGGACAGTGTTGGTCGATCAATGACTGGATGCGCGCCTCGGCCTCGATCTTGTTGTCTTTCGTCACGGGAACGATCGCGTAAGGAATCTTGTAGAAGTCGGCGATGGCCTGGTTGTCGGCGTGATTGGAGATGATCATCGGAATGTCGCAGGCGAGTTCGCCGCTCTGATGCCGGTAGAGCAGGTCTACCAAGCAGTGGTCGTACTTCGAGACCAGAATGATCATGCGCTGGCGCTGCGACGACTGCGCCAGCCTCCACTTCATCTGGAAGCGCGTGGCGATCGGTTCGAAGTGGCGGCCGAAATCGGCGAGCGCCTTGTCCGAGAGATCGATGTCGAAATCCCTGGGATCGAACTCCACACGCATGAGGAACAGGCCGGATTCCTCGTCCGCGTGCTCGTCGGCATGCAGGATGTTGCCGCCGTGACGGTAGACGAAGTCGGCGATGGTCGCGACTTCTCCCTTGGCGTCAGGGCAACTGACCAGCAGAATGGCGGAGTTTTTCATCGCAAAGTTAGCTTTCTCGCAAACGCACCGGCGTCATCCCGAAAGCCGGCGCAGTTCAGCCGGCTGAGGGATCTCCTTTGCGAAGGGCTGCCGTTGTGCATGAGATCCCTTCGGCTTCGCTCAGGGCAGGCTCTTCGCTCCGCCTGAAAAGCGGCTCCGCTCAGGATGACGCCATGCGCACCTGAGCCAGCAGGCTCACCTCTTCAGCGCTCTCACAATCTCCCGCGCGGCGTTCGCACCCGAGCCTCCCGTCAACCCCGCGCCCGGATGCGTGCCGCTGCCGCACAAATACAGATTCTCAATCGGCGTGCGGTATCGCGCCCAATCCAGCAGCGGACGCATGGTGAAGAATTGGTCGAGGGCCAACTCTCCATGGAAAATCTGTCCGCCTGTGAGACCGTATTTTTCTTCGAGGTCCAGCGGCGTGATGATCTGGTGCGTGAGAATCAGTTCCGGCAGAGTGGGAGCGTACTGCGCCAGCGTCTTCACTACAGTCTGTCCAAGTTCTCTCCGCTGCTCTTCCCAATCGCCCTTCAACTTGTAAGGCGCGTATTGCATGTAGATCGACATCACGTGCTTGCCTTCGGGGGCGAGTGTGGGATCGGTCAACGAGGGAATCGCAGCTTCGAGATACGGCTGCCGCGAGAAGTTGCCGTACTTGGATTCGTCGAACGCGCGCTCCAGATAATCAATTTCGTTCCCGATATGAATGCGTCCGCGGAGCGCGGCGGAGTCGCCGTTCTTCAGGGCCGTGAACGTTGGCAAGCCGGAAAGCGCGAGATTCACCTTCGCAACCGTGCCATTCCCGCGATAGTGCTGGAGCTTCTGCACGAAGTCAGGAGAAAGGTGAACCGGGTCGGTTAGCTTGAGCAGCGTGCGTTTCGGATCGGCATTCGAGATGACCGCTTTGGCTTGAATCTCTTCTCCGGTTGAGAGCAGCACGCCAGTCGCCGCGCCATTCTGCACGCGAATCTCGATCACTTCCGCGGCCGTGCGAATCTCTGCGCCCGCAGCCTTTGCGGCAGAAGCCATTGCCTGCGTGACCGCGCCCATACCGCCGGCAGCAAACGAGGCCGAGCCCGCCGGATGCGAATCTCCTGCGGCCCGAATCAGCAGGACCAGCGCGCTTCCCGCCGACCACGGACCGAGAAATGTTCCGAACACTCCGCGCGCGGCAATCACAGCACGCAGCAACTCAGTCTCGAAATATTCCGATGCCAGATCCGCCACCGCCATCGGTCCCCAGCGCAGCAGCCGGAACATATCTTTCTTGCCCAGCTTGCGAATGGCGCGGCCGGTTTTCAACATGCTCCACAAATCACCGCGGTCGGGGTGGTCGATATCTGGAGGCGTGGTGGCAAGCGCGTCGGCAATCACTCTGCTGATTTTTCCCAGCGACTGCTCCAACTCCGGATACTTCGCCGCATCCTTCTGCGAAAAGGCCGCGATCTCCTGTGCCGACTTGCTTGCGTCCTGATACAGCGTGAGGGCGCGACCGGCGGGCGAAAGCGCCGTAACGCAAACTTCTGGCGTGATCAGCTTCAGCCCATGCTTTTCCAGTTGCATGTCGCGGACGATCTCTGGCCGGATCGGTCCGGCCGTGTGTGCTAACGTCGAGCAGCGAAATCCGGGATGGAATTCGTCCGTCACGGCGGCGCCGCCGACCTGCGCGCTGCGTTCGAGCACCAGCGGCTTGAATCCCGCCTTGGCCAGATAAAACGCCGTGATCAGCCCGTTATGGCCGCCGCCGATGATGACGACATCCCGCTTTCCGTTTTGCCCCACCATTTAAGCCGCTCCCTTGAAGTCTTTCAGAATTTCCAGCGCCGCCAGCCGGCCGTTGGCGCCCATGATGCCGCCGCCGGGATGCGTCGCCGATCCGCACATGTATAGATTCTTGATGGGCGTGCGGTACTGCGCCCATCCCGGCACCGGACGCAGAAAGAAAAGTTGCTCCAGCGAAAGCTCGCCCTGAAAGATGTTGCCTTCGCTCAGGCCCCACTCGCGCTCCAGATCAAGCGGCGTCACGACCTGCTTTTGAATGATGATGTCTTTCAGATTCGGCGCGTACTCGGAAATCGTGTTGACCACGGTGTTGCCGAACGCTTCCTTCTCAGTGTCCCAGCTCAGCCCGGGCGCGAGCTTATATGGGGCGTACTGCACGAAGCATGACATCACGTGCTTGCCCGGCGGTGCTACGGAGGGATCGGTGAGAGAAGGAATCACCATGTCGATGTACGGACGCTTGGAAAAATGTCCGTACTTCGCGTCGTCGTAGGCGCGCTCCATGTACTCGACCGAAGGCGAAATCGAAATCGCACCGCGCAGATGCGCGCCCGGCCCCGGCATGCACTTGAAGTTCGGCAGCGCGTCGAGCGCCATGTTCACTTTGCCGGAGGATCCGCGGAACTTATAGCGATTGATTTCCTCCAGGAAATCGCCCGGCAGATGCTCCGGTCCCATGAACTTGGTGAAGGTGAGCCGTGGGTCGACGCTGGAAGAAATTACGTCGGCATAAATCTCATCGCCATTGGAGAGAACCACACCTTTGGCCTTTCCGTTTTTGACGATAATCTGCGAGATGCCCGACTGGGTGCGGATTTCGACTCCGGCCTCGCGAGCCGCATCGGCAATCGCGTTGGAGATCGCGCCGGTGCCGCCGCGCGCAAATCCCCACGCGCGAAACGCTCCGTCGATCTCGCCCATGTAGTGATGCAGCAGCACGTACGCCGTTCCCGGAGAGCGTACGCCGAGGAACGTTCCGATAATTCCCGAAGCCGACATCGTCGCCTTGAGCACGTCGGTTTCGAACCATTGATCGAGAAAATCAATGGCAGACATCGTCATGAGCTGGACTTGGTTGTATTTGTCGTAGCTCGACATCCCCTGGAATCGCCGCCCGATGAAAAGCAGTTTCATCAGTTCGCGCGGATTCAGCGTCGTCGGATCGGGCGGCACCATGTTCAGAATCGGTTTAACGAAGCGGCACATGGCCTGCATCGCTTTGCCGAATTCGTCGTAGGCCTCGGCGTCAACCCGCGAGTGGCGCGCGATCTCGCGGTGCGTTTTGCCGTGATCGTTTACACGCCAGAGATAGTCGCCGCTGGGCATCGGCGTGAAGGTGCCGTCGAGGGGAAGAATCTCCAGTCCATGCCGCGGCAGGTCGAGGTCGCGAATGATTTCCGGGCGCAGCAGCGACACCACGTACGAGCAGACCGAGAACTTGAATCCCGGCACGATTTCTTCCGTGCAGGCCGCGCCGCCCAGCACGTGGCGGCGTTCGAGCACCAGTACCTTCTTGCCCGCGCGCGCCAGATACGCGGAGTTGACCAGGCCGTTGTGGCCGCCGCCGATGACGATGACATCGTATGAATTAGAACCAGCCATTCGCTTTCAGCTCCTAGCTATCATGTTCGGATGTGAGGAAACGCAATGATACTCGCGCTGCAGGGAAGGCGGTAGGGAAGATCAGAGCCCGCTGGGACGGACGCTCCATTGGATGAGGCGGCTCATAAGGAGCCTCATTGTAGCGCACAGAACTGTTCTTTCGCTAATGAATCGCGAGATCGGTACTGGGTCAGTTTGACCCAGTACCGCGAGATCGTGGGAGGCCGCGAATCAAGAGAGGCTACGCGTCCGCCGCAGTAAACGCCGCGCCTGACATGTAGGACTCTGTGTCAGGTTGCCCCTGACTTGTTCCCTGCATATAATCCGGCTTCGAGTACTTCATCAGCGAGGAAATATCTTGCCCATCGGAACCGCATTTCACGAGAGAACGTTTCCCCTTTGCCAGAGCCTGAGCTATCGCGAATGGTCGGGCTACTACACGGTCAGCGTCTACGAAGTGCATCACGAGCACGAGTACAACGCCATCCGCAACGCCTGCGCACTGATCGATATTTCGCCTCTGTACAAATATCTGATCACCGGCAAAGACGCGACCCGCCTGGTGAACCGCGTGATCACCCGCGACATTAACAAGGTGAAAGTCGGCCAGGTCATTTATTGCTGTTGGTGCGATGAAGAGGGCAAGGTCATCGATGATGGCACCATTTCGCGCCTTGAAGAAAACGTCTATCGCTGGACAGCGGCCGATCCCAGCCTGCGCTGGTTCCGGCAAAATGGCCTGAACATGGACGTGCAGATCGAGGACATTTCGGAAAAAGTCGCGGCCCTCGCGCTGCAAGGGCCGACTTCGGCAAAGCTGCTGAAGGCCGTGGCCGACGCCGACATCGCCAATCTCAAATATTTCCGCGTGACGCACGGCAAGATTGCCGGCGTTCCCGTCGACATCTCCCGCACCGGTTACACCGGCGATCTGGGATACGAGATCTGGATACCGTGGAATGATGCGGTGAAAGTCTGGGATGCGCTCGCCGACAAAGGCAAGCAGTTCGATCTGCACGCGGCGGGCATGTTGGCGCTCGACGTGGCTCGCGTCGAAGCCGGCCTGTTGCTCATCGAAGTCGACTACACCAGTTCGAAGAAGGCGCTCATCGCGTCACAAAAATATTCGCCGTACGAACTCGGCTTCGCCAAGATGGTTCATCTCGAGAAAGAAAATTTTATTGGCAAGCGCGCCCTCGAGCAGGATGCGAAGAAAGGCGTCCCGCGGCAGTTGGTCGGCCTGGAAGTCGATTGGACCGACGTCGAGCAACTGTACGAACGCTACGGTTTGACTCCGGCGGCTCCGGCGCAAGCGTCGCGCGTGGCCGTCCCAGTGTACTCGGGCGAGAAGCAGGTTGGCAAAGCCACGACCACGAGCTGGTCTCCGACGCTGAAGAAGATGATCGGCCTGGCCAGCATCGAGACCGAGCATTCAAAGCCCGGAACATCATTGCAGATGGAGATCACGATCGAAGCGATCCGCCTGAAGACGAACGTGAAGGTGACGAACCTGCCATTCTTCAACCCGGCGCGGAAGACGGCGACGCCGGTTTAGAGTTGAGCTAGCGAGGTGTAGATATGACGACGCGAGTCGAACGTCAAACCGTCGATCTCTCGAAGTATCCCGACCTGGTCGTGATTTACCTGGGAATGCGGGTGAATCGCCTCTACGGAATGAAGACCCTGTTTGGATTCGGACCGAAGATATCGTCCTCGGTACAGGCGCAGCCAGATGGCCTCCTGCGCCACGAGAATTTTCTTTTCTCCCTGTTCCCGATGCATGCCGGCATGCGCCAATACTGGCGCGATCTGGATTCGCTGATGAAGTGGACGCGTTCCGATCCCCACCGGCAATGGTGGCAGCAGTTCCTGAAGGATTCGGGAGGCACGGGATTCTGGCACGAAACGTACCTGCGGCGCGGAGGCATGGAGGCCATCTACGACGACATCGCTCCGCGGATCGGATTCATGAGCTTCGCGCCGGTGGTGCGAGCAAGAGGACCGATGTTCGGCGCGGCCGCCAGGGCGGAAGCGGGACGTTCCACGGACGCTGTGGTCTCCGAAGCTGAGCTGTATGGCGATTCAGGAGATCAAAACGCAGCCTAAGTTAGGGCGGACGCATTCCTCGGCGTAGCGAGATTCCCCCGGACGAATGCGTCCGGGGCTACATGTTTCAGTTTGACGACATCCGCGCTGCCCGGCGCTTGCCCGCGGCGTAGATCCAAACCCCAATCAACAGCAGAGCCCCGCAGCCGCCGACAATTTTGAGCAGGGCCAGCGGCTTGTTCTGCTCATCCGGCTGCGGTATCAGCGACAGCGCGATGGTTAGCGTTGTCGTGAGGAATCCGATGGTCGCAACCACCTTTGCCATGCCGCTTCCTCCCGGCACGCGAATCACATCCGACCCGGCCGGTTCGCGCTGCAGTTTGATCATGGCCGCAAACAAAAAGAGATAGGGAATGAAGTAAGTGATCACGCCCATGCTGACCAGCACGTCGTAGGCGCCTTTCACGCTGGTCCAGGCCTGCCCCAGAAAAACGAAGACGACGCCGAGCAGGAACTGCGTGAGCAACGCGACCCACGGCGTTTTCCAGCGCGGATGTAGCGCTCCAAACGCCGGCGGCAGAAATCGATCTAATCCCGCGACGAATGGCAGCCGGGCCACCGCCGCCAGATAAGCTCCTGCGGCGCCCACATTGCTGAGCGCGATCAGAAATGCGGCCACCGGCAATACTCCAGGGAATCCCACGCGCGAGGCCGTTGCCGACACTGCCTGCACCAGGCCTTGCAGACTGTTCACTCCCGTCGAAGGCAACGCCAGCAGAACGCACACCGTTCCCAGGATGTAGCAGATCGTGACCGTCACGCCTCCCGACAACAGCGCCAGCGGAATCGTGCGACGCGCGTTCTTGATCTCCTCGCCCATGAACGATGCGGTCTCGCATCCGCCGAAGGCGAACGTCAGCACCGACCAGAAGATGACATCGTTCAGATGCGTGCTCGGAGTCATGGAATGCACGGTGAACGAGGTGGCCGAGCCGAAGCGATGCCAGGCCACAAATCCCAGCACGATCACGATGCCCACCGGAATCCACATGGCCAGCGCGCCCACGTTGTGCAGCCACTTCCCGACGTCGAGGCCGACGATATTGAGCAGCGTGGCCGCGGTCAGTGTGAGCAGCGAAAAGACAATATAAAAAGTGGCGTTGCCGGAAAGATGCTGCCATGCCGCCTGCCGCATGAACAGCACATTGCTGGCGGCGAAGTAGAGCACGGCCGGGAAGTACGGCAGATTGCTGGTCCAATACGTCCACGCCGACATGAAGCCCGAAAAATCTCCGAAGGCGCGCTTGCTCCACACATACAATCCGCCTTCGTTCGGATAGCGCGACGAAAGCTCCAGCACCGACAGCGCCAGCGGAGTGTAGAAGCAGAACCATGCGCCGATCCAGATGACGATCGAGCTCGGCCCGGCAGCGGCCGCTGTTGCGATCCAGCGCAGGCTGATACCTGTGATTACATAAAACAGGACCAGGTCGCGAAAGCCCATCACCTGCCGCGGGCGGTTGGGATTCTCCGCCTCAGCGATCGAAAGGCCGGGAGAGAGAAATCCGGTTCTGTCCGTTTGCCGCTTCGGGTTTGGTTCAGGCAAGAGTTGTGTCCCGGGGTCAGGCTGACGTTAGCAAGAAGGAAGAGGAATAACACCCGGGGAAGTCGGCGGCAAGGCGAAAGTTCGAGCTAGGTAAGTTCGGAGTACGACCCGGAGATGAAATCAGGACGGCTCCAGAATTTCTCATAGCACTCCGTGCAGATCCAATCGCGACCGTTGGTGTAGCCGACCCCGTGTTCTGCATCTTCTTTCGATTCGAAGAGTTCCCACTGGCAGATACCGCAATGATCTTTCTTCCAGCCACCTTTCAGGAGCTCAAAGTTGGCAGCATCTTCGGCGAGGCTGAGGTCGAGAGAAAGGCGGCCCGTCTTCCGCTCAATCACGGCATCACGTGGCAACCACGATTGCCTCCGCCAATAGGCGTTCTGTTGCCGGTAGTGCGTAGCAGCGCGGAGTACGGCACCCAACGGGCGACGAGTTCCATGAATGCTAATAGTTTCAAGTGCGGACTGAAGTATCCGTTCTCTCACTCGATCTGCGGTCGAAGGAGAATAAGGTTCTTGCATCTGTTTGGCGAAATCGACACGCAGCTTTTCCAGATCTGTACCGAATTCCTGCAGGAGCTGTGCAATAGGGCTATCCGGCTCCTGAAGTAAAGCCAGAAACAGGTGTTCAGTCCCGATGTGTTTCGAGGTCAGTCGGTCGGCCTCGTCTTTGGCGCGGTGCAGAATGTTCTTAGCCGCACGGCTCAGAGGCATATCGACTGACGTCGAAATCGGCGTGCGCCTGGGAGTCCAACTCTCGATCCGTTCCCGAATTTCATCATAAGACGGAGCCTTTGGAGCCCAGGAAAATGCCCGATTGTCTTCTCTAAGTAGTCCAAGCAGAAGATGCTCCGTGTCAATGGCGGGCGAGCCAAACTGGCTGGCTTCGTAGCGCGCGAAGAAAATCACGCGCCGCGCCTTCTCCGTGTACCGCTCAAACATCGTCTTACTCCACTGCCACTGCCTTCGCTTGCCGCTTCCAGTACAAGTAGCCCGGAATTCCGATCAGCACGATGGCCGTTCCCCAGAATGCTTGGATTGGCCGCGTGATGATTGTATTCAACGTCCACGCCGCGCCGATGATTACATAGATCGCCGGCAGCCACGGATATCCCGTGCAGCGGTACGGCCGCGGAATGTCGGGCCGCTTCCACCGTAGCCAGAACAGCGCAATCACGGTCAGCGTGTACGAGAGCACCATGCCGTAGATCACATAGGTGTAAAGCTGGTCGTAACGGCCGCTCAAGGTGAGTGCGGCGGCCCAGACTCCTTGTCCGATCAGGCTGAACGCGGGCGTGCGCCACTTGGGATGGATCACTGCCATGTGCTTGAAGAAAACGCCGTCCTGCGCCATGGCGAGGTAGACGCGCGCGCCGGAGAGCGTGCAGGTCGCGGCCGCACTGAAGCACGAAATCGCGATCAATATCGAGAGCAACGCCGCCGCGCGTGGCGAGAACAGTACCGCTGCTGCCGCATGCGCAATCGTCTCGTGCACGGCAATCTCTGTCATGGGCAGCGCGTACATGTAAGTCAGGTTCATCGCGACATAAATCGCGCCCACCGCGAGCACTCCCAGAACCATAGCGAGCGGCACATTCTTGCGCGGTTCCTTCACCTCGCCCGCCACCCATGTGATGTAGACCCAGCCGTCATAGGCCCAAAACACGGCAATCAGTCCGACGCCCAGCGCGGAGATCAGTTGCCCGAGTCCCAGGCCCGCGCTCAGGCCGACACCGTGCGCGCTGAAGTTCGCCCAGTTTCCCTTGCCAATTGCGAATCCGAGCACAACGAACGCCGACATGGCGCTGAATTTGGTCCAGGTGGAAATGTTCTGCAGAAGCGCTCCCCAGCGCAAGCCGACGACGTTGACGTAAGTCAGGATCGCGATCAGCAGCAGCGCAAACAAATGTGCGCGCGTGACCGCAACTCCCAGGATCGAAAAGACGACGTGCTCCTGCGATACGAAGGGAAACACATTGCCCGTATAAGCCGCCGACGCGACCGACAGCGCCGCGATGGATCCGCCATTGGCCACGGCAAACAGCATCCAGCCATATAGAAACGCGACCAGATCTCCATAGGCCTCGCGCAGATAGATGTATTGCCCGCCCGAATCTGGGAACATCGAACCTAGTTCGGCGAAGGCGAAGCAAGCGCACAGCGAAATCAATGCTCCCAGCACCCACACCAGAAGAAACAGCACCGGCTGCGGCAGTGGTCCGGCAATATCTTTCGCGGTAAGAAAAATCGACGAGCCGATAATGCCGCTGACCAGCAGCAACACCGAATCGAGCAGGCTGAGCCCGCGCACCAGAGTCGGCTGCTTGGCGGCTAAACCTTTTGCAAGCGGTTGCGTGTCCGCGGCAGCCAAGACCTGGGTGGGTTCCATTATCCGATTCCGAGTTCGTCGGGCGATTCCAGGGCCGTGCCGCAGCGGCGGCAAATGACCGCGCTGCAATCTCCGCAGGTCAAAGGATCGGTCACCTCTTCCGCGCAATTGGGACAATAAAGCGGTCCGGGAGTAGGCTCGGGAACAGGATTCTCAGAGCGGCTAGCCATAAGGTAGAAAACTGTAACACAAGTGGCCACCGGTGTTCGGCTTTCAGCCTTCGTGTCCCTTAGTGACCTTCGTGGTTATAGAATTTAACTGCATAAACCACCAAGGACACGAAGGTTCACGAAGGACGTCATGCCCGACAAGCCGCAAACTCCCGACGAGAAACTGCAACAGGAATTCAACCGCTGGGCCTCCGCCGGGGAAGGCGAGAAGATGGAGCGCCATCATCTCGACATCACCGAAAAGACGATTCGGCTCATGAATCTGCGGCCCGGCGAGCGCGTGCTCGATCTGGGCTGCGGTTCTGGATGGGCCACTCGGCTGCTCGCGCGACTTGTGGGCGATGGTCCGGAGGGATTCGGGCAGGTGGTCGGCCTCGACGTTTCCGACGAAATGGTGCGCCAGGCGCGCGAAGCCTCGAAAGACTTCGAAAATATCCTCTATGTCTGGGGATCGGTTGCGCAGATTCCCTGGGAAGAAAACTTCTTCGACAAGGTTCTGTCGGTGGAATCGTTTTACTACTATGCCGATCAGGACCGGGCGCTAATGGAGCTGTTTCGCGTGATGGCGCCGCGAGCCCGGCTCTTCATTCTGATCAATCTCTACAAAGACAATGCTTATTCGCTGCAGTGGGTCGACAAGCTGAACGTTCCGGTGCACGTGCGCTCGGCCGCGGAATATGTCGAACTGCTCAAGAAGCACGCGTTCGAAGATATCGAGGCACGCCGCGTTCCCGATGACACGCCCACGCCCGACGACTACCAGACAAAATCCTTCAACAGTCTGGAGGACCTGCGGGCGTTCAAGCGCGAAGGGGCGTTGCTGCTAATCGCGTCCAAGCCCGATCTGCGAACTCCCGCGCCGGGATACACAATTTATTAGCGCACCGCGATTCGGTAAGGCGCGGGCGGGACGCTAATGTTTAGCGATCAGATCAGCACCGCGAGCGCTCGATCTCTTCCGAGCTTCGAGCAGCAGGAAAACGCAAAGGATCGTCATTTCCGGCTCGATCGGATGCCGGTAGCGCGGTAACGCGTAGACGAAGTAATACACCGCCGGATAAAGCAGCATCAGCCACAGCATCAGCCATGCGCCCGGCCTGCGCTGTTTCAGCGCGAGTGCCAGTCCCCAAAACGCGAGAATGGACGACGCGAGAAAAAGCGAATCCTTCGCCGGGCCGAGCCACGCCGGATCGGTGACCTTCGGCGGCGATGCCCAGAAAATAATGAACCGCTTCACGCAAAGTCCGGTAAAGCGTGCATAGTCTGCTTTGATGAAGGCCAGCGCCTGCTGCTTGCGCATCGCAATATAGGCGATCTCGCCCATCTCCTGAACCTGCCGCATGGCAATGGGATCGTGCGGAGGATCAAGATAGAGCATCAGCGTTCCATCGGCGCCATTGCCGTTGCCGAGGCGCAACTCGGCGCCGAAATTATCGCGAATAAAAATAAACCGGCCGAAGGTTTCGTAATTGCGAATCAGCCAGGGTACAATGCATGCGAAAAAGACGACCGATGCCAGCACCACGCCCGCCAATGACCGCTTGCCCGCTTTCGCGCGCCGGTACCAGGCCCACAGTCCTGCTGGCGGCAGAAACGCAAGCAGAGAGGTTCCGTTCAGCGCGATCACTCCCCACAACAGTCCAAACTCAAACCACGGGAGCCAGCCGTCGCGTTCCTCCATGGTGAGCGTGAGCCAGAAGAGAATCGCCAGAAGCAGCGCGGAAAGGCTCGTTTCCCATACCGCGCGCGTGCACCAGAACATAATGTTGGGCAACAAAGCCCAGGCCCACGCCGATCCGACCGCGACCTTTTCAGAAAACAGGCGGCGCGCTATCCAAAAAATGGGCAGGCACGTCAGTGCCGAGCACACGCTGTTGAATGTCAGAATTGCAAACGCCGACGCCTTCGAATAAATCCCGAAAATCTGAAACACTCCTGCAATGAGGTACGGATACAATGGAGGCTCCCACGCAGTCGGTCCTGTCGGCGGGCCAAATTGGTTGCTGAAGCCGTGCCCGGAGGCCAGCGCCGCCCCGATCCGCCCCATCTCCCATCCAAAACTGAAATTGTTGTCACTGGTCTTGAACTTGTAGGTATGGCCGATGATGATCCAGCCGACGCGCAACATCAGTGCGATGCTGACGATGCAAAGAGGGGAATTGCGGATCTTTTTCCATCCGCGACCCAGCGCTCCAGAATTGGACTGACGATCCGCCGCGGGAGTGGTTTCCATGCGTGCTTCATTTGTAGCTGAGTGCAACCGGGGGAGCAACTCGACACGACCGAATCGGCTGTGAACTCCGTGATCCATCGCGAATTTCATTGGATGGCTCTATTCCGCAGCGCCGTTCTCACCTGGCCGAATCCTGTAAAATAAACGTTCTGTCCGAGACCATCCCTTTTGATCGTTAATTTCATGATGACCGCGTGGTTTGTGCCCGCATTCTTCGTGTCAATGACTGGCCCCAAGGGCATTGGTCCCTACATCCGCCAGCACTTCCTCGACACCACGTTTCGCGGCCTCTACCACGCCAACGCCTTCGATGTGGCCTTGCTCGTGCCGTACTTCATCGTACTGATTCTTCTTGCGGGATACGGGATGCATCGCTACATCCTGGTCTATCTCTATTACAAACATAGGAAGAATCGCACGACGGAGCCTGCCGCTTATTTTGCGGAACTGCCGCGAGTCACGGTCCAGTTACCGATTTTCAACGAGCAGTATGTCGTCGAGCGCTTATTGGAAGCGGTCTGCAAGCTGAATTATCCGCGGGAAAAACTCGACATCCAGGTGCTCGACGATTCGACCGACGAGACGGTCGAAGTCGCCCGGGGCCTGGTCGAACGCTACGCGGCGCTGGGCAATCCCATCCGCTATCTGCATCGCACCAATCGCCACGGCTACAAAGCGGGAGCGCTCGCGGAAGGACTGCAGTCGGCCAAAGGGGAATTTGTCGCCATCTTCGACGCCGACTTTACTCCGCCCGAAGATTTTCTGCTGCGCACCATTCATCACTTCACCGATCCCAAGATCGGCATGGTGCAGACTCGCTGGACGCACATCAACCGGCATTATTCTTTCCTGACCGAGGTTGAAGCCATTCTGCTCGATGGTCACTTCGTCCTCGAACACTCGGGGCGCGCGCGCACGGGACTATTCTTCAACTTTAACGGCACCGCCGGCATGTGGCGCCGCGCGGCCATCGACGAAGCCGGAGGCTGGCAGCACGACACGCTCACCGAAGACACCGACCTCTCCTATCGGGCGCAGCTTAAGGGATGGAAGTTTATCTACCTGCAGGATGTGGAGTGCCCCGCCGAACTTCCCGTGGAGATGACCGCCTTCAAGACGCAGCAGGCGCGTTGGGCGAAGGGCCTGATCCAGACTGGGAAGAAGATTCTGCCCCGCGTCTTGTCGAGCGACGCTTCTCTGCACACGAAAATTGAAGCCTGGTATCACCTCACGGCCAACATCAGCTATCCGCTGATGATCATGCTTTCGGTCCTGCTTTTGCCGGCGATGATCATCCGCTTCTACCAGGGCTGGTTTCAGATGCTGTACATCGACCTGCCCCTGTTCATGGCGTCGACGTTTTCCATCTCAAGTTTCTATCTGGTCTCCCAGCGCGAACTGTTCCCGCGAAGCTGGCCGCGCGCGCTTTTGTATCTGCCGTTCCTGATGGCGCTCGGCATCGGCTTGACCATTACCAATACCAAGGCTGTGATCGAAGCCCTGATCGGCAAGCAGAGCGCCTTCGCGCGCACGCCCAAATACAGCGTGGTTTCGAAGCAGGATAGGGTCGGCGCTACCAAATATCGCAAGCGTCTGGGATGGGTGCCGTGGTTTGAACTGATCATCGGCACGTATTTCGCGCTCACCGTTTACTATGCCGTCGAGAATGAAAATTACATCACGGTTCCATTCCTGCTGCTGTTTGTGCTCGGCTACTGGTACACCGGACTAATGTCTTTGTTGCAGGGACGATTCACCCGCGCATCGCTGAGAACGACGACGCACACCAAGCCCTTTCCCGTTGGCGTATAACGTTTCCGCGAACCGATCCCGGTGCGCCCGCGATCCTGCGTATAGGCTTCATCCGATCTTCTGGCCTTCTCTTGACCCCTCGGTTTACAATCCAGTCGCTGAAAATTCTCATGCACAACTTGCCGCGTGGGAGTTTCGGAAGGAGGATGCGATGCTCCGCTCGCATAGGATTCTCCACTTCGCTTCCGTCGTGATTCCGGCCCTGCTGCTGAGTTGTGGCAGCGCGCACGATTCCGACGAATATTTCGTGCTGGTCTCGGCCAATCTGCAGGTTCCTTACTGGAAAACGGCGGGAACTGGATTTACCAACGCGGCAGCACAGTTGAAGGTGCGCTCTGATTTCACGGGCCCGCAGAACTACGATCCCAAGGCTGAGCGCGACGCCGTCGATCAGGCGGTGCAGAAGAAAGCTACGGGAATTCTGCTCGGCGTCACCGATCCCGCTCTGCTTAAGGATAGCATCGACAAGGCCGTGGCCGCTGGCATTCCGGTCATCACCATGGACTCGGATGCGCCGACCAGTAAGCGTCTGTTTTTTATCGGCACTAATAACTACCAGGCCGGATTTACCGGCGGCCTGCGTTTGGCGCAGGAACTCAAAGGCAGGGGCAACGTTGTCGTTTTTAGCATGCCCGATCAGTCCAACCTGCAAGAGCGTCTCCGCGGATACAAGGAAGCCCTCGCCCGCACTCCTGACATCAAGATCACCCGCGTCGTCGACATTCAGGGAGATCCCCGCATCGCGTTCGACACCACCACGCAGATCATCGGCAAGGAGCGCGACAAGGTCGATGCCTTCGTCTGCCTGGAAGCTCAATCGGGCAAGGAAGTCGCGGGCGTGCTCGACAGCTATCATGTGACCGGTAAAACCGTGATCGCCATGGATACCGATCAGGACACTCTCGACTGGATCAAGAAAGGAACCATCGCGGCCACCATCTCGCAAAAGCCCTACACCATGGCCTTCGTCGGCATGCAGATGCTCGACAATCTCTATCATCACAAGCCGTCGTCCCTCGAAGTGGATTGGTCGAAAGACGGCTACGCCCCGATCCCCACGTTTGTCGATACCGGCTCGACCCTGATCGATAAAACAAATGTCGACGCGTTCATTCAAGCGGGAAAGAATCTGGCTGCTCCGAAATGATGCGGCGCGAGACTCGGCTCAAATATTCCACACAAAGGAATCAATTCTGATGCGCAAGCTCTTGCTGTTTCTTGTCCTGATATTTGCCTGTTCCTTGGCATACGCTCTGGATCGCCAGCCCGGCGCGGACTATCACGCGCGCCGTGAAGCGCTGGCAAAAAAAGCTGGCGGAGTGGTCGTTCTTCTGGCACCGCTCGAACCGATGGATTCGGTCTACGCTTTCCGCCAGGAAAATAATTTCTACTATCTCTCTGGAGTGATCGTTCCCGGCGCGGGATTGCTTATCGCTCCCGCGACTGAAGCGCAAGGCGACGTTCCCGCCCGCCTTTATACCGAAATATTATTTCTGCCGCCGCGCAACTTGCGTCTGGAAAAGTTCACCGGCCCGCAACTGGGTGGCGACGATCCAAACGCTCCCAAGCTGACCGGCTTCGATCGGGTGGAGGAGACGGGCAAGCTGCCCGAGGAAGTCGCAAAGTTGCTGGCCAATCAGCGTCCCGTGATTTACACCGAACTCGCGCCGCCGGGCAGCACGCCCGCGAGCAGGCCTGCCAGCGAAGACATGCTGGGATTTCTCCACCACAGCAACGCGATGGTGTTCTTTCAGGATGTGAAGCCCATGCTTTCCTCGCTGCGCACCGTGAAAGACGCAGGCGAGATCGCTCTCCTGCAGAAAGCTGTGGACGCCTCCGTCGCCGCCCATTTTGCCGCCATGAAAGCGGTAAAGCCGGGCGTGAAGGAATACGAGATCTCCGCGCTCATGCAGTATGAATGGGATAAGCGCGGCTGCGAGCGTCCCTCGTACGCCCCCATCGTCGGCTCCGGACACAACTCCACCGTCCTCCATTACTCCGAGAACACCAACATCATGAAGGCTGGCGACTTGGTCGTGATCGATGCGGCGGCGGAATATTCCATGTATGCCGCCGACATCACGCGCACCCTGCCCATCAACGGACGTTACACCGCGCGGCAAAAAGAAATTTATAACATTGTGCTCGGAGCGCAGGAAGCCGCGATGGCCGCCTTCGTATCGGGCAAGTCGATGCTGGTGGGCGATGGAGAGAATTCCCTCAACAAGGTCGCGCGCGACTACATCAAGACTCACGGCAAGGATCTGCATGGCCAGCCCCTCGACCAGTATTTTATTCACGGCCTCGGTCACTACCTCGGCCTCGACGTGCACGATCC
>Ga0187805_10000241_pt1 | contig 17023 bp, 14 predicted proteins | sample NC_wetland_sal_i_6_FD_132965 | JGI IMG/M metagenome (GOLD analysis project Ga0187805, IMG submission 132965) | Wetland sediment microbial communities from Neuse River Estuary, North Carolina, USA - Control_5 | ecosystem: Environmental > Aquatic > Freshwater > Wetlands > Sediment | place: USA...
AAACCAGGTCACATGGAATTACGAGCAAGGAACCGAACTCCGCGATCCAAGCGCGCACGAGGTTGGCGATTACTACGCCCGGCTCCTGGCGTGGTATGCGAAGGGCGGTTTCACGGACGAATTCGCGAAGAAACACGAATCGGGCTACCACTACTCAATTCCCTACTGGGAGGTACTGAATGAGGTAGATTTCGAGCATCAAATGTCCGTCGAAACGTATACGAAAATTTACGATGCGGTGGTCACGGCGATGCGCGGAGTCGAACCAGGCACGAAGTTTGTGGGTGCGGCGCTGGCTGCCCCATCGCAAAATCCGCATTTCTTCGAATATTTTCTAGATCACAAAAATCACAGGGATGGCGTGCCTCTCGACTACATCTCTTACCATTTCTACGCCGTTCCGAATTCCGGCGAAACTCCGGATGTTGAGCAATATACATTTTTCGCCCAGGCGGATGGTTTTTTGAATGTGGTTCGTTACATCGAGGCGATTCGCCAGCGGCTTTCTCCCGAAACCGGGACGATGATTAATGAAATCGGGGCGATTTCCGCCGAGGACCAGTCGCAGGGCGAACCGGGCCATGTCGAAAAGCCGATACCCAATTCATACTGGCATCTCACGGGAGCGATGTACGCCTACATTTTTGGCGAATTGTCCCGTCTCGGGATAGACGTTGCCGGCGAATCGCAGCTCGTTGGCTACCCTACGCAATTCCCGAGCGTTTCCATGGTGGATTGGGAGACAGGCAAGCCTAATGCAAGGTTTTGGGTTCTTCGTCTTCTAAAGGACAACTTTGGACCGGGCGACAAAATTGTCGAGACCACCTTCAGCATGCCTGACGTTTATGCACTGCCCGTTGTGACCCGAACTGGCAGACACCGCGTCTTGTTCGTAAATAAGCGCGAGCGGCAAATCACGATTGACGTGCCCGGCGCGTCGGGGGCGCAATTGGAATTCGTGGACACGAGCACTGCATCGCACCCGTCCACACTCGCAAAACTGGACACGGATAAAGTAATTCTGAGCGGATACAGTGTTGCTGTCGTTACTTTCCCTTGAAACCGCGAACCATCATCCGATTTAGGTTTGCGCGAAGAATCCATCCCCGAACGCCCGCAGCAACACGGCCAGTTATAACTGCGGACAACCCAGCCTACTTCTCTTGCAGCGAGGCCAGGTACTCACAAAGGTTTTTGATTCGTTTCCTGACGGTCATTTCGTCGTAATCAACCATGTTGAAGATCGGGCCCCATACGGGCATGTCCGGCGAGCCATGGGCGGAAATCGGTTTCCCGAACCGCACTACGCCACCCACGTACTCGTAAGGGAATTTTCCCCCATTTTCCTTGGCCAATTTGGTCAAGTCCGTCGGCGGCGTTTTCAGAGCCGCTGCCGCCGGACCTCCGCCCTTGGCATTTTCGCCATGGCAAGACGCGCAATAGTACTGATACGTCTGCCGGCCTGAAGGCCCATCGGTCGGCTGGATGCTCGCTTTCCTCACTGCTGGATTGTTTTGTCCTGTCGCCGCGCAAGCCATGACTAGCAAAGCGCTGAAAATAACTGTGAGTCGCATGTTAGGACCTCACCGTCAGCACCGGGCAAGGCGCTCCAATAACCACTCGATAGGCAACCGTGCGCGGTGCGTGCCCCGCAGCAAATCCCTTCCCTCGCTTCGCTCCGACTACGATCAGGTCCGCCTTCGTCTCCCGCGCCACTTCCAGAATTTCCTCCACCGGCTCGCCTAGCCTCATCCGAAACTCCGGCTTGCACCACATTTCCGCGCCTGCCGGCACCAGCTCTCCCAATTCTCGAACGATGGCCTCTCTCTTCAGTGCCAATCCTTCTTCCGAGTAATCCTCCGCATGGCGGACCACATGGAGCATCGTCAAATTCGCCTGATGTTCTTGTGCAAGAGAGAACGCATAAGCCGCTTCGCGCTCCGCCCCGAGCCCGAAATCCGTCGCAAACAAAATGTTCTTGAATTCCACTTCTCGCGCTGTTCCGCCCGTCACCTCCGGTCCCACGGTCAAAACCGGGCATTTCGCCTGTCGGAAAATCTGTTCAGCGCCGGAACCAAGCAGAATTTTCTTCACACCCTGGGTTCCTTGCGTGCCGACGACAACCAGATCGATGTGATGCTTCGCAATCAGTCCCTCCATCGATGGCCAGAATAGCCCGTGCTCAATCACCGTCTCATGAGCCACGTCACGCAGCCGCCCTGAGACTAGAATCCCTCCCATCGATTCCTCTGCAGCGCGCTGCACCTCCCCTCCCCGGTATACAATCAGCTCTGGGGAGAGCGTCTCTGTGGTATCCGTCGTCACCACGTGCGCCACAATAATCCGCGACTCGTAGCGCCGGGCGAGCGAGACCGCATACTCCAACGCACGGTCCGAAACCGCGGAGAAATCCGTCCCCACCAGGATGTTCTCCAATTTCACCATTTTGTTTCCCAAATCTATCTTGCTCTCGAAAATCTTCTTTTCTGACTTTTCCATCGTCTTCGTCATGATGTTCACCTCGAATCCCTCGGCGGTGAGCCACCTGCTCATCGTCCTGTCTCCTTTGTGCTCCATTCGATGACTCTATTCTGTGATTTCGCTCAGGCTCAAGTGTGACCGCCGTCACAGCCAGGCTACTGCGGCCCTTACTTCCCCCCACTCCACCAAAGTTGGCGCCCGCTCCGTCTACCCGTTTTGGGCCATGGATTGCCATGTAACGCCATGTACTCAACATTCGTTGACCCACTTACGCCGCGGCGCGGAGGCTCGGGTGCTGTCCAAATTCGAGCTCTATCGGCGACCCGGCATCTCCTCCAGAAAGCCATTGCCCAAATTCTTCTTGTTTTTTTCTGTTTTTTCCTCCTTTTTCCTTGACAAATTGTTGCCTCTCGTGTACTCTATGTTTTGAGTAATACTGTTGATCAATTTTGTGCCGCCAGCGTCCAGCTGGCGTTTTTCTTTCGCGCGCCCTGTTTTGCAAACTAAGTCTTTTGCTTGCACCGCTTGCGCGACGTCCAGCATCTTGCACAATCCTGGTGCACTTTCCCGCAAGCAAGTTATTTAGAATCAATACTTATAAAACTGATACAAAACAAACAACTTAAACCATCTTTAGAATGAACATTTATGCAAAACCCCGGGGGGGCCCAGCACCGCCACGCCTCTCCTAATTCCGGTCGAACCGTCAGGCTGTCTGAAACTAGGCCACTATCGAAGCTCATCACAAATTGACGAACTCACCTTAACCTGCCAAATTACTGTGCGTTCCATCGCTCGCTGTGGAAAGGTCCGGAAAAGCTATGCCGTCCAGACGCTCTGTTATCCTCTCTCTATTCATCCTCCTCTGCACCACTGCCGCCTTGCTCCGCGCCGCGGACACCCCGCCCACTGCCCTCCTCGTACTCTCCAAAGGCGATCACGCCCTCTTCATCGTGAATCCCTCAACCTTGACCGTTGACGGCATGATTCCTTCAGGCCCAGACCCCCACGAAGTCATCGCTGACGACGACGGAAAAATCGCCTACATCTCCAACTACGGCTTCGGCGCCTACAACACCATCACTCCCGTCGATCTCCTCAATCAAACCGCCCTCCCGGTGATCGACCTCGGCCCTCTCCGTGGCCCTCACGGCCTCATGTTTGTCGGCGGAAAACTCTGGTTCACGGCGGAAGGCGCTAAAGTCATCGGCAGTTACGATCCAGCAACAAAAAAGATCGACTGGGTCATGGGTACCGGCCAGGACAGAACCCACATGATCTATGTCTTCCCTGACCTCAAGCGCATCGTCACGTCAAATGTCAGTTCCGCAACGATGACCTTCCTGGACAAGGTCAACCGTCCCGCGGGTGGTCCCGGCCCCGGCGGACCGCCCCCACCGGGCGCAGGAATGCCGAATGGCCCGGGAACTCCGAATGCCGGGGGCCCCCCGCCGGGACCACCTCAATCAAACTGGACCGAGACCGTCGTTCCCGTGGGCCGAGGAGCCGAAGGCTTTGATGTTTCACCCGATGGCAAGGAGATTTGGGCAGCAAACGCTCAGGACGGCACGATTTCCATCATTGACATCGCCGGCAAAAAAGTGATTCAGACCCTCGATGCCAATGTCCACGGCGCCAACCGTTTGAAATTCACTCCCGACGGAAAACTCGCCTTTGTCTCTACCCTTGGCGGTCCCGACCTTGTGATATTCGACGTCGTCAATCGCAAAGAAACCAAACGCATCAAAATCGGACGCGGCGCCGCTGGCATCCTGATGCAGCCCGACGGCCTGCGCGCTTATGTCTCTTGCACACCCGACGATTACGTCGCCGTCATCGACATCAAAACCTTGGAGATGGTTGCGAGAATCTCGGCCGGCAAGGGGCCGGACGGTCTTGCCTGGGCTATCCGCCAATAAGGCATTCGTTCGGCATCGCCAACACGGACTGGCCAACTCTCGACTAACCGCTCCGCCTCGGTCGAAATAAACTCGGGGATAATCCTGCCCCCGCCTGACGCGCTCACACGCCAAGGGACAACTGTCCACTTTGCAATGAAAAGTACTTGACACTGCTAAGTTTTTGGCTTATTCTTATCCTGCCGCTCTTGACGATGAAGGAGTGCTCTGATGGACGTCGCTCAACCCACTCAATCCCAAGACTTCCCCAATTCCCCCGCTCCCCACTTTCGCGTGCTCCTCGCCGGCTCCATCCGCTTTTGGGAGATTCGCCGCGTCTTTTACAACCTCCTGCTCGCCGCGGTCGTCCTCATCTGGATCGCCGCCAGTTGGCCCCACTTCCGCCCTATGTTCAACCTCCACTCGCTTCTGCTTCTCGCCATCTTCGCTCTAATCGCCAACGCCTGCTACTGCGCCGCCTATCTCGCCGACATTCCCATGGTGTCTTCCCCGCTCGCGGACACTTGGATCCGCCGCCGCTGGATACTCTGGCTCCTCGGCACGCTCTTCGCCATTCTTCTCGCAAATTATTGGATCGCCGACGAAATCTATCCCTTCGTCAACTGATCCAAGCACGATGCAATCAAACTAACGCTACTTCCCCACCACCAAAATCTTGAACGTATCCGGTACCATGTCCCCTCGCCGGCGGCGTTCTCCCGGTTTCGGTTCGGGCGCGGGAGTAAAGTCCGCAGCGATCAGCAAAATGTGTCCTGTTTTTCGGTCTAACGTCAGCGTCTTCGCGCTCGGCGTCGTCTGCACGGTCTGTTCGACCACGAAGTCGGTCGGGCTGTTTTCCTTTATTACCGTCAACGTCCCGTCCCACTGCGAGCTGAATGCTTCCATCGTGTCCGGATTGAACGTCGCGCCATCCACGCCGTTTCCAATCGGCAGACTCGTAATGATCTTTCCGTCGACCGAGCTCAAAATCACCATCGCATGCGGCTCATGGCACGCCGCAAACAACACATGATTCTTCACATCAAACGCCAGCCCGCCCGGCCCGCCGCACTTCCCCGCCAAATCATAATGCGCCGTCACGGTCATCGTCTTCGCGTCCACCACCGCGATGTTGTCCTTATCCTCGATATCCACATACAAGTGTCCGTGGCCGTCCGTTACCGCTTGCTCCGGCGCGCCGCCCAAATCGATCGTCCCCGCGATCGACCCATCCGCCGCATTGATCACCGTAGCGTTCGGCGCCCGGTGGCTGAAGATATACACGCGCTCGTTAAACGGGTCGAACAAGATCCCGTCCGGTCCTCCCTCCACATCAATCGTTTTTATCGTCGCCAGCGTCTTCGCGTCCCACATCACCACCGGCTTGCTGCTCCCAAATCCGTGCCCAGACTTCGGGTCCACCGCCGCTCCCCGAGCATTGGCGTTTGCGATTTCGCCCAGCGGGGCCAGCGTATCCAAATCAAACACCGTGATGCGCGCGCCTTCTCCCGTCCGCGGAATGTACAATTTCCGCCCCGCGTCGTCCGCATAGACGTAATCAAAACCGCCCACCCCTCCAACTTTCACCGTCCTCAAAACCTTGTACGGCCCCGAACTGGAAGCGTCCTGCGCAAATCCGACGCAAGCCGACACCAGCACCGCGATCCCTGTTGCAAGTATCAAACAAAGTCTTCGCATAAAACCCTCCCTCGCTTTTCACTTCTCATCTGAACAAGTCGCTGCCGCGCAGTATACACCTCCCAGCTCTGCTCAACGTTAGGTTCGAAGCGTGGCACAGACTTCAGTCTGTGCTCGTACCGCTCCAACGCTCTCCAGTTCCTGCCATCTGCGCCGCGCCGATGATTCACAGACCATCATTCAGACTCTTTCTTTCTTCGAAACGGAGACCGCTCCCGAGCGTTGCGGACCTTCAACGTTCCGTGTACGGTATCCAAGACCCGGAAATAAATCTCCGCTCGGTCAAATCAATGAGGATGGTGCAGATGCCTGGGGAACTGGAAAAAGAACAGTGGAGTCGCCGCGGATTCTTGGGAATCAGCTCGGCGGCGCTAGCAGCGGCAAGCGTGCTTGGGCCAGACCGCGCCGCAGGACAAGAGCAACATTCCGCACGAAATGAACGCGCAGATAGGAGCGCGAGCGATCCCGGCCCGACAAATGCCGCTCTCGATGCCGCCAATCTCTCCTCCAGTCATCCGCTCCCGACCGACGCCGGCGGCGTGCAAACTTTCAAATATCCGTTCGCCTTCGCGCACAAGCGCTTCCAGGAAGGCGGCTGGTCGCGCGAAGTCACAAATCGCGAACTTGCCATCGCAACAACGCTCGCGGGTGTCGACATGCGCCTCACTTCCGGTGGCGTTCGCGAACTGCATTGGCATGCCGCCGCAGAATGGGCGTACATGCTCTACGGCAGCGCGCGAATCACTTGCATCGATGCCGATGGCAAAAGTTTTGTCACCGACGTAAAAGAAGGTGACCTTTGGTATTTCCCCACCGGGATCCCGCATTCGATTCAAGGCCTGGCACCGGACGGCGCGGAATTTTTGCTCGTCTTCGACGACGGGAATTTCTCCGAGTATGAGACCGTTCTGCTAACCGACTGGATGGCGCATACTCCACCAGACGTGATCTCCAAAAACTTTGGCGTGCCACAATCCGCTCTCGCAAAAATGCCAACAAAAGAACGATTTATTTTTCAGGCTGAAGTTCCTGGCTCGCTCGCCGAGGATCAGCGCATCGCCGCAGGCGCCCTGGGCGCGTCGCCCGTCGATTTTGCATTCCGAGCCACGCAGCCCGCGCCGGCGAAGCATCTAAAGAACGGCGAAGTTCGCATCATTGATTCCAGCAGCTTCAAGGTGGCCACCACGATTGCTGCCGCCGTCGTCACCGTGAAGCCCGGCGGCATGCGCGAACTCCATTGGCATCCCAACGCCGACGAGTGGCAGTTCTACTTCGGCGGCAAAGGCCGCATGACCGTCTTCGCCACCGGCGGCCGCGCCCGCACCATGGACTTCGAAACAGGCGACGTCGGCTACATCCAAAAAACACTTCCTCACTACATCGAGAATACCGGCACCACCGATCTGAAATTCCTCGAGATGTTCAGGAGCAGTTTCTACCAGGATCTCGCGCTTTCTGAATGGCTCACCCACACACCCCCGGAACTGGTTGCAGCGCACTTAAACCTGGACCAGGCAACGCTGGACGCCATGCCGAAAAATAAGCCGGTAATCGTGCCCTAGGGCGACCGCCGCCAAAACACCTATCGCTTCCGCTTGGCGCGGCGAGCGCCTCCAAGGAAAGCAACCATAAGGTTGCATTTGTGCTCGCTTTCTTCTAATATGCAACCCGGAGGTTGCCTACAATGAATGACCGTATCGAGAAGCGGATCGAGCTTAAGGCTCCAATTTCCCGCGTCTGGCGCGCCCTCACGGACTACCGCGAGTTCGGCGAATGGTTCCGCGTCAAACTCGATGGCCCGTTCGTTGTCGGCCAGGTCTCGCTCGGCTACATGACCTACCCCGGCTGCGAGCACGTTAAATGGGAAGCCGTCGTCCAAAAAATGGAGCCCGAGCGCCTCTTCTCCTTTACCTGGCCGCATCCCAAATCGATTGAGAAGGGACATTATTCGCCCGATTACTCGAAAGAACCGAGCACGCTCGTCGAATTCCGCTTAGAGAAAACTTCCACCGGTACTTTGCTCCTTGTCACTGAGTCCGGCTTTGAAAACCTCCCTGGCGACCGCCGACTCGAAGCCTTCCGCCAGAATGAAGGCGGCTGGACCGAGCAAATGAAGAACATCGAAAAGTATGTCACCCAAACGCCTTAGCCGCCGGGTGGCAACGCGCCGTCCTCCCGCTCTGATTTTTGCCGCGCTCGGCGACGAAACACGCCTTCGGATCGTAGCCAGGCTGAGCGGCGGTCAGCCACATTCGATCTCTCAGCTCACGCGTGGCTCGAAACTCACCCGCCAAGCCATTACCAAGCATCTTCGCGTCCTCGAAAGTGCCGGAATCGTTCATAGCCTCCGCGCCGGTCGCGAAAGCAAGTTCCAATTCGATCCTCAGCCGCTGCACGAAATGAAGGACTACCTCGATTTCGTTTCCCAGCAGTGGGATCAAGCGCTCTCCCGGCTTAAGTCTTTTGTAGAAACCTGAAGGCCTCGTATTAGCGGATGTTTTTCTTCCGCACGCAAGGCTTGTACCCGTTTGCGCACGTGCAGTTCCTCACGGTGTTTTGGCGTGTCGCAACCGGGCGACAATTGTCTTACAGGCCCCAGTACAGACTTTCAGGAATGAGCGCCAGCGAGCTCACGGCGGATATGTTTCCATGCACCAACTGCGCGGAGATCTACAAGGGAGATTTATGATTCATCGAACCCCTCCACGATTTGGCTTCGCTCTCCTTGCCCTCGCTCTTCTGGCAGTCTGCCTTCACGGTCAATCAAAACAACATCTCTCTGTGAGCGATAACACCACATTCTATTTTCACGGCACTATCGGTCAGACACTCGAAGTCGAAATGATTCTCACCCGGCACGACAAGCAGACGGAGGGAAGCTATGTCTACGCCAGTCAACGAAAACGCATCCCCCTCAAAGGCGAAATGACCGCGCCAGCCGAATACCAATTGGACGAATCCGGCCCAGATGGTGCCGTCACCGGTTATTTCAAATTAAATGAATTGATTGGACTAGGTCATCTGCGCGGAACATGGGAGAGCCCGGACCACAAGCGCAAGCTGAACGTGTTTCTGGGCCAGATTACTTCCCAGCAGCATCAGCTTCTACAAAAAATGTGGGACACTAAACCTCAAATTGTTTTTCTGACCGTCGGTTCCGACCATTCCTGCGCGTTTCGCACACTCGGAGCTTCTTGCTGGGGTGAATTTCCCCTCGCGCCCAGTTTCGCGACGATGGGCCCGGGAATGGTCGCGTATCGCGCCCTGCCAAATCTCTTGATTGACGACACCATCCTTGCCGTGGCCACCGCATCGCGCAGGCTTTGCGTTCTGCAATCCGCTTCCCTGCGTTGCGCGCAACCCTACGATCCCAAATTCCCACTCCCCCAACTCACCGTCATTCCCGGCTTTGAGCGTGACGTCACCATGATTGGCACCAACGAGCGTTACTCCTGCGCCGCGGTTTCCGGCGCGCTCAAATGTTGGGACGGCTCGTCCCTCTCAGCGGAAAGCGTGACGGAAATCATCCCCTCGGGAGTCGTCCAACTTTCCTCCGGCAATCCTCAATGCGCAATTCTCTCCAGCGGCGACCTCAAATGCTGGTCCATCGAATACCAACAACAGGAGAAACGCAATCATTTGGTCGTGCAGGACATTTCAGGGCTGAAAGGCGATATTCGCCTGCTCTCCGCTGCGAGCTATGACGAACAACACTTTGCGTGCGCCGTCGATTCAGAAGGTCTGAAGTGTTGGGGAAACAACTTCGCTCGCCCGATGGGAAATCGATCCGGCGGTGTCCGTAACCTTCCGCCCGCGCCGATCGCCGGCCTCGAAACCGGCGTCACTTTCGTCTCCACGGAGCCGAATCATTCGTGCGCCATCAGAGACGGCAAGGTCTACTGTTGGGGCGGATTCAATTTTCTGGGCGAACTCGGTGACACAACTCCGAAAGCCCTGGGCGACGTGGTAGAAGTCCACGGAATCGAAAGCGCCAGCCAAGTTGCCGTCGGACCGGGCTATAGTTGCGCTCTCACGCACGACTTCCGGGTACTCTGCTGGGGCGACAACGAATTCGGCCAAACCGGCAACGTCAGCCACGAAGTTTGCAAGGTGCCCAACGGCCACTTTGAATCTATCGATACTCCTTGCAATCGACATCCGGTGGAAGTCCGCGGTCTCCACTGAACGCCGACGTCCCGCTCTCGCGAATCCCGCGCAATCAGCATCGGCTCGGCAAAGTTCCGACTTGCCTACTTCTTCCTCAGCTTGCTATCCGCCAGTTTTATTGCCGCTTCCAACGCGTCCTCAGCTTTCACCTTTACATCCGGTGCCACACCCGTTACTGCCCAATCGGGTTCTGCGTAGGGATTGATTCCTCTGGTCTCACGAATGCCTATTCCGAAGTGATCGTCGATCCGGTGAAAAGCTCCCACATCCGTGGCGCCTCCTGTCGTCTCACCCACCAGCGTGCCGCGTTTCAGCATCTTTAAGTCGTAACTGAAGTGCTCGGCTCCGGAAAATGTCCTGGCCGATATCAGCACGTAGACAGGCTTGTCGGCTAGTTTGTTCCCTGGGACTGGCGATCGCGTCCAGGACCCCTCTGACGTATTTTCTCTCGGGCTGTACATGTACTCCGGATGGTCGAAGAGGTAGGAAGAGATCATCATCACCATGTCCGGGAATCCGCCGCGGTTGTCCCGCAGATCAAAGATGATTGCGTCCACGTCGTTCAAAGAAGCCATCACCGCAGCTGCCTTTGCCTGGCACACAGAAGTATCAGGAAAAGAATTGAGCTTCAAATATCCGATGTTGTGCGGCAGGATCTCGGCCTTTTCGAACGTGCAGTTTTCCTCTTCCATGGCCTTCCGATAAAGAGCAAGGCCCTCCGCCGTCGGTCCCATCGGATGCTCAGGCAGAGGGGTCGTGCTGTAGACCACTTCCAGATGTAAATCTTGGCTCACGGCCCGCACTTGTCTTGTTAGGAGATCCGCGAAGGCCCTGCCGCCCATCGCCGAGTGGTAATCGCCGCTCTTCTCGTGGGCAGTCAACGCGTCGGCCATCTTTTGCGCGACGTCCGGATAAACGTAGTACTTCTTCAGGTTAGCGATCACTCCAGCAATCACGCGCTGCTGCTCAGCCGCGTTCAGCGGCGCGCTGTCGACGGTCGCAGCAATCTTTGTGCTCGCTGTGTCCCGTGGTTGGCGGAATTGGGATTGAAGATCTTGCGGTTGGGAAGATGCAGAGCTGACCGTTGTGAGCGGCGGGTCGGACAGCGAATTGCTCGGGATCGTTGCTTTCGTCGCTAAGGTAGCCGCGCTGGGCGCTGTCTCGGCAGATGCACTCCTTGCCGACAGCCCCGACACCACCGCTTCTCCTTCCGTCGCATCGTCTGACTGCGGTCCCGCACGCCCAATGGCCGATGAACGCGCTTCGGTTGAAAGCAGCCGTTGCCGAGCTGAGGCTCTAAGCGGCCCGCGGCTTCCGCCATGGCCTAGCAAAATCGAAACTGCAACGAGCGCACCCAGCGAAAGCACCCCTCCCAAAATCAACGCTCCGGGACGAGGTAGTTCATCCCCTGAAACATAAAACGACGGGGTGCCCCTCAGGTGCTCGTGAGCCGCGGCGCCAGCGAGCTCTGGTTGTGGATGGAAGTATTCACGGGGCAGGGAGATTACCAGATCGGCTGCCAAATCGAGCCAGAGCCGTAGCCTGCGGAACAATCCATTTTCATCGCGGTAGCGATCGCGGAACAATTGCAGAGCTTCCTCACGGTATGCCTCGCGAAAATGAGCGGGAAAGAGCCGCAGCAGAAAGGCATAGATCTTCTCAGACATAGCTCCCCCTTAGAATTTTTTTGCTCCGCGCGACACGCAAGAGGTCGGCAAGTCTTTCGGCTTCCGAGCGCGCCAGTTTTCGTCCGGCCGAAGTCAACCTGTAATAACGGCGTCGCTCTTCGCCCAGCCTTGCGTCTTCGCGCCGGTCGAGTTCCTCGATTAATTTCGCATCGAGCAGGCTCCGGATAGAGCTGTACAACGTCCCTGGCCCCAGCCGCATGCGGCCGTCGGTCTGCTCCGCAACGTGCCGCATAATCCCGTAACCGTGCAGATCCTCGTCCGCAAGGGAGAGCAGAATGTGGAATGCAGCTGAAGGCAGTGGGTCAAGTTTTCGTTTGGGCATAGGCAATCGATAATCACTATATCGATGGTCGACTATACTCCGCCTGCTCCTGGTTTGCAATCCCTGCGATTCGGGAGAGGCTCAAGGAGTTTTATCGATTGAAATAGCTCACGCGTGGCTTGAAACTCATACGCCAAGCCATTACCAAGCATCTTCGCGTCCTCGAAAATGCCGGAATCGTTCACAGCCTCCGCGTCGGCCGCGAGCGACGCTTTCAATTCAATCCGCGGCCCGCACGAGAAATGAAGGAGTGTCTCGATTTTGTTTCCAGGCAATGGGATGAAGCGTTGTCTCGCTTAGAACTCTTCATCGAAGATTGATTGCTTCGAGCCGGCGAGTAAAAACGCAACAGCCGGATTCTTGCTTTCACAAAGGCAGTGCACGCGGAGCGTCCTCTACTTTATAACCCCATTGATCCCCGTTACTTCGCGGTGCTCGTTCAGTACGCCGTCCGGAATCACGACGATCACCCACGGCGTTCCCGCCGCCAAAATTTCCGCATGTTTCACCACTTCCGCGTCGTGCCCCGGCCGCAGGGAAATCTTCTCTTCGCCCGGCTCACGCAATTCGAGGTTGTAACACTTCACTTCCAGCGTGTGCGTCCCCGCGCCTTCCGCCTGGATTCGCACTGTCGGTTTGCCCCCGTCCGCCAGCTCCACGGAGACTTTGAAATCAAACGCACGGTCAGGCCGCAAGTCGACATTATAAATTCCGCCGGAAAGCGCCGTCAGCGTGGTATGTCTGCTGCCTTGCCGAACGCTATATTCTCCCTGCGGCAGCTCCGCGCGAAATTTCCCGCTCGCCTGATCCGCGGCAACGCGTGTCACACGCCCCGTTCTCCTATCGCGAAACTCGATCGCCTCGCGCGAGGCCGCGTCCGCATCTCCTTCGGCCACCGCCGACCCATGCAAATCCTGCATCAGCCAAATCCACTCGCCCACCGGCTGCGTCCACACCTCTTTGTATGTCCAGCAAATCTGCGTCGGCCAATATGGCGCGTCGTTATATTCCTTGGTCTCGATGCCCACCGGAATCGCGCCGACCATCTCGCCCGACCGCACGCTATAGAGCGGCGTCCAGTCATATCCTTCGCCATACATCTCGCTGGATGAAAATGGATTGCGCCCCAAAATCCACTCCGCCTGCTGTTGCGCCAGATCTTCCGCTTCAAGATCTTCCCGCAATTGTCCTGCGGCCGATAAAGCCTTTGTCTCCGATAACAAGACACTTGAATTCCCCCGGAAGTCAAACCACACGGGAAATCTCCGCAGGTAATATTCGCCTCCCAAAGGAACGCCGCGACGAACTTGTTCGAGATAGGAGTCTCGATCGGCGGCGCGCAGCGGCGTCCAATTCTTCGTTTCTGGCAGCAGCCGCACTTCGCTCTCTTTGTAAACCGCCGCCGGCAGCATATCGTAAGGCGCATCAACTTTCGCCGCAGTTTCCTGATAATACTTCGAGTGCAAAACGATCGCTCCATACCACTTCATCCAATTCGCATTGTGGGGAAATGTTTCGCACAAATGTTCCAGCGCAATGATGGGCTGCTCTTCTTGCCCGAGATGAAAGCGGTGAAAAAGATTCTCACGCTTGGGACTGGTATAAAAGTATCCCGTTAGCGGAATGCTCCAGGGCTGCATCGTCCGCTCCTGCGATGCAAGAATCTCATCGCCGAGTTTGAACGCTTCATCCGCATAACGCTGCTCACCTGTCGCGCGGTACAAATCCACCGAAGCAATCGCGCCAAATGAAATTCGCTCGAGCTCGTCCTGCGCTCCATAAACCTCAGGCAGCGGCGCGGCCGTCATCAGTCCTTCGACGGCGAAATTCCAGTCCTGCTGCGCTGTGCGCAAGCTCCGAATCGCCAGCTCGGGATCGCTCTCCTTTAAAACGCGCGCGGCCAACGCCTCGACCGCCGCCACGCGAAAATTCCATTCCGGATTATTCACCGCCTGTCCGAAGCGATCGTCCGCATCTCCCATGATTCCGTCCGTCCAGTAGCTGATTAACTGGCCCGTCGAGCGGTATCCATCGCCGAAAGTCGTCTTCAGCACCCATCGCAATCCCCATTTGCCTTCTTCCAGCAAGCGCGCGCGCAGTACGGGATCTTCTCCCTGCCGCTCGAGCCGTTCCGCCAGCGAAAATAATCCGTACGCCATTCCCGGCGTGTTCCCCGTCGCCGAGAGGTCTCCCGCATCGTGATAGCCCCCATTCACGATAAGTCGTTTGTCCCCGTGTATGGTGTAATCGTCGGTGTGGCAAATTCCATGAATCCCAGGAATCACCGTACCGCATCGCTCGCTGTACATAAAATTGATGGCCTTCCAAATGCTTTCCCGCCACGCCTCTTGCCCAATCGCGAAGGGCTGCGTCGTCGTCGCGCCCGCTCGCAAAACATATTCGCCCGGACTCTGCACTTCCGAAAAATCCAAAACCTGGTACTTTCCTAGCGGCGTTGTCTGTTCCTCCACCGCCTTCGTCAAAACCACCTTCCCACTTCCCTGCTCGATCAACGAAAACTCCCGCGCATCCAAACCGCCGGCCATCGCCGTCTTCGTCCCGCCCACTGTGTATCCGGCGTGGCTGAAAGAGATTTTCCCTGGCGCCACATTCCATCCCTCGACATAGTCCGGCTCCACTTCCTGCAACTCCAGTTTGTCGATGTATAGAATGGTTTGATCCCCCGGGTCCGGAAACATTTTGGGCATGCTGTAGGCAAAATCGATCTGTGTCACTTTATCGCGGTCGAGCGGCGCAATTTCCCACACCAAATGATTCCATTCGTGATTCTTCAAGTTAAGGGACTCATCCCTCCCTTCGTTGTAATGGTCCGGCAGTTTGTGCGCGCCATCATTGTGCAGCACCAGCGACGAAGAAATTGTCGGCGCTCCAATCACATCGGGATACACCCAAATCGAAATCCGGTTGTAGTGCCTCCAATCTTCGCCGGGAAATTTCCGGCTCGCGACAAGATCCTCCCATTCGCCCGAGCCGCCCACCAGCCCCAGGTTTTCTTTCGAGATGATTCGCAGTGAGTGCGCGCCATCCTTCACCGGCGAATCCGCCAGCGCCATCTCTCCATCTCCTGCGAACGACCACGTGGATAGATCCTCCATCGAATCCAGCACGCGCGAATCCAGGACTTTCTTCTTCAGCCAGCGCGCCTCGGCCCCATTCGCATACGCGGGCTGCATGGGCATTTTCGGAACTTCCTGTTGTGCGGAAACATAAAGGCTGCCTGCGCAACAGAAAATCACGAGCCCTAGGAACTTATGCAGAATTCGGCTCCGTCTCCTTTTCCGCGCGCAGTCCAGCTTCGCTTTCATAAGTATCCTTCCTAACCCCAAGGTCCATTCTTGAAGGGCGATCTACGTCATGAATGATTCGCGGGAATTATAGACGGAAACAACGGGCTCTGTTCACCAACTTGCCGTGCAGAAACGGAGCCGTAGGAAGGGGAAAGCGGGACTCCGGGCGTCTAGTCGCCAATCAGCGAATTACCCAAGATTCGCATTGCATGCGGGCCGAGCGTCTGGCTTTCACTCGTACCTTAGAGCAACCAACGGATCGACCCGGGCCGCGCGCCGCGCGGGAACCCAGCACGCCACCAGCCCGGTGATCAACAACAGGATCGGAACGACAATCAGCGTGGCCGGGTCATACGGCGACACTCCCCAAAGCTGCGTCGCGATCACTCGCGCAACTCCAAGGCTCGTCGCGAGACCAATCGCCACTCCCAAAATCACGAGCCGCAGCCCCATGTTGATCACCAGTCGCAGTACATCTCCGCTCTCCGCTCCCAGCGCCATGCGAATCCCAATTTCATGTGTTCTCCGCGCTGCCGTGTACGCCAGCACGCTGTAAACTCCGATCGTCACAAGGATCAGTCCGATCGTGGCGAAAATTCCCAGCAAGAAAAAGCCAAATCGCGGACCAGCATAAGAAAACTGGCTGATGTACCCCTCCAGTGTTCCTGTCAGCGTCAGTGCGACGCTGCGGTCCGTCGCCCAAATCTCTTGCCGCACCGCGTTCAACATCGAGAGCGGCTCTTTCGCTGTGCGCACCAGGATTCCGCGCTCGAACGTGCCGGTGACCGTGTAGGGCACCCAAATCTCCGGCGTAACCGGATCCTGCAGGCCCTGGTTCTTCACGTCCGCTACCACTCCGATGATTTCAAACGAAGCATCATGTACCGGGTCGCTGGCGGTTTCGAGCCGCACCAGCCGGACGCGCTGCCTGATCGGATTATCCTTGCCCAGGTATTTGTGCACAAAAGTCTCGTTGATGACGGCCAATCTCTTCGCGCCATTTACTTCCGCCTCCGTGAAAGGGCGCCCCTCCAGAAATTGAATCTTCAAGACGGAAAAATATCCTTCACTGCATAGCTGAAACGGCGCGCTCCATTTCTCGGAGTGCGTCTTGCCCGGGATTTCGATGTCCGATCCAATTCCTCCGTAGGGCGGCAAGGCGCTCGTTTCTGTGGCGTCCACTATTCCCGGCATGGCCTTTAGCCGCAACAAAAGCGGACGGAAAAAACTGGTGACTTGGTCGGCGGTCTTATAGCGGTCTTTCGGAAGCGGAAGCCTGGCTACGAGAACGTGATCGGGCTGCAGTCCGAGATGAACCTCGTGCAGAGCAACGAAGCTGCGCATCAACAAGCCCGCGCCAACCAACAGCGTGAGCGACAGGGCGACCTCGAGGACAACCACAGCATCACGAAGCCGGCCGTGCCGGAAGCCGCCGCTGACTCCCTTCCCGCTATCGCGCAG